>Ga0209320_10000544_pt1 | contig 19391 bp, 15 predicted proteins | sample Rifsed13ft4_FD_184008 | JGI IMG/M metagenome (GOLD analysis project Ga0209320, IMG submission 184008) | Soil microbial communities from Rifle, Colorado, USA - sediment 13ft 4 (version 2) | ecosystem: Environmental > Terrestrial > Deep subsurface > Rock core/Sediment | place: Rifle, Colorado... | reverse complement strand
CAGACCGGGCAGCGCACGTCCGCGCTGCCCTCCGGCTCGACGGGCTGGCACCGGATCGAGGTCGTGGCCGTCGGCGCCTGAGTCCCCAGGGACCCGCGCCGGCGTGGTTGCGGCATCGGGGGGCCCGCCGTACCATCGCCGGGTGACCCGCCGCGCCGGACGGCCGCCCCGCAGTCGTCCCGCCATCCCCCCGATCGGAGCCTGCTGACCCGTGGCCGTCGGATCCTCCAACAGCTTCGACCTCGTCGTCCTGGGCGCCGGCACCGGCGGCTACTCGGCGGCCTTCCGGGCAGCGCAGCTGGGCCTCACGGTCGCCCTCGTGGACGCGCACAAGATCGGCGGCACGTGCCTCCACGTCGGCTGCATCCCCACCAAGGCCATGCTCGAGTCGGCCGACCTCTACGCCCGGGTGAAGAAGGCGGGGGACTTCGGCATCACCACCGGCGAGGCGAGCATCGACATCGCCGCCGTGGCGAAGCGCCGCGGCCAGATCGTGGAGCGCCTGCACAAGGGCCTCCAGGGGCTGACCAAGAAGAACCACGTCGAGTTCGTCCACGGCCGCGGCCGGCTCAAGGGCGGCAAGAAGGTCGAGATCGCGCTGATCGGCGAGGACGGCGCCGCGGCCGGCAGCCGGACGCTCGACGCCACGGACGTCATCCTCGCCACGGGCAGCCGCGTGAAGTCGTTGCCCGGCCTCGTCCCCGACGGGAAGCGCATCGTCACCAGCGACGACATCCTCACCTCTGACAAGCTGCCCGCCAGCCTCATCGTCGTGGGCGCGGGCGCGGTGGGTGTGGAGTTCGCCAGCTTCTACGCGGACCTGGGCACGGCCGTGACGGTGCTGGAGTACCTGCCCGCGCTCGTGCCGCTCGAGGACCGCGAGGTGAGTGCCGAGCTGGAGCGTTCCTTCCGACGCCGTGGCATCTCGGTCATGACCAACGCGCGCTTCGACACGGCCGCGGTGAAGGCCGGCCAGGACGGGGTCAGCGTGATGGTCGGCCCCCCGGGCGAGGCGCCGAAGGAGCTTCGCGCCGAGCAGATGCTCGTGGCCACGGGCCGCGCCGCGAACATCGAGGACGTCGGCCTCGAGACGACCCGGGCGAAGGTGGAGAACGGCGTCGTCCGGGTGGACCCCGCGACGATGCGCACGGCCGAACCCCACCTCTACGCCATCGGCGACATCATCGGCGGACTCTGGCTGGCCCACGTCGCCGCCCACGAGGGGCTCGCGGCGGTGGCCGCCATCGTCGGCGCGGAGCCGGAGCAGGTGGATTACCTGAAGATGCCCCGCGCGACCTACAGCCGGCCGCAGATCGCCTCGATCGGGCGCAGCGAGCAGGAGTGCGAGCGCGACGGCCTGCCCTTCAAGGCCGGCAAGTTCCCCTTCATCGCCAACGGCAAGGCGCTCATCGGCGGCGACTACGAGGGCTTCGCCAAGGTCATCGCCCACCGCGACAGCGATGAGATCCTCGGCGTCCACCTCATCGGCCCGCACGTGACGGACCTCATCGCCGAGGCCAGCGCGGCGATGCTCCTCGAGGCCACGGCCTGGGAGCTGGGCTCCGCGGTCCATCCCCACCCCACGCTCTCCGAGGCGCTCGGGGAGGCGGCCCTGGCCGTCGCCGGCCGGGCCATCAACTTCTAGCGGCGCAGGGGCGATGGCCACGACGGGGACCCGAGCGGCGGCCGCGAAAGGGGCCGCCGCCCGCAGAGCAGACCTGCCCTTCGGCCCGGAACTGGGGCTGAGGCGCGATCAGCTCATCGAGATGTACCGGCTCATCGCCACGACCCGCGCCCTCGACGAGCGCATGTGGGTGCTGAACCGCGCCGGCAAGGTGCCCTTCGTCATCAGCGGCCAGGGCCACGAGGGCGCGCAGGTCGGTCTCTTCTTCGACCTGCGTCGGGGCCACGACTGGCTGGTGCCCTACTACCGCTCGGTGGCCGCCTGCCTGACCTTGGGCATGACGCCGCGGGAGATCATGCTGGCCCAGTTCGCCCGGGCCGACGACCCCAGCTCCGGCGGACGCCAGATGCCCGGCCACTACGGCTCGGCCGCTCGCAACATCATGTCGCAGAGCTCGCCCGTGGCGACCCAGGTGCTGCACGCGGTGGGTATCGCCCTCGCCGCCAAGATCCGCCGCACCGACCAGGTCGCGGTCACCGAGCTGGGCGAGGGCGCGAGCAACCAGGGCGACTTCCACGAGGGGCTGAACTTCGCGGGCATCCACCGGCTGCCGGTGATCATCGTGGTCGAGAACAACGGCTACGCCATCAGCGTGCCGGCCAGCCTCGAGACGGCGGTCGAGGACATCGCCAGCCGCGCCGCCGGCTACGCCATGCCGGGCGTGATCGTGGACGGCGCGGACGTGCTGGCCTGCTACCGCGCCGGGCGCGAGGCGATCGCCCGGGCGCGGCGCGGCGACGGCCCCACGCTCATCGAGGCCAAGGTGACGCGCCTCACGGCGCACTCCTCGGACGACCAGCAGACGAAGTACCGCACAGCCGCGGACCTGGCCGAGGGCCGCCAGCACGACCCGCTGCCCCGCTTCCGCGGGGAGCTGCGCGATGCGGGCGTCCTCGACGGGGGGCTGGAGGAGCGCCTGGCGGCAGAGATCAAGACCGTGGTGGACGACGCCACCGACTGGGCCGAGTCCCAGCCCGAGCCCGATCCGGCCACCGCCGAGCGCTACGTCTACCACGAGCCGGAGGCCTGAGCCGTGGCCGTGCGCACGCTGCTCGAGTCGATCCGCGAGACCCTCGCCGAGGAGATGCGCCGCGATCCCACGATGATCGTGCTGGGCGAGGACGTGGGCCGGAAGGGCGGCGTCTTCCTGACCACCGACGGGCTCTGGGCCGAGTTCGGCGAGGACCGCGTCATCGACACGCCGCTCACCGAGTCGCTCATCGTGGGCGCCTCGATCGGGGCGGCGGTCAACGGCCTGCGGCCGGTGCCGGAGATCCAGTTCGCCGACTTCATCTTCCCCGCCTTCAACCAGATCGTGAGCGAGGCGGCGCGCCTGCGCTACCGCTCCAACAACGCCTTCGGCTGCCCCATCACGATCCGCGCCCCGTATGGTGGCGGCGTCCACGGCGCCCTCTACCACAGCCAGTCGGTGGAGGCCTACTTCACCCACGTGCCGGGCCTCAAGGTCGTCGTGCCCTCCACCCCCTACGATGCCCGCGGTCTGCTGCGCAGCGCGATCCGCGACCCCGATCCGGTGCTCTTCTTCGAGCACAAGAAGCTCTACCGCTCGGTGCGCGGCGAGGTGCCCGACACGGACTACGTGGTGCCGCTCGGCCGAGCCCAGGTCACGCGCCCCGGCGACCACGTCACGGTCATCGCCTACGGCCTGATGGCCCACTACAGCCTGGAGGCGGCCGAGCTGGTCGCCGGCGAGGGCATCAGCGTCGAGGTCATCGACCTGCGCACGCTCCGCCCGCTCGACACGGAGACGATCCTCGGCTCGGTGAAGAAGACCGGCAAGTGCGTCATCGTCTACGAGGACAACCGCTTCGGTGGGTATGGCGCGGAGGTGGCCGCCGTCCTCGCCGAGGAGGCCTTCGACTACCTGGACGGGCCGGTCGTCCGCGTGGCCGGCCCCGATGTGCCGGGCGTGCCGTACAGTCACACTCTCGAGGACTGGTTCATGGTCGATCCCGACAAGATCGCCGCCGCGGTGCGCCGCCTCGCCGCTTACTAGGACAGGGAGACCCGCGCGATGCCCAAGGTGACGATGCCCCAGCTCGGCGAGAGCGTGGCCGAGGGGACCATCGGTCGCTGGCTGAAGCAGGTCGGCGACCACGTCGACAAGTACGAGCCGATCGTCGAGGTCATCACCGACAAGGTCAACGCCGAGGTGCCCTCGCCCTTCGAGGGCACGCTCACCGCGATCCTCGTGCAGGAGGGCGAGACGGTCCCCAACAATGCCGAGATCGCGGTCATCGACGGCGCAGGGGAGGCCGTCGCCGCCCCTGCGGCCCCCGCTGCGGCGGCCCCCGCCCCCGTCGTCCCAGCCCCGGCCGCCGTCGCGGCAGCCGCCGGCGGCAACGGCGCGACCGCCCACGGCCCCGCTGGCTCCGACGAGCGCCCCGTCGCCGAGTTCGAGGGCCGCGTCACGCCCGCCGTGCGCAGGTTGGCCCGCGAGCATGGCCTCGACCTTTCGCTCGTGGCCGGTACCGGGCACGCCGGTCGTGTCACCCGCGAGGACGTGCTCGCCTACATCGAGCGCCGGCGTACCGGCGCGGCCCAGCCCGCCCCGGCGCCCGTGTCGGCTCCGGCGCCCGCTTCGGTGCCCGCTCCCGCCTCGGTCCCCGCCGCCGGCGACGAGCTGAAGCCGATGACCCCGATGCGCAAGGCGATCGTGGCCCAGATGGTCAAGGCCAAGAGCACGGCGCCCCACGCGTACACGACCGTCGAAGTGGACATGTCCGGGGTCGTCGCGCTGCGCGACTCGGCCAAGGCCGCCTACCAGTCCCGAGAGGGCGTCGCGCTCTCGTTCGTGCCCTTCGTCACCAAGGCGGTCGTCGAGGCGCTGCGCCGGCACCCCGACCTCAACGCCCACTGGACCGACCAGGGCGTCCTGCGCCGGCACCGCATCAACATCGGCATCGCCGTGGCCGTCGACGACGGCCTCGTGGTGCCCGTCATCCACGATGCCGACACGCTCTCGATCAGCGGCCTCAACAAGGCCGTCCAGGACCTGGCCGGCCGAGCCCGCGCCGGGCGCCTGATGCTCGAGGACATCCAGGGCGGCACGTTCACCGTCAACAACACGGGCTGGTTCGGCTCGGTCGCCAGCCAACCCATCGTCAACGTGCCCGAGGTCGCCATCCTCTCCATGGAGGCGATCGTCAAGCGGCCCGTCGTCATCGAGACACCGCACGGCGACACCATCGGCATCCGGCCGATGATGAACGTCTGCGTCAGCTTCGACCATCGCGCCACCGACGGCGCGCAGATCGGCCGCTTCGTCGCCGACGTACGGAAGTGGCTGGAGTCGGTGGACGCAGACACGCCCATCTGGTAGGGCCGTCGCCGTGCCCTCGAGCGATCATCCCGCTCGCCGCCCTTCGATCGCCGAGCGTGCCGCCAGGCGCGAGCGCATGGCCCACAGCGGCCGCGACCGCTTCGCCAGCCTCGTGCGAGCGTTGCAGGCCGGGCGCGAGCTGCCGGTGGGGCGGGTCCGGGGCATCCGCTACGAGTGGCACCCCATCGCCTGGCGCCTCGTGCGGCTGGCCATCGTGGTCGTCGCCGTGTGGGCCGTGGCGCGGGTCGGGGCGAACGTCGTGCGGGACAACACGACGGACACCTGGACGGGTCCGGATGCCTCCGTGCAGTCCGGACAGCGTCTGGCCGACTGCCCCACCGTCAACGTGCTGCACGACGAGGCCTACCCGACCTGGGTGCGCTTCGGGGGCGTCGTCTATCGCCTGGCGGGCGCCCGGCGGCCCGTGGCGGCGCCCACGCCCGAGAACGGGTACCGTCAGACGGGCTACACGCTCGGGCCGCTGATGCTGCTGACGATCGAGAACACACCGGCCGGCCTGGCCCGCGACACGTTGCTGATCTACGACGGCCGCTCCCTCGCCGGGGAGCTGTACCTGAGGGAACCGGACTGCCGCTGATGGGACGCGAACTGCCGATCTTCACCCCTGCTGGCGCGTCCGGCCGCGGCGGCTCCGGTGGCCACGGCCACGCGTCCCGGGAGCCGCTGACGATCGCCATGGGGGGAGGGTCCTTCACCGAGCCTGCCGCGGACGGGTCGGTGGCGCTCCGCCGGCACCCCGAGTGGATCCGGGCGCGGCTGCCCTCGGGCGCCAACTACCACGAGCTGAAGGGGCTGCTGCGCAGCCGGGCCCTCAACACCGTTTGCGAGGAGGCGCGCTGCCCGAACATCGGCGAGTGCTGGGAGCAGCGCACGGCGACGATCATGATCCTCGGCGACACCTGCACCCGGGCCTGCGGCTTCTGCGCCGTGAAGACCGGCCGGCCGACCTGGAACGACGAGGACGAGCCGCGGCGCGTGGCTGAGGCGATCCGCGAGCTGGGCCTGGAGCACGTCGTGGTCACGTCGGTGGCGCGGGACGACCTGCCCGATGGCGGCGCCCACATCTTCGCCGAGACCGTCCGTGCCCTCCGCCGCCAGTGCCCGGGCATGGGCGTGGAGGTGCTCATCCCCGACTTCAACGGCATGGACGCACCGCTGCGGACGGTGATGGAGGCTGGGCCGGACATCCTCAACCACAACGTGGAGACCGTGGAGCGTCTCCAGAAGCCGGTTCGCCGGCGGGCCCGCTACGGACGCTCCCTCCACGTGCTGGCGCGGGCCAAGGCCATGAGCCGCGAGCTGACGGGGCGTGACGACGCCGTGCACACGAAGTCGAGCCTGATGGTGGGGCTGGGCGAGACCCGGGCCGAGCTGACGACGACGTTCCGCGACCTGCGAGCGGTCGACTGCGACATCCTCACCGTCGGGCAGTACCTCCGCCCGACGGAGCGCCACCTTCCGGTCGTCCGCTACTACCATCCCGACGAGTTCGCCGAGCTGAAGGCGGAGGCGCTGGCGCTGGGCTTCCGGCACGTCGAGTCGGGGCCGCTGGTGCGCTCCAGCTATCACGCCCGCGACCAGGTTCCGGGCGCCGAGCTTCGGGCGCTCCGCCGCCGGGCGACGGTGGACGCCGAGGGCCGGGTCATCCCCGCGGCCAGCTGACCTCGCGTGGCCGCAGGCGCCCTGGGTGGTGCTCAGGTGCACCATTTATCGTCCCCGAATCGGCCGCAGGAGTCGGCCGGCGTTGCCCCGGCCGCCGGCTGGGCCGTAGAGTGGACCCCACAGGGTCGCGGGCGTGCGCCCCCCGTGAACGCCCGTTCCGCCAGGGGGGATGTCGAGGAGGAACCCGATGCGAGTGCCACGGGCCGGGGCGGTGGCCGCCCTCACTATCATCGCTGCGGTCGTGCTCCTCGCCTCGCCGGTGCTGGCGGCGTCCGTGGGGCGCATCGTCCAGATCACCGACGACGCGAACGGCGACAACGAGGTCGACATCGCGACGAACCCGCTCGACCCCCGGAACGTCATCGCCGGCTGGAACGAGTACGAGGTCGACGACGGCTGCGGCTACGGCTGGTCGACCGACGGCGGCCGGACATGGGGCCACGGCATCCTGCGCCAGGCGCCGCGGCCTGACGGTGGGTACTACTCGACGGCGGCCGACCCGGGCGTCGGCTTCGACAGCCAGGGCCGGGCCTACTTCTCGTGCCTGTACTACGACTCGAGCGGAACGGGCTGGGGAGGGGCGGTCTACGTCTACCGCTCGACGGACGGCGGTCGAACGTACACCGACCGTTTCCTCGCCGTCTCGAGCATCAAGCTCGCGCGCTCGCACGACCACCCGTTCATGACGATCGACCGTACGACCGACACGCTATACGTCGCATACAGCGTGTTCAACGGCTTCGGCATCCGGTCGCGTAGTTACGTGATCCAGGCCGATGCGGACGACATGGCGGCCGGCTTCAGCGCGCCCGTCAACGTGAGCGACATCCAGAAGAACGAGATCTTCGACCTGACGGTCGAGACGGGGCCGGCAGTGGACGGCGACAGCGCCCGAACGGTCTACGCGGTGTTCGGAGTCTGGAGCACAGGCGTCAACTGGAACGAGGACAAGATCGCGGTTTCGCGCTCGCGCGACGGTGGGTGGACGTTCGAGAAGAGCGTCGTCGTCGACTCGGTCGTGCCGATGCCGAAGTTCCTGCCGGGCCAGTCCTGGCGGACCGGAAACCAGCCGATCGCGGCGGTCGACCCGACGAACGGCAACCACCTGTGGGTGGTGTACGGCGATTACGCCGACGCCGACGGCGACCTCATGGTCAGGGAGTCATCGGACGGCGGCAAGACCTGGAGCGCACGGCGGCTCGTCGGCGAGACCGCGGCGGGAACGAACCAGCTGTTCGCCTGGATGACCGTCTCGCCGGACGGCTCGCGCCTCGACGTCATCTACTACGATCTGGGCTACGACCCGGCCGGCCACCTGATCGACGTGACCTACGCGGCGAGCTGGGACGACGGGGTAACGTGGTCGCGGACGCGGGTGACTCGGGAGAGCTTCGACGGGAATCTCTTGCCGCCGGCCGCCAACCCGTTCATCGGGGACTACATCCAGATCGAGTCGTTCGCCGACCGGGCGCGCCTGGCCTGGACCGGCAACGGCGACGCGAGCACGGAGATCTTCACGACGACGGTCCGCCCCTGACGGTGCGGCCTCGGGCCGTCCTGGCTGGCCGGGGCCGATGGTTCGAGTGGGGGCCGATCGCCGTCCCCCGCCTTCATACCGGCGACGTCCGCCCGTTGTCCTCGCAAGCTGATGGCCCGACAGCTCTCGCGCTCGATCCCCCTCGCCGAGCTGCACTGGCACCTTGGCGCCGCGGTACCGCCCGTCACCGGATTCCGGGTCCCACACCGGAAGTCCGGGGAGCGACAACGGCGCACCTGGGTTAGCCTTCGGCCATGGAACGGATTCGAATCCGCTGGGCGGCCTTCGTGGCGGCCCTTCTACTCATCGTGTCGATGGCAGGTGTGGCCGGCGCCACGCACCTCGCGCAGCCCTCCGCAGTCGGCGCGCCGCACGCCCAGGCGGCCCCTGCGGCCGAGGACGAAGACCAGGACGCGGATGGGGACACCGACGGAGACAGCGACACGGATGAAGGCACCGACGGCGCCCAGGGCGAGCACGGTGCCCTTGTCTCGGCGGCCGCGCACGACAAGGACTGCGTTGGTGGCAAGAACCACAACCACGGTGGCGCCGTGAGTGAGGTGGCCCGCGGCGAGGTGACCGAGGCGGTCTGCGACGCCACCACCGACGCCACCACCGACGCCGCCACCGACGCCACGACCGACGCGAAGGCCAACGGCGGCAAGTCGAAGGACCACCGCAAGGACGCCGTCCACCGGCCCTGATCGCGTCGGCGGTCGCTCCGGCCACGGCGGATCCATGCTCCCGGGACATAGGATTCGGGCCTGAGCCGGAGCGAACGTCCAGCGGCCTGCTCCTCGGCCCGGAGTCATGCCCGGGGGGCATCGATCCGCGGCCGGCGGACGCGTAAGGCTCCGGTCGGTTGAGGCCTGGGGTGAGAATGATGCCTCCCGGACATCGGTTCGACACCACGCGCCGCCGGCGCCCTGCCACGTACCCCTCCAGCGCGCATCCAATGCCTGAGGGGAATGCTGCCGCCGCCGAGAGCCGCCGAGAGCCGCCGAGAGCCGCCGAGAGCCGCCGACGCGGAGGCCTCGGATCCCCCGGGCCCCTTCGATTCCCCTACGATGAGGGCGTGCCGCCCGTCATCTCCCGCCGCGCACCGCTGACCGAGCTCCACTGCCACCTCGGCGGCGCCGTGGCGCCGGCGATCATGTGGGGCATCGCCCACTCCCAGGGCATCAAGCTGCCCACCAAGGACTACTGGGAGTTCCGGGAGTTGATCACCGTGTCGGCGCGGCACGGGCGCTCCTTCGACGGCTACCTCCAGCTCTTCCACTGGACCGAGCTCATCCAGTCATCGCCGCTGGCCGTGGAGCGCTCGGTGTACGAGGTCGTCGGGGGCGCCTACCGCAAGAACAACGTCACCACCTGCGAGCTGCGTTTCAACCCCATGAAGCGCAACCGCGGCGGCGAGCAGGATCTCGACCACATCATCAGCGCCGCCATCCGCGGCATGGACCGCGCGATGCTCGAGTACCCCATCACGCCGGGGCTCATCTTCTGCCTCGACCGCGCCTTCCCCTACGCCCTCAACGAGATCATCGCGGAGAAGGCCATCGCCTACCACGGGCGCGGCGTGGTGGGCATCGACATCGCCGGCCCCGAGAGCCCGACCTTCCGCCCGCGCGACTACCGGCGCCTGTTCGATCGCTGCCGGCGCAGGGGGCTCGGCGTCACCGTCCACGCCGGCGAGGCCGGGCCGGTCGAGGAGATCGCCGAGGTCATCGAGCAGCTGGAGCCGAGCCGTATCGGGCACGGCGTCAAGGCCGCCTACGACCCGCGCACGATGGCCATGATCCGCGAACGCGACATCGTGCTGGAGATCTGCCCCACGAGCAACCTCAACACGCGCGTCGTGTCCGGCTGGGACGAGTTTCGCTGGATCTTCGACACCTTCCGGCGCAACGCCGTCCGCTTCACCATCAACACCGACGGCCCGGAGATGCTCAAGACCTACATCCGCGACGAGCTGACCTCGCTCGGGCGGTTGGGCATCCTCAGCCCCGAGGAGCAGGCGCAGTCGGCCGAGTGGGCGCGCCAGGCCTCCTTCGTCGAGGGCGTCAGCGACGTGCCGCTGCCCAAGCGCCGCCCGCCCGGTCGCAGCCAGCTGGAGCGGGAAGAGGCGTAGCCGACCCTGTGGGTCGGAGACCGCCGCTCACGCTCGGGCCGGAGCCTCGATGCGATACGTGCAGGTCCGATCCCCGGCGGCGATGTGGGCCTCGCGCGTGACCCTGGCACCGAGCACCTCGCGGAACAGCTCGAGCTCCGAGCGGCAGGCCTCCGGCGTGCCGCGGGCCACCTCGAGGATGGCGCAGTTGTGCTCGCGCAGGCGGATGGCCCCGTCGGGGGCGATCTCGATCGGGTCGGCCGCGTGGTCGTCCGGCGTCCCCCTGGCAGCTCCCGCTCGGCACTCGCACAGGTACCCCTGCTCGTCCTGGATGATGGCCAGCTCCCGGACGCGGTCGGCGAGCGGGGCGCCGTCGAGCCCCCGGTCCGCGAAGCGCCGGCGGATCTCCTCGCCCTGGCGGCGCCGTCGCTCGGCGAAGACGGCCTCGATGAGCGCCTCGTCACCGACCGCTTCGAGCGCCTCGAGCAGCCCGTGCGCGAGATCCGCGTAGTTCGACGGGAAGAGCGCCTGCGCCGCCTGGTTCAGGTCGTAGCGATGGCGCGGCCGGCCCACGCCGTGGCGCTCCGTCGTGCGGGACACGAGCCCGGCCGTGTCCAGGGCGCGAAGTTGCTGGAGCACCGTCGTGCGGCTCATGCCGAGCTCGATGGCGAGGAAGTCCGGCGTCGCAGGGCCGAGCCGCCGGAGGGCGACGAGGAGCGCCTGGCGGGCCGAGGCAGTGCCGTGCGGCGTGGACGCTGACGCTTCCTCCATGGCGCCGCCGAGCGTAGCACCGAGCGCCCCCCGCCGTTGCGGGCTGAGGCGGGGCCCAGCCGACAGACCAACGGGCGCCGCCATACTCCGGGGGCATAGGAATCGGCCTGGGCGCCCATCCCGGGCCCGTCTTCCGCGGCGCCAGCTGCGGTTCCATCCCGCCGGGGCATGGATCCGCGCCTATCAGGGTGGGAGCGACGGCCATCTCCTCGCCTACCTCGGATCCTATGCCTCGGACAGATGGGGCCGTCTGTCCGCCGCCCACCAAGCGCCGCACCACCCGGCCCGCCGCGTGCTAGGCTCGCCGTCCGTGGACCTCGACCTCCCCCCCGAGCACGAGCTGCTGCGCCGGACGATCCGCGACTTCGCCGCGAACGAGGTCGAGCCGGTCGTCGAGGAGCACGAGCGTAACCGCCGCTTCCCGACCGACGTCGTGGCCAGGCTCGGCCCGATGGGCCTCCTCGGTATCCCCTATCCCGAGGAGGAGGGCGGCGCCGGCCTCGACACCCTTGCCTACGCCATCGCGGTCGAGGAGCTGTCACGGGTCTGGGGTTCCCTGGGCATCATCGTGGCCGCGCACACGAGCCTCGGCTGCGGTCCGCTCCACCTTGCCGGCACGCCAGAGCAGAAGGAGCGCTTCCTGGTGCCGATGGCCCAGGGCCGGGTGCTCGGCGCCTACGGCCTGACCGAACCTGAGGCGGGCTCCGACTCCGGTGGCACACGCACCGCCGCCCGCCATGAGGACGGCCCCGGAGCCGGCAGCTGGGTCATCGACGGCCGCAAGCGCTTCATCACCAACGCCGGCCAGGCCGGCACGTACGTCATCACGGCCCGCACCGGCGCCCGCCACGACGGCTCGCCGGAGATCAGCGCCTTCATCGTCGAGGCCGGCACGCCCGGCTTCACGGTCGGCCGGCTCGAGGAGAAGATGGGACTCCACGCGAGCGCCACGGGCGAGCTGCTCTTCGAGCGCTGCCGCGTCCCGGCCGAGCAGATGCTCGGCGGGCGCGGCGACGGCTGGAAGACGTTCCTCAAGACCCTCGACGGCGGTCGTATCTCCATCGGCGCGATGGCCGTGGGCCTGGCCCAGGCGGCCCTCGATGCCTCCGTGGCCTACGCCCGCGAGCGCCGGCAGTTCGGCCGGCCCATCGGCACCTTCCAGGGCGTCGCCTTCATGATCGCCGACATGGCCACGGAGATCGACGCAGCCCGGGCCATGGTCTGGCGCGCCGCCTGGCTCAAGGACCAGGGCCGCGACTACGCACTCGCCGCCGCCGAGGCGAAGCTCTTCGCCTCCGAGGTCGCCCAGCGGGCCACGAACGACGGCGTGCAGATCCACGGCGGCTACGGCTACGTCGAGGAGTACAAGGTGGAGCGCTTCCTGCGCGACGCCAAGCTGACCGAGATCGGGGAGGGCACGAGCCAGATCCAGCGGCTCGTCATCGGCCGGCGGGTGCTCGGCCTCAAGGTGGTCTGATGGCGCCGCCGTCCCGCCCCGCGGACCCGCGCGAGACCGAGACGATCCGGCGCATCGTCGCCCGCCTGGAGGCCTTGCCACCGGATCAGGCGGCCATCGTCGGAGGCTTCGCGTACGTGCTCGGCCGCACCGCCTACGCGGACCTGCACGTCAGCGACGACGAGACGGCCGAGATGGAGCGCATCCTGCGGGAGTGGAGCGGCCTCGACGAGGCACTGGCCGTGCTCGTGGTCGAGATCGCCCACCGGCAGGCGACCCTCGAGGGAGCGACCGAGGACTTCCTCGTCACTCGCCGCTTCCGCGAGATCTCCACGCCCGAGCAGCGCGAGCAGCTCCTGCACTGCATGTTCGCCGTGGCCACGGCGAACGGCGACACGATCAGTGCCGAGGAGAACGCCACCATCCGCCAGGTCGCCGACGAGCTGGGCTTCACGCTCGCCGAGCTGAACGTCGTCCGCCGCCGCTACGCCGACCGCCTCTCCGCGTTGCAGCGCGGCGGCTGACCCGACACGCGGCCAGGTCCGGTGCCACGCCTAGTGACATCGCCAGTGGCGTCTGACCGTGATGCCTGACGTACGTCAACCGGCACAGCGTCAGCCGCCGTGGCCGACCCGTGTCGGCGACAGCCCCATGCTCTACGTCACCCGGCGAACGCATCCGTCAGGGCCCGGAGCCGGGATCCCGAGCCTGAGCGGCGGGTCGCGGCGCGCGAACCGGCGAGCGCTTCCTGGGTTGACATTGGACACGCATGCGCGCCGCACTGACCGACCCGTCCCCGCCGCGTCCGGTCGGGCGGCCCTCAGCCTCTCGCCGGCGCCGCTCTTCGGATCGCCTCCACCGCGAGCGGGTTCTCCAGCGCCGAGAGGTCGCCCGGATCCAGCCCCAGGTAGGCGGCGCGCGCCACGCGGCGCATGACCTTGCCGCTGCGCGTCTTGGGCAGCTCGGGTACGACGACCACGGTCTCCGGCTTCAAGGCCCTGCCGAGAGAGGCAACGACCGTCGCGGAGATCGCCGCCCGCAGATCCAGCGAATCCACCTCTCCCCGACGCAGCACGCAGAAGACCACGATCGCCTCGCCCTTGACCTCGTGAGGCACGCCCACGGCCGCGGCCTCCAGCACGGCGGGATGCCCAACCGCGGCTGACTCCACCTCGGCCGGTCCCACCCGTTTCCCGGCCACTTTGAGCGTGTCGTCCGAGCGACCCTGGATGAACCAGTGGCCGTCCTCATCCACGAGCGCCCAGTCTCCGTGCACCCACACGCCCGGGAAGCGCGACCAGTAGGTCTCCACGTAACGCTCCGGGTCCCGCCAGAAGCCGCGGGTCATGCCCGGCAGCGGCGCCCGGATGGCCAGCTCGCCGACCACGCCTCGGACGCTCTCTCCGTCCGGTCCCAGGACATCGGCTGCCGTGCCCACGTTCGGCCCGGAGAAGCCACAGGGCTTCATCGGCGTCAGCAGGTTGCCGCTCACGATGCCGCCGCTCACCTCCGTGCCGCCGCTGTAGTTGACGATGGGGCAGCGGCCGCCGCCCACCTCGCGGAAGAACCACCACCACGGCTCCGGGTTCCAGGGTTCGCCGGTCGAGCCGAGCACCCGCAGGCCCGACAGATCGTGGGCGCGCACCGGGTCGGCGCCGTGCGCCATCAGGGTGCGGATGACGGTCGGCGAGAGCCCGAGGTGGGTGACGCCGTGGCGCGCCGCGATGGCCCACAGCCGGTCCGGCGCCGGGTAGTCGGGCGTGCCTTCGTACATGACGAGCGCCGCGCCGCGCAGCAGGGCTCCGGTGATCGCCCAGGGACCCATCATCCAGCCGAGGTCGGTGACCCAGAAGAGCCGATCCCCGGGCCCCAGGTCGAAGACGTGGGCGAGGTCCTGCGCGGCCTTGACCGGGAAACCGCCGTGGACGTGGACGGCGCCCTTCGGCCGGCCGGTGGTGCCCGAGGTGTAGATGAGCATGAAGGGCGTCTCGGGGTCGGTCTCGGACGTCTCGCGCAGCGGCTCCACCGCGGGATCCGCCAGCGCTTCGTCCCACCAGACGTCCCGCCCCGGCTTCCAGGGCAGCTCCCCGAGAGCCTCGCCGAACCGCCGCACGACCAGTACCTCGCGCACCGTGGGTGCCGCGGCCACGGCCGCGTCGGCGGTCTCCTTCAGCCGCACGATCCCCCCGCGACGGCGGAAACCGTCTGCCGTGACGAGCAGGGACGCCTCGCAGTCGGCCAGGCGCGCGGCCACGGCGGGCGCGCCGTACCCGGAGAAGATCGGCGTGAAGATCGCCTGGAGCTTGCCCAGCGCCAGCACCGCGATGGCCGTCTCGGGCAGCATCGGCAGCAGGATCCCGACGCGGTCGCCGGCACGAACGCCATGCGCTTGAAGCATCCCGGCGGCGAGGTCCACGGCCCCCCGCAGCTCCTTGTTGGAGTAGCGCCGGACGTCGCCGTCCTCACCCTCCCAGGCGATGGCGAGTCCCTCCGGATCACGGGCCGCACGACCATCGACGGCCGCCGAAGCGTGGTTGAAGGCGCCGCCGCCCCACCAGCGCGCCCACTCCACGCCGCCGGAGAGGTCCAGCGTGGACGTCGGCCGGCGCTGCCAGTCGAGCGCCAGGTCGTCCGCGGCCGCCGCCCAGAACCAGGCCGGATCCACGACGGCGCGGGCCTGGAGGGCCTCCAGGTCGGGCTCGCCGATGGCGCGCAGGAATCGGGCCAGGAGCGATGCGGCCGCGGTCGCGGGATCCGGTCGCCAGGCGACGCCGGCCACGTCGCGCCCGAAGGTCGGCCAGGGATTCGAGGCGCCGGGGCGGGTCACCCGCCCATCCTAGCGCCGGGAGGCTAGGGCTTCGGGACCTCGGTGAAACGCACCACCAGGCGCAGTTCGCCGTCGTCGCCGACGCAGGTCTGCATCGACAGGGAGCTCTGCGACTGGGCCGCGTAGGCGAACCCGACGTCACCGTCCGGCGGCACGACCTTGTACCAGGCCAGCTCGAAGTAGTGGACCTCGCCCTGCGGGTCGGCGTAGATGGCGACCAGGCCCCTGTCCAGCGTGCCCGCGTAGTAAGCCTTGTAGAGCGGGTAGAACTTGCCGAAGTTGTGAGCCAGCAGGTAGACGTTGTTCTCACCGGCACATCCCCAGCGATAGACCACGTCGCCGGGCGTCTCGCTGCGGCTGCAGGGGAATTCGTAGACCCTCTGGCTGATTCCGAGCTTCGGGAACCAGAAGCGGTTCTGGCCCGTGTAGGTCGGTGCGACGGCCGGCTGGGGCGCCTGGGGCTTCGGCTGCGCGGCCTCGGCCTTCGCCTGCGCGGCGGCCTTCGCTTCGGCTTCGGCCCGGGCCTTCGCTGCCGCTTCGGCCTCCGCCTGGGCCTGCGCGGCGGCTTCGGCTTCGGCCGCGGCCTGCGCGGCGGCCTCCTCGACAGCGCGGTCGGCGGCCCGCTCGGCACGCCAGTCGGCGGCGGCGGAACGCAGGTCGTCCAGGCGGATGTCGAAGGTCTCGGGGGCGGCGGCGGGGGTGGTCGAGACGCGGACGGGGATGTCGGCGCTGACGCCCTGCGCGGGCACCTCGCCGACGACGGTGGGCGGGAGGGTCGATGCGGGCGCGCTGGCGGTGGCGCTGCCGGCGAGGAGTGTGCCGGCGGCGACGACCCACCAGAGCAGGGCGGCGGCGCGGATCCGCAGGCGGTTCGGGCGGTTCGGAAGGGTCTTGCGGTCCATGTCGCAAGACTCGATTCGGAGACCCTCGAAATCGCTGGCCCGTTGGTCAGCTACGGGTCAGACGGTCGGGCTGCCCCCTCCGGCAGGTCCGTCTGGGACCTGGTGGGGCGGGTTTCAGCCGCGCTGCGCGGTGCCCCGGTCGGACCCGTGCGGAGAGGTGCGGTCGGCGTACGGCGAGTGGACTACTCGCTGGTGCGATACGGGCCCCAGCGGACTGGTACCCCCGCCAGCCGAGTGGTGCGCGCGGTCACCGGCGCGTGGCGGGGCGGTGTCAGGGCGCGCCGGACGTCGTCGGCTGCGGGGTCAGGTTGGCGTCGTTGCCCCGCGGGATCCCGCCATCCCCCGCGGCCACGAGCAGGCCCGATTCCAGGGCCGCTCGAAGCTCGGGCGACCAGCCGTCCCCGAAGGCCCGGTAGGGGCTCACGTCGACCCGGTCCACCGGGCCGCCGACGCGCGCCGAGCGGGCCTCGAACTCGCCCTGGCAGGCATCGACCGCCGGCGCACCGTCCGTCCAGCGCACTCGGTTGCGGAAGCGGAAGAGGTAGACGTCGCGCCGCTGGCCGCCGGCGTCCATGGAGACGACGACGTGGATGGCGTTGTCGTCGAGCGACGGATCCGAGCAGCCCGGGTCGCCGCTCGTCCGCTCGTGGACGGCGACGCCACGCAGCGCCCACTGCTCGAAGATGCCGATCGCGTCGGCCGGCGTGGGCAGAGGCATCGTCGTGACGACCGAGCCGCAGGCGGCGATGGTGAGCGCGGCGACGGCGACGAGCGCGTTGGACCGGCGCGCGCAACGAGGGGACATGGTCGTCAGGCTACCCCGTCAGCGCCGGGCGCGCCGCTTGGCCTCTCGGAGACGCGTCAGGGTGTCGGTGTCGGCAGGCGGGGTGCCTGGCTCCGCGGGCGGCGGCGCCTCAGGGGTCGGCTCAGGCACCCGCGGCGCCTGTGGTGTCGGCGACGAAGGTGTCGCACTCTCGCTCGGTCGCAACAGCGCGGCGCGCGACCTGGTCCCGGCCGCCCGCTCCTTCGCCGCCAGCATCCCGCCCACGGCGGCGGGTCGCGCGGCACGCCCGCGCAGGCGCATGACCACCCACTCGCGCGCGGCCACGAGGTCGCGCCGCGCGAGCGAGACGCGCCGCACGGCGACGTCGATGGGGAAGAGGAGCAGCGCCAGGACCAGCAGCAGGGGCCAGAGGTCGGTGGCGAAGGCGGTCGAGCGCAGGTCGTGGACCCAGGCCTCCTCGGGCAGCTCGATGGCCCGCCCGCCCGTCGCTGCGCGGAGCGTCGCCAGCAGGCGCTCGTTGGCCCCCAGAAGGCGGTACTCGGCCGGGGTCGGCGCCACCAGGCCCAGGGTCCGCCCGAGGTCGGCCACGCCCTCACGCTTCTGGAGCACGCGCAGCGCATAGGCGCCCGGCTCCAGCCGGCCGAGGTCCTTCTCGTAGACGCCCGGGGCGACCTGGTCGAGGGCGACGACCTGCTGACCCAGCTCGGGATCCACGATCGTCACCGCGGTGTCGTAGAAGTCGCGCGGCGTGCCGTCGGTCTCCACGGACGTCACGCGCAGCCGCGTTTCGTCGCCGTTGGTGACGAACTCGGCCTCGATGCCACCGGTCTCCTCGCCGGGGAACGTCCACGCCACGAGCTGGCTGAAGAAGCGGTCGAAGCCCTGCCAGGCCACCCACGACTTGGCCCAGCGACCGGTCGCGTCGGAGGTCCAGGCCACCGAGCGCCCCAGGCCGTACTGCCACTGGGCCAGGAGCGGGTCGTCGCGGCCGGTGACGAGGACGGTCTCGGCAGCCGCCTTTGCGGTCGTGCCGTTGTAGCCGAGGAGCTTCGGCAGGCCCGCCTCGAGGCCCTTGAGGATGGGCGAAGAGCCCGTCTGGATGGGAAAGAACGCCTCCTCCACGATCTGCTGGCCGGAGACCTGCTGCGTCTCCTTGAGGAAGATGTCGGGGATCGAGGCCGGGTTGGGGGCGGGGTAGAAGCGGCCGCCGCCGCGCTCGGCCAGCGTGCGCAGGATGTCCGCCGCGCCGCCGCCGGCGCCCACCGTGGAGAGCGTGATGCCGGCCGTCGCCATGCGCGTGAGGAGCGCCTCGTAGTCGCCACTGCGCGACCAGCCGTCGGTGAGCAGCACGATGTGGCGCCGCGTGGCGGTCGTCTTCTCCAGGGAGGCGACCGCTTCCGAGAGGCCGGCGAAGATGTTCGTCTGGCCGTCGGCCTTGATGCCGGAGATCTGGCTCTCGACGTCGCCGACGTTGCCCAGCGGCGCGGTGCGGATGGCCCAGTGCGCGTCTTCGTCAAACGCCACGACGCCGAACTCGTCGCGCGCGGTCAGGGCGGCCACGGCGCGCAGGATGGCCTCCTTGCCGATGTCCACCTTGGGGATGCCCGCGATGGCCACGCCCAGCTCGCGGTTGGCCACGCTGCAGTGGCAGGCGTCCATGGAGCCGGACTTGTCGATGACCACCACGAGCGCCACGTCGGGCTGCTTCTGCCGGTCGCGCACGTCCATCTCGACCGGCAGCGTCTCCTCGAGCGGCGTCTTCTTGTAGCCGCCCGCGCCATAGGAGCGCGGCCCGCCGATCATCACCAGCCCGCGCCCGAGGTCGCGCGTGAAGGCTTGCATGGCCAGCATCTGCTGCTGGCTCAGGCGCGTGCGCGGCGCGTCCACGAGCACGACCGAGTCGTAGGCGGCGAGGCCCGTCAGCGAGCCGGGGACGGCCTCCGGCGCGACGGTGGTGACATCCTGCCGCTCGTGCTGAAGCGCGGCCACGAGGTTCGCCGACACCTCTTCGTCGCCGGCCACGACGAGGATGCGTGGGTCGCCCTTGACGATCGTGTTCGAGTCGGCACGGTCGTTCTGGGCGAAGGTGTCCCGGCCCGCCTCGACGAGCGCCCGGAAGGTGTGGAAGCCGGCCTCGGTGGCCCTGGTGCGGAAGACGACGGAGTTCGAGCCGGCCTCCAGGATCACCTCCCTCGGTGGGCCGATCTGCTTGCCGTCGCCGAAGAGGCGCACGGTGGCCGGCTGCTTCACCGTGGAAGAGATGGTGACCGTGGCCTCGATCTCCTCGCCGACGC
>Ga0209320_10000529_pt1 | contig 19573 bp, 22 predicted proteins | sample Rifsed13ft4_FD_184008 | JGI IMG/M metagenome (GOLD analysis project Ga0209320, IMG submission 184008) | Soil microbial communities from Rifle, Colorado, USA - sediment 13ft 4 (version 2) | ecosystem: Environmental > Terrestrial > Deep subsurface > Rock core/Sediment | place: Rifle, Colorado... | reverse complement strand
GAGATCGACGCGAAGATTGAGATTACGGACCCGAGCCAACTTCAGGCCTTTCTCTCCGAGGAGGAGAACATGCTCCGCCGGATGGTCGAGACCGTCAAGAAGTCCGGCGCGAACGTCGTGTTCTGCCAGAAGGGCATCGATGACCTCGCACAGCACTTCCTGGCGAAGGAGGGCATCTACTCGGTGCGCCGGGTCAAGAAGTCCGACATGGAGAAGCTCGGGAAGGCGACGGGCGGCAAGGTCGTCACAAAGCTCGACGAACTCTCGAAGGAGGACCTCGGCAACGCGAAGCTCGTGTACGAGAAGAAGATCGGCGACGATCAGATGACGTTCGTCACCGGCTGCAAGAACCCGCGCGCCGTGTCGATCCTCATCCGCGGTGGTACGGAGCACGTCGTCGACGAAGTCGAGCGGTCCCTCGAGGACGCGCAAAGTGTCGTCGCGTGCGCGGTCGAGGACGGCAAGGTGATTACGGGCGGCGGTGCGTCCGCGACAGAGATCGCGCTCGGGCTCCGGGACTACGCGTCGAGCGTGGGCGGCCGGGAGCAGATCGCGATGGAGTCGTTCGCGGAAGCGATCGAGGTTATCCCACGGACTCTCGCGGAGAACGCCGGCCTAGACCCAATTGACACCCTCATCGAGCTCCGCAAGCAGCACAAGAAGGGGAACCGGACCGCGGGCGTGAATGTCTTCACGGGCAAGGTCTCCGACATGAAGAAGGAAAATGTCGTGGAGCCGATCCGTGTGGGCAGCCAAGCGATCTCGTCCGCGACGGACGCCGCGGTTATGATCCTGCGGATTGACGACGTGATCGCCGCGAAGACGGGCGGCACCGGAAAGGGTGCTGGCGGCCCAAAGGGCGGCGAGGACGGCGGCGAAGGCGAGGAATTCTAGGGCCCCATCGCGGGCCCTGGGAGGGTCCCATGGCCGAGGAGGAAACTGGTGGCGTTTGGGGTTCCTGGCCGGACGCGTTCCGGAAGGTCATGGAGCGGCTCGAACGCGCCGTTGCCCTCCCGGCCGGGTCCTCCGCTATTCGGATCCTCCGTGCGGGCGATGAACCCGCGCCCGTGGTCCAGAACCTCGGCGAGGGCGAACCGACGACGGACCTGATCGAAAGCCCGAACTCGATCTTCGTGACGATCGAACTTCCGGGCGTCAGCCGCGCGGACATCGACTTGCAGGCCACTCAGACGAGTCTCGTCGTGAGCGCGAGCTCGCCGGTGCGGCGGTACCACCGGGAAGTCGAGCTTCCCGCGCCCGTCCGCGTCGACTCGATCATCGCCACGTACAAGAACGGGGTCCTCGACGTCGTCCTGGAGAAGGCAGACCGCGCTCGTCGGGTCTCCGTGAGGTGAGGAGCAATGGCAGAGAAGGTCGAACAGCAGAAGGCGGAAGAGGTCCCCGCCGCCGGAGACCCCGCGGCGCTCCAGGCGGAGCTCGAGGCCTCCCGGAAGCAGGCCGAGGAGCTCCTCACCCGCGTCCAATACTTTCGGGCGGAGCTCGAGAACACGCGGAAGCGGACGGAGCGCGACATGGACCAGATCGTTCGGTACGCGAACGAGGCGCTCGTGTCCCGCCTCCTCCCGATCCTCGACGACCTCGACGCGGCAATCGCATCCACCCCGGGCGAGGCGGACCGGGGTTACGCGCTCGTGCGGGAGAACCTGTGGAAGGTTCTCCAAGAGGTGGGCCTCGAGGAGATCCCTACTGCCGGCGAGACGTTCGATCCGTACCTCCACGAGTGCCTGCACCAAGTCAACGACGCCGGACTCGCGGACGGCGCGATCAAGGAGATCGTCCGGAAGGGCTACCGATTTCACATGAAGGTCATCCGACCATCACAGGTCATCGTCGTGCGAAAGGAAGGTGAGAACCATGGGTAAGATCATCGGCATCGACCTCGGGACGACGAACTCCGAGGCCGCGTACATGGAAGGTGGAACGCCCAGGATCATCCCGAGCGCGGAAGGCTCGACGTACGGCGGGAAGATGTTCCCGTCCGTCGTCGCGTTCACGAAGGACGGGCAGATCCTCGTCGGGGAACCCGCGAAGCGCCAGGCCGTGCTGAATCCCGAGCGCACGATCATGCAAATCAAGCGCAAGATGGGCACGGACTTCAAGGTTGTAATCGACGGCAAGTCCCATACGCCGCAGGAGATTAGCGCGATGACTCTCCGCAAGATCCGGACGGACGCGGAGGCATTCCTCGGCGAGCCTGTGAAGCAGGCCGTGATTACGGTCCCCGCGTACTTCAACGACAACCAGCGACAGGCGACGAAGGACGCGGGCCAGATCGCGGGGCTCGAGGTTCTGCGGCTCGTGAACGAACCGACCGCTGCGGCCCTTGCGTACGGCCTGGACAAAAAGAGGGAGGGCAAGATCTGCGTCCTCGATCTCGGTGGCGGGACCTTCGACGTCACGCTCATGGAGATGGGCGACGGAGTGTTCGAGGTCGTCTCGACAAGCGGCGATACCGCGCTCGGCGGGATGGACATGGACAACGCCCTCATTCACTGGCTCGTCGACGAGTTCCGCCGGGAGCACGGTGTCGACCTCTCGAACGACCGGCAGGCGATGCAGCGCGTCCGCGACGCCGCGGAGAAGGCGAAGATCGAGCTGTCGAGCACGCTCGAGACCACGCTGAACCTCCCATTCCTCGCGAACAAGGGCGACCGACCGCTCCACCTCGAGAAGCGGTTCACGCGCGCGAAGCTCGAGGAGCTCATCGAGCCCGTGCTCGGACGCCTCGAGGCGCCGATCCGCCAGGCGTTCCAGGATGCGGACTGGAAGTACACGGACGTAAACCACGCGATCCTTGTCGGCGGCCCGACCCGGATGCCCGTCGCGCGGGAGCGATTCGAAAAGATCCTTAGCCGCAAGGCGGAGCGCGGGGTCGACCCGATGCAATGCGTCGCCCTTGGCGCCGCGATCCAGGGTGGCATCCTGAGCGGCGAGGTGAAGGACATCCTCCTCCTCGACGTCACGCCGCTCTCTCTCGGCGTCGAAACTCTCGGCGGCGTGTTCCACAGACTCATCGAGCGAAACACGACGGTCCCATCGCGGAAGTCGGAGATCTTCACGACCGCCGCGGACGGCCAGTCGACGGTCGAGGTCCACGTCCTTCAGGGTGAGCGGGCGATGGCGGGGGACAACATCAGTCTCGGGAAGTTCTACCTCGCGGGCCTCCCACCAGCGCCGCGCGGCGTCCCGCAGATCGAAGTCACGTTCGACATCGATGCGAGCGGGATCCTCACGGTCGCGGCGACGGACAAGGGGACCGGGAAAACGGAGAAGCTCACGATCCTCGCACCGCAACGGATGTCGAAGGACCAGATCGGCCGAGCGATGGGGGACGCGGAGTCCCATGCGGAGGAGGACCGCCGCCGACGGGAGCTCGTCGAGACCCGAAACGAGGCGGACTCGGTGATCTACGCGACGGAGAAGATGCTCCGCGAGATGGGGGACAAGATTTCCGAGGCGACGAAGAAGGCCGTGCAGGAGAAGGTCGAGGACCTGAGGAAGGTCCTCGGCGCAGACGACATCCAGACGCTCCGGAAGGCAGTCGAGGCCCTGAAGAGCGAGGCGCAGAAGATTGGCCTCGAGATCTACCAGAAGTCCCAGGCGACGGCGACGCCGCCGCCGTCGGGCGGGGAACCATCGTCCCCTGGCGGCGGGGAGAAGGTCGTCGACGCGGACTTCAAGGAAGTCGACGAGTAGAAAGCCTGAGGTACGTGGCGGGAATCGCAGTCGAGCATGCCGAAGCGGGACTACTACGAGGTCCTCGAGGTCCCCCGGGCCGCCTCGAAGGACGAGATCAAACGGGCCTACCGGCGGCTCGCGAAGCAGTACCACCCCGACATGGCGAAAGGGGACAAGAACGAGGCCGAGGAGCGGTTCAAGGAGCTCTCCGAGGCGTACGAGGTCCTCGTTGACGAGGAGAAGCGGAAGCTTTACGACGCGTACGGCCACGAGGGCCTCCGGCAGCAGGTCTGGGGCGGGCAGGACTTCGACTGGTCCCGCTTCACGCACGTCGCGGATCTCGAGGACATATTGGGGCGGGACGTGTTCTCCTCGTTCTTCGGTGGCCGCTCTCCGTTCGGCGGGAGCTTGTTCGAGCAGTTCTTTGGAGGCCGCCCGCGCTCCCGGGGCCCCGGTCCGGGGCGGAATCTCCAGGCGGAGGTCGACGTGTCCCTCGACGAGATCCTCCACGGGACGCGGCGGGAACTCCGGATCCCGCGGGTCGGCCCGTGCGAGGCGTGCCACGGGAGCGGCGCCCGAGGCGGGAAGCTCGTCAGGTGCCCGGAGTGTCGCGGCGAGGGACAGGTGAAGCGGTCCCAGACCCGGGGCTACACACAGTTCATCAGCATCACGGCGTGCCCGCGCTGCGGCGGGCGGGGCCAGTGGCCCGAGGTCGCGTGCGCGACGTGCGGCGGCGCGGGCCGCCTCGAGACGACCTCCACGCTCCAGGTCGAGATTCCGCGTGGGGCAACGGACGGACTTCGGTTGCGAATCCCGGGGAAGGGCGAGGCCGGCGATCCGGGCGCGCGTCCCGGGGACTTGTACGTCGTCGTCCGCGAGGAGGAGCACTCACTGCTCAAGCGGAATGGGCACGACCTCGTCCTCGACATGCCTGTCACGTTCTCCCAGGCGGCCCTCGGTGCGGAGATCGAAATTCCGACGCTCGAAGGCGGGACGAAAGTCCGCGTCCCGGCGGGCTCGCAGACCCGCACCCTCCTCCGGCTCCGGGGAAAAGGCGTGCCTGACCTCGAGACGGGCCGCCGGGGCGATCTTCTAGTGCGAATCCTTGTCGTCACGCCGCAGCGGCTCACGGCGGAGGAAAAGCGTCTCCTCGAAAAGCTCGACGAGCTCCTGGGCGAATACACGAAACGGCCGAAGTCGTTCTTTGACAAGCTCCGATGAGGGGCTATGGGAACGGGAGCCCCGCGAGGAGCGAGACGGCCTTGAAGAATGCGTAGAACCCGAGGAGGCCGCCGGCCACGATCAGTACGACGACGACGTCCCGCATCACGGAGGACCGGTCGGTCCCCGTTGAGCCTTCCCCCAGGGTCTCACTCCGAAATCGGCAATCGTAATCGTCCCTCTGGATATGAATGGCTTATGGAACGCTTATCGAAACTCATACTCATCCCCGGGAATACGTCGCGCGTTCCTCCACCGACGCCAAACGTTTTAGGAACCGGGAGGGTTTCTCCCGGTGGATGCGGAAGGTCCTCGGGGTCCTGACGGAAGATTTTCGGCTCTACCACGACCTCGTCGCCGCGCTGAAGACCCGCCACATCCCGTTCGTCACCCTGTCCGACGCCCGAAAAATTCCCGAGAACGTCGGAGCCGTGATCACGTCGCCCGTGGAAGCGCCCCAGGTGCGTCGGGCCCACGTGATCGCGGACGACGACGTGGATAGCGCGATCGCGAAGGCGCTCCAGGTCCTCGCGGGGAAGACGGAGTGGGAGGAGCTCCTCGTCGGGATCGACCCCGGCGCAGCCCCGGGGGTCGCAATCGTCGGCGATGGGCGCGTCCTCGACACCCGCCTCGCGGGCTCCCCGGAGGCCGTCGTCCGGATCGTGCGGCAGGCGATTGCGAACTACCCGTCGACCCGCCACCGGATTCGCGTGGGCCACGGGGACCGCACGAACCGGAACCGAATCCTGAACGCGCTCGCCCGCGAGGGTCTCGTGGCGGAGATCGTCGATGAGGCAGGGACGACCGACCGCACCGACACGCCGGACATCGATGCGGCGATCAAGATCGCGTTCGTGGCGGGCGTCCGCGCGACGCCGCCGTACGACATCACGCCCACGCCCGGGGAAGTTCGCGAGATCCAGCGCCGGAGTCGCGTGAAGAGCGATGGCAAGGTCACGATCTCTACGGGACTGGCCGTCGCGGTCGCGCGCGGGGACATCACGCTCGACGAGGCGGTTCACCAGCAGCAACAGCGCGTGTGAACACGAGTCCGGATTCGCGACTCAATCGATTCCGGGCCGGAGGACCCACTGGTACCGCGTCTCGATCTCATTCCGTTTCTTGAAGTACATTTCCTCCGCGATCTCCCCCGCCGCGAGCTTCGCCTCGAGGGCCTCCAACTCCCGCTCGAAGTCCCCGCGGAAGGTCTTCCGGTACTCCATCGCAGCCTGCTCGAGGACGTCGACGAGATCCTTCCCTCGCTGGGTCATCTGGTACACGATGCGGGGTCGTCCCGTGGGCGGGAACACCGCCGCGCGGTCGACGAGGCCCCATTCGAACAGCTCCGCGAGGTGCTTGTCGATCGCCTGGCGCCGGACCTTCATCTTCGCGGCGAGGTCCTCGGGGTGGTCGAATCCCTGCTGGAGGAGCTTGAGGATCTGCAGGCGGGTCGGGGTCGCCGAAATCCTCACAATCTCCAGAGGGTCGTCGGCCACGGCGCGCGATGGCCCGCCGCCCAAATCAACCTTCTTCAACCCGCGGGTTGATGTTGTCCTCCGAGCGGTGGACGCTCTCGCCCCCTCCCTTGAATCTCGCCTAAATACCCGGTCGATGGTGTAATCACCATGGACGGCAACAAGTCGGTCAAGCCCCGGGTGGACGTGACCGTCTACCTGGACACAAAGTTCCGAGCCCCACTCGGTTCGGTGCTCCGATGAAGAAGTCCGAAATCCTGCGACGGCTCGTGGAACGGCTCGCCCGTGGCGAGATCACCGAGAAGACGTACCTCGAGATCAAAGCGCGGTACGAGAACGAGCCCGAGGAAGTCCCGGAGTCCCCGCCCGAGGAGGCGAGGGTCGCCGAGGAGACGGGTCGCGCGACGGAGGACGCCAGCCGGGCCGCGGAGGACGCGAGCCGTGCGGCGGAGGCGTTCGCCCGGTCCCTCGAGCGGACGATCCGCGCCGCGATCGAACCCGTGATTCGGAACATCCCCGATATCGAGCGAAAGATCCGGGAATCTGTCGAGCCCGCGCTCCGCAATATCGATTTCTCCGAGTTCGGCCGCACCGTGCAGACGACAGAAGGCTCCGTGAAGATCGCAGGCTCCGGCGTCGTGAAGGGGAACCCTCTCCGGACGCAGGAGTTCAAGACCGCGGGATCCGGGCGCGTCGTCGGCGACCTCGAGGCCCGGGTCGCAAAGGTCGCTGGGTCGTGCGTCTTCGAAGGGAACGTGACGGTTCAGGAGTTCAAGTCCGCGGGGTCCGCGAAGGTGAACGGAACCCTCCGCGCGCACGAGCTCCACAGCGCCGGCAGCCTCTCCGTGGGGAAGGGCATCGAGGGCCACGAAGTCCATCTCCGCGGGAGCCTTCACGTCGAAGGGGACGTGAAGGCCCACGAGGTCCACCTCGCGGGCGCCGCGAAGGTCAGCGGCATGCTCGAGGCCCATGAGACGCGAATCGAGCTCGGCGGGGAGGTTTCAATCCCCGTGATCAAGTCCCGCGAGATCAACGTCCGCCGGCCCGGCGGGTTCTTCCGGGGCGCGTGCGAGTTGGTCGCGGACCGGATTGAGGGCGAGGAGGTGTACCTTGAATGCACGACCGCGAATTACGTGCGCGGCGGGGAGGTCTCCATCGGTCCGCACTGCCGCGTCGGGGTCGTCGAGGCCCTCGAGCTTCGGGTCCACGAGTCCGCGGAGGTCCGCGAGCGCCGGCCGCTCAGCAAGAGGAGCCGCGAAGAGCACGCGGACCACGAGGAGCACGCGGGCCATCCCGAGGAAGACGAACCGCCCGCGCCGCCGCAACCGCCCGAGGCTCCGGGCGCGCCTCCGAGCCCGCCATAGCATTTCTCGTGGACAGTTTTATAAAGGCCTTCGGACTTGAAAGCAGCTGTGCCCGAAAGGATGATTTTAAAGGTCGCAGAAGCGCCCCAGTCCGACGTGGGCCTCGGCCGGGCCCGGGTCGACACGAAGACCCGGATGACCCTCTCCGTCGACGTCGGCGAGATTATCGAGATCATCGGGAAGAAGTCGACCGCCGCGAAGCTGTTCCGCGTGATGCAGGAGGACGAAGGGAAAGGGATTCTCCGGATCGACGGCCTCGTCCGCCGGAACGTCGGCGTCTCGATCGGGGACAAGGTCGAGGTCCGCAAGGCGGAGGTGTTCCCCGCGGAGCGCGTCACGATCGCGCCGATCATCTCCGAGGGTCACAAGATCAGTTTCGGGCAGGGAATCGAGAACTTCGTGAAGCGCGGGCTCCTGAAGCGGCCCCTCACGAAAGGCGATGTCGTGATCGTCCCCGGGATCGCTCTGATGGGCGGCGCGCTCCCGTTCATGGTCATCAAGGTGATGCCGAAGGGCGTCGTCCAGATCGTCGACGACACGATCATCGAGATGAAGGAGGAGCCCGTCCGCGAAGGCGAAGTCCTCACGGCGACGGTCACATACGAGGACATCGGCGGGCTCAAGGAGGAGCTCCGCAAGGTCCGGGAGATGATCGAGCTCCCGCTGAAGCACGCGGAGCTGTTCGAGCGCCTCGGCATCGACCCGCCGAAAGGTGTCCTCCTGTATGGGCCTCCCGGCACGGGGAAGACGCTGATCGCGAAGGCCGTCGCGAACGAGGCGGGCGCGAACTTCCTCTCGATCCAGGGCCCGGAGATCATGTCGAAGTACTACGGGCAGAGCGAGGAGCGGCTGCGGGAGAAGTTCGAGGAGGCGCAGAAGAACGCGCCGTCGATCCTGTTCATCGATGAACTCGACTCGATCGCCCCACGGCGGGAGGAGGTCACGGGCGAGGTCGAGCGGCGCGTCGTCGCGCAGCTCCTCACCCTCATGGACGGCCTCAGCGGCCGCGGCCAGGTCATCGTGATTGGCGCGACGAACCGTGAGGAGGCGATCGACCCCGCGTTGCGGCGCCCCGGTCGCTTCGACCGCGAGATTGAGATCGGCGTCCCGGACCGGGAGGGGCGCAAGGAGATCCTGATGATCCACACGCGCGGCATGCCGATCGAGGGTTCCGAGGACGAGCGGGACCAGCTCCTTAACGACCTCGCAAACCGCACGCACGGGTTCGTCGGCGCGGACGTCGCGGCGCTCGCGCGGGAGGCCGCGATGAAAGCACTGCGGCGGTACCTCCCGGACATCGACCTCGAGAAGCCGATTCCCTCCGAGGTTCTCGAGAAGATGCGGGTCACCCCGGAGGACTTCAAGTCCGCCCTGAAGGAGGCAGAGCCGAGCGCGATGCGGGAGGTCCTCGTCGAGGTTCCGCGGGTCACGTGGGACGAGGTCGGCGGCCTCGAGGAAGTGAAGATAAAGCTCCGGGAGGCCATCGAGATGCCGCTGAAAGATCCGGACGCATTCAAGCGGATGGGCATCCGCCCGCCCCGGGGGATTCTCCTGTATGGCCCGCCGGGGACCGGGAAGACGCTCCTCGCGAAGGCCGTCGCGACGGAGAGCGAGGCGAACTTCATCTCGATCAAGGGCCCCGAGGTGATGTCGAAGTGGGTCGGAGAGAGCGAGAAGGCGGTCCGGTTGATCTTCAAGAAGGCCCGGCAGGTCGCTCCGTGCGTCGTGTTCCTCGACGAGATTGACGCGATCGCGCACCGCCGCGGCTCCGACACGGACAGCGGCGTCGGGGAGCGGGTCGTGAACCAGCTCCTCACGAGCCTCGACGGGCTCGAGACGCTCGAGGGCGTCGTCGTAGTCGGCGCGACGAACCGACCCGACATGGTCGACCCCGCACTCCTCCGGACGGGCCGCTTCGACCGGCTAATCCTCGTCCCCGTGCCGGACCGCCAGGCGCGGATCGAGATCCTCAAGGTCCACACGAAGGCGATGCCCCTCGAGGGCGTCGACCTCGAGGAGCTCGCGGTCGAGCTCGACGGCTACACGGGCGCGGACATCGAGGGCCTGTGCCGAGAGGCCGCGATGCTCGCCCTGCGGGAGAACCGGAAGGCGCGAAAGGTCACGATGGCCCACTTCCAGGAAGCGATGAAGGTTGTCCATTCCTCGATCGACGAGGAGACGATGAAGTTCTACGAGCGGATCGGCCGCGAGCTCGAGCGGGGCGTGAGCAAGAAAGTGAAGGAAGAGATGGCCCTCGGATACTTCCGCTGAGCTCTCGTGCGAATTCGCGTCGATACAAATAAGGCGAATCATCGCTTCCGAGCCCGCAGCGAATTCCCGTGACCACCAGCGTCTTCTCTCAGGTCCGTCCCTACGCGGGCCGCATCACCGCCCTCGGTTGGCCACTCCTCTCGACCCTTCTCGCCCTGATTCTCGCCGCGATCGCCCTCACGCAGCCGATCTGGGCCCTCGAACAGAGCGACGGGCTCGGAGGCCTCACGCGGTGGACGTACGCGTGGTCGACGTTCGACGAAGAGGAATACGGGAATGGCGTGTGGGATCAGACGACGACCCGGTCGTACTTTGGTCCATCGTTCACGCAGTACCGGATGCGAGACGCGATCGGCACCGCGTACCTCGTCGGGATCTTCTTCGTCGTCCTGCTCCTCGTTCTCGTGATCCTGGAGTTCCTCGCGCGGGCTCGGAAGGTTCCCACGAATGCGGTCCCGGTCACGAACATCGTGGCCATGGGCCTGGGGTTCGTCGCGCTCGGGCTTCCCGCCCTTTCGATTCCCGCCGCCGCGGGGGACGTGGGCGTCGTCGTGTCGGGGTTCTTCGGGAGCGCCGCCGCCGGCGGTTTCGCGTACTCCTGGGGCGCCGGGTTCAGCTGGTGGCTCTGGCTCGTCGCGACGATCCTCACGCTCGTCGTGTTCGTCGTCCCGCTCGTGCAAAGCCGACCCGGGCGCCCTGTGCTTCCGCGTTAGTCAACCCGGGCCGCGCGCCCGCAATAAGCTCAAATAGACCTCTCTCGCATTATGCCACAACGTCAGAAGGGACGTGATGGGATGAAGAAATTCGCCACTGAGCTTAAGGGCAAGACCGTCATGACGAACGACGGCCAGATCCTCGGAAGGATCGAGAACTTCATCGTCGATACCCGCTCCGGGAAGGTCGAGAACGTGCTCGTCGTCCCCGCCGAGGAGATCGAGGCCCGATTGTTCAAGACGGATCCGCAGGGCCGGCTCATCCTGCCTTTCCAGGGCATGAAGGCCATCAAGGACGTCGTCGTGATGAACATCGGTCCGCCGCAGTGACCGGATCCGGTCACCCACCGCGGCGGAACGGTTCGCGAGCCTTCGCGAGTCCCTCCGGGTGATCGAGGAGCGCGGCGATCACCCCCTCCATGAGGGCGGCGGTGGACCAGATCTCAATCACGACCTCCGGGTCCTTCCCGAGCGACCACTCGACGTGTTCGACTCGCATCGTCGCATCCTCGAACCGAAAATGGAAAAGGGGAACGCCATCGGCGTTCCCGTGGCCTCTTACTTCGTGATGTCCTTCAGCTTCCCGGCGAGCTCGCTGAGGTCCATCCCCGTGAGAGTCTTCACGAGCGCGGGCGCGGTCGCCGCGATATCGACGATGCTCCCGACGAGCTGGGACGGACCCCGGTCGCCCATAATGATGAGCTTCTCCGTCCTCTCGAGGGACTTCGCCGCGTTCGCGACGATCTCCGGGAGCTTCTCCACGATGAGCTGCGTAACCGCGGCCTTACCGTACTGCTCCCACGCGGCCGCCTTCGCCCGCATCGCCTCCGCCGTCGCGAGGCCTGTCGCCCGGATCGCGTACGCCTCCGCCTCACCCTTCAAGCGGATGATGTCCGCCTCCGCGGTCCCCGTCTGACGGATCCGTTCCGCCTCGCCCGTCGCGACGCGAGAGAGCCGTTCTTTCTCGCCCTCCGCGACAAGGATCGCGCGCTCCTTCTCACCCTCCGCGGTGATCACGAGCCGGCGCTTCTCGCCGTCCGCCTCCGCCGCGACGGAGTCGGCCATCGCCTTCGCAGGGACAACCCGCTCCGCGGTCTGCTCCTGCTCCCGCCGACGGACCTCCTGCGTCTGGACGAGGACTTCCTGCTCCTTCTGCCGGATGTCGATCTTCGTCTGTTCGACGACGAGCTCTTGCGTCCGCCGAGCAGTCTGCATCTGGAACGAGATCTCCCGGTTCGCGCGTTCCATCTCGACCTCCGTCTCCGCCTTGAAGCGGATCACGTCCCGGTCCCGGTGGTATCCCGCGACCTGGGCCTCCGCGTCCGCGTTCGCCTTCTCCCCCTGCTGCGCGGCGACGGCCTCCGCGACCGTTGCCTCGCGGTTCGCGTTCGCCTTCCCGATCCGCGCGTCCCGCTTGACCTCCTCCGTCCGCTTCACGCCGAGGGCGGCGAGGTATCCGTGCTCGTCCTCGATCTCCTTGATCACGAACGACCGGATCTCGATCCCCATGTTCTTCAGGTCCTCGCCCGCCATCGTGAGGATCTTCGACGCGATCGCGTCCCGGTCGCTGTTGATCTGCTCAATCGTGAGTGTCGCGCACACGCCGCGGACGTGGCCCTCGAGTGTCTTCAGGGCGATCTCGTTGATCTCCTGGTCCGACTTGTGGAGGAGTTGGCTCGCCGCCGTCCGAAGGACGTCCGGATCGTCCGAGACCCGAACCTGCGCGACGGCCTTGATGTTCACCCTCGCGCCGCTCCGCACGACGTCCGTGACGATCTCGTTCACGTCCACGTCGAGGGTCCGGATCCCGAGCGGAAGGAAGCGATACGACTCGACGATCGGGACGATGAACTTCCCGCCGCCTGTCCATACCTCGTACCCTCTCCCGCTCTTGTACCGACGACCGTACAGGACCATCGCCGCGTCGGGAGGGACCTTCTTGTACCGCGCCGCGTAAATCGCGATCAGCGCGACGACAATCAGCCCAATCAGCACACCCACGCTCACAACGAGTGTTATGTCCACCATGGTTCCGACCTCCTCTCTTATCCCTCACACTTTCTCGACGACGAGGGCGTTGCCCTCGACGCCCGTGATCTGGACGCGATCTCCCGTCTTGAGGTCCTGGGTCGAGATCGCGGAGAGCAGGGTGCGACCCCGCGCGTCCGTGACAACAAGGACCTGTCCACGCACGCCCGGCTTCACCGGGACCGTGACTTCGCCCCGCGTGCCCACGAGGTCCTTCAGGTCGTACGTCGTCGTCGCCTGGCTTTTCGCGAAGACCTGCACGAGGAAGTAGTAGACGAGCGCCGTGACGACGGCCGAGGCCCCCGCGGCGACGAACGGGACCGAGATCGATGGAAGCGATTGGAACGACTCGAGGACCGTGCCGAACGCGCCAAAAAACGCCCCGAACGCGAAGAGGATCGGCAGACTCAGCGGCGAGATGCCCGCGCCGGAGAACTGCCCTGCATCCGCGGCGACGTCGTGGCCGATGTCACCGAGGTCCACGCCCCCGACGTCGACCCCGCCGACATCCGCCCCGATGTCGAAGAGCCCTCCGGTGACGGCCATAACGAAGAGCAGGACGCTGAACACGACCGTGATCCCGATGTAGACCGTCAGAATGTCGACCATGGACTCACTTCTCCTCCGCGAATCTCGAGGGGCTCTTCCCCATCTCCTGCCCGTCCTTCATGATCTTCTTCGCGCGCTTCTGAGGGAGGCGGATCGCCTCCGGAGCCGGCGCAAGCTTCGCCGCCATGGCGGGTGGGGCCGCATGCCCCGCGCCGCCGAAACGGACCCCACAGTTCCAGCAGAATGCGTCCCCCGACCACGCGCGGGCGCCGCAGTTCGGGCAGAACCCCGCGGCGGTCTTCGTCTTCGAGGACTCGATGCGTGGCGCGGGCATCCGCACCGGCGCGGATGCAGACGAGGACGTCGTCGTCTCGGTTTCCGCGCGGACCTTCCTCGCGGGCGCGAACCGCGGCGTATCTTCGCCGTCCTCGAACACGGCCCCGCACTCATCACAGGCGACCGCGTCGGAGCTCGCGAGCGCTCCGCACGATGCGCACACGAATCCTCGGAAGAGCACGCCGCGCTTCCCGAAGCCCAGATCCCGGTCCCATTGGAAGCCGAGCGCTCGGTTCGGATCGAACACGAGGCTTCGGCTCGCCGTGAAATCGAGATTTCGGTCCGTTGAGAATCCGAGCGTTCGGATTGGATCGAAGTTGAGAAGATTCGCCACCGCCCCTCCAACTCCTACCCTCCCAATCCGGCCGCGACCCCTTAAAAGTTGTGCAGGGGAATCCCGGGGAAATCCCGCGTCGTAACAGCGGCGCCTCGTCAGATCGGCGCCCGCTTCTCCTGTTTCACGACGTTCAAGACAACCTGCGTGTAGGTCCGATCCACGTTCTCCATCGCGACGAGTTTCTTGATGAACGCGTCGAGTTCCTTCGTGTTCCGGAACCGGGCGATGATCACAGAGTCGTACTCCCCGGTGACATCGTAGACCTCGACGACTTTGTCCTCCCGGGCGATCTTCCGCTGGACTTCGAGGAGCTTGCCCTTCGAGATCCGGACGCCGATCACGGCGAGGACGTCATACCCGAGCTTCTTCTCGTCGAGGAGCGGCGCGTACCCAAGGATGATCCCCTCGGACTCGAGCCGCTTCACGCGGTTGCTCACCGTGCTGATGCTCACTTCGAGTTCCCGCGCGATGTCCCGAAAGCTCTTCCGTGCGTCCTGGTTGAGACGCCGAAGGATCGCAACGTCAAGGTCATCGAGGAGCTTGGTCGGCACGACTTCACCCGTGCTTGAACGGTTCTCGAGTTACTAAGCCTTTCTTCACACCCGTCGTTCTCGCCGCGCGTTGAGTCCATTATTGCACGAGGATCGAGCCGCGACGGCGAACCTTGCGCGAGGCGTCCCTTGGAACCGCAAGGGGTCCAGTGAGATTTGCAGTTCGGAGAGTCGATGCGACTTCGTTGAGCCAGTCTAGTACGTATCGACGCCCTTCGCGAGCTGACGGAGCTTCTTGACCCGCTCTTCGATCGGTGGGTGCGACGAGAACATCCTCACGAAAGCGCCGCCCTGGAAGGGGTTCACGATCCATAAGTTCGCGGACGTCGGGCTCCCAAACGCCATCGGGTTCTGGCGGTTCCGGTATTCGAGCTGCTCGAGGGCGTCCGCGAGCGCGTCCGGCGCGCCGAGGGTCTTCGCCCCAACGTGGTCGGCCTTGTACTCCCGGCTGCGGGAGATCGCCATCTGGAGGGCGATCACGCCAATCGGGACCAGGATGAGCCCGAGGATCGCGACAAGGTACACCCATGGGGGCACGTTCCGCCGACCGCGACCGAACAGGGTGCTCCACAGGGCGACCCGGGCGAGGAGCGTGAGGGCGCCCGCGATCGTCGCTGCGATCGACATCACGAGGATGTCGCGGTCCTTGATGTGCGAGAGCTCGTGCGCGATGACCCCCGTGAGTTCCCGCTCCTCGAGGACGCGGGACATCCCCTCCGTGACCGCGACGACTGCGTTCTTCGGGTTCCGGCCCGTCGCGAACGCGTTCGGTGTCGGCGACGGGACGATCGCGACGCGGGGCATCGGGAGATTGCTCATCGCCGCGACGCGGCGGACAATCCGGTACAGCATCGGGGCCTCCGCCTCCGTGACGATCCGCGCGCGGTACGTCATCAGGACGATTTTGTCCGCGAAGAAGTACGCGATCGCGTTCATCGCGACCGCGACGAAGAGGAACAAGGCCACCATGAGGACCCAGTCACCGAAGAAGACGGACCCGATGACCCAGCCGAACCCCACGAGGATCGCCGTGAGGACCAGGAACAACGCGCCCGTCCGGAGGGATGGATTCATGCAGGTCCCAATCTACAAAGCGGTCCTATGAGAACTTTGCGCTGGAATCCCCGTGCCCCCGGCCCCGCTCGCGGGGATCAACTGCTCGCCACGAGGCCGAGGTCGAGCTCGTAGGCCGCGGTCACGCGGAACCCACCAGAGGGCGAGATCCTCCCGATTTCGTCCTCTGGGACCTCGAAGGCCTTCGCGAGCTGGCCGACGAAGCGGGCATGGTCCATCTCCCCGGGCGCGAGGATCACGCGGCGAGTCGCGCGGGCGGCAACGGCGCTCACGGGCCCCGCCATGATCTTCCGATGGCCCTCGTGCTCGATCTCGCCGACCCCGATCGCGACGGGGATGTCGTGAAGGTAGTTCCGCTTCCCCCGGATCACGAACGCCCCGCGCGGCAAGAACTCCCCGCTCTCCGCCTGCTTGCTCACCTGTTCCGGGAGAACCCAGTACGCACTCCCGCTCGCGAGCCCGGCGGGCCAGGCCTTCGAGTATGCGAGCGCGAACTCGCACGCTTCCCGGAGCGTTGCATCACCCGCCTTCGAACCGTCCTTCACGACGACGCTCGGCGCGCCGTGGATGTCCGCGTGCGCGTACCGGTCGCCCTCCTTCAGGTGCTTCCGGACGAGGGAATCGTTCGTCTTCGCGTCCCGCCCGCCGAGAATCAGGTAGCCCTCGGACGAGAGCGTCCAGCGGTACGCCTCGAACCAGAACTTCTTCGTGCCCTTCATCTTCGGACGCTTCGCGGCCTTCACGGCCTTCCGTTCCGCGGCCTGCAGCTCCTCCTGCGCCGCGCGGATTACCTCGACGACGCGGTCTGCCTTCCGCTGGGCCTCCCTGCGCCGCTCGTAGAACGTCTGCGCGTTCCCATTCACATCCGTCTTGTAGTCGAGCTCGAGAGCGTCGAAATCGCCGATTGCGACGCTGACAATCCCCTTCGCGCGGTCGATGCCCTTGATCTGGACCTGATCGAAGTCGCGTCCCTCCCGCACTGCCTTGAGCATCTCCTCGAAGAGCGGGAAGTGGCCATAGAGGAAGATCGCGCGTACCTCCGTGTCGACCGCCTCGCGTCGGAGGTTCTCGAGCGATTCCTCGAGCGTTGCGATCCGATGGCGAAGCGGGGCGGCGACCGCGGCTTCGGCGGGCGCCTCCGACGGAATTGCGGTCAGGTATGCGTGCAGCGCCTCGTTGAACGTCGGATACTCCCGTCTCTCGAGCCCCGCGAGGAGGGCAAGATCGATCGGAGCGACGTCCACGGCTTTCCCCTCGCGGAGGACGACCGCGGGCCTTCGCTCCTGCTCGACGGCGACCGTCACGTTGTTCACAGCGGTGAAGAGAGCGTCGAGGTCGTCGTCCCGAAGGTCCTGTACGGTGGTCTCCTTGCGCACGCCGGCCCGAAGGCACAGCTCCTCCGCGTACGGCCCGCCAAAGTTCAGGACGGATGCGAGGACCTTCACGACCAGTCCCTTTGCGCCCCTTACGGCGCGATGGAACCCCTCGCGGTCGAGCTCGAGAGGGTTCGTCCCCGGGGGCGGGAAGTCGTACGCGATGCCCGCCCGGATCTGGCGGTGCCGGAACGACTGCGTTCGCAGCGCTGCGACCGTGTTCCCGGCCTGCGTGAGGATGATGTTGCCCTTCCCGAACATCTCGAAGACGAGCTGATACGATTCGCCCTTCTCGAGCGTGAACACCGCGACACGGTCGAAGCCCCGCTGCTCGACCGCCGTGATCCGGGCGTTGCCGACTCGGCGGCGGACCGCCGTCGCGAACGCGGGCGGCGCCTCAGGCTTGTCCTCCGTCTCGTGTAGGGCGAGCCATCGGCCCGCCTTGCAGTACAGCTCCTGCCGAGCCGTCCCCGGGACGTTGATCCGCAGGATCACCTCGTCCTTGGATTGGTATACCTTGTCGATGTACCCGCCGACCAAGCCCTGCCACTCCGCGACGAGGGCGATGAGGTCGAAGGAGCTGAGGGACTCCTTCATCGGAGGGCTCCGAAGCGGGTGGGCTTACTTATAGGTGAGGCGGGCGGGGCTCGACCTTCCCAGTTAGCATCCTAACTGTTTTCCCAAGACCCTGCACACAAGGATCCAATCCGACTTGCGGCCCGCGGAGCGAGTCAGACTAGCATGCTAACTGTGCCCCGAGGTGTACTTTCGGCCACCTCTTCGAGATAAAGCTATTATATAGCTATGCATATGGACCTATCATGAACGACAACGACCTCTGGATCCTGTCGTACGACGTTGACGGGCGGGACCGCGCGATTTCCGTCCGCGTGTCCCAGCTGATCTTTGGTCGGAGGAATACGACGACCCGGGAGGGCCGCCCGGCGACGTACGAGCAGCCGGGGTTCATCCACCGCCCCGGAGTCGTGTGGGTGGGCCAGTCCGTGCTCGTCATGCCCACCGCCGACGCCATCGAGCTCCGGAATCGGTTGGAGGGCCTGGGCGCGTCCGTGGGGATAGGCCGGCTCATCATCGACGGCCCGAACTTGGCACAGTTCCGCCGCCGTCGGCGGCGATCCCGCGCAATTCCGGTTCCCAGTTAGCATGCTAACTGTCTCCGACCCGCTCAGCCCGCCGGTCCACGACACCGCGCATTGGCGGAACCGAGCAACCATGGCCGCAAGGGCTCGGATCTGAACGATACCTGATCGAAACGAAGCGCTTGGACGCTGCCGCCTTGCCAGTTAGGATGCTAACTGTTTCCCGGGGTCAGTGGGAAGCGCCCCTTTTGAATTCAAACAACTGGAGGAGGTTCCCGTCGGGGTCCTCGAAGTCGATGAGGCGCACGTGCTCGCCTTCATCGATCTCGGAAACGAACTTCACGCCCTTCGCACGAAACGCCTCGATCGCGCGGTCGAGGTCCATCACCTCGATGGCGGGGATGAAGTTCCGGTCCTTCCGCCGCGTCTTCAGGATTGCGAGGTACGTATCGGACTTTCCGACCTGGAACTGAATATAGTTCTTGTCCTCCTCCTCGAACACGATCGGCAGGCCGAGCGTCTCGCGGTAGAATCTGACGAGGCGATCGTAATTCTCGCTTCGGATCTCCGCCCACTCCAACTTTGCGACTGAACATCACCAAGACGCCAGGAACTGACGACTCAGCTCGACGTCTAGAACGCCAGGCCATGACGCTCAATGATCGGAGCGGTGCGTTCGAAGTCAACCTCCACCCTGTAACGAGCCGCAATCGCTGCCATGCTTACCGGATCGAGCCCGTCCCCGAGTGCATGCATCTCGCGGAAAGCATGCTCGAAACCACCAGGCGAGATAATCTCGAGGATCCGTGCTGGAACGTCGCCCGCATTCCAGAACGTGTGCCATTGCCCCCGGGGTTTGAAGATCAGGTCGCCGACCTTGCCGAAGACCTCCTCCTCGCCGAGCAGCGCTCCCACCCGGCCTTCGAGCACGTAGCTGTATTCGTCTTCTCGGGTATGGCGGTGCAGAGGCGCCGCCAAGCCTCGAGGAGGCATGAGGTGCTCAACGAGCGCGAAGCCGCCGCCTGAGTCCTCGCCGCCGATCATGAACCGGTCGCGGACGGTACTAGGCGCCCCCAAGGTGTCGCCATCCCGAGGACCCAGCACCCGGATCCTCACGGGGGACCGACCGTTCGAGGCAATGTTGGTTTTCTCCATAACTTCCTCCCCGCCTTGGCAAGGGAAGAGAGGGGATTAAAGCTTCGGAATAACGTTCAAGGTCGGCCCCGCATAGGCCTCATGGTGTTAGGGACCGCCATGGAGGGGCGACACGACAACGATGGCCTTGATGCGATCTCGGGTGAAGTCATCGCGTGTCGCCGATGTCCCCGCCTTGTCCATTGGCGAGAGCGCGTTGCACGGGAGAAGAGGCGCGCGTTCGCGGACGAGGTGTACTGGGGCCGTCCAGTCCCGCCGTTTGGCGACCCGCAGGCTCGTCTCCTCGTCATCGGGCTCGCGCCCGCGGCCCATGGCGGGAATCGCACA
>Ga0209320_10000528_pt1 | contig 19585 bp, 16 predicted proteins | sample Rifsed13ft4_FD_184008 | JGI IMG/M metagenome (GOLD analysis project Ga0209320, IMG submission 184008) | Soil microbial communities from Rifle, Colorado, USA - sediment 13ft 4 (version 2) | ecosystem: Environmental > Terrestrial > Deep subsurface > Rock core/Sediment | place: Rifle, Colorado... | reverse complement strand
TATCCTTAAAATGAACGCTGTTCGATCATTCAGCCATTCAGTCAATCAACCATACTATTTTTACTGTGCTAAATCTTTGGACTTAAGCCATATATCATACCACCCGGAAAACTGCTCGGTATATGGAACTGCAAATATTTCTCCGCCAAAACCCATATACCTTACAACAACTAAATTCAGATAGGTGTTTTCTATTTCATTTAAAACATCTTCATAAATTTCAACTCCATATTTATGAGCCAGCTTCGCATTATATTCATTAACATATTTTTCAAATTTTATCAGAGTCAGATGAGTTATAAGCTCTTCTCTTATTTCTTCATAACTTTTTGAATAATTTGTTGTGTCTGTTTTTTTGCCAATCAATTGAAAAACAGAATAACCTTCCTCTAATTTAAGGGGACCATACACATCACCTGTTTCCATTTTAAAAGCAGCTTTTCCAATTTCGCCATGCTTTGTAACAGGAAAATATCCAAACTCACCTCCCCTGTCTTTTAACGAATCTCTTTTGGTGTATTGTCTTGCCAGGTCCCTGATGTCTTTTCCTGCCGAAAGTTCTTTCAAAATGATTTCTATAACATCAAGACTATCGGTTAAAACTTCAGCGATATTCACTAATTCCAACGGGGTCTCCTTCCAGTCATTCTGTTCATAAACAGAATATGCTTCCTCCTCCGAAACTTTAATAGAATCAAACATGTCAACCATCACCATTTTAGATAAATATGAATCTTTCCACATCTCTATATACTTTTTTACTTCAGGTGAATTATTTATCGATAATAAAAAAGTGAATGATGTTTCACCGAAGGACAGAGACATTGCAATGGTATTTCAGAATTATGCCTTGTATCCTCACATGACAGTTTATGAAAACATGGCGTTTGGATTAAAGCTTAGAAAATTTCCGAAAGAAGAAATTAAGAAACGAGTCACCGATGCTGCAAAAATTTTAGGGTTGGAAGATTATCTTGCTCGAAAACCAAAAGTGCTTTCCGGCGGGCAAAGACAAAGGGTAGCAGTTGGTCGTGCAATTGTCAGGAAACCAAAAGTTTTTTTATTTGATGAACCACTCAGCAATCTTGATGCAAAACTTCGTGTGCAGATGAGAACAGAAATTTCAAAGCTTCATCAGAATCTTGGTGCCACAATGATTTATGTTACCCACGATCAAACAGAAGCAATGACTATGGGTGATAGAATAGTGATTATGAAAGACGGTATTGTTCATCAAGTAGATACTCCGCTGAATCTTTACAATCACCCGGTGAATAAATTTGTTGCAGGATTTATCGGAAGTCCATCCATGAATTTTATTGAAGGAAAATTATTCCAGGAAGACGGACTGTCTTTCAAGAGCAAAGGAAATTATTTAACATTAAAATTAAATGAAACTTTGGGTGATAGATTAAAAAATTATATTGGTAAATCGTTGTGGCTTGGCATTCGACCCGAAGATATTTACGATTCTGATTCATCCAACAGAAATAATAATGCTAAGATTGATGTTCAGCTTGAAGTTGTAGAACCAATGGGAAATGAAATATTTCTTTACTTTACAATTGACGATTCACAGTTTATTGCAAGAATACCTGCCCGTGAAAAACCGGAACCAAATGCAAAAAGAACATTATCGTTTGATCTGGGAAAGCTTTACTTTTTTGATATAGAATCGGAAAAAAGTATTTGATTGAAAAGAATTAATCCAGCTCGATTACTTGATGCTCGAATTTATTGATGGCAAGCTCTTCAAAAATCTTTTTCAAAACATCCACGCCATACTTGTTCGCATAATGGAAAAAACTTAATTCTCTTTCCTGTAAATTCATTTCCGGAAAAAGATTCGCAGAAGCTTTATCAATTTGCCTTAACGTTATTTCATAGCGCTTCTTTTGTGTTTCGGCTGCCTTTCCCTTTAACTCATCAATATAACCTAAAACTTTGAGCCGGTATTTTGAAGTAACATCACCCATTGTTTTATCAAGCTCAAATAATTTCTCTTTTAGATTATCGAAGGCAAGGTCAATTTGATTTTTCGTTTCTTTGAAAATCTCTTCCAGATTTTTGTCAGAAACATTATTAATGATTTGGTTTTTTAATTTATTCGGGTCAGTGAAGATATCTTTAACGCTAAGTCCGTATTTTTCAAGAACTGATTTTAATGTTTTTTCCAAAATTGTAACTGAAGAGCGAGGATAAATAATTGCCGGATCAATATCGTAAAATTCGTAAAGCGGTAGAATTTGAGCAAAGTATGCAACTTCACTTGGACCGCCAATATAAAACCCAGTTGGGAAAAGAAAATCTTGGCAAATTGGACGCAATAAAACATTTGGACTGAATTTTTCCGGTTCGATTTCAATCAAATTAATTAATTCTTCTAAAGTAAATTTCTTTCTTTTTCCTTTAAGTCTGAATTCATTTTCAATCGGTTCAATAACGTATCTTCCTTCATCGTAGTTATAAAAAAGGTTAATGGGACGGATTTTCACTTGAGCATGATAAAGCTCCTCTAAACTAGCTGAGATGTTCACCAACTTTTCGGTGTGATTTCTAAAATCATTAATCTCTTTTTTGAAAACCGGTTTTAGTAACTCTTTAACTTTTACATCTTGCGGGTCAAAGATTACAAGTCCATATTGATCGAATAACCAGAACAGTAATTCTTTGAAGGGTTCTTTAAATGTTTTTTCTTCAGTGTAAAAACTTTTAAGATTTTCCAGTATAGGATTTTTGAATTCGGTATTCCGTAATTGGTTTTCATAATCCTTTAGAAATTGACCGATTGATTCTTTAAGCTTTAGATGACCGATGCTTCCGCGGTTCTGTTCTTCTTCTGTCGGTTGATCGTTATATGAAATTTTAATCAATTCGTTGTTATCATTCAAAACATTAATTGAACGAACTTCCTCAAAATCGTGATCATCACCTTCAAGCCAAAATACTGGTACAAAATGGTAATTGTCATATCTTTCAGAAAGATGAGAGCAAAGCTTGATGGCTGTAATAATTTTATAAAATGTATATAGCGGACCGCCTAAAATTCCAAGCTGCTGCCCGGTGACAACGGCGACTGTTTCTTTGTTTTTTAACAGCGAAATGTTTTTAAGAGTTTTTGAAGATGGATCAAATGATTTGTACTGATTGTTAATGATAGTGGAAAGCTCATTTCGAAATTCTTTTGGAGATTCCGAAAGCTGCTTAAATTTCGCTATGAATTGTTCCTTATCGCGAAAATTGTATTTGTAAAATCCTTTTAATTTCTCGAAATCATAAAGGTAATCAAGAAAAAGTTTTGTATTTCCGGGAATCTCTTTGAAGTTAATGAACATGGCCGCTCCGTTTGGTTTTTATTTCCTTATTAAAACTAAGAAAATCTAATTTCCATCACAAATAAAACGATGCACGGATTGAACTTATTTGGCGATCCCGATCACATAGGATCTCTTTCTCGGCAAGCAATATTTCGGTATTTTAATTTCAAAAGTAAGATAACATTTGGAAATAAATCCGCTTAAATATTTTACCATAAAAAGATTATTGAATGTGATGATGATTGTCGCTTCTTTTGGTGCGGCAAGAATTTTTCGCAAACCAATTGTTTGGGGAATGCCGTTAACATATTCAATTGAACCCACAAACTTTTGTAATCTCAAATGCCCGGAATGCCCTTCCGGAACAGGTGAGTTAACTCGTCCATTAGGTTTTTTAGCGATAGATAATTTCAAAAAAATTATCAATGAGATTAGCGAAACGGGATTTTATGTCCAGTTATTTTTCCAAGGAGAACCGTATTTGAATAAAAAGCTTAATGAAATGATTGAATATGCTCAGAGTAAAAACATTTATGTTTCAATAAGCACAAATGGTAATTTAATATCCGCTAAAAATATTGATAAGCTTATGGAACATGCTCCTGATAAAATTATTTTTTCACTTGATGGTCTGGATGAAGAGAGCTATCAGAATTATAGAGTTGGTGGAACATTCAAGCAAGCTGATGCAGCGTTACAGATGCTCGTCGAAACTAAAAAAAAATTAAAGCTCAAAAAACCATTTGTCGAGCTTCAGTTTATTGTGATGAAACAAAATGAACACTTGCTCGACGAGGTTAGAGCTTACAGCAAAAAAAGGTTTGTTGATCGGCTTGTACTAAAGACTATGCAAATATCTTCATATGAAAACGCCGTAAAATTTTTACCTACAAAGAACGAACACTCGCGCTACATTTTGAAAAATGAAAGTTACGAGATTAAGAGCATTTTAAAAGATCATTGCTTCGCTTTATGGCGAACTGCCGTGATTACGTGGGACAACAAAATGGTACCATGCTGTTTTGATAAAGATGCCAATTATTTTTTGGGAAATCTTAATGAATATTCTATCAGAGAAATTTGGCAATCTGAGCTTTATCAAAATTTTAGAGTGGGTGTTTTAAAGAATCGCAAAGGAAATAGCATGTGCAATAATTGCACTGAGGGATTAAAAGTAAATATATTTCGCATGGAAAATTAATTTCATAAACAGAATGAATTACAATTCCGACACTGTTTCTGTCAAGCTGCCGAATATTAAAGCAAGAGTTTATGCTGCACTTAAGATTTTAGTTGCAGTATCATTATTGGTTTACCTTTTTTCTTTTGTTGAACTGAAGAATATTGTTTCTACATTTTTAAGCTCCGACATCCGGCTGCTCGCATTGAGTGCAGTACTTTTAGTGCCCAATATCTATTTACAGTATTTAAAATGGAAAATTACTTGTGATAAATTAATCGGTGAAAGAAGCAAAAGAAAAATTCTTTTGTCATTGTTTTATGGATTTCCTGCGGCTGTGTTTACACCGGCAAGAGCAGGCGAGTACTTTGGAAGGGGATTGGCGTTTAAGGATAGATCTTTTATGGAAATAATCTTTGCAACTTTTGTTGATAAATTATTTACGATACTCGTTACCTTCCTTTTTGGAAGCATCGGAACAGTAATATTTATAAGCAGGTACTATCAATCGAGTATTTACTTTTCTATCCCAATGATAATTGCATATTTTGTGTTTGCTGCAATCACGCTTACGTTTATCTTCTCAGACAAAGAATGGTTTTACAATTTATTCTCACCTTTTTCAAAGTTTAAACTTTTCTCTAAAATACGGGAAAGATTATTAATACTAAAAAATCTTGACCGCAATTTTGTTTTTAAGATGATTTCTATCTCTACCATATTTTTCTTCTGCTATCTTTTGCAATTTGCAATATTATTTGCTGCGTTCTCCCATCATATTGACAGTGTTAAGTTCCTTTGGGCGGCAATAGTTATAATGTTTGCCAAAACAATTTTATCGCCCCTCTCATTTAGCGAATTGGGTGTTAGGGAAGGTGCATCAATATTTTTCTTAACTCAAATGGGTGAATCTTCAAGTACAGCATTGAATGCTTCGCTCTCACTTTTTATCATCAACATAATCGTTCCATCATTAATAGGTTTATTTCTTTTATTCGTAAAGAATGATGATTGAAATAATACTTTTTCTGTTTTTCGCATTTTTACTTCTTAACTACATTTATTTTTTATCGGATATCATTAGAGGTCTTAAAAAACTCTTCGAAGATAATCAGGCAATGATTCCAGATGAATGTGTTTCGGTCATTATTCCGTTCAGAAATGAGTCCGACAATATTTTGATCAGCTTGAAAAGTTTGGCTTCACAGAATTATCCTCAAGAAAAATTTGAAGTGATCTATGTTAATGATTCATCAACTGATGATTCTTACGAAAAGATTCTCAATGAAGTGAAGCCAAATAATTTTAAAGTTATTTCACTTTCAGATTTTTCAATTGATAAAGCTTTCAAAAAAAAAGCTGTTAGTTATGGAATTGAACATGCTAGCGGCGAAATAATCGTAACCACTGATACCGATTGTATTCATGACCAAAATTGGTTAAGAGAATTAATTTCAGTTTTTGATTTAAAAACAGGATTTATTTCAGGACCAGTAAGCTTTGTACACCAACCGAATTTATTTTCAAAAATACAATCACTTGAATTTGCTGGATTGGTTTTATCCGGTGCTGGTTTAATTAGTATTGGCAAGCCAACAATATGCAACGGAGCGAATTTAGCTTTTAGAAAAAGTGTTTTCACTGAACTTCAAGGATACCATGATCAAATGCACCTATCATCGGGCGAAGATGAATTATTAATGCAAAAGATTGCTGCTGAGACTGATTATTCGGTAAAGTTTTGCTGGGCTAAGAATGCAGTTGTTTTTACCCGGCCAAATAAAAATATCCACGATTTCTTTCAGCAGCGAAAGCGTTGGGCAAGCAAAGGACTATTTTATAAAAACAAGTTTCTTAGACTTCGATTACTCTTAATTTACTTATTCTATCTAAGCATCACCGTGCAAATTCTTTTATCAATTTTCTTCTCAAAATTATTCTTAATCTTCTTACTGCTTTGTTTGATTTCAAAATTTGTGTTGGAATACAAAATCATCTCCAACGGAGTTGATATTCTTTTCAAATATGACTTAGTGAAATATTTTTTGATAAGTGAAATCTTTCAAATAATCTACTTAACATTAGCCGGCGCTGCTGGAATTCTTGGTAACTTCAAATGGAAAGAACGTAAGCTAACAAGATAGAGTTATATCCTCCGCTCATTAAATCAGCTTACATCAATCGTCCATTAAACTATTTTTTCTGTTCATTAAACTGAACACACTTCTTTAGTAATACTCCAAAATTCAAATTAATGATAGATTGCTTAATGGCATATTCATTGCCCCATGCAATTTGAAGTTAAACAATTTTAAGAGGTGTGAAATGAAACAGTTAATGATAGTCCTAATGCTTTTAGTGGGTTTTACAACCTTCACAGAGGCAAAATCTAGCAAGCAGATAAATGCTTATGGCTCATTCTACTCACATCTTGCTCCGTATGGAGTTTGGATGGAGTTTGATGACGGATTAGTAGCTTGGCGTCCCACGATAATGCGTAGAAGTTGGGCACCTTACAGCATGGGAAGATGGATATGGACTGAATACGGTTGGTATTGGGATTCATACGAATCTTTTGGCTACATCACCTACCATTACGGCAGATGGTTTTATGATGATTATTATGGCTGGATATGGATTCCCGATTATGATTGGGCTCCTGCATGGGTTGAATGGAGATATGATGATAGTTACATAGGTTGGGCTCCACTGCCACCTTATGCAGTATTCTCGGTTAACTTAGGAATTCATTTTACATTTGACTATGTGACACCTTACAATCACTGGCATTTTGTAAACTATAATTATATGTGTGATCCCTATGTTTACAACCATTACGTCGGTTCGAAATACAAGTATAGAATTTTCTCGAAAACCAAATACAGAAATGATTATGGATACTCTAACGGAAGAATTATAAATAGAGGGCTTGACGTAAGTGAAGTTAGATCAAGAAGCGGACAAGATATCCGACAAAGAAATTTGCAGCAAGTTTCTGATCCGAGAGAATTAACGAGAAAAGATAGAGATAGAAATAACGATGTTGTAAGAACATTTATTCCTTCGCGGGAAGAATTACGAAAAGATAACGTTAGAGATTTAGATGTGAGAAAAATTGAAAGACGCTCGAGTCTTGAAACATCAAGACTGCAAATTGGTGACAGGAAAGATAGCAGAGAAGATGTTGATATAGGAAAACGAAATGATGATTCAAGAAACATTGTCAAGGAAAGAGAAACTAAGCAATATGACATCGAAGAAAAACGAAGAGTAACTGACGAAAACAGAAATCTCAACGATGCTGGGAAAAATAATGTGAATGAAATCGAGAAAAAACGTACTCAAGAGAGAATGGATGCTGAAAGAAAACAAAAAGAGATTAGAATTATAAACGAACGTCAGAAAAAGGAAAGTTCAACTTTCGAAAATCAGAATAGACGCAATAATGTTAACAATTCACGAATAGAAGAAAAACAGGTAAGCAAAGAAAGAAACGTTCAGATTCAAAGAGAACAGAATGAAGTGAAAGTTGAAAGAAAAATTGAATCGAATAAAACAGAAAACCGAAATTATAATCGGAATGAAGAGCCGAAACGAACTGATTCTCGCAATACTGATCAAAGAATTAATCAAGAAAAGAAAACATCAGAGCGAACAAAAACTAGATAAATTTTAATCATCTCTCTCCACTTAAACGGTGTCGGGTAAAAAACGACGCCGTTTTTTATTATGATTTGTGCATCATTTTTATAAAATTGCCCACACTTAATTTTTAACTAAATGGCTGATAATGAAAGATAAAAACACTCGACTTTTTTACATCCTCGGGGCATTTTTTTTGGCTAATGCAATTCTTGCCGAATTTATTGGTGTTAAAGTATTTTCACTCGAGGGAACTTTGGGATTTAATCCTGTTAATTTCAGCTTTCTTGGCATAGAAAATCTCTCCTTTAATTTGAGTGCAGGAGTTTTACTCTGGCCTGCGGTTTTTATAATGACAGATATCATTAATGAATATTTTGGCAGAAAGGGAGTAAGATTTCTATCTTTCACGGCTGCCGGGTTAATTTTATATGCTTTCCTTATGGTTTACTTCGCAATACTTTTAGCTCCTGCAGATTTTTGGATCGAGCGCAATACTTCAGATGGTATGATCAATATGCATAAAGCTTTCAGAGCAATATATGGGCAAGGGCTGTGGATTATTGTCGGTTCACTTGTGGCTTTTTTAGTCGGGCAACTCGTTGACGTGACGGTCTTTCATTTAGTAAAATCAAAAACCGGAAGCGAAAAAATTTGGTTACGTGCAACGGGATCAACTTTAGTGTCTCAATTCATTGACAGCTTCGTGGTTTTATTCATTGCATTTTATATCGGTGCCAGATGGGATCTGAAACTTGTTATAGCAATAGGAATTATGAACTATACTTATAAATTCTTGATTGCTGTTGCGCTAACACCTCTTTTGTACATTATACATTACTTTGTAGATCTTTATCTTGGTAAAGAAGCCGCTCATAAATTAATGGTGGAAGCAACGGAAAAGTAACGGAAAGAATAAGTTCATCTGCCTTCTTCTATTAAGGTCCAAATTTCCTGAGCATTAATCACAATATTTCCCACCACACATTCCTCTTAATTAGAATGGTTCTTTTCATTCTTAAGAAAAAAAATAGATTTTTAATGACTTTCCAGACTAGAAACACTTTTTGAGTTCAAAAACAATTTATAACATTAACATTTATTTTTATTAATAATATTGAACTTCTGGCATACTTTATGGAAATTAGTTGTGTTATTTATTTCTTTTTCGGGGATTTTCACTTTAAAATATATGCTAATTAATATTTTTACCAATCAGATCAGAATTCTGATCATCATCCAAGAATTACAAAATCATTTGTCATTATTTTTTATACTTATTAGGAGCTAAAATGAAATTATCAATTGAAGAATCACTTAATTATCATAGTGAGGGGAGAAAGGGAAAGATTGAAGTTGTTGCTACAAAACCTTGTATTACTGCAAGAGATCTTTCAATGGCATATACACCTGGAGTTGCCGAACCCTGCCGGGCAATCGAAAAAAATTTAGAAGATGTTTATAAATACACAGCAAAGGGAAATCTTGTCGCAGTTGTGTCAAACGGAACGGCTGTTCTTGGTTTAGGGGATATTGGTGCCGAAGCCGGAAAACCGGTTATGGAAGGAAAAGGAGTTCTCTTCAAAAGATTTGCGGACATAGATGTATTTGACATTGAATTAAGAAGCAAGAACACACAAGACATTATCAAGTGTGTTCAAATGTTAGAACCGACATTTGGCGGAATTAATTTGGAGGATATTAAAGCTCCTGAATGTTTTGAGATCGAGGAAACTCTAAAAGCTACTATGAATATCCCGGTTTTTCATGATGATCAACATGGTACAGCTATCATATCATGCGCTGCTCTAATAAATGCTTCCGAAGTAGTTGGCAAAAAACTTCAAAACTTAAAAATTGTTGTAAATGGTGCAGGAGCATCCGCAATCTCTTGTTGCAAATTGTACATCAGAGCTGGGGTGAAAAAAGAGAATATTATTATGTTCGATTCAAAAGGATGCTTGTCCAAGAGTCGAAATGATCTTAACAAATACAAAATGGATTTTGTGACTGATAAGGAATTTGCCAGTCTCGGTGATGCAATGAAAGGTGCAGATGTATTTCTAGGATTATCGGTTGGTGGTGTCGTTAAAAAAGAAATGGTAAAAGGCATGGCAAAAGATCCAATAGTATTTGCGATGGCCAATCCTGATCCGGAAATCAGCTATGAAGATGCAACTTCAGTTCGTAATGATATAGTTATGGCTACTGGAAGAAGTGATTATCCAAATCAAGTAAATAATGTTCTGGGATTTCCTTTTATTTTCAGAGGGGCACTTGATGTTCGTGCTACATCAATTACTGAAGAAATGAAAATGGCTGCAACAAAAGCTCTTGCTTCGTTAGCCAAGGAAAAGGTTCCTGAAATAGTCCTTAATGCTTATGGTGGAACCGAATTCTCATTCGGTAAGGAATACATAATTCCCAAACCATTTGATCCTCGTGTTCTTTGGTATGTTGCTCCCGCAGTGGCAAGAGCTGCTATTGAAGGCGGAGTTGCTAAGAAAAAGATTGAAGATTGGCAAGCTTATGAAGAAGAGTTAAAAGAAAGAATGGGATTTTCCAAAGAAGTAATAAGAGTAATGATTCACAAAGCTCAGAAAAGTCCTAAGACAGTTGTGTATCCTGAAGGTGAGGAAGAAAAAATAATTCGTGCTGCTCATGTTGTGAAATCAGAGAAAATAGCATCACCGGTGTTACTTGGTAATGAAAAAATTATTCGAGGAATTATTGATGAATTGGGCTACGAGCAAAATGATTATCATATAATTGATCCAGCAACATCGGATAAACGCAAGGTTTATGTTAACGAATTATTGAAGAAGCGGCAGAGAAAGGGTGCTACACTTCGTGAAGTGAAAGAATTAATGAAACAACCAATCTACTATGGCTGCATGATGCTGGACCAGGGAAATGTTGATGCTTTGATCAGCGGGTTGACAACTCACTATCCGAATACAATAAAACCTGCTCTTCAGTGCGTAGGTATTAAGGAAGGATTTAAAGTTGTTTCAGGTCTTTATATTGTGATCACTAAGAAGGATGTATATTTCTTCTCAGACTGTACGGTTAACGTTAATCCAACAGCAGAAGAACTTGCGCAAATAGCAATTTCAACGGCAGATATGGTGCAGGAATTTGATATCATCCCTAAAATTGCAATGCTGTCATTTAGTAATTTTGGTAGTGCAAAGTATCCTCAATCTATAAAGGTTCAAGAAGCAGTACAGTTAGTTAAAAAGCAAAGACCTAATTTAATTGTTGATGGAGAAATGCAAGCCGATACTGCCGTAGTTCCGGAAATCCGAGAACAGCAATTTCCATTTAGTACGCTTCAGGGGAAATCTAATGTATTAATCTTTCCAAGTCTGGAAGCAGGTAACATTGCATATAAACTTATGGCAAGAATTGGACAAGCAACCGTTATCGGTCCGATATTATTAGGAATGAAAAAACCAATTCACGTTCTTCAAACTGGTGCAACGGTTGATGATATAATAAATATGACTGCCATTGCAGTTGTAGAAGCAGATAAGAAAAAATAATCTTATCTAATACTAACTCTGAAAAGCGGAAGAATAATCCTTCCGCTTTTTTTATTATGATCTTTCTTTCTAATAAATAAAAACTCATCGCAACAAATCAGTAAATCATTTCACGTAAAGAAATATTCGAAACTCTTTCATAGAAGGTGTTTTGATTTTTTCAACCAGTCTTATTTTGAATCATCAACACTTACAAGAAGGCTTAAATAATGGGATTATAACACTTTTTTCACGGCATATTAGTTGGGTTTAAGAAAGAGTCGAATTACAATTTCTCATAAATCAGAAAAGAGCATGAAAGGCACTGAAGAATTTATACTGGCTGGAAATAACAAGTTATTACTTGGTGATTACAAAGGAGCAATCTTTGAATTCACCAAAGCAATAATGGCAAGTCCATTACTCCCACATGCCTACTCAAGCAGAGGTTATGCAAAACTTGAAATGAGAGATTATGAAGGAGCGATTTATGATTGTCAGCAGGCAATTAATCTTCATTACAGAATGGAAACTTTGACTCGAGATATGAAAGGCGAAACTAGAAGTTCTAATAATACTGCAAATCCAACTTATGCAAGACTTTATTCTATCCTTGGTATTGCAAAACTGCTTCAAGGTAGTAAAGATGAAGCATTGTTACTTTTACACAGTGCAAGATTACTCGGCAATAACGACGCAGAAGATATTATTAAATCGTACTACCGCGATTAAATTTTAAAATAACTTAAACCAAAGAATAAAAATGAAAACAATAACTCAATCCAGTCAAATTCAGATTACAGCTTCGATTCCAGAAATTAGAAAAATTAACGAACATTTATTTAAGCCTTTAAAAGCCGGATTTTTAGGTTTCACTACAATCCTAATGATAATATTTTTCATTAATCTTCTTTCATATGTAATAGGAACAAATGAAAAATTTGGAATGGATGTTTTAGATTTACTTTTAGCCGGCGTAGGTTTTTTCCTTCAGTTGACAGGAACTTTGCTTAAGAGTTTTGTGAGATAAAACAGGACCCTATACCTGATATTTAGATATTTTTTTAATATTCATAAATCCATTTGAGCACTTCTCTTTAACTCACAATAATTTTTAATTATTGGAAACCAATAACTTTCAATTAAGAAAAATTACACACCTTTTAGCACATTGAAGAAAAAACCTACCTTTTATACAAAAACTTGTTTAAGTTTATCATGCATTTCATTTTGTTTACGGATATTAGATAACAATTAATACTTAAGTTAATTATGGCGCGATTCTTGTTATTTTTATCACAAATTTGGAGCTATAAATGACCGTATGGGCAGTGGATTCCCATGTTCACTTTCATAAATGTTTCGACGAAAGTCTCTTCTTCGATAGCTGTTTTAATAACTTAAACAAAATCAAATCTTCAGCTATAACTTCTGGAATGTTATTTTTCACCGAAGGCAAAAACGAAAATTTTTTCAATGAATTAAGATCTAAATCGAAGATCAAAAGTTCCTTGAAAGATAAAACTGATTATGTGATTGACGAATTTGAGCAAGGGATTGCTTTAGAGGTTAGACGGATTGAAGCCGGAATGAGAGTCGTAATATTTCCTGGATTTCAGATTGTGACAAAAGAAAATCTTGAAGTATTAGCGCTCGGGGTAAATGAAAGAATTAGAGATGGTTTACTGATTGAAGATACAATTTCTAATGTAATCTCGTTCGGCGGAATTCCAGTTCTTCCTTGGGGTTTTGGAAAGTGGTTTGGTAACCGTGGTAAAAAAATAAACGAAATAATTAATAAAAATATTCCACTTTTATTTCTTGGTGACAATGGAGGTAGAAGCGGTTTATTAACTTATCCAAACCAATTCAAGGTTGCCGAGTGTAAGGGAATAAAGATCCTTCCCGGAAGTGATCCGCTTCCTTTTCCTAGGGAAGTAAATCGAGTGATGTCATATGGATTTACTTTTGATGTAAATTTAGATGAGTCAAAACCCTGGTTGAGTGTGAAAGATAAATTTCTGGATAAAAAATTTGACCCTTGTAAATTCGGCAAGTTGACTTCTCCTAAAAATTTTATTCAAACTCAGCTATCAATGCAAATAAAAAAAAATTAAATAAATGAAAGCTCTTGTAATTGCACCGCAGCCATTTTTCACACCAAGAGGTACGCCGTTCAGTGTTTACTATCGAACGCTAGTAAGTTCAGAATTGGGAGTAAAGATTGATTTTCTAACTTATGGCGAAGGTCAGGATGTCGATATTCCTAATGTAAATATTATAAGGACACCTCGATTTAAATTTTTAGGAAATGTTAAAATTGGCCCATCTCCTTTAAAACTTTTTCTTGATATTTTCATTATTGCTAAAATGCTTATGCTTTTAATTCTAAATAAATATGATCTAGTTCATGCACACGAAGAATCTGTTTTTTTTGCTCGGTTTCTAAAGCCGTTTTTTAAATTTAAACTGATATATGATATGCACTCTTCATTACCGCAGCAGCTAACGAATTTTAATTTTTCAAAATCGAAGCTGTTGTTAAAAATTTTTAAAAAACTTGAGGATTCTTGTCTTAGAATCGCTGATGGTGTAATTACCATTTGCCCAGATCTTTATAATTATGTTAACTCAATTATCGAGGATAAAAAAAAGCATTTCCTTATAGAAAATTCAATATTTGAACCTGTAAGACTTAGAAATGGTGTTGCCGTAACGAGTAAGTTTAAAAATGTTTCTTTACCTTCTGATCTTCTTAGGAAAGATCTCGTAGTCTATGCTGGAACTTTGGAGAATTATCAGGGTATTGATCTTTTAATTAAGGGGTTCAAATTTACAATACAAAAAAATCCAAATACATTTTTAATTATTGTCGGTGGTAATCCGGAACAAGTAAAAGAGTATTCATCCCTTGCTGATAATGAAAAAATAGCTGACAAAATATTATTTACGGGCCGTGTTGTTCAGCAGGCTGCAAAGTATTACACAAGTTTGGCAAAAGTTCTCGTTTCGCCCAGAAGCGAAGGAACAAATACGCCACTTAAAGTTTATGAACAATTAGCATCTGGAATTCCGCTTGTTGCTACAAATATTTATTCCCATACTCAGGTATTAACTCCCGATGTTGCATTTTTAGTTGAACCGACTCCTGATAGTATTGGGAAAGGAATTACAGATGCATTAAATTCCGGTTCGATAGCTAAAGAAAAAATTAATGCTGCAAAAAAAATGTATGGAGAAAAATACTCTCGTACCATATATACTCAAAAATTAAAAAAATTATTGGAGCTTCTTAGATAATGTGTGGTATAACGGGATACGCTGCATTTAATTCTACGAATACCGTGGACAAAAAAGTTCTCGAGAAAATGGTGAATATTATTTTTCACCGTGGACCCGATGAGTCTGGTATGGATATTCGCAACGGTGTAGCAATGGGGATGAGGCGTCTCTCAATTATTGATCTGAGTGGTGGAAGTCAACCAATTTATAATGAAGATCGAACAGTCTGGACTGTTTTCAATGGAGAGATTTACAACTTCCATGAAATTAAAAAAGAACTTCAATCAAAAGGACATGTATTCAAAACACATACAGACACTGAAGTAATTGTTCACGGTTATGAAGAATATGGAAGTGATTTCCTAAAACATCTTAACGGAATGTTTGCGATTGCAGTTCACGATACAGTTAAGAATAAACTGCTCTTGGCAAGAGATCACATAGGAATTAAGCCGCTTTATTATGCATTCAACAACAAAAGAATAATTTTTGGTTCTGAATTAAAATCAATTCTTATCAGTGGCGATATTCAGCCGGAACTTGATATTGATGCGCTTGGCGAGTTTCTTTCTTGGGAATATGTCCCAGGAAAATCTACTTTAATTAAACAAATCAGAAAATTAGAGCCTGGTTATTTTTTAGAAATTGACTTGAACAACCCAATCTGCAAACCTCGTATGTACTGGGACATTCCGCTTTTTGAACCGCAGGATAATCATTCTTCAATGGATGAATGGCTTGAGAAAATTGATTGGCAGTTAAAGAAATCAACCCAAATGCAGTTGATAAGCGATGTACCGCTTGGCGCTTTTCTTTCCGGGGGTGTTGACTCGTCATTGATTGTCTCTGCAATGGGAGACGCAAAAACATTCAGTATCGGTTTTGATGATCCTACCTATAATGAATTAAAGTGGGCGAGGAAAGTAGCCGACCATTTACATGTGAATCATAAAGATGAAATTATCAAACCGGATGTTCTTAACCTATTTGAACATCTTATGTTTTTTCTTGATGATCCGATTGGTGATTTTTCAATTTTCCCAACTTATCTTGTTTCGCGTTTAGCACGGAAACATGTTACAGTTGCATTAAGCGGCGATGGCGGCGATGAATTATTTGGCGGTTATGAAACTTATCTGGCACAATACAAAGCCAGAGTCTTTAATAGAATCCCTTACTTCATAAGAAAAGGAATTATAGAACGAGGCATAAATTCATTAAAACCTACTGCTAAGAAGAAAGGTTTAATTAATAAAGCTAAGAGATTTGTTGAAGGAACATTCCATGATGATCAGCTCTCTCATGCACGCTGGCGAATTTTTGTTGGTGAAGAGTTAAGAAAAAATCTTTTCTCAGACGGATCATTGAAGGAAATTAGTTCGCCGTCATCACAACATATCGAACAGCTTTTTAATCGAGCTGGTAATCGTGGGGATTTGAATAGGAGTCTATATGTTGATGTGAAGAGTTATCTTTGCGATGACATTTTAACCAAGGTAGATCGTATGTCAATGGCGGTATCCCTCGAAGCGAGAGTTCCGTATCTTGATCCCGATTTGGTTGCCCTTGCTTTTCAAGTTCCGGAAAAATTCAAAGTTACTTCGAAAGACACAAAAATTATTCTTAAAAAGCTCGCAAGTAAATATGTACCCTATGAATGTGTTTATAGACCGAAGGAAGGGTTCAGCATACCAATTAAGAATTGGCTTACAAATGAATTTCGCCCTTTGATGGAAGGACTACTCGATCCTAAAAAAATTAAACAAGAAGGAATTTTTAATTCAAATACTGTAGAAAAACTTAAACTAGAACACCTAAACGGAACTGCAAATAATAGTCATATTCTTTGGTCGTTAATCGTTTTCCAGGATTGGAAAAGAAGATGGCTGGAAGGTGAAGCATTAAAATGAAAAAGATAGAACGCAACTTAGAACAAGCATCAAAAGAAAATTATGATTTAATTATTATTGGAGGAGGAATATATGGTGCATGTCTGCTTTTAACAGCTTCACAAGTAGGCAAAAAAGCATTGCTGTTAGAAAAAGATGATTTTGGTGCTGCAACCAGTTTCAATAACCTTAGAACCGTTCATGGTGGCCTTCGTTATTTGCAATCACTGGATGTTAAAAGAATTTTTGAATCAGTTTCTGAAAGACGATGGTTCTTCAGAAATTTTCCTGACCTTGTTAAACCTCTCCCATGTTTAATGCCCCTTTACGGTAAAGGTGTTTACAAACCTTCAATTTTCAGATTTGCTTTACTGTTAAATGATTTACTCTCTTTCGATCGAAACAAGGGTGTTGTTCACAAAAGAAAACTTCCTAATGGAAAAATCGTTAGTAAAACTGAAGTTAAAGAAATTTATCCTCAAGTTGATGATAAAAACTTGAAGGGTGGGGCGGTATGGTATGACGGAGCAATGCCTGACACACAAAAATTATTGATTGAAATTATTAAATGGGGTTGCAGTCTCAAAGGTTTAGCTCTAAATTATACAGAAGCAACTGATTTGATGACAAAAGATGGAAAAGTTTTTTGTGTTAAGGCAGTTGATAAGATAGATAATAAAATTTATGAGTTTAAATCCGAAAAAGTTGTTAACGCATCTGGCCCTTGGTGCAGAATTTTAGCAGCAAAATTTGATAAGGACTATCCAAAGTTATTTAAAGACTCATTTGCATGGAACGCTCTATTTAATCATCCAGCACTTTCCTCGCACGCACTTGCAGTTACTCCTAAAAAACCGGGTGCACGAACTTACTTTATCCATCACTGGAAAGGGTTACTTTTTGCAGGTACAGTTCATTCTCCTTGGAAGGATTGCTCCAGAACACCAATGCCTGATGAAAACTCAATTAAAACTTTTATTGATGAATTAAATTTCAGTATTAAGAATCTTAACCTAAACTTATCTGATGTTTTACAAATTTTTCCCGGACTACTTCCTGCTAAGGAAGAGGGCAGCGATAAACTTGCTGTGAGAGAAGTTATAATCAACCATGCTGAAACTGGTGGACCTAAAGGATTTTTTAGTGTCTCAGGAGTTAAATTTACGACTGCAAGATTAGTAGCTGAAAAAACTATAAAAAGATTATTCAATGTAGATTTAGGTAATTTATCTCGAGATGGAAGAAAACCGTTAAGTGAGCAAGAACTTGGAATTTTCAAAAACAACTGGATACCAACTGAAAATAATGGTTGGGAAGATACAATAAAAAACATTATCAATGATGAATCCGTTGTTCATCTTGATGATCTTATGATAAGAAGAACTTCATTGGGTGATAATCCAAAGCTTGCACTAAAGTATTCTGAAAAATATTGCGGCTTATTCAAGTGGAACGACTCTGATAAGTCGAAAGAAATTTCGAGATTAAAAAAGTTTTATAATTCAAGAAGAATTTCAGATTTAGATTTAACGAATTAATGGAGATTTAATTTTGACGAGTGCATTAGTTACAGGAGCGAATGGATTTACAGCCAGCTACGTTTGTCGTCAACTGATTGAAAAAGGATATAAAGTCCTTGGCTTAGTTAGAAAAAATGCTGATATGAAACTCATTGAGGGTGTCCCCGTTGAATTTAATTATGCTGATCTTGCTGTTGATAAAGATTTTTCTTCTATAATGGATGGAATAGATGTAGTTTATCACATAGCTGCGGCTTATCGAACAGAGAATGTTCCAAGAAGATATTTCTGGGATGTTAATGTTGAGGGAACCCGTAAGTTACTGGAGGCGGCAAAAAAAGCCGGAGTCAAGAAATTTGTTCATTCTAGCACGGTTGGGGTTCAGGGATATATTAAAAATCCTCCTGCAAAAGAAGAAGATCCTTACAATCCAGGGGATTATTATCAAGAATCAAAAGTTGATGGTGAAAAACTGGTTCTAGAATTTTATAAAAGGGAAAAACTACCAATCTCAATTGTACGACCAGTTGGAATTTATGGACCGGGTGACACTCGATTTCTAAAATTGTTTAAGCATATTAATAACGGCAAATTTAGAATGATTGGGAACGGAAATGTTCTCTATCATATGACTTTTGTAGAAGATTTAGCACGTGGATTCATACTTGCGGGTGAAAAAGATGAATCAGTTGGGGAGGTATTCACAATTGGTGGTGAAGGTTTTCTAACTTTAGTCGAATTAGTTGAGAAGATCGCACGCATATTAAGCAAGCCTGTACCTAAGACTAAAATTCCTGTGTGGCCGGTGTGGTTCGGAGGATTGCTTTGTGAAATAGTTTGTAAACCTTTTGGGATTTCGCCTCCTATCTATAGACGGCGAGTTGATTTTTTTGTTAAAGACCGAGCATTCGATATTTCAAAAGCGAAACGAGTACTTGGATATTCTCCAAAATTTTCGCTTGATGAAGGATTGAGAATAACGGCAGATTGGTATTTAAAGAATAAGTGGCTATGATAAGTTTTAAGGTTAGAATTCTATCCTGCTTTCAGTAATCTAAAAGCTTATATTTATATTAATAACTCACGTTACGCAAAAAAGTTAGGGATAAGAGATGACATCTTTAATTTTTTTGGTTCTACCGTTAATAGTGTGAAAATAATAATTTAAAGATATGGAAACGAAAGAATTATTCAACCGTTTATTACATCTCCCGGAAGAATGGGAAGTCTA
>Ga0209320_10000513_pt1 | contig 19958 bp, 22 predicted proteins | sample Rifsed13ft4_FD_184008 | JGI IMG/M metagenome (GOLD analysis project Ga0209320, IMG submission 184008) | Soil microbial communities from Rifle, Colorado, USA - sediment 13ft 4 (version 2) | ecosystem: Environmental > Terrestrial > Deep subsurface > Rock core/Sediment | place: Rifle, Colorado... | reverse complement strand
GCTGGTCGATAAACTTTCCACGGCTGCGAGGCGAAAGCGGATTCAACATCTGCTGGATTCGGATACAAGAAGATATCATCGAGATTGAAAAGCTGATCCAGCCACTGTGGATTCTGAATTGGCGTCGACTGCCGAGCTGGATAGATCGCATCTTTCGAATTACGACCTTGTCCGGTTCTGGTCAGCGTCATGTCCGTTCCATGAGCTGGATGCGTGATATCCCCGTACTCGCCGCTGTCCTGAATGTTCTGAATCGCGGTATAGATGATCTTGCCGAACGAATAAACGAGAACACCGGCACCTGGGTTGTTCAAATCGATAATATTGGCGTACCATCTTTTTGCCGGTCGGCAAACAGAAATGTCCGGTTCGTACTTATCGTACTCAGCTCGAAGATTGCTGTACAACGCGCAAAATGGACACGTGTTCTCTCGAACCATGTTCGGACAAATGAACGTTGTTTTCGACAACCCTGCTTCCCAATGAATCTGGGTGAACCTGGCGTACAAGCCTGACGATGACCACGGAGGCAAGATACGAATGCGATAAGTACCCTCCTTGAGCGTGAACAGCTTGTTCTGTGGAACGTTTTTGAGATAGGGCTCACGAGTCATCGGTGAAGAAGCTCTTTGAGCCTGTGGATTATATTCGTAGTAACCCATAATATTTCCTCCTTGTTTTAGTCGTCGTGATTGTTAAGGCCCCGTTTAAATAGATCGCGTCGATTAAGACTCATCAATAAGCGGCTCTTCATATCGAACGCAGAGGCGGCCTTGGTTAACAACTTGTGTTCTTTGTGTAAGCGTGTACACTCGTTTTTCAATTCATTCCATTTTGCATCAGATCGATACATTCGTTTAATGTGCGTTTCTTTTGCGTCTTCATCTTGTAATTTGTATTGTTGAGCTAAAGTTACTTCGTGTGTTTCTAAAGCAATTTGAGCTTTTTCAGCAAGTTCTTCTGCTTCCACAGATAGGGCTGAAACAGAATAGAAGTAAGATGGACATGTAGCCATCTCTCCTTCTAAATTCATTTCGTTGATGCGTACTAACTTACTAACGTCGAGTTGTTCGGACATGAGCCTTCTGATTGGTAAATGTCATTCAGCTTCTTGATGTTATCAAGTATAGCTTGAATCTGTATTGGGTTAAGCGCCGCTGTTAAATCGATCTTAAGTCCGTTTGGTCGCGGACCCAGTACATCTATATTATGTAAAGCGGCCATTGATGCCATTCTCGTATCCATACTAACACGTCTACGAGCTGCCCAAATAATTTCGCCAACACTATTCATGCCCAACAAGTGAACATTCTTGCCAGCTGCGCGAAGTGAAGGAAGCGTTGGTCCAATGAATTCCATTCGCACACAAGCTAATTCTTCAGCGTTTAAATTTGAAGTAACGCTTTCGTAATACTGTACAAGTCGGGGAAATCCAACCCAACGAATAGAACGCTGTTTACAAGCAAATTCGATTTCTCGCATTGCTTCTGCTTTTGTGCGGCCCTGAATAACATACAGAAGTTCTGGTTTACGAAAAAGAGTTAACTGATCAAATACAAACTCATAATCGTAAAAGTTCTGCCTTGTCTTTTGCGCGTCGCAGAGTACGTCAGGAACTACTACGACTCTGGGTTTGATCATTAGAAGTATTCCCAGATAGCGGACAGCCCAGTGAGGATCTTTAGAAGTATGTCCTGTTGGATCTGTTAGATCTGGACTAGCGCCGACTCCGCAATCTAAGATGATATCACTAGTTGGAAGTCCTTCTCTAAATGTACCGAGATAAGAAGGATCGTTGAGTAGTGGATCTATTTCGGCAAATACGTGCTCGTCGGGTGCAACATATTTAAGTAAAGCTAGCGGCCGGGTGTGATAAAGTGCCTTCATTCCACAAGTGACTCCGCAGGTGTTAAGTTCAATCCAAGAACATGTTGAATTTGATCGAGGCGATCATCAACGCTACCCGTAAGAGTATGATATGGTATCTTATAGAAGTCCAAAATAAGTCTTGTTTCTCGATCATGTTGTTTTTGAAATTCGGGATCAGTATAACGGATACCATCTTGCTCTAGTGGAAATTCAATCGGAACATAAAACACGTGATCATACCAAACATTCTTTACTGCCCAGGACATTAAGCGGTATTCAAACCACTGTCCTTGTAGTAACCGACTATATGCCCAAGTATCGTAAATCGCTCTTGAACCAACGTACGATCGGTGGTAGTGATGATTGTAAGCGTACCAGTAGTTGAAGTACCGCTGCTTCATCCTATCCGACATGCGGAACTTAGTGTGGACCTTCCGTCCAATGCCGTCCCAGAACATGTAGTGCCAACAATCCCAATGAGGATCAACCTCTCTGAGGATCTCGGTCATTCGAGGATCATTGAGAAGCGTACTCTTTCCTACGCCATGCGTACCCGTGAAGACAATTCTCATGCTCTTCTAAGTCTTTGAAACTTTGAGTAAATACTATTATACGTCCGATTATGCAAGTAAAACTCTAAATGCTTAACCGTCCCGTAAATTGACAAATGTTTTTCGCGCTGGAGAAGTACAAAAGCAAAAACAAGAAGTTCTTCCTGCTTCGACCATTTCATAACATCGCCTGATCTTTCAGTTCGTGCTCTTCAACTATAATACGTTCTTGTTCTACTTTTTCAGCTGCCGCTTTCTTCTCAGCTTCGACCTTTAACTGCTTCTCATACTCATCTTGGCCCCACCGCTGTACGCAGTGAAAATCCGTCTTGAGTTGAACTCCCAGTCCAGGAACAGGCAATGACATAATGGTTTCCATTATCTTCCTTATATCATCAACGAGCTCGTCGGGGGCTTCTCCGATGATATTGTCATGAACCGCCAATACAAGTCCGGGTACTTCATAGATCTTCTTGGGAGTCCATCCAAATAACCTCTCGAAGCATTGATCAATTAAGAACAAAGACCGATTAGTTGTATCTGCAACTCCGTTTTGACATGGAAAATTTGCAGATAGTCGATCATAGTAAGCAACGGTTGACTCATCAAATGCAGGTGGAAAATGCTTGCGGCGGCCATACACTCCTTGGATATATCCCCAAGTACGCCATTCAATCTCCTTATCTTTCCACCACATGGGTACTTTAGGAAAAGCACTGTCCCATTCTTGATACCAAGCAGTTGTCTCTTCAACTGATAATTTCAACTGATCTGCTAATCCTGCGGGACCGCCTCTGTATGCTTTTCGGAAGTTAACTGACTTAGCAACGTTCCTCAAATCCTTTGGCGTCATTGCAGCAAATCGTTCTTTTAAAGCTACCGACTTGCTCAAAAGCTTATCCATAACGGTCTGGTGCAAATCAGTCGTCATGCACGCCTGTATAAAATCATCGTCTTGTGCTAAGTACGCTAGCAGAACAAGTTCCGCTTGTGAATAATCAAAGTCCAGTAGCTTCCATCCAAATGGAGCCATGAAGTTCATTCGAATGTCGGGGTCTCGAGGAATGTTTAATAAAGAGGGTTCTCTAGCTGCGAGACGGCCACTGATGGTTCCGTGCGTAAGGAAGTCAGGATGACATCGATTGTTTTTATCTAACCACTGAAGAATACCGCCAGGTTTTTCAGGCCTTTCGTCATCACCATCCCAACCATCTAAATAAGTTGAAAGATTCTTTTTGAGATGTCGAACACCCAATACCATCTTTGGTACAGGATGTCTCTTAGAAAGTTCTTCCAGTGTTTCCTTGTCAGTTGATGGCGCCCCTTTATCAGTTTGCTTGATGATCGGCAATTTAAGATCATTAAATAGAACTGCCGTCAGTTGTGCCTGCGAGGTGTACTTGAAGCGCTTACCTACCGTACTAAAGAGTTCTTCCTCTTTCTCTTTAACTCTCTCACGATAAGATTCTGACTTACTGATAACTCTTTCCCGATCAACTAGAAAACCACGAAACTTCATCCTAGCCAAAGTTCGTTTCAATGGCATAGCGTGGTTCTGGTAAAAGTCCTTCATTCCGTCTTCGATCATCCGAGGAACAAGAACTTCATGATCTAACCGTCGGGTACTAACTGTATCTTCACAGTTGTATGGAAGCAGTATCTCAGGCGGTGCCTTACATATATCAGCAGCCTTACCACCAACGGCCTCTAATATGTCTGCTTGGTAACCTGCCTTAGCCGCGAAGTTATTCGACACTAAAAACTTTAACCCATGTGGTGTAGTTTCATCAACAATCAAATGCCCGTCGAGAGTGTCATGTCGAATCTTAACATTGAATCCCCTAAACCATTTAAACAAGGCATCGAATCCACTATTGTGATAATCGATGCCCAGCTCACGATCAGTAACCTTCCGATGAGCTTCGTAAATTTCAGAATCGTCAAAATCAGCCATCCACCACTTATTTTGCTCTTCAGTAAGTCTTGAAAACTTTACTAGAAAGGCAATACCATAATACTTCCCACCCTGCTCAATCGCATATGCGATGGAACAAATTTCGTCTTCGTAAAATTTTAAGCCGGTTGTTTCAATATCACTCGCGATTGGTCCGTCAAAATCTGCAAGGAAGTTCATCCACCCCAAATAGCGTTCCCGGCTATTTATCATCTCACGATGAATCTCAGGTCCTTCCGGAGCTCGAATATTGTAAACAGCGTTCTTTACGAGGCGGATATCACCTTCGAACGTCGGATACAATTCAGGTTTACGAAGAATGTTAGCGGGGTGGAAAGTAGGAAGGACTTTAACTGGATGGCCGAAATAGGTGGAATCTACCCAGATACCTCTACGCTCAGTTATCTTTTGAAGACCAAGAACTGCCTTTAGAGCAACTGCTCCAAGCAAAAGAATGAACTTTGGCGGATCTTGTGGTGGAAGATCTTTTTCCGCATGAGCAGCCATACATAAACGCTGCTCTTCAGCTGTAGGTGCTCTATTACCCGGCGGTCTACACCTAGCCGTATTTGTAATATAGCAGTGTTGTTCGATTATACCAAGCTTTTGAAAAGTTTCGGAAAGAAGGTTTCCGGCCCTTCCAACAAACGGAAGACCGTCATAGACTTCTTGAGCACCAAGAGCTTCTCCAATGACCATAAGGCCATTAGCTCCTGTACCCTTACCGTACACACCAGATCGCCTAACATCCCTGCTGAAGGAAGTAACGTGAAGTGGGCACTGCGCGCACTTCAACTCATCTATCTGAAAAAACTTGCCTTCTGCGGAAAGATTGTCTGGTGGAGGTGCTTTATTAAAACTTCCCGGTTGAGCCAAATCCCTTGTCTCCTCGATCCGACGGTGATAGCTCCTTGCTAGATATGAAGTGTACACCAATACGTGGATGGAAGACAAGCTGTGCAAACTTCTGCCATCTTTGAATCAAAAAAGTTTCATGAGTGGTGTTAAGTAAAAAGGCAGAAAGTTCACCTCTAAAACCAGCATCTATGACTCCAGGGAATACCAATATGCCCGATTGATTAAGACTCGACTTACCTCTAACTTCGAGCCAAAGATCATCTGGCATTTCAACAGCCACGCCAGCATGAACTTCTTTCTGTTCTCCCGGAGATATCTCAACTGGAAAAACAGCAAACATATCGTAGCCAGCATCATTGTCGTACTTCTTATCTGGCATTTTAGCACCCTCTACGAGCTTAACATACTTCACAGGATGTCGTTCGTATGGCGTGCTAACTGCTGCGCGGGAGCAAATCGGGCAGGTAGCTACGTGGATAAGCTTATCGATTAACTCATCCACAGACTCAACCTGATAAGGAGTGTGGATCTTGCCTCGATTGAGGTAAGATTCCACTATCTCCTTATAGGTTTGCCTTATGGAAACCCTGTCGATCATGCAGCCGGTGCAGCTTCCGGTGATGCAGGAGCGACAGCTGGCGCCTCGACGGCAGCGGGAACGGGGGCAGATGAAACGAAAGTAACTTTGCTGATCTTCACGTAGCGCTGTTTGCCTTCGATCAGAAGAACAACGTTCTGTGAGGCCGGATTGAGACCCTTGACCTCGTAATCCTTTTCTTCGAACTTCACAACATCACCCTTCTTGAACGGCATCACTTTCTCTTTGCCGAAAAGATCGGTGAACGAAATGCTGAATGTTTCACCACTACCTTCGTCTTTGAATTTCACTCGACCAGCAGATTTCTCCACGCCGAGAACTTCAAGCACGTCGGTGCGTTTCACAGCCTCCGTTTCGATAACGACGGTGTGCTTTTCACCTTTCTTGAATTCGGTACCCTCAGTGAACTTACCCCGCAATAACGACTTGTCATACGACAAGCGCTTGCGAGCTTCCTTCTCTTCGGGTTTAGATTCAGCAGCGACTTCTGCAGGAGCAGCCGCAGCTTGTTCCTCTTGGACCGGAGCAGCTTGTTGAGCAGCCACCGGTGTTGGTGTTGACTCAACATTCTTTTGAATTTGAGCCGTGACTTCGCTGGTATCTTTTTTTACCAGGTCGTCTAGTGTGATCTTTCCCATAAGTCCTCCTTAATAGACTCGTTCGATACTTGTTGAAATGATTTCCTGTATAATGTCCTTTGGCGTTTCACCAGCATCCTTAAACTTGTTAGTTCTTAACATATACGATGGAAAGTATTTAGCCAATCGTCGCGCTGATTGCTCGCAGTCGACTTGGGCGTCTGCATCAAGCCAAAAAATGACTTGTTGAAAATTTCCGAGCTGTAAGAGTCTAACTTGTTCATCAGAGATTGCTTTACCAAAGATGGCAGCTCCTTCAGCTCCGATTCGTATGGCATCAAAGACACCTTCGACGAGTATGATTCGACTACCACGTATGGCTCTGTCGTAGTTCCAGAGGAGCTTTTTCTTTTCCATACCAAGGGCACCGACGTATTTGGGTTCGGTGTTGCGCCAGATCGTGCGTCCTTGGAATCCACAATAGCGGCCAGCTTGTTCGATAGGGAAGATGATACGAGGTCCATAAGAATGCTCGTAGCCATCTTCTTTTGTTCGTCTGTAGTTTCCGCAGAATTGAGCATACGGTAAAAGCTCATCAACGGTACTTCTGCGTTCTTCTCGAAGATACTCATGTATTAAATGATTTGATGGTAATTTGTCAAGTGGAATGAGATCTGTGGGTAGTGGTTCAAGTGGTGCTTTTTGTATAGGTTGACTATTCTCTGGAACGTACGTTTGGTGGAATTCAGTTGCAAGCTGCGGGAAGAGATCACTGACTTGACCACCAGCATTGCATCGCCAGCAGTGGTAAAGGTTCTTCTTAATATTAATCCACAGCTTCTGTCCCGTGTCCGGGCGAGGTCTACCCCGCTTAACACACCATGGACAGTTGACTTTGATTTCATCAGAATCTTGCTTGTAGTCGCCAAAGCGGACTCTTATTAGCCTTAATAATACAGTTCTAGCGCTAGCAGTCAACATGCCACTAATCGATGGGTCCTTGGTTTTGCAATAACTCAGGACGTCCGTTCCGGAAACTCATAGATGAATAATCAATTATATATCTCTCTGCCTTGTCCCTCACCGTATTGCGTGACTTAGCTAGCATCAAGACAACCTCATGTCTCAGTGCGTCTTCAAGAGTCTGACCCATACCTACAACAGTATCCGCAATCCGCATTTTCTCATAATCTTCTGCAACAAATTGAAAACCTATTATACGTCGGTTATGAGCAGCTCGGTTCGTCTGTGTTGGAGTGAGCACTGATATGTCCCCCTCCACACTTAAACCACGTACTGCTGTTGTTAGTTCTCCTAATTCAAACCGCTTGTTGTCTCTCCTAATTGGCGGTGCTAAGAGGTCGAGATAATCAACAATGAGAACATCTGGATTCTGATACTTATCAACAAACCGGTAGAGATCTTCGACTGTGCCTTTACCGGGAGGCAACTCTTCAATGTGAAATTGCCCTTCGTAACGCTCACGCAGTCGTAAAGAATATTCATGTATTTTTGTCGGGTCAACCAAATGGAGAATATCATTGTACTGAATCTTATCCTCTAAATCTCCAAGAGTCGCAAAGTAACGAATCAATGTTCTAGCTAAACTCATTTCAAGTGTTACATGTAATACACGTTTCCCTTGTCTCAGGATCTGTCCTCCAATGTAACACATCAACAAGGACTTACCAACGTTTGTATCCGCAAGTACTATTGTGAGTTCTTTCTTAAACAAACCACCAACCCAATTATCAATAACACCAACACCTGTCTTTACACCACCACCTTGCATGTAAATTTCCTCAAGGTTGCGAAGTGAAAAGACGTACTGGTCTTTGAGTGACCTGCTAGACCTGCTTAAACCATTTGAACTCATTCTCAGAGCAGATATCAATTTATCAAAATCACCTTCATCGATAGATGGACCTTGTTCATTTAAAGTTATCTTGATTTGTTTAGTAGCTGCAAACTTGTGAGCCGACTCACGTACCCAAGTCTCCTCTCCTGCGGGGATCCCATTGAGCACGTATCCAAAGAACTCATCTAGCATCGGAGCTTCTTCAGGCAAGAGTTGTAATGTGGTGTCTGTTCTGAGACTCTGCTCTAAAACTACTTGCGAAGGAAGTGATGAAAACTTTTTAAAGTAGGTAGTTATGAAAGAGTACACCCACTGCGGGAAGCCAATTGTGAAGCAGAACTCGTTTATAACTGGACTATAGTACAGAAAAAAGTCTCTGTCTCTACAGAACAGCGCAAGTAATCTGATCTGATACCCGAGTGTAAAATCGTTCATCTCAGTGTCGGTACAGGTACTCTTGAATCAGTTTAGCGTTTTCGAAGTACTTTGGGAGAGGTGGTTGGGGCGTCTTATCACGAACGCCGATTGCCCAAAGGTAATAATCGTGAGCAGTAATGTTATGCCTGCTAAGCAAGATTGCCATCCGGTTGAAGAACTGAGGCTGTACATTTGCAGGCATTCTCCGGTCCGGGTAGAAGGTGTTCACGCAAACATTGTATGCATGAGAACAATCTTTGTTAGTCACTATCACGTTCGTCGATAACTGCGTCTTGGTCGAGAGCATCGAGCATTTCCTTTTTGCGTGGCGAAAATCCAATGTAGTTTATTCTAGTCTGTTTTCTCTTGTATACCAGCAGCCTCTCTTTAGAATGAGCTGCCAACTTTGGATGATAATCATCAAAAATATCAATCCACTTTTTAACAATATCATGCCACGTGCGCATCATTCTACCAAGACGTTGGCCCGTTAGAATTTCTGCTTTACCCCCCGAGGCATTTATTCCCACTTCAAGATTCGGAATATCGATGCCTAGAGCAAACACCTTACTCGCAATTAATACTCGAATTTTACCTTCACGCATATCCTTCCGAATTTGATCGCGCTCAGTATCCTTCGTTTCACCCCAAACAAATAAACTATTTGGAATCATGGTTTGAAGGATCTTTCCATGCTCAACTCTCTGCACCAAGATCAATATAGTACTATTCCCATGATCCGCTGCAAGACGAGCAATCAACTCATTGCGCTTCCGATTATTCACGATCAGTAGATCTTCCATAATGTGGTAGTCGCCCTCAAACCAACCACGGTTGAAATCTACAATCACCGTTGGGCTATACCCCTGCTCTTCGAGCTCCCTGCGATCGATTAACTTGATAGGCTCTCCCAACAAACCCCACACTATCATATCTCGGTTATCACTGCGTCCCTTGCTATCTGCGGTGAAGCCAAAGCGGTAGGGTGCATTGGTAGCCAAGATTGTTTGCATCGTTCTATCGGCGGCTGAGGTGTGAGCTTCGTCGCAGAGTACTACCTTATATTGCCGCAATGATTCAGGTGATAACTTACATAAAGTAGCGGAGAGTCCAATAAGGAACTTGGCTTCCATCCAATTTCTATCCTTAGTTGTTACAAAGGTGAACTTGGGTAACATGAGGGAGAGCTCCCCTTGAAGTTGCCACATCACGGAAAGGTTTGGAGCTATGATGAGCGTGGGTAAATCGAGAGTAGCGGCCACGAGAGCGATCATCGTTGTCTTACCGCTACCCGTTTCCGAGTCAAAAATCATCCGCTTCCGCTTGAGCGCTTCAACAAGATAATCGATCTGGTAGGTGCGAAGGTCTCGAGGTTTACCTGTTCCAGGATCCATGAGCTCAGGAACATTAAAAGATACATCTGGAAAGACTCGGTTATCTCTTATATCGAAGGTGAGTTTCGGGAGCGATTGCTGCAGGTGTGGAATGAGGCCGGTGAGGAATACGCCCGACTGGTCAATACACGAAGCAGTGCTAAATTTCATCTGCTTCGTCCGCTGATTGAACATCGCTGTCTTGTAGGAAAAGACCTCAGCGATTTCAGTGGATACCGGAAATACGCGAGTATAGTTATGATCTAAGATATCAAGGGGTACAAGAATTGGATTTGACATTGCTCTTTTCTAAAGTAATGCATTCTGACCCCTTATGTCTAGTGAGACACACTGAGCACTCAAAGAGCTCGTCGATTACTTTTGTTGTTGGTTTTCTTTTTCTCGAAATACCAAACAAGGAGTCTTCTTTCGATCTCTGAAAAATCGACTTCGTACGTGATTGACGTCTTAACCTCGGCATAAATCCTCCGCGGTAGAATATAGCGACCAGTTTCAGTGCCCTCAATTTTCATACCTCTTCTCCTCAGAGAGGCGCCCAGAGGGGCGACTTCTTAATAAGTACCTTATTAATATTCCCCGGGGATTTCAATCACTTTTAAAATCCCTCGGCAGAATTTAACCTCACAGTTTTCACTGTAAAAAATCACACCATTTCTTTCCAAGTGGGGAGTAATTACTCCGTCAGATGGTACTCAAAGAGGGTGTGTTTATTCATCCGAACGCCAAATCCGACAGGCTTTCTCGTCGATACTAGTCTAAGAACTTTTGGTAAGCTGCAGGGGATATGCAATGTGAGTCTCTTTAGTTGGGATCTCGTGCAAATTGGCTTGTCCCGATTCTTTCCATTGGACTCTTGACGAAACGTCTCGTCTAGCAACGCTCAGCCCTCCTTACCCGTCTTTAGACATTTACTAAAGAACAGTCCCGTTCAACGGTGACGGTGGTTGGCAGATTACTAGACGTTCGTACCTCCATTTAAGGGGGGTTACCCTGGATTAGGTCTCTCGACTCCGACCTGTTAAGCTATGGCACTCATGAACCGGGGGTGGGGTACTTTGGGCAGTTGGAAGTTTAAAGTGGGATTTGTGCAGTTGGGCAAATGGCCGATGTGCGATGTCCAATTTAAAGTGTTCGATTGGCGCTTTCCCCCACCCCGGTTCTATTGGATATTACTCCTTGCGATGAGCTGCATAAACTCGTCTTTACAGCTCTTACTATTGTCTAAGAAAATCCCGCGCATTTCAGCGGTCTTTGTGACCGACCCCTTTGAACGAACACCACGTACCTCAATGCAATCATGTGTTCCTTCCAAGACAACCGCAACGCCAGCTGGTTCAAGAGCCTTTGTAATTGTCTCCGCAATTTGGAAGGTAATGTGTTCTTGCACTTGAGGTCTTGCAGATATTGCTTCAACGACTCGATTGATTTTTGACAAACCGACGAGACGCTTGCCAGGGACATAAGCGACGTGCGCAACGCCTCTAAAGATGGCGAAATGGTGCTTGCAGAGGCTTGTAAAACCAATATTCGTAACTGCGACGATGCCATGGTAGTCAGTCTCCTCGAAAGACGTTGATAGAAGTTTCTCCGCGTCTACCCCGAGTCCCCAGCAAAGTTCAGTGAACATGCGAGCAACTCGATGGGGAGTAGCTCTGAGATGATCGCTCTCCAAGTCAAATGATCCTGGATACGTTGCTTCGAGTCCTTCGAGAAGCAATCGGATTCCAGCAACTGTTTTAGGGTGAGGACTTGAAAAGAGTGTGAGTAAATTGACGTCTCGAGTGAGCCCTTCATAGCAGCTCGGGCACCAGCTTGTAGAACCTTGACTGGGGTGTCGAGGTGACTCTTCTCCGCAACGGCAACATGTAAAGAGTGCTTGCCTTTGTAGTTGCTTTGTTGGCTTTGGTCCGTGATGATCAGCCGGTATGTCGTAACCCATCGCGCCTCCTAGTGCCGTTCGGGAAGATTGAAACTCCTGTCAATGTAAGTCGCGCAGCAGTCCTCGGTTTCCCAAACTACCACTTGGCGCACGCGAAATAGGTGATTCGACTTGTCACCTGAGAGGGGATGACAAGCTACTGTGAGAATCATTTTAGCAATGTTTTCTGCGGTAGGTTCGAAGTTGACGAGAGCTAGTTTCATTTCATGCTCGTCAGCCATTTTCACGATTTGATCCTTGAGTGGATCATTGACGTTGAGCATGAAGGAATGATCGAGGTTAGTATCAATCCATTCCTTAATTGGCTTGTAATTGTAGAAGTCGGTGACCATTCCATTTTCGTCAACACCTTTAGCTTCTACTAGAACCACAGCCTTATAGGAATGTCCGTGAAGATTGTGACATTTACCTTTGTGGAGTGAGAGACGATGACCCATCTCCCATCGAATTTGCTTTTCGACTTGGATTAGTTCAAGCATAACACCTCAGATGAGTGAAGCTATCAATACATACTTAGGATAGACCCTTGTTGGCACTTTTGGAATGACAACTTCAGGAGCGCGGAGTGGTTCTGATAACTTTTTCTTGACCCAAATTATAATTCCCTTGCGGAGATAGTTGGCGTCGAAGTTGAACATCTCGCAGATGTGTTCGAAAGATCCTTCCCAATTCACTTTGTGCTCATTGAAGAACCAGTCAAATACCTCTTGAAATAATCTGCGTGCGGATGGTTTTTCTTGATTGATGGTTGATGTGAAATCCCACCAAGCTTCTTCAAGAATAGCAAAGAACATCTCGTGCTCGGGAGACTCAAAGACTAAAGATCGCCTATGAGCAAAATTATCTGAATCTGTTACATCGCTTGAGAAAAGTATTTTTTGGAGAAACTCATGTATGTCTACCTGCGGTTGCGGATTAGATGTCGAGGGCAACGTTTGCTGTAGCTGCATTCTCAAGAACCTCCACTCGTTTCCCTTTGCCAAAAGGGCGTATCAAAATACGTTTAGAAAAAGTGTCAGCGAGCTCTGGAACGTGACTGATTACTAAAAATAGTTCAAATCCCTTTGCTGCTTCTCTAAGAGCGTTCTTTATTAATAAAACGTTGATCTCATCGAGTGACCCAAATCCTTCGTCGATTATAAAAAATCCGATTTGAGTGTTATAGAGTTCTGCGTTCACTTTAGATAGAGCAAGACGCAGAGCAAGACTTTCGCGAAACTTTTCTGAACCAGAGAGTACTTTGAAACTTCGAGAACCCGTCGACGTAGTGCCAATCGCATCGAGTGCCTTACGTTGAGTACCTGCTTTCGTATCCCGATAAGCTCGTAGGTAGATGCGGCGGTCTGCGGAAATCCGCATCAGGAATTCGTTAGCGTAGGCTTCAACGTACGGAATAGTATTGGTAAAGAGGAGCGTGGGGATATCCGAATATGCTTGTTGAAGAATCTTGTAATTTTCGATCTCTGCTCGTTGAGGAGCTAGTGCATTCAATTTAGATTCGAGCTCCCCGACTGCATCCTGATCGTGCCGCAGTGATTGCTCTTCCCCAGCTAACTCTGCTTTGTAATGGCCAACTGCTCGACTGGCATGAGTACATTGATCCTGCAGTGCGCCGTACTGAGTATTGTCCCATTGAATGTTGATGGAATCATGATCACTTTGCTTTTGCTGAAGTGTGATCTCCTTCGTACCCACAGCATTTCTCCACCGCTTGACATCTTCTGCGAGGGTTAACGAACCACTGAGCTGTTCCTTTTGCCTTTCGAGATTTGACATTCTACCTTGGAGCTGAACCTTACTGTCGTTGAAGGTATGATACTTTTTGGTCCATTCCTTCTCTTGATTCGCGGCGTGCTCGTCGGCCTGCTGTAGTGAGTAAGCTGCGTTTTGTTGCCCTGAGAGATAACGATCGATTCGATTCTTCGTGTCCTGAGCGTCTTTTAGAAGTGGACACGAACGATGAATATCCATCCCTTTACACGGTACTTCATTTAATATACCGAGTTTTGTCTCTTGTCCTCGCATGGTGCGAATTTCGATATGTTTATCAGTCCATGCCTTGATATTATCACGAACTGTCTGCATTTGCCCATCGATTTGTTTAACCAGTTCGTGACACTCAGCTAAGTCTTGATCTACGACATCCACGCGCTCTCGAATCTGCGCGGGGTCACCAACCACTGTCTTTTCGATATTAAGTTTGAGAGTTTGAATTTCAGTATTCAGAACCGTGATCTGTTCGAATAGAGCCTGCTTCTGTTTCAGTCTCTCTTCCCGGGCAAGGAATTGCTTTTGAAGCTGTTCAAACTGAGAATAGAGCTGGTCGTAAGCGTTTTGAGCGGTAGCTGCGTCGATGCGGAGTTGCTGGATCTTCTCTTTACGTTCCGCCATATTACCAATGAGGACATCTATGGCGAGTCCCACTTCTTCACACTGCTTTAGTACATCTCCCTTTTCATTAATCAGGTCCCCGACTCTCTTCTTTTTCTTTTCCCATATGCCCAAATTAAGCATCTCAGACAGAATAGCCTCCCTCTCGCTTGCAGTGATAAGCGAGAGTTTGTTAACCTCGTCTTGAGGACTAATAGCAGTACAGAAAAGGAGATCTTGGCTAAAACCGATGACGTCCAAAAGAGTCGCTTGAGTATTTTTGAGTAATCTATCAGAGAGGTCGGTTCCTTCATCTTCTTTACCTGGTTCGAAAGCAAATAATTGTAAAGTTTGAGTCTTACCCCTAGTGAGGGATCTCTTAGCAGCGTAGGTTTTGTCGTTGTGGAAAAATACAAAAGTAACGCTGCACGAATCATAGCCATCGCAGATAAGTTCTTCATTTGGTACGTCGCGGGAATTTCCAAACAGTGCAAACTCAATTGCGCTGATAAAGAAACTAGACTTGCCGGCACCGTTTGGACCGCCGATGACAGCAGCCTGAATCCCAGTAAAGTCGATTCCGTGTGACCCGGCATATGTTAAGAAGTTAGTTACTTGTAAAATCTTAGGCTTCAATCACATCACCCAGTTGCAAAGCTTCTGTTGAAACAAAACCTCTCACTGGCATATCGTTCGGGGGTGGTAGCATTGCATACATGTAAATCTTACCAGTGAATAGAATCTTAAAACGCTCCCATAAACTCATTTGCCACTTGGAGTAGTAGTAAATATTTTCTTGACCGTCGGCTCTTTTGAATTTCATGTAAATCTGGCAGTGATTCTTTGGTTGATTTTTATACTCTGGTTTTGAAAGTATAAACTCCATCTTTACATCTTCTACAAGCCGACGTGGTCCAGTAACAGACAGGGGTGGAGCGTCTTCTTGCGGAAGATAATAATCAGGATGCAGTGGTTTCATTTTTATTCACACGCTTCGCAGCCACTCTGACCGTGTACTGTTGGGTAACCGCATTTGATACAGCAAAACGAAGCAATTCCACGTCGATTCCATGAATCAATAAACTGCCGTCGCTGTTGCGCATTCATCTCGCGCCACTGTTCGGATTTGATGGTATCAAGAGTTTCATCAACCATCAAAACTCCAAAATCAACTATGTTCACGTAATCTCCGTACGCGGTCAATTGCTCTGCTCTTTAAATTCTCAAGCCGCTCTGCAGTAATGTGGCCCATGTCATTTGTAAAACGGTTCTTGTAAACAGTGGCAGTGCCATCTCGGTGGATGCGATAAACAAGCTGTGATTTGAAGGTGTTCTCATCTGGAAAATAACCACGCCGACGTGTGTGAAACACTTCGAGAATGCCAGCATCTACTGCGGTGATCAAAGCACTTCTCCTTCAATATCTTGATCAAGTTCAAGTAGGGCTTGCTTGACTGGAATGTTCTTGCTCTCTAACCAGTTGGTGAGAATTTCGATATTTGATTTGCCCTTCAAGGTAAAAACCTTTGTCATCTTAGTCGTGCTCTGTAAATCGAGTTTATAGTCCTCGCATTGAAAGTTCTCGAGCCGCGACAAGACTAACGCTTTTTGCTGTTCGTTCGCTTCTCCCTGGATCCTGACATAACCTGGAAAACCCGGATCCTGAAAGTCGAGGAACTCTTCAACTGTAAAGGTTCGGAAGTAAGGTTTGTCATTAAGATGATGGGGTTGAACCCTGAGATCATTATCTGCGATGTCCCACCGTAGAAATCCCTTTGTTTGACCCGCTTCGCCAAAGTTATAGCATTCCGGAGAGCCAGGGTACCAAATGTTTTGTCCGAGGTCCACTTGTCCATGATAATGTCCTAATAATATGCCTCGGAAGTTCAACCCCTTGAGATCGTCCAGTGCAACGGTGCCAATCTCACCCGCTATCTCTGTCCAATGTTGTCCCTCAAGAGTAGTCCCTAGATGCCCAATCATTACGGGACCATCCAGTATAGGCTCAACACCTTTTTCTCTAAATGATAGATTCCTAAACTTCTTTAAGGTGTCCAGATCAGTACCCCAAGGGGCAATTACAAAATCAACACCCTTAATATTTATCCATCTTGGAGTCAAAACGATGTCTACGTTACTCCTCCTGTTCTGCAGGGGTTGTAACGCGCAGCCCCGTTGGGTAAACTCATCATGATTACCTGGGATAACAATGACTCGAATATGAGGAGGAATGTTATCGAGAATCGAAGCCACATCCCATAACTCTTGAGGAAAAGGCTTCGGCCGGTTAAAGAGATCACCGGCGATAACAATCATGTCGACCTCTTGAGTAACTGCGAGAGCGATTAGGTTTTTGAAGCGGTTCAGACGCTCAAGATAAATTGCGTTCTGACCATCTACTATTTTGAACTTACCTAACCGAGTTGCAATGAGATCGATGTGGATGTCTGCTATATGGAAGATCCGCATTACGGACGTTCTTTGCTGCGTTTGAAAAACAGCTCTCCTTTATTGTTTTGGCACAGCGTGTGATGCAAGTACCGCTGATTCTTAGCATCATACACTAAGAAACGAAGTTCGGCAAGCGACTTCGAAAAGCGCGCTGCCAAAATCGATGTTACTGCGAGGACGTTTGCAAAAACGTTGCCCGTTAAGAGGAGGTAATCAGTAGCTGGATCAAACTCTTCAAGTACTTCTTGGATCTGAAAGAGTGGTCGATCGGGACGAAAGACATTCATGTTACCAGTTGTTACTGGTACTAATTCGCCATACTTTTCCGCGCTTGAGAAATCATGCCCCGCCTTATTGACGATATACACTCGGCTGTACCTTGTTTGACTCATCTTCTTCTCCCAACAGCATGACAGACTTTGGCTTCAATTCAATGATGTTTGAGTTCATTTTATCATACATGACTCCAGCAAACAAGATTATCACGAGAGTGATAGCCATACCCCAGAGCCACCCGGGAGCATTGTAAATGTCGAGGGTTAAATAGAGCAGCCAGCTTAAACCAATCGGCCAACGAAGAGGCATGTTTTTCCACGCCAATACACTTCTCATTTGTCATCTCCTGTCTGATGGGACATGGCTGCTTCAAAGCGAAGGAGCCAATTATCCATCCACTGCTGATGTTGTTGTAAACTTGCTTCGAAATTAGCAAGTGCTCGGGAAATCTGTTCGGCAGATGATCTTATCTGAGAGGATGCGGTTTGTACCTGCTCAGATCCTAATAAGTATATGTGTTCCACTATTTCTTAATACCCTTAGACGGTAAAATTCGACCATTTTTAATTATGTTTGTTCGTTTGCAGTCGCCACAAACATGCGTGAGCTGTTCAAACCAATGAGCTGCTGCCCACATTCCAGCTTCATGCCATTTACCGCACGGACACGTGTACCCCAACGACTTATCTTCTTGCGTAGACATGTACGAAAGATAACTCTTTAGCGGAGCTAGAGAACGAGGACGGGTATCAACCGTCGTCCCCTACATCTCGCATGGTGACACATGCAATACTTCAGGACACCTTTCCCTGTCACAGTACTCAGACCCGAAACTCCGCGAAATTACTTTGAATTTCCACGTTTTAAATTCATCTGTTGAAGTGTTTCGTACAAGCCATGATGGTCTTCTTTAACAAGTACGGGGTACAAATTTGCCAGCTCTTCATACAAATCAATTCGTTCAATTTCTTTTCGAAATGAAATATCTTCCGTCTTCGCCTTGTATGATTTTAAACTCACTACCTTCTGCACGGAACGGGCGTAGTATTGTCGCAACTCTGGTAGCAGCCGAATTTGGATTGCAGGAGAAGAGGTCCGTAAGAGCACCGATGAACTGCTTTCGTTTGAAGTTCCCTGTTTTAAGCATCGCTGTGATAAGCGCTGTTTGAGTTGGTGGATTTTTGCCCTGGAGTAGTTCCCGAAGTGCTCTGGCGGGGCATGTTTCGCATGTCGGTCTCGTTTCATGTGTGAGTCCTATTGGGCTTTTTGGATTAGAAAAACAAGCGCAGTAGCCTTTCAGCTCTTCTTTCCATGATTTTGTGATTCTGAACGCCATTTTATTGAATCAAAGAACGCAACCCAACATCCGGCAAGTAAGACTGTCGCGATTGTTAATCGATAAGCTTTAGTTGCAAGGATTAAAGCTTGGATCATACCTTCCTTTCCTTCTGCCAAATAAGTTTGTGGTACTGCGGGAGTACACGAACGGTGTAGTACTTCCAGAAGTCCCAGTCCTTCGTTACCAACTCATGCAGTTTTTTAAGCTGATCGGCATAGGCATGATAGTTGAACTCACTATCAAGCTGCTGTCCTTCCGGTTGAAGAATGATTGGACCAGCAAACGTTGCGCCGTACTCACGTAATATCACTTTCAGATATTCGTAATCTGCCGAATCCATGATCACAAACTTGAATTGAATGTGTTGACTGTGATCCGGATAAAAATCGCGCTGGTTCCAAGATAGGTTAATAAAATACTCAATCGCTTTCCAGTTCCGCCACTCCATCTCCCCCGCAGAAGGAAGTTTGGGGGAAAGCGACCAGAAGTCAACTTTATTGAGCATCACGTCAGAGGGGTGCACCGAACCTTGTGTTTCCACTTGAATCCAATAACCACTGTCTTTGAGATTAGTAACAAGGATATCAAGTTCCTCCTTAGGCTGGACTAATGGATTCCCCCCCGAGAGTACAACATTTTTACAGCCAATCGCTTCCAGGCGTTGGAGAATATCCCTATAATCCATCACCTGGAACTCCCCACCTTTATCCTTACCGAGGCTGAATGGAGTATCGCACCAAGTACATCGAAAGTCGCATCCGTAGAAGCGAACAAACGAAACTACCTGACCAATATTGATACCCTCACCTTGTAAGGTGGGTCCGTAGATACCTTCGCTCTTTTCAACTCTCATTTGATAATCCTCGGTCGAGCTTTTTTTCGGGTGAACGGAAACATGATCACCGGCAGGAGAGCGATACAAAGAACAATCCCGACACTGCCAGCGAAGCCAAAATCTCGCATCCAGTCGATTTGAAAGATTGCACCTATCAAAAGTAAGAAGAGTGCATCTTCCAAGAACGGGAGTAACCCGTAATAAGTTACGACACCGACAATCAAACCCAATAGCACCCAGCGTATAATGTTCATCAGTCCCTCGCTAAAAAGAATCCATCATTCTTGATAAACATTATATAAGATGATTTGATGTCCGCCTCCCTTCTGAGATATTTATAAAGAATCGATGGAGATATTTGATAATTTTTCCGTTGCAGTTCTAACTGAAGCAGTGCCGTATCAATACGATCACCCGTCTTACCGTTCCAAGCTGCGAGCACGCTTCGTAATGCAATTGTGATGCCAGTCTTATGCCCCCGCTTGCTCTTACTATGCACTATCTCAGGAACTTTCGGTGGTGGTGGGGGATCCAGACTAACTGCCTTTTGTAACAAAGAAGGAGCCCGGGTAAGAGAGACTACTACATCGTCTATTTCTTGGAGCTCTTGTTGTAGCTGGTTGATTTGAGATTCGAGCTCGGCTCTCCTCCTCTCAAGCCGAGCTCGAATC
>Ga0209320_10000512_pt1 | contig 19964 bp, 21 predicted proteins | sample Rifsed13ft4_FD_184008 | JGI IMG/M metagenome (GOLD analysis project Ga0209320, IMG submission 184008) | Soil microbial communities from Rifle, Colorado, USA - sediment 13ft 4 (version 2) | ecosystem: Environmental > Terrestrial > Deep subsurface > Rock core/Sediment | place: Rifle, Colorado... | reverse complement strand
CTGCCATATTAATAGCGTTATTTTCTGGTTTAAATGCTTTCCTTGCCTCCTGCCCTTCACGGTCGTAACAAACATTTCTGCGGCCTTTAGGACTTTCCGCTGAACAATCATAAAAAATGTATTCGCCCGTCTTTTTATCATGACCAACAACATCCGGTTCACCGCCAGTTCTTTCCATTTCATTGAGTGACCACAGTTTTTCAGTATTAGCTTCCAGCTTTGCTTGTACTTTAGCCCATTCAAGACCTTTATGGCGGTTCATGTTTTTCTCAAAACGGGCTTTCAATGCTCTGAGTAGTTCTTCACGTTGTTCTGGTGACAACTCCTTTTTATTGCTATTAATGTCGTTCATACTTTTTCATATTCGTATTCTAGATGGACTATGAAGATTACTCTTTATCCAAACCATATAAAGAAAGTTGTTTGTATATGAGGCCGATATCAGTGTGTAAAGAAGAAGCTAGAGCACATAAGCTTAATCTATTAAAACGTGCTGATGATGCATAAGAGCCGTCCTCATTATCGCCACAGACTCAGGGATGATCGGGTTCTTCCCTCCTGGTTCTAGAGTTCAATCACATTTCTTATTCGCCTGTCCAGCTCTTTCAAACTCTTCGCTTGAGTATGGCAGTGGCAAGACAATCTTCATATTCTCTTCCGTAACCTTTCGCAGAAGGAAAGATCAGGTAGAGAATGAAACCAGATCCTCTATCAATTCTACTAGCGGCTCTTCAAGCGTTTATTACTATCATGTGTAAAAGCGTCATGTTTGAAACTGAGAATTGCAGGAATTGTTGTAGCTGTGGCGGTAATAACTGCCATAGGAATAGCCTGGTTTGTGTTAGCGCCGCATGTGATCATACAGAATTATAGTTTTACTCCTAAAGAACTTACAATTAAGATGGGAACTACGGTTACTTGGATAAATATCGACCTTTATGTACATACAGTAAGATCAGGGACTCCAGATAAAATCAGTGATGAATTCGATTCTGGAGATATGGGGATTATGGGAATCTACAGACATACATTTACGAAACCCGGAGTCTATGAATATCACTGTCAACCTCATCAGTACATGCTGGGTAAAATAATCGTAGAAGCCTAGATCTGCAATACTTAACTACTTTTCAAAAACGACTGAACAATAATGGAAACGAACAGAGATGAGCTCTCCGACGTCATAAACTCTGCAAAGAATGTGCAATATGCTGAAGCGAGGTTTCACAAGAGGGCCTTGACCGAGATCAGAATTGCGAGAGGGGAGCTCGAAGAGGCTAGAACTTTTCAAATTGCTGGGGTTGGAGTTAGAGTGCTTGTAGATGGTGCTTGGGGTTTCAGTAGCACCAGTAATGTCTCTCAAAAATCAATTCGTGAAGCCTTATCGAATGCAATTGCAATAGCGAAAGTCTCTGCGAATGGTAGGAAAAAGAAAATCAAGAAGCTTGGGAGAGCAAAGTTTGCAGTCGGCACGTTTACAGTTAAAGTAAATGACCCTTCGAATAACCATTCAATAGAAGAAAAGGTCAAACTTGTCAAGGAAACTGAAAAGCTGGCTAGAAACTTCTCTTCAAAGATAAAGTCTGCAATCTGCTCGTTCAGGGAGATGAACGATGAAAAGATTATTGTAAATAGTGATGGCGCTTCATGCCAGATTTTAGACACGAAACCAGAATTCAGTGTAAGTGCAATCGCATCCTCTTCTGGAGAGATCATTGGTGCATCAGAATCTATAGGAGTTACTGGGGGATGGAAGGATTTATTCTCAAGGAGCTCTCCCGAAGAAATGGCGAAGAAAGCCTCCGATATCGCATTGAAACTTCTGACTGCGAAAAAGCCTAAAGGCGAAAGGGCTACTGTTGTACTCGATCCTGGAATGGTAGGTTTGATTTCTCATGAGGCTATTGGACATATGGTTGAAGCTGATTTCGTTCTGTCTGGTTCCATGGTATCAGGAAAGATGGGGAAGAAGGTTGCAAATGAATTAGTAACGTTAGTGGACAGCGGATTGTCAGAGAGGGCTGCAGGCATTACGCTTGTTGATGATGAGGGGGTTCTTGGGCAGAAGACTATATTGATCGAAAATGGGGTTTTGAGGTCCTATCTGCACAACAGGGAAACGGCAGCAATTTACAGTGTAGAATCTACGGGCAGTGCAAGAGCCTTTGAATATACCGATGAGCCGATAATCAGGATGAGAAATACCTACATTGAGGCTGGTAATTATGACGATGATGAGATAATCAGGGAGGTCAAGCACGGCTACCTGCTGAAAGGAGCAAGAAATGGGCAGGCCGACGCGAACGGAGAGTTCATGTTCGGTACACAGGAAGCCTACAGAATCGAGAAGGGCGAAGTCAAGGATATTTTGAGAGGGGTGACGATAAGTGGCAACGTATTTGATGTTCTAAAATCAGTTGATGCCATAGGGAAAAGATTCAAGTTCGATATTGGATCTGGATACTGTGGGAAATGGCAGCTGGCCAAAGTAGATGGTGGAGGAGCTCATCTGCGATGCACTGCAATTGTGGGAGGAGAGTAAATGCATCCACTTGATGTATGCAAACTTGCTGAAAATAGCGCCATGCGTGCTGGTGCTGATGATGTTGAGGCTTATGCAAGCATGGATAAGGAGGTTGAAGTCTTCTTAGAGAGGAACGATGTAAAGTTGGGCAAGGCTCACACAAAAAGTATTCTCGGCGTCAGAGTATTCAAGAATAAAGCTGCAGGTTTTGCCGCAACCAACTACCTTTCTGCAGAGTCAATCAAAGAAACTGCGATTAAGGCTGTAAAGATGGCCAATGTGACTCCAGCAGATAAGTTCAATGTTCTTGCTGGAAAATCAAAACCAAAACTACTGCAAGGGATTTACGATAAAATGGCTGAAGGTTTTACTGCAAAAGAGGCTCTCGAAAAGGCCCTTCTGATGTTAAAAACTGCAAAAAGTTATGACAAACGCATTACAGTAGATAGCGGAGTCTTCAACACCACAGTTTCTCATAATGCAATCGTAAATTCACAAGGGATTGAAGTTTCGGAGAGGGTGAGCGCCTTTTCTTGGGCCATTATTGGTATGGCAGTTGATGGTAATGATATTTCAAATTTTGACTTTCAGACAAGCGGCACTCATAGTGTCAAGAGTATTAATGTGGAGAGTACTGCTAAAGAGTTTGCGGAAAATGTTGTAGGTTCACTTGGGGCAAAACGTGTGGAGAGTTTCAAAGGGTATGTCATACTCAGCCCAGAAGCAGTAGCAGATGTAATAGTCCCCCCGATAGCCGGTTCAGCAAACGCGAATTCCGTGCAGAAGGGTATGAGCAAGTTTGCCTCCAAACTTGGGAAGAAAGTTGCCAGCAAGAGTCTGACGGTAATAGATGATGGAACTTTTACAGAGGGTTTAGCAGCTTCTTCGTTCGATAGGGAAGGAGTACCTCACAAACCCCTTAAGATTATTGAAGATGGAATATTGAAGTCATTCATGTATAACACTTACACGGCGACGAAAGGCCGAGCAAAGAGTACAGGCCATGCTACAGGGGGAGGCAGAGCTTCTCCATCAGTCGGCCCCACGAACATCATAGTGCAGCAAGGCAGGCAAAGGTTGGATTCTATTATAAAGGACGTCAAGAAGGGAATGTTGGTAACAAGATTCTCGGGCAATGTTAGTAGTGTCAGCGGAGATTTTTCAGGCGTCGTCAAAGGAGGATTCCTTATTGAGAATGGAGAGAAGAAGCACGCTGTAAAAGAAACTCTCATAGCTGGAAATGTATACAGGAATCTTAATGATGTTCAAGCAATCTCAAAAGAGAGGAAGATGATGGGCACCATGCTACTACCTTATCTATGTATGCAAAATCTCTCGATAACTACGGGTTAGCTAAAAATATCCGCAATTGTAATGCGGAATACCGAAAGCATGCAGGAAGCTACGACGGGCGAACCGACCACAGACGCCTCGTGGGATGACGATCTAATCCTGCATGCCGGGAATTTTAGGTTGGCGCTTTTGCTCGTAAAGTCTGGACAATGGCATTGCCACACCTATTTGACAATTAGTGCTGGTAAATACAAATCCATTACCATTTTGGTTTTCCCATGCTTATTGTTTTCGACATTTCGTAGAAGCTATTGGCCTATCCAGCATGGGATAAGCGGTTAATGGCGAGATTCACCGCCAACTAAGGATTAGCCTGGGTGATCTTAAAGTTTATGGCCCTATTTCTCCCTATAGGTATGGACAGATTTGGAGCATGGACAGTACCCCCCTATACGAGGGGAGTTATGTAGGTGCGGGCTCAACATCTATCGGACAGCTTCCTTTTCTATCGTGCAGAGAGTGTTCGACTGCCTTAGAAACCTAGTAATGGCTATCTCTGCAATGATCTTACTGTAGCCCAAAATCCTCCCTAAGTTCCATATTATCGACATGAGTGAATACATCACTTTATGATCGTCGATCTTAGCAACCAGCTCCAAAAGCATCTTCTGATCGGTATCAGTCTGCTCTAGACTATTCAAAGTCTCATTAGCGAATTTTATGTCCCTGCTCAAGAACGCCTTCATCGTCTTCCCGAATATGCTCTGTACAAGTGAAGAGAACTTTTGCATAACTTGCAACGTACCGGTATCCATCTTGAATCCAACTTCGGAGAGAACAATAGTCTCCTTTGCAATCCCAGCAGTAACATCAGCAATCTCTTCAAGAGCCTTTGCAACAACTCTGCTACCTGCAGCGTGCAATGGAGATTCTATCCCTATCTCACCTGCAATATCCCTATCTCGTAATGCAAGAAGGAGTTGCCTTACTGCCAAGAAGTATATCTGATCGATTTCATTTTCCATCTGGAGAGCCTCCTTCGCAAGCTCTATCCTCCCGCCCAGCAGAGCATTCATAGAGGCGTTGTGCATTGTTGTAACCATCACATGCAGTTTCCTCATTAATTCTTCGACGGGTATTCTTCCAGGATCCACAAAGCAGCGAATCGTAACCCTTCTAAGGGTAGTTTCAACGATTTCCAGTCCAGGTAGCCTCTTTGTCATCGTTCGAATATCTTCCAACTGAGAAGAAAGCAATTCCTTGTTCGATGTTATTCTTATCGTGTCGTAACCCAGAAGGTAGCATCCTGCTACAATTCTCTTGAGTATTTCTGGTTCATGGCACAGATCAGCATTAATGTTAACCTTCGTTTCAAACCTCTGCTCTTCTGTTGCAGGAAAAATCTTCAGATAACCCTCTACATCTTCGCTGACCATTACTAGGTCTCCAGACTTTATACCCTTGCCCTTGCTCCAGCTGCTAGGTAATGAAACTGACAAGCTGGAATAACCGGCTTTCTGCACCTTTCTTGCTTCCTTCATAACAGAAATATATGCTAATACATACATAAATATTTTATACATATAAACCACAATTTTACCGCAGATTGAGAGAAACAAAGACGTTCATTTTGGTATGCTCTCAACAGATAATCCGACAGCAAAGAAATACATTCAAGTATGTATTATACAAGCGTTAGCTTAATAGCCTGTCTGGTGTGCTAGTCAAGCCCGAACATGCCGCAAATAGACCCTGATTTCGCAAAGAATAGACAACAAGCTGATACGCACCAAGACCATGCTGTATGGGGACCGGTCCAGCCACCAGAGGTATTGGGCATCCATGGAAAGACAGTCGCTGTGGATTTTGACATTTGTATCGCAGATGGTGTCTGCGTCGATGTCTGTCCTGTAAGCGTCTTCGAATGGTTTGATTCACCCGGTACAAATCCTCACAAGACACATCCAGACCTTCCTGCGTTGATTGCTGAAAGAAAAGCTGACCCTCTAAGAGAGAAGGACTGTATATTCTGTATGGCTTGCGAGGTTCAGTGTCCAGTTCAAGCTATAAAAATTACCCAGCCTTCGTAAAGCTTTAGGGCTTCCAGCCCTAACCTTTTATTTTCCATTATCGAGTAAATATCGGGTTTGACAAGCACCACTACCATTACAACAGTATCATTGCTAATAGTTGTTGGCGTTGTAGGCGCTACTTTCGCGTATTCACTAAGCCAAATCAATCCCAGCGTAATATTCTCCTTTGATGCGCAGCTTGGAAGAATTGATGAAGAGAGGTCGATTTATGAAGGCCCGGCAAGACCTTCCTCGGGCATAATGAACGAAACCTTCATCGTGAGGATGACGAATTTCAAATCTGAAACCATAAACAATGTCCAAATAACAATTATAGAGGAACCCAAGAATGAATGGTATGTTTTTCAGGAAGCCTATCTTGGATTCGGAGATTATGAATTTACTGCTACTGGCAACAAAGCAGTGATAAAAGCGCTTCCAGCTGGAATGACATCTTCAGTAAGATTTACGGTTAGATTCAATACAACCGCCATAGACGTTAACAACGCTTTGAGTGACAGATCCATAGTCACTTTCGAGATAACCTATGAAGGATTAAACAGACCGTTGACGAAGGCTTTCACTGTAAGATTCCCACCATGGCAACAATAAGTTAGATTTGGTGTGCAGGTAAACTAGCCTATGTATGGCATGCTAGATTTGTCGAACTCTTTTATGATTGTAAAATCTTTGCCCGTTCTTCCTAGTCCTAACATTTTTAGGTCAGGATAAAGCGTGAAGAGGTCCGCAGAGGCAAGTTTTACCGTTTGATGATTCTCTCCAAAGTTCTCAACACTCACTTTCCTGACCAGAGGTCTGACATCTCTCTCATCCGTATATCCGATGCTGTGCAGGTATTCGTGAGAAAGTATTGAAAAGATAAATGAATTAAGCTCTGCTTTGGATTTGGCTAGAGCCTTGACAGCGTTAAGAATCGTTCCGTTCATTACGATAATGTTGGAACCCATTATATGATAAGCTCCCACATAATTGGGGAGTTCTGCCAGCACAAGTGTTAATCCTGCTCTGTGCTTGCCTAGGCTCTTTTCTATAGTATATTTTACTATCTCAAAGACTTCATTGAAATTTTTGCAACTTTCGAGTTTTTTGGCTGTTCTCTGCATCTAACTTCCTAGAACCTCCCTCACCAAAGACTGGTACTTTCCCTTGGGGGCAGCCCCGACTATTCTATTCATTTGCTGTCCATTCTTGAAGATTATCAAAGTTGGTATTGCTTGTATTTGATACCTGTCTGCAATTTCCCCATTTTCATCGACATTGACCTTGACGAACCTGACCTTTCCATCAAATTCCTTTGCAAGATCGTCGATTATTGGACCTATAATGCGGCACGGTCCGCACCATTCCGCCCAGAAGTCAACAAAGACAGGTACATGTGAATTCAGAACGTCTGCATCAAAACTCTGCGCTCCAGAATGAATTACTTTTGACATGTTTGTTTGATTGTTAATTACAGAATATATAACGATTTTAACCAGAACTTACACTCTTCTTGAATTGTTCGATACTACAATTTTCAATCAGCAGAACCTTTTCTTTGGATGTTGCACCTGAAACTATGCTAGCATTTCTTTTTACCAGTCTTTTCAGTTCTTTCAGTATCTCCATATTTGCTTTATTGTCTCGAGCGATAGATTTAGTACTAATTACTATCAAATCGTTTATTATTTTAATGTCAAACTTGTGGCTCGAAGGTCTTATGTGTGTTTTTACCAGCAGTCCGTCAGGAGTTTCTTTAAGACCTTCCAAGCAATTAGAAATTCAGGCTAATTGTATTTAAAGACGAATTTGATTATGCGATTAAGATGTCTTTGCAAAGTGTTCTCTTGTGAGCTTATGCTCATGTTATGATTAAATTGTTATACACCCGCACAGTTTTTTTACCATACTCTATAATAATACTATAAATATAAGCTGCAAAATGGGCTTTCCATGCCATTTACAAGAACTTCAGATGGAAAACTAATCCCTATAAAGAGGACTGGGGAAGAGGTTCTAGGTCTGTTCGAGAAGGAAAAAATCAAGTTTGTTGATCTGCACTTTACCGACGTACCGGGCAGGCTTCAGCACACTACAGTTCCAGTACATGTAATTGACAAGGATGCATTTAAAGAAGGCGTACCAAAGTTGGATGGTTCTTCAATCAAGGGATTTACGGGAATTGAAGAGTCTGATATGATGCTCAAACCGGATCCATCAACATTTGCTGTTATCCCATGGTCGACCAAGGAGTCAGAGAGCCATAAGGCAGCGAGGTTGATTTGTGATGTATTCTGGGGTTTTGGCCAAGGTAGGCTTGCAAGAGACCCGAGAGCCATAGCACAGAGGGCAGAGCAGTATGTTAAGGAGTCTGGTTTTGATGAGTCATATTGGGGTCCTGAAATCGAATTCTTCGTCTTCGACAAGGTTACATGGGATGTCCTGACTCCATACAAAGGTCAGTCATACAGCATAGAATCAACTGAAGGTGCGTGGGCTACGATGGGAACCGATTCGAAAGATCCAAAAGGCTCGAAAAGTAGTAACTTCCCGATTAGATTCAAGGAAGGATACTTTCCAGCACCACCCTCAGACACTCTGATGGAATATAGAAGTGAAGTTGTTGCAATTTTCCAAGAGCGCTTTGGAATTGTTAGCGATGCTCACCACCATGAAGTAGCTACTGCTGGCCAGTGTGAAATTGATATGAGATATGATACTCTGACAAATATGGCAGACAATGTTATGACCTTCAAATACATAACAAGAAATGTTGCTCATCAAAGAGGTATGGTTGCGACTACAATGCCGAAGCCAATATTCATGGACAACGCTTCTGGTATGCACACACATCAGAGCTTGTGGAAGGCTGGCAAACCGACATTCTATGATGCAAGTGATAGTTATGCTGAACTGAGTCAAGTAGGAAGGTATTATGGTGGAGGTTTGATGGAACACAGCAGGGCGCTTACATGTATTACAAACCCAACAACCAACTCTTACAGGAGACTTGTACCTGGTTATGAAGCCCCGGTGTATATTGCGTGGAGTAGAAGGAACAGGTCTGCAAATGTCAGAGTTCCAGTTTATGAAAAAGGCCCAGGATCACAGGCAAGGAAGAGGCTCGAATTCAGAACGCCTGATCCATCATGCAACCCATATATTGCATTCGCAGCAATGGTTTGTGCTGGCTTGGATGGTGTAAAGAAGAAGACTGATATCGGAAGCCCCGTAGATGAAAACATCTATCATCTCTCTGCTGATAGGAGGAGACAGTTAGGAATCAAAGAACTACCAGGAAGCCTAAAGGAAGCTGCTGATTCACTTGCAAGCGACCATGAATTCCTGAAGCCAGTCCTCCCGAAGGACCTCATCGATATGATTATTGAAAATGCGAGGAAGGAACATTCAGAGATTAGTATGAGGCCTCATCCATACGAGTTCCATCTCTATTTTGACGCATAAATAGTAAAAACTGGAGCTAATACTCCAGTCATTCTCATATTTTTGCTACTTTATTTTAGAAGCGGCTTTTACCAAATCTGTCTTTGTAATTATTCCTGAAAGAATTCCTTTTTCGTTTACTACAGGAAGACCACTGATCACATGTTTGGTCATGATTCTAGCAGCGTCAACAATATCAGCATTTTCATTTATTGTAAATGGGTCAGAAGTCATTATGTTCCTAACCATCATTATTGAAAGCATTCTTGACGGTATCAGTTCGCCTTTCATAATTATGGTAAGCCGCTTATCAGGAGATGTCAGAGCCGCTCCAACTGGAACGAGATCTGAGAGAGTTACAATGCCAACAGGTTTCTTATCTTCAATGACTATAAGCCTTGTGAAGCTCCTTTCAGACATCACATTTGCTGCTGCAAATATAGAATAATTCGGTCCTATAGTAATAGGATTTTTGCTCATAAATCGCTTTACAGGAATGTCGCTTTCATCCAGCGTTGAAAGATACCTACATACGTCGCTTTTGGTGACTATGCCGACTGTTCTACCCATTTTATCTACGGCAATTATTGAGCTGATATTCTTAGAAGTCATTATTTGAGATGCTTTTTTCATGCTTTCCTGAGAATCTAAACTGATAGGATTCTTTGTCATAACTGATTTTACACCGATTTTATCGAGAGATTTTCCTGTACCGCTATTCATTAACCCTTTAATCATATCCCTCTGAGTAATGATTCCTATTGGAATGTTTCTGTCATCTATAACTACGAGCCTCTCTATGTTGTTTCTGACCATGAGTTGTTGAGCGTCCAAGAGAGAATCTGCCTCTCTGACCGAAATGACAGTTCTGGTCATTATGTCCTTTAACGTTGGCATCGCTTTGCATCGTGTAAATATGGTTAATAAACAGGTTTGGCGAGAAGCAGAAATTCTTATAGCTGGGCATATTACCGTAATTGGGTTTGAGTACCAGAGTTACAATAGTAAAACTTGGTTGTATAGCCTCCACAGCACTTATCGAGTCTCTACTTGATGAGAGAGCTTCAAGAGAAGACATCGTTGTAAAATCTTTCTCATCAGGCACAAAAATGGACGCTCAAAGTGCTAAGGATCTAGCAGATATTGCTACATCTATTAGGAGTGATTTCTATCTGGTTGTTTCACCTAATGCTTCGCTCAACGAACCCAAATCTCTTGTTAAGAGTCTTTCAAAGAAGGCTGCAACAATAGTTATTTCCGATAACCCAGCTAAAAGAGCTACTGAACAGTTTGAAAAGAATTCTATAGGTTATATCATAATTGAAGCAGATTCTCTGATTGGTGTAAGGAAGGAGTTCTTAGATCCTGTGGAAATGGCTGTTTTCAACAGTGATGTCATCAAGGTTCTTTCGATAACTGGTGCCTTCAGGGCCTTGTATGAGGAAATTGATAGGTTGATAGAATCTGCTAAGAAGAAAACATTCTATATTCCAAAATTAATCATCAATAAAGAAGTTGCTGTAGATAGAGGGCAATTTTCAAATCCATACGCAAAAGCCAAGGCCATGGCAAGTTTTGAGATGGCAAGGCTTGTTGGTGAACTCTCTGCTGAGGGCTCTTATAAGGTCAAAGAGAGGAAAAGATATCTCACGATAGTGGCATCAGCGCATGAACTGATGCGTGTAGCTGCTCTGCTTGCAGACCAAGCGAGGGAGATAGAGAAATCTTCGGATAAAGTTGCTAGACGTGTGCATATGTCTAATGGGAATATACGGACCAAAAAGGGGCTTTTTGATGCCCTTCAGTGAAGCATGTTGACGATTCTTTTGCATTTCGTGCAGAGTTCTGAGTTCTTTGAATCGACATCCGATACAGAGTTTGAGAAGGCCATAACACAGTTTCCCGTGCAGTGTTGCAAACCGTAGACATGGCCTATTTCATGTGTTATTTCTTTGACTATTCTTTCTTTTTCTTTCTGCGTTGGAATTTGATGCTCAACAAGTCTATGCAATGATACAATGCAAATGCGGGCCGTTTGAGATGCAAGGCCGAAGACAAAGTTCATGCCATCAATGAAGATATCTTGATTTGTTATTCCAATGAGTTTCTGTTGATTGTTCTGTTTCTTTAGCATATGTAACATGTAAAGAATTTTTTGTGCGTTGTATTGCTTTCTCTTTTTATCTAATAAATCGTTACTCATTGCAGCCTTGGCTATTAAAAATCCAGCATTGAATTCTTCTAAAGCCTTTTGGAGAATTTCATCCAAACTAGGCATGTTAAGATCGTTGAGTTCAATTACGGTTAATATTTCGTCCAAATTCCTTTCTTATGACTTGAGAGTAATTGCAGTAGTATTTGAATCATGATTAGTTAGATTCTGTTAAGTCTTTAGGACATAGCTATCCTTGTTAAAAGTTTGGACATAGCTAGAATCAATCGCAAGTAGTGTTTTAGCCTCTTGTTGCTGGATAGAGATTTTAATATCCAACCCTATGCCCCTATTTGCTTTCTAGGAAAGCTCAATGAAGGCCTACGACAAGCATTATAAACTTCCATACACCTCTATCCAAACTTTAGTGATATTTCCTTGGCAACTCCTGATATTCGACTGGACGAAATAAAAGACGGTGTCTACCGAATAAGCACTTTTGTTGCATTCCCAGCAGATTCACCGATTGCACTTCACCCAGACTTGCCTGAGCCTCCAAAAACCTTCATTGAGGACTCACCCTTTGGGCTAACCTTCAATCAATTCTTGATAGTAGATGAATCCCCTACTTTGATACATACTGGGATGGCGGAACTGTTTGAAGGTGTAACTGGCAAAATTCGAGAAGTACTTGACCCTAAGCGCCTAAAGTTCATAGTCATTTCCCATTTTGAGGCTGATGAATGTGGTGCGTTGCATCGTTTCTTGGAAATCGGGAATGGGCTGCAACCGGTGGCAACGCCAGCTACAGAGCTGAATATTGTGGGATTTGGGTACAAATGTAAGCCATATGTGGTAAAGCATGGAGACCGACTAGTTTTGGGCTCAAAGGCGCTTAGGTTCCTCGGATTCCCTTCTAACGTACATTTGTGGGATGGTCTGGTAGCTTATGAAGAAACCAACAGCATTCTATTCAGTGGTGACTTGTGCATGAGATGGGGAGAGGCTCCTGAACCAATTGTCGGAGCAGATATTGACCAAGAAATTCTAAACATCAAAAAGGATTGGTTTAACATTCCAGATGAAAATAAGAGATCTAGACCCTTTCAGGCGGTAAGGAAACTTAAGATCGATCTCATCGCTCCAATGCATGGTCCTGCTCTAGAGCGCAGCAAAGCTGCAAAGAAAAGACTTCATTTGGTAGGATGACGCTATTATTTTCTGCGAGAGGCGGTTAATAAGATCCGATAAATTAACATAACATTACTTTCCATGTCCAAACTTCTAACAAGGATAGCTATGTCCTAAAGACTTAACAGAACCAAAATAAGGAATGTTTATTCAATGGTGTTAGAAATGTAAAAACGATACACATTGGAATCTAATGTGGTAGTCGAGCAGAAGGCTATCCAAAAGGGTAAATCAACTTATCTAGAGTTTGCTTTCTTCAAGGTCTCTAGAGAATGGAGAATGCTAAATCAGAAGGAGAAAGAATCTTCTGCAAAAGAGTTTCTATCTATGATTGCGAGAAATTCTGATAAAGTCTCAATTAAGAGTTATTCCACTATTGGTCTTAGAAGAGATGTGGATTTTCTGCTTTGGATGACTGCGGATAGTGTAGACGCGTTCCAAGATATGGTTGCGGATTTGTTGAAAACCAGATTTGGAAAATATCTTGATATGTCGTATTCTTGGGTGGCCATGACTAGACCTTCAACTTATACAAAGCAACATATAACTGCGTTTGAGTCTGGTTTAGACCCTCTAAAATACCTAATTGTATATCCATTCGTAAAAAGTCGTGAATGGTATTTGTTACCTTATCAGAATAGAAAGAAAATGATGGAAGAGCATGGAAAGATTGGTAGACAGTATCCCAATGTGAGGTTAAATACAACATATTCTTTCGGTTTGGACGATCAGGATTTCATGCTCGCGTTCGAAGTTGATGATCTTTCTGAATTCCAAGATCTCATAATGAAACTTCGTGAATCGGAAGTTAGTAGGTATGTTGTAAGAGATACTCCAATGATTGTTGGTATTGTGAAGGGTTTGAACGAAATACTATCTAGTCTTGGAGCGTGGTGATGTGAAATATAGAAGGCTTGGCAATAGTTCACTAGAAGTTTCTGAAATTGGTTTTGGAGCTTGGAGCATAGGTACGAATTGGTGGGGTCAGGTTTCAGAAGAAACCTCTGAAAGGATGCTAAAACGGGCCTTTTCGCTTGGAATAAACTTCTTCGATACTGCAGATACATATGGTGACGGTCAGAGTGAACGTTTTATCGCCAAAGTTTTGAAGCAGAAGAGGGACAAAGTAGTTCTTTCAACAAAGTTTGGCTACGATATATATACAAAACATAGCAGAAAGGGACATGAAGAACGTAAGCAGAATTTTACTCCAGAATTTATTAGATTTGCGCTTCAAAAGAGCCTTGAGAGGTTAGGAACTGATTATGTTGATTTGTATCAGCTTCATAACCCGAGAATGGAAACAATAACCGATGTCCGTGTCTGGAAGACTTTAGAGGATTTAAAGAATGAAGGGAAGATTCGATATTACGGGGTAGCGCTTGGTCCTGCCATTGGATGGCTAAATGAAGGAACAGCCGCAATGAAGACCACCAATAGTGTGTCCTTGCAGACAGTTTACAACATGTTGGAGCAGGAACCTGGGAGAGAATTCTTCAAACTTGCTAGAGAAAGAGGTATTGGTGTTCTTGTCAGAGTGCCTCATGCTTCAGGGTTGCTTGATGGAAGATTTTCTCCAACTACTCATTTTGACAGCAACGACCATCGAAGTTTCAGAATGCGCGAATGGTTATTGGGAGGTTATGAAAAGTTGGATGAATTAAAATTTCTTACAGAGGGTAAAAGTAGAACTCTGGCTCAGATTGCAATCAAGTTCGCTTTATCTGAAAAGAGTGTTTCTTCAGTATTACCAACAATCACAAATCTGTCAGATCTTGAGGAGTACGCTAAATCATCTGATATAGAGGATTTAGATGTTGGTGAAATAAATAAGATCAATGATTTCTATGAAAATACCTTCAAGGTAAGCGTTCCTAGTTTAATTAAACAGTGATTTGAATGACGGTAGTAGAATTACAGGATTTAGATTCAGTTGATAAGAAACTGTTAAACCTATTACAGTGGGACTTTCCTCTTGATGTAAGGCCTTTTCACATATTAGCAGAGAGGGTAGGTGTCTCTGAACAAAATGTGATAACAAGAATTCATAAAATGAAACAGTCTGGTATAATTAGGCAGATAAGCGCTATTTTTGACACAAGAATGCTTGGTTACAAAAGTTCTCTTGTAGCTATGCAGATTGACGAAAACGCTATTGATAAAGTTGCCATGAAAATAAGTGAACATCGCGGTGTTTCGCATAATTACAAAAGGGATCATCAATTCAACCTTTGGTTCACTTTAGCCGTACCTCCTAACGCTAGTTTGGAAGATGAGGTTGCAAGGCTGGCTAAAATTGATGGTGTGAGAAAGTATAGATTGCTTCCTACCAAAAAACTCTTTAAAATTGGCGTTAAACTTGATATGGAGAATCCAGATACCAAGAATCCAGCTCCAAATGAGAATATTAGGAAGAAAGATATTGAAAGGAGACCCATATCCAATGATGATATAGAAAAAATTATTGAGTTGCAGAAAGACATTGAATTGGTGTCAAGGCCTTTCTTGAATATGTCAAAACGGTTAGCTATGACAGAAGAGCAGGTAATTAATCATGTAATGATGTTTGAAGAAATTGGTATTATGCGAAGGTTTGCTGCCATACTAAGACATCAAAAAGCAGGGTTTGTGGCAAATGGTATGGTAACATGGAAGGTTCCTCCAGAGAGAATACAGGAAGTTGCTAACGTTGCAATCTCGTTCTCGCAAGTAAGTCATTGTTATGAGAGGCCTGTGTATGAAGACTGGCCTTATAACCTCTTTTCAATGGTACATGCGCGCAGTAAGGAGGCTTGTGAAAGAATAGCCTTGGAGATATCAAAAAGGACAGGAATAATGGATTATGTAATATTATATAGCACTAAAGAGTACAAGAAGGACAGAGTCAAATATTTCGTGTGAAACGTGAGGTTTTTGCAGTGCTTATAGATCTCTATCTCAACGGCAAGCAAGTCGTCGTATTTGGAGGAGGGGGTGAGGCTGAGTTGAAGATTGTTAAAGCACTTGATGGTGGCGCTAAGATTACAGTAGTTAGCAAATATTTCACACAGGGGATAATGCGACTTGCTGACGCCGGTAAAGTTAGGGTTATTGAATATGATTTGAAGGATGGTTATTCTGCTTTAAAGAAACAGATAGGAAAGCCATATGTGGTTTTCCTAGCTACGGACGATTTTAAACTGAATCAGAGAGGTGTGAAATTTGCGAAGGGTTTAGGTGCTATTGTATGTGTTGTCGATACTCCTGAATTATGTGACTTCGCCATGCCCGCTATAGCTAAGATCGGTGATATAAGAATCGGAATTTCGACAGGAGGTAGAAGTCCAATAGTTGCGAAATTGATCAGACAACGTATAGAAGGTTTGATTACTGATGAGGATTTGGTTCAATTGGAGTTGCAAGAATACGCGAGAAGAAAGATAAGGTCTAGGATGAATGCATTCCCATTAAGAAAGAAATTTCTATGGAAAATAATTGAAGATGATGAAATTCAAAATCTAGTAAAAGCAAGGAAATTAGAGCAGGCGAAGTTACTTGTAGACCGAAGAGTTGGATAAGGCGTTTACTTTGTCAATAATTAATTTACGTGTCACACACAAAAAGGTAACGATTCCAATACTTGAAGCGGTTAGATTGAAAGGGGATTCGATATCTTCTATTGCTCAGGAAACTATTATTATTCAAACTTGCAATAGAGTTGAGATTTATGTTGCAGTTAATGAAGAACAAAAAGAAAAAACCCAGCGTTTGTTAATACAAGCTTGGAAAAAAAGGTCCAAGAAACGTGTTTTAAATAATATTGGAAAGGATTTTGAGGATTTTTTGGAAATAGATTATGATGCAGACGCGATAAGGCATCTTTTCAGGCTAGTTGCAGGTCTTGAATCAATGATTGTTGGTGAAGATCAAATACTCGGTCAAGTTAGAAATTCCTTAGTTCAAGTGAGACTTTCTAAAAACATAGGCCCAGTGCTTTCGCTGATATTTGATAGAGCTATAAAGCTAGGAGCAAAAGTTAGGACTGAAACTAAGATTAACAAGAATGCTGTTTCGATAGGCTCGATTGCAGTAAATCTTGCTGAAAATGTTCTAGGAGATTTGAAGAACAAATCTTCGTTGTTAATAGGTGCTGGGGAGGTTGGTTTACTTGTAGCAAAGTCTTTAGTATCTAAAGCTCAGAGTACGATGTTTGTTACGAGTAGATCTTTGAACAGAGCTAGATCACTTACTAGTGTTGTTGGTGGAAAAGCATTAAAATTTGATGATGCGTTAAAGAAACTTGATAGCGTTGATTTTGTTGTTCTGGCTACCTCTGCACCATACCACATTCTAACAAAACAGCGAATTGAACAAGTAAATGGAAAAAGAAATGGAAAATTGTTATTTGTTTTAGATCTCTCGAATCCGAGAAATGTTGAGGAGTCAGTTGCTGATTTACCCAATGTAAAATTAATGACCATAGATAGTATCAGAGATGAAATCGATCACAATTTAGCTGCACGTGTTAATGAAATCAAGCATGTTGAAAAAAGAATTGAAAATGAGTTGGTAAAGGTGTTTGCTACGTTAAGAAGAGAGCATGTGAAACCTGTTATAGCCTCGTTCTACAAGCATGCTGAATCTATTAGAGTTCGTGAATTGAATAGGGCTTTGCAGTTACTTGGTGACGTAGATTTCGGAACGTTACGTATCATTAATGATTTGAGTCTTGCTTTAGTAGAAGGAATTCTAAATGAACCTGTTTCGAATCTCCGTAAGGTTGCTGAAAATTATGATATGAAATTGGCCGAACTAATCGAGATTTAAGGCAAAGTGAGAGTGTTGAGCTTCCCGAAGGTAAGGATGAGAAGGCTCAGAAAAAATTCTGCTGTGAGAAGGTTATTGGGCGGAACTTCGTTAAGTGTATCCAATTTTGTTTATCCAATATTTGTGGATGAAAATATTATTAATAAGCAGCCAATAAAATCTATGCCTTCTCAATACAGGTATTCACTAAAGACGCTTGTTCATGAAGTTAAGGAGATTGTTTCTTTAGGTATTCCCGCTGTAATTCTGTTTGGGATACCTAAAGTTAAGAATGATACTGGATCTGTGGCGTATGCAAGAAATGGCATCATTCAGAAGGCTGTGAGACTACTGAAATCGAATTTTGGTAATACCCTTGCGGTGATTACAGATGTTTGTCTATGTGAGTATACGACACATGGTCATTGTGGTATATTAAAGGAGAATGATGTTGCAAATGATGAGACCCTTAATGCGCTTGTAAAAATTGCGGTTAGCCATGTGGAGGCTGGTGCAGATATCGTTGCACCATCAAGCATGATGGATGGGCAGGTTTCTAGAATAAGAGATGGTTTGGATAAAGATGGTTTCTCGGATGTTTCTATTCTTGCCTATTCTGCAAAATTTGCGTCGTCCTTTTACAGACCTTTCAGGGAAGCGGTTGATTCGAAACCTGCGTTTGGTGATAGAAAAAGCTACCAGATGAGTTATACTAATGCACAGGAATCATTAAGAGAGGTTGAACTCGATATTACTGAAGGGGCTGATATAGTTATGGTAAAGCCTGCACTTGTTTACCTTGATGTAATAAAGGTAGTGAAAGGTAAGTTTTCTATTCCTCTAGCAGCCTATAATGTCAGTGGAGAGTATTCTATGATAAAAAATGCATCCAGAATTGGTCTGATTGACGAAAAAGAGGCTGTGTTAGAGATATTGACGGCGATTAAACGTGCTGGAGCAGACATAATTGTAACATACCATGCAAAAGATGTAGCTAAATGGTTGAATGAAGGTATTTGAATTCAGAAAAGCTCTACAAGAAAGCTCTAAAACTGTTTCCTGGTGGTGTCAATAGCCCTGTGCGGGTTTTCCCTCCTTACCCGTTTTTCACGAAAAATGGGAAAGGTTCGAAACTAACTAGTGTTGACGGTCGTAAATACATAGATTATTGTATGTCGTATGGAGCTTTGTTGTTTGGTCACGCTTATCCTCCGATAATAAATGCTATAAAAAAATCTGTTAGGTATGGAACGATCTTTGGTACGCCGTCAGAGAAAGAAATTGAACTTGCTGAGTTGATAATTGGTAGTATTCCTTCGATTGAGATGGTCAGGTTTGTGAATACTGGTGCTGAAGCAACTATGCACTCAATAAGACTTGCTAGGGGGTTTACTAATAGAAGTAAGATTGTAAAATTTGAAGGCTGTTATCATGGTGCGCATGATTCTGTACTTGTAAAAGCCGGTTCCGGTGCTACGAGTTTTGGTGTTCCAGACTCTCTTGGTGTCACAAATGATGTTGCAGAAAACACCATTGTACTTCCCTATAATAATTCCGAGAAATTTGAGAGTGTTATTGAAGAGAAACATGGTGAAATTGCCGCAGTTATCGTCGAACCTGTAATTGGGAATGCTGGGCTTATCATACCTAAAGACGATTTTTTGCAGAAATTGAGGAGTATGACAAGACGATATGGAATCGTCTTAATTTTTGATGAAGTTATTACTGGTTTTAGGTTGGGCTTGGGCGGAGCGCAGGAATATTTCGGAGTGAAGGCAGATCTTGTTACGTATGGGAAGGTGATTGGAGGAGGGTTGCCATTTGCATTTTTTGGAGGAAACAGAGAAATTATGGAAATGTTAGCTCCAGAGGGTAAGGTCTATCAAGCCGGAACTTATAGTGGAAATCCATTATGTGTATCTGTAGCTCTAGTTGTGTTAAATGAGTTAAAAAGAAATCACACTCGAGTATATTCTAAGATTAATGGGAGTTGTAAGAGTTTGAGCGGAGCGTTAAATGATATTATTAGGGATAGGAAGGTGGAGGCCAAGGTGTATTCTATAGCATCAATGTTTCAGATCTTCTTTACTCGAAATAATGTTATTGATTATGTTTCGGCTTTAACATCTAACATTACTCTGTTTCGCAGGTACTTTGCAGGTATTTTGCACGCTGGTATATTTGTTCCTCCCTCACAATTTGAGACTTGTTTTATTTCTACTACACATACAGAAGATGATATTGATAAAACTGTGAATGTTATTGATTTGACGATGTCGAAATTATGATTGTTAAAATCGGAACTAGAGGGAGTAGGCTTTCTCTTATTCAAACAGATTCTGTCATAGACATGCTCAGAAGAATTGGTTCTGATTTGGAATTCCAGAAAGTTATCATGAAGACTGCCGGAGATGTGTTCAGGGAAAAGTCTCTTTATTCGTTTGGTGCTAAGGGTATATTTGAAAGAGAAATTAATCTAGCAGTAATTGAAGGTAGAGTGGAT
>Ga0209320_10000508_pt1 | contig 20049 bp, 16 predicted proteins | sample Rifsed13ft4_FD_184008 | JGI IMG/M metagenome (GOLD analysis project Ga0209320, IMG submission 184008) | Soil microbial communities from Rifle, Colorado, USA - sediment 13ft 4 (version 2) | ecosystem: Environmental > Terrestrial > Deep subsurface > Rock core/Sediment | place: Rifle, Colorado... | reverse complement strand
AGGTGACCTCCTCCGCACAATCCAGGTCGTGAAGATGCGGGGCACAACGCACTCTCGCGCGAAGTACGTCCTCGACCTTACGACGGTCGGCGTTCTCCTTGTCCCGCTCCTGAAGGGCGGGAGCGTCCCGACGGGAGGCGGGTAAGGCTATGACCGTTGCGGCATCGATCGGCCAGAAGCTCCTCGGCCTCCCGGAGGCGGCGGCAATCGCGCTCCGGATGAAGGCGGACCACTACTTCGACGTGATCCGGGCCCTCCTCGACACGTTCGCGACGAAGAAGAGCCTCGACGCAATTTACGTGACGTCGACGATCCCGTCCGCGTCGATCATCAACGCGCTCGAGGTCCTCGAGGTCCCTCTCGACCACATCTACTTCGTGGACTCGATCTCGCAGATCATGATGTCCTCCGGGCAAAAGCACCCGCACGCGATCTTCGTCGAAAGCCCGACGATGCTCGAGAACCTCATGCTGAAGGTCGAGTTCCTGATCCGGAAGACGCAGGACCGCCACAACGTCGTGATCCTCGACTCGATCAACTCCCTCGCGATCCACAACAACACGAAGATCCTGAGCGAGTTCCTCCACATCCTCGTGAACAACCTCCGGTCGAAGGAGGCGTACACGGTAATCTTCTCGATGGAGGAGTACGAGACGGAGGAGATTCGGAACATGCTGAACCTCGTGAGCGACGAGACTCTGCAGGTCGAGGAGTGAAATGGCGAAGGTCGTGTCGACGGGGATCGCCGCGCTTGACAAGGCGCTCATGAACGGCCTCCCGCGGGGGTTCACGGTCCTCGTCACGGGCCCGCCGGGCGCGGGCACGGAGCTCGTCGCGAAGCAGTTCGCGGCCGCAGGCGTGAAGGACGAAAACGTCGTGTACTTCACGACGACGGAGCGAGACAAGGACGTCACCTCGACGATGGAGGACTTCGGGTGGAAGGCTGACCTCCAGATCGTGAACATCGGGAAGCTGTACTACGAGAGTGTCCTCGCACGGCGCCTCGAGGTGAGCCGGTACCGCGAGGAGGGAATCACCCTGAAGGACCTCCGCGCGACGCCCACGGACCGCGCCCCGATGACGAACGTGAACTTCCTGACGACCCTCACGTACGAGTTCTCGAAGCTGAAGCCGCCGTTCCGTGCGGTCGTCGACTCCCTCGATTTCTTCTTTGAGTACTACCCCCACGCAGACGTCCTCTCCGCCCTCCGGACGATCAAGGCACACACGCAACACGAGGAGGGCGTCTCGCTCCTCACGATGCTCTCCGGCGTCTACGACACGCGAACGCAAAGCGGCGTCGAGGAGATCGTCGACGGCATCGTCGAGCTCGAGCGGGTCCGGCAGGAGAACGAGTTCCGGCGGTACCTCGTCCTCCGTAAGGTCCGGAACCACCCCGAGAAGACGGGGCTGTACGAGTACACGATCACGGATCAAGGGATCACGGCGCGCTAGGCCTCCGCTATCCTTAAGAACCCATTATCATTGAATGATATTCAAGAGGAAACTCTTAAGGCCGGCCCCCGTAACTCGCGACGTGACGGCGCAAGCCGCAGGAGGACAAAACATGAAGAACGTGCGCCTCATTCGAAAGGATGAGAGTGCGGTGTCTCCGGTCATCGCGACCATCCTCATGGTTGCGATTACCGTGGTGCTCGCCGCCGTGTTGTACGTCATGGTGTCGGGCCTGATCACCTCCCCAGGTGGGCAGGTTCGCTCCATCGGCATCAACCCCGGCAGCGCAGGAACGAACTACACGCTGTTGTTCACGAGCGTGCCCTCAGGTATTGCGAAGGTTAGCACAAATGTGCTGATTCGCAGCCCGGCGGGCGCGATCACGTGCCAGCGGACGGCGTTGCCGAGCCTGGACGGTGCTGCGACGGGATGCACAGGCGTCTGGTACTCCGCGGTCACCTCGACGAGCCAGAACATTGAGGTCCAGGACACCATCTTGGTCGCGAAGGCGACGTACGCGTCCGGCTCGATCATCGAGATCTCGGACGCGAACGGCATCCTAGCTCGAGTGACTATGGCGTAGGGTGACTCACTCACCCACCTTTCCCCTTTCCTTTCCCTTTCCTCTTCTTCTCGGACTGCTTGCAACCGGGGATTCGCGCTCCTGGGCTTGGTCACTTCGTTTCCCATGTTCCGCTCGGGGTAGACTTGCATCGAACCCTTTATCTGGCCCTCCTCCCAATCCTCGAGGAGAAGGGTCGCAGTGACGTATCTCAGGACCCTCCCGAAGAATTCCCGGGCCGCGTCACCCGTCGTGGCCACGATTCTGCTCGTCGCGATCACGATCGCCCTCGCGGCCACGATCTACGTGATGATGTCCGGCTTCGTGGGCCCCACGCAGGACGGCCCCCAGTACATCGGCGTCGTGGTCGAGATGAGGGGCGGGAACTGGACCCTTACGATCGTAAGTGTGCCAACGGGGTTGCTCCCGAAGTCCACGTACGTGCTCATCCGGGACGCGAACCTGAACCTCCTCCTGGAAAAGTTGCCCCTCTCCGCCCTGACCCGGACGAACTGGGCCACGTACCACGTGCTCTATGACGGCTCGAACCCCTCCGTGGAGGAGATCGCGGCAGGGGATCGAATCGACATTGATCGGAGCTGGTACGCCGCCCCGAGCATCATCGAGATCTCTGACGCATCGCGGATCCTCACGACGCAGCGGCTCGGGTAGCCGCCCGCGGCCTACCACGTCCACTTGAACTCTTCGATTGGGAGCGCGAGCGATGTGATCGTCTCCGCGACGCGTCCGAACTGGACCGTGAAATCCGCAGCCGTGCTCGCGTCGGGGGCCTCGAAGATCACGATCGCGTCGGGCTGCCCGAGGAGGCCCAGAAACTCGTGGATCATGATGTTCGCCGGAATCCGCGGGTGCTTGAAGAGGCGGGTCGCCTCCTCAAGCTGACCGGGGATCACTTTGAGCTGCGTCACGAACAGCAACGTTCCACCGGCTCCTCGGATGCGCGCTCGCTATTTAATCGTCGTGGGGCGCCGTGCTTACTGCGCCGCGCCGATTCTCTGGAGCCGGACGTGGATGAGCGAGGACTGCGCGACGGTCGTGCCAAGGATCCGGTCCGAGAACCGTTGGCGGGGATCGCCCTCGACGAGGAGACCCGCGACGGTGTCGAGGAGTGGGAACAGGAACCAGAACAGCTTCGGCACGTTCCGCACCGCGGCCTTCCCGAACGTCATCGGGCCCGCGACCGGTCGGACCTCGAGGCCGGCGATCGCCTTCCCCACGGTCTTCCGCCAGAGCGCTTCCGCGATCGTTGCATAGAAGAAGAACGCGACGCCCGACACGATGCCGTACGACGCGATCCGCCGTTCCCCGAGGAACAGGAGCGCGACCCACACGGGGCCGAGCACGACGAGACAGTCGATGACGAACGCGACAATTCGCTTTCCCCAGTGAATCTGGAGGGTCCGGTTCTGCCCGAGAATGTCGAAGCCCGTCACCATGAGTGCATCCCGGGCGCCCATCGACCGCGACGCTATAAGAAATTAGCGCCGCGGGATGTCGCCCGCGTTGACAAACCGCGGCCACTCAGATCGCCCATCAGTCATCACGAATCAGCGTCGACTGTCTCATCATCGTGGCGGGACTGGAACCGCGATGGGGATAGAAAAAGGTGTCTGGCCGGAGGCGGAACTCACAGCTCGTCCGGATCCGGCGGCTGGGGCTCCGGCTCCGTCGGAGGCTCCGCGGGCGGCGACGGTGGCGGGGACGGCGGCGTCGCCGGAGGTTCCGTGGGAGGCGCGGCGGGCGGTGGAGCCTCCACGGTCGGCGGCGGGAGGGGAGCCGCCGGCGGCATCGACGGTGCGGGCTTCCGTTTCCGGAGGAAGAGGAGGGCAAGGACAATCGCCACGACAATCGCCCCGATGACGGCGACGAGCCAGCCCCACTCCTCGAGGAACGTGAGCCGCCGCCATAGGGCCTGCACGGACTTCGGCCCATCCATTACGATCGTAATCGTCGTCGACGTGCCCTCCGCGTCCCCGATCCACCCCGTGAACACATAGTTCCCGTCCGCGGCCGGGAAGGGACTCGTCACGGAGACCCGCGCGTTCGAGTCCGCGTCGTACCAGCAGCCGTCCGGGTCGGCCGGGTCCTCGCACACCGGATTCCCAAAGGCTGAGTCGATGGTGAGCTGATGCTGGAGCGTGTATTCGGCGGTGAAGGCGGCCGGACCTGCAGCGGTCACGGTTCGGCTCGCACCCGTCCCGCCGTCGCTCCATCGGGCGAACGCGTATCGTGTCCCGGTCCCCCCGGGCTGCGGAATTCCCCCGGCATCGAGGGTATGCGGGCTCCCCTCGTCCCACCAGAAGTCGGTTGCAGCCGTGTACGGAATCCCGTCGACCCAAATCGTGGGGCCCGATGGGGACGCGCCAACGGAGACGCGGAACTGCACGCGGTAGTTCGCCTCGTAAGTCGCGGGACCCGATATCACGGCTGCGTACTGCGGGGTCGTCGGACCGTTCGTCCAGTTCACGAAGACGTAGAGGGTATCCGGCGTGGGGTTCTGTGGCGTCACTGCAAGGAGCGTGTGCGCGGAACCCTCATCGAACCAGATCGACGCGGGCGTCGTCGTGGGCGTCCCGTCGACCGTGACCTGCAAATCGATTGGGGTCGTCTGAATCGCGACCTGTGACTGCAGGGCCGCGTAATATGCGTCGTTCGCTCCGGACCGCGTATCTGCCCAGGCAACAGCGACCCGCCCGGAGAGGAGGAGGTCCACAGCGTTTCGTGCGTCCACCGCCGTCCCCGGGGCATTGTCGTTCGCAACGGAGACGCCCGCAGGGACGGCGAAGGTCAAACCTGCATCGCTCGAGCTCGCGAACGCCACATCCGTCCCGCCGCGCCACGCGGCGTGCCAATCCGGGCCCGCCCCCTGGACGACCCCATGGTCCTGGTCCTCCGCCGACGGATCGAAGAACCCGCCACCGTTCACCCCGCTCCAGTTCGCTATGGCCCCGCCGGAGATCGCGGAACGCATCGCGACGAGCCGATGGTTCGGGGTTCCGAACATGGACTCGTTCCGGAAGGTCGCGCCATACACGACTTGGGTCCCAGAGGCCCAAAGGAATGCGTTCAATGGGTCCGGGGAGGGACATGTGAGTCCGCAGATCGTTGCGAAGGAGAGCGTCGAGGTCCCGACGTTCGGGTCCATTCGGAAGGTGAAGTCCACAAAGGTCCCCGTCGGGCTGCCGAACGCCGTGGACTCGACCTCGACGGTCCCAAACATCCATTGGCTGTTCACGGCGATCTCCGGGCGGAACCCCTCCTGCGTCTCGTCGCCGACGAAGATCAGCAGGATGGACCAAACATTCGGATCCGTGACGTCGCCATTCGTGAGGTACATCGTTTGCTGGGCACCTCCCGGCGGACAGAACCCGGGAAACGTGCAGGCGAACTCGTACGCGAGGTACGCGCCGGACCCGAGGGGGAAGGCGGATGGCGCCGTGAAGTTCTGTCCAATCCCCGTTGTGTCGAGGATAAACCGAATCCAGTTCGCGCCGCCGTCCGTCGACTGGAGGTACTCGAACGCTGCGGGATTCGGGGGTGTCGTATCATCCTGCACATAGAAGATCGTGAGCGTGTTCGGCGGGGTCCAGATGAGTTCCGGCATCGTCTCGTTGTACGGGCCCGCACTGATCGCCGCGACCGCCCACGTCAGCCCGCCGTCCATCGATCGCGCCATCCGGATGTCCCGAGACGAGCCAGAGTCATGTTCGAACGCGACGTACAGAGTCCCCGCGGCATCGCTCGCGATCGATGGGTTTCCCTCCGGCGATGCGCTCGAGGTGACGCGCACGTTCGGCGTCGTAAATCTCTGCTGGAGAGGGTCCGGGCCCTCGACGCTGAAGGGTGAGGGGGCGCCCCCTGCAACGGCGTGAGCGGGGAACGGCCCCTCGCCCGTCCATGGAAGGGAAATGCGCGGGAGCGCGATCGCCCGATCCGACAACGCCGCGAAAGCCGGTGGTTCGCGAAGGAGGAACAGGGAGGATGCGCCCGGTGCGACGTCGAGGTCCTGCGCGGCGGTCACGGTGCTGGCAGATTCGATGGCGACCGCCCATGCGGGACCCGCGAATAACGCCGCCACGAGAAGCGCGATGAGCCCAGCAAGACCGAGACCTCCGCGATTCGATGAACTCCCCATCGTTCCTCGCCCCTTAGAAGAGACGAACCGCTATCTGCTTTTGCCAGAAGGGACTACGACCGTATTTAAGCTATGGAAGGTCGTGCAGTGGTCCGAGTCCGCGAGCGGAACAACTGTGCACGTGAAGCTCTACGCATACCATCTCGAGCAGTGCGATCCGAAGCGGTGCACGACGCGGAAGCTCGCGCGCTTCGGGATGATCACGTACGTGCCCCGCCGCCGCCGTTTTCCGAGCGGCTGCATTGTCCTCCATCCGCAGGGGGACCACGTCCTTTCGATCGAGGATCGAGATCGCGCGGAATCCAAGGGCCTCGCGGTGATCGACAGCTCCTGGAAGAAGGGCGCCGTTCCGCGAATTCCGGGCGGCCCCACTCGCGCGCTGCCGTACCTCCTCGCGGCGAACTCCGTGAACTATGGAAAGCCGTTCGTTCTCTCGAGCGTGGAGGCGATCGCGGCGGCCCTCATCATCCTAGGCCACCCGGAAGAAGCCGAGGCCGTGCTCGCGAAGTTCGGGTGGGGGATTCAGTTCCTTGCTCTGAACCGCGAGCCGCTCGAGGCGTATGCGACGGCGACGTCGCGGGCCGACGTCCTCGCGGCTCAGGCCGAGTTTATTTGAAGTCCGGCGGCAAGAGGTTCGGGATGCCGTCCTTGATTTCGTACGTGTGGCTGCACGCCTTGCAGTACAGCGTCCCCTCGAGGATCTCGTCCTTCTCCAGAGTGACCTTCAGCTCGAGATCGCCCTTGCACACAGGGCAACACAGAATCTCCATGAGGTCCCGCTTCATCGCTGTCGCCGCATCGCGGGGTTTTCAGATAAAGGTTCGCGGCTCGACGAAGGGTTCGAATCGTGTGCCAAAAGCCTCATCTCCGGGGCTCGTGTACGAACGCATCCGAGTCATCCTTAGGGAGGGCCGGAAGTAACGATAAATAGAGGCCCCGCTTAGGCGGGTGTCTAACCGCGGGTGAGGCCGTGGCCTTGAGGGACGTTTGGTGGAAACGTAACGCATCGACAATCGTAGCCCTCCTCCTGATTTTCGGCCTCGCCCTGTTCCTCCGCGTCTACTTCGTGTACGGCCTCGCGGTCCCCGACCGCCTTGTGTCCGGCGGGTCGGACTCGTTCTACTACCACAGGATCCTCGAGAATGCGTTCCTCACGGGCGACCAGCTCACGGACGATTGTCTCCTGAACTATCCGATGTGCCTCACGAACCCACGGCCGCCCCTCTTCGCCTGGTGGTCTCTCCTCTCAGGGTACCTCATCTCCCCCGCGTTCGCGTCGCCATGGGACGCGATCACGTTCTCGTTCATCCTCTCGACCGGGCTCTTCGGCGCGCTCACGATTTTCCCGACGTACGCGCTCGTGCGGGAGGCGTTCAACCGCCGCGCTGCACTGATTGCCGCATTCCTCCTCGCGGTGTCGCCCGCACACCTCCAGCGGTCGATGGCGAGCAACGCGGACCATGACTCCTTCGTCCTGTTCTTCGTCGTCACCGCATACTTCTTCTTCCTCCGCGCCCTCGAGTCCCTGAACGAGAAGCGCTGGGTCGAGTCCTGGCGCCGGCCCGCGGCGATCCGCGCGGGCCTCGCCCTCTTCTTCCGAGAGAATCGGACGGCGGTCCTCTACAGTCTCCTCGCGGCGATCTCGATTGCGACCGTCGCGCTCACCTGGCAGGGGTGGGCGTACGCGCCGATCATCCTTCTCGTGTACTTCATCTTCCAGCTCTTCTTCCATCGGATCCGGAACCGCGACCCCCTTGGGATCACAATCGCCTTTACGATCACGATGGGCGTCGCCCTCCTCGTCGCGGCCCCTTGGTACGTCGCGCTGAACCAGGTGAAGGTGTGGTTCGACGTCCCCGCATACCTCTTCGGGGCCGCGATTGCCCTCGGGATCGTCTTCACGGCAACGCGGGACTACCCGTGGGCCCTCGTGATCCCAGGGACGCTGGGCGTGTCGAGCATCGTCCTCGGCGTCGGGATCATCGTGAACCCCGGCCTCGCGAACGCGTTCCTCTCCGGCGCCGGATACTTCGTCCAGACGAAGCTGTACGAGACGATCGCGGAGGCACAGGCGCCCGCGCTGAGCCAGATCATCCTCTCCTTCGGGTGGGGCACGTACTTCCTCAGCTGGGGCGCGCTCGGCTACCTCCTGTGGCAGGTCGTCGCGGGCCGGCGGACGCAGACCGCGTACCTGTTCTTCGTCGTGTGGAGCGTCGCCGCAATCATCATGGCCCAGGCCGCGGGCCGATTCATCTTCAACGCTTCGCCCGCGTTCGCCGCCACCGCGGGCTACGCGCTCGGCCTCGTCATCGACCGGCTCGATTTCGACGGGATGAAGCGCACGTATTCGAGCCTCGCGCCGGGCGGCCGCGTCGCCGCGATCCGGAAGAGCGTGAAACCCCGCCACGCGATCGGCGCCCTGATCCTCGTCCTCCTCCTGTTCCTCCCGAACGTGTGGTATGGGGTCGACGCAGCGATTCCGATCGAGAGGAAATTCGAATACGACCGCCAGATCTACGAGCTCACGCCAGGCCCCCTCCGACCGCCGAACTACGAGCAGATGACGCAGGGCCAGGCCCCGTTCTACCTCGGCGCGTTCGGATTCAATCTCCCGGAGGCGAAGGAGTACTTCCCCGCCGCGTGGTCCTGGCTCTCTCAGCAGGATGCGAACCTCGCGCCAGAGGAGCGACCCGCGTTCTTGAGCTGGTGGGACTACGGGTTCGAGGCGGCGGACAAGGGCCGTCACCCGACCGTCGCGGACAACTTCCAAAACGGCTACCACCTCGCGGGGAACGTGATCACGGCGCAGAGCGAGAACGAGGCGATCGCCCTCCTTTCCCTCCGCCTCATCGAGGCGGACTTCTATGCACACGGGCGGTCGTTCGGCCCGCAGGTCCGGTCCGCCGTCTCCGGGTTCGGGATCGACGTCGCGGCCCTCGAAGAGACGTACCGGAACCCGGCTGCGCGCATCCCGGCGATCCGCGGAGACCCCCAACGCTACGGGTACTACGACGACCTGATCCAGCCGACGAACGCACTGTACATCTACGCGGCGGACCTCCTCACGTCGGAGCTGAATACGGACCGCCAGGCGGACCTCTATCGCGCGATCCGCCAGGCAACCGGGAACTCGATCCGGTACTTCGCGGTCGACGCCCGACTCTTCCCCGTGGGCGCGGAGAACACGGGAATCTTCTACGCACCCGCGAAGCTTTCGGACCACCGCGTCAGGGAGGCCCTCGACGGCCGCGTGATCCCGACGGACTTCTATCGGATCTATGTGCGGGTCCGTGGGCAGCTCACCCCAATCGAAGAGCTCGGTGAGTTCGACCAGCCCGACAGCGCGCAGGGCCAAATCCTGTTCCGGGACCTGTTCTACCGGAGCTTCTTCTACCGGGTCTACATCGGCTTCCGGCCGACGGAGGCTGGGGCGAGCGAGGACGACGGGATTCCCGGAATCTCGGGACAGAACGCGATCCTCCTCGAGCCGCTACCGGCGTGGAACCTCTCGCACTGGCGCGTCGTGTATCGGACGGCGTACTACAACCCGTACGTGGACCCGCAGAACCACACGACGGAATATCGCGCGATGAACTACTTCGACGGCCTGAAGCTAAAGGCGGAAATCGATGCCGGTCGGGCCGTCGGCGTCGTCGACCTCTCCACGGCCGCCTACGTCTCGAGCGGCATCGTCTTCGCGAAGTACTACGACGGGGCGTACGTGAACGGGACCGTCACCGTGAACGGGCGCGTCCCCGTATCCCGGCTCCTGGTCACTGTCCAAGATGAGCTTGGGGTGCCCCACTACGAGGCGATCACGGACGAGAACGGCCGCTTTTCCGTCCTCGCCCCCTTCGGCGAGGTCAAGCTGATCGTCTCCTCCGGGGCCCTCAACACGCGGACCCGCACGGCGGCGAATATCCTCCAGACCCAGACGTTCACGGTCACGGACGAGGCTGCGATGCGGGAGAACGTCGACTCCGACGGGGACGGGATTCCGGACTGGCTGATCACGAGGAACATCGTCCTCGCCGGGCACACGATCAAGGGTCGCGTGTTCCTCGACATCGACGGGGACCGCGTCCTCACGGACGGTGTGGACCGTCTCCTTCCCAGCGCGACAATCAGGTACGTCCACGGCCTCACCGAACTCCGAGGCACAATCGTCTCGGACCCTGCAGGACGGTTCGAGATTCAGGACTTCCCCGAAGGGACCACGCGATTCAACGTGACGATTGATGGGCGGACCCAGGACCTCGGGGTGCAGGAAATCGGCGTGGAGGAGCTCACGAAGAACCTCGCCGTCCCCGCGCTCCAGGCCGCGGGCCGCGTAGAGGACCCGAACGCGATCGGCGTCCCGTTCGCGACCGTTGTTGTGCGTGACCCCGCAAACGACACGACGTGGACCGCCACGACGGATGCGGATGGGGACTTCACCCTTGAAGGCCTGTTGCGGGCGGAGTACGAGATCCATGCCGTCCTCGGCGACCGCGTGTCCCTCCCGGCGAACCTGAGCCTCCTCGCGGGCGTCCCGGTCTCGGGAGCGGACCTCACCCTGTACCCGTCCGGGAACCTCACGGGCACGACCTTTGTCGGAGGGAACATCCAGGCCTTCACGACGTTCCAGCTGACGCTCCTCTCCGACCCCTCCGTGACAGCCTCCGTGACGTCCGACGCGGGTGGCCGTTACTCCATCCGCCTCCCCGCAGGTGCCTGGACGGTGGCGGGTCGACACTACCGTGAGACCCGCCTCCTCTCGATCCTCCAGACGATCACGGTCCTCCGGGCACAGAACGCAACATACAACCCTGCGTTCGTCGACGGCGTCGAGGTCCGCGGACAGGTCCGATTGGGGTCGACGGCAGCGGCCGCACAGGCCGCGCCCGTCGTGTTCCGATCCCTCACGGGCAACCTCTACCGAACCCTGACGAGCACGACGGGGTCCTACGTTGCGTACCTCCCGCGCGGGACGTACGACATCCACGCGGTCGCTCAGGGGGACGCGTTCCTCGAGCGCCGCACGTTCACCGCGTCGACGACGCTCGACCTGACCCTCACGCGGCGCCAGTCCCATCACGGGACTGTGTTCCGCGATCTGAACGGAAACGGAGCCGCGGATCCGGGAGAGGGCGCCGCGGCGATTCGGATCTCGATCTCGGACGCGCAGGGCCGCGTTCTCACGATCTTCACGGACGACGCGGGCGGGTTCGACGCGCCCCTCGACGCGAACGCGACGTACTCCGTTACGATCGCCGCGCCAGGGTACTCGACGCTTCAGCGCGGGCCCGGCCTGCCGGCGAACATCGGACTCGACGATGAGATCGCGATCACCGCGACGAACGTCACGCTGTCCGGGACGGTCCGCCAGGCGGGCGACCCTGTCCTCGGCGCTTCGTTCAAGATCCGACTCGCCCCGCTCGGGAGCGGTGCCGTCGGGGTCGAAACGACGGTCGATGCACAGGGCCTCTACTCCGTGTCGATTGCCCCCGGCGAGTACGAGGTCCAGGTCGACGAGAACGTGACGACGGGCTCGGACGCCGTCCGATGGCAGACGTTCGCGGCGGAGCAGATCACGGTCGACGTCGGCGTGGCGACCGCGCAACACGATCTGCAGGTCGTCCAGAGGGGGCGCGTCACGGGCACGGTCACGATCAGCAGCCAGGCCGTGAACGGGACGATCGCTTTCGAGGGCCTCGACACCGTCGTTGCGCCCGTCACGGACGGCCAGTTCCGGACGTACCTCGCGCTTGGCGACTATGCCGTGACGGCGAACGTGATCCAGTCCGGGGTCCCGTACCTGTTCCTCGACGACCTCACCGTGAGCGGCGCCCTGAACCTCACCGTGCCCCTCGCCCGCACCACGCTCGTCACGGGCACGGCGCGGGTCCTCGGCATCCCGCTGTCGGACCCCGCCACGATTACGTTCACCCGCGCGCAAGGCGGGCTCCTCCGCACGACGTCCGCGGAGACGGGGACGTACTCTGTGGATCTCATCGAGGGGGACTATGCCGTGGCCTTGGACGCCGATACGACGATGCCGATTGACGGCGTCGTCCGATTCGTCCGGCTCACGTTCTCGGGCTCCCTCTCGATCGCCGCGAACACTTCCGCCGCGACGTTCGACATCGCCGCGAGCCGGTCCCTCGACAACTCCACGGTGAGCGGTCGTGTGGCGTTCGGCAACGTTGGCACCGCGGCGTCCCTCACGTTCACGGCCCGCTCGCCTGGCGGGATCAACGCGTCGGCAACGGCGGGCGCTGACGGCACGTTCGGCCTGCAAATCCACCCCGGCGCTTACGACCTCTACGTCGTCGGCTCGTCCGGGACCCGAGCGTTCCTTGGCGTTGTGACTGTGCCCCAGGGCCGGGACCTCGCGCTGAACCCGGTCCTCGTCCCCTCCTTCCTCGTGACGGGCGTGACCTCATCCCGCTCGAACGACCGCGTGTCCGCGGACATCACGTTCACCGCGGCGGCGAGCGCACACACGCGTTCCGATGCGACGGGAACGTACCGGATCGTCCTGCCCCCCGGGTTGTACGCCGTCACGGGAGAAACGACGGCGATGGAGAGTGGGGTTGGGGTCCGATACTCGAAAGACACGACGTTCGAGGCCGACGGGACCTCCAGTCCACTGAACCTCGACCTCGTCCGGGAGGACGAGCGCCAAGTCACGTTCCTCTGGGACAGCGGTGAGCGGACGGCGATCCCCGGCGGCGGGTCCGTCACGTACACTCTCGTCGTCCAAAACACGGGCAACGTCGCGGACGAGTTCGTCTTCTCCGGGTCGCCCGCCTCGTGGACGTTCACGTTCAGCCAGCCGCGCGTCTCCCTGAACTTCGGGCAGACGGGGAACGACGCGACGACGGTGCGGGTCACGATCAGGACCCCGCCTGACGCCCTCGTCGACCACGGCGACGTCGCGATCCGGGCTACGGGCGCGAAGGACGGCAGCACGGCGGGCGATGTGAAGGTCCTCGTCGACATCCTGCGGCGGCGTAGCATCGGCCTCGACTTCTCGACCTCGTCCCCGACGTTCGACGGACTCTACCTGAACTATACGGTCACGGTTCGGAACACGGGCAACGCGCGGGAGACCGTGGGCCTCGCCCTCCCGAACGCAGGGGAGCTCGCGGCGCGAGGCTGGGTCGTGCGGTTCGTCTCTCCGGAGACCGGCACCCTCGCAGTGACGATCCACAACCTCACCGTCGAGGCGAACTCGACCCGCACCATCACGGTGACCTTCGAGAACCGGGGCGGAGGCGCGGGGGCCGTCGCCGTCATCACGGTCGCCGCGGAGGACCTTGCGACAATCCAGGCGACGCAGCAGTTCGCGCTCGAGCTGCCGCTCCTGAGCCCGACGGGACGAATCACCGCGAACGGGATCAACATCGTGAACGACCTCCCGCTGAACTACCCGCTCATAGCGATCCTCGTCACGATCATCGCGTCGATGGCGGCGGGTCTCGTGTTCACGGTCCGACGGAGGCGATGACGTGCGTGGGGGGCTGCTGCTCTCGCTGGGAGTCCTCGCCATCCTCTTGCTGGGGGTCGCCCTCCCATCGACGAGAGCCCAGACGGAACTCGTCGCGAACTTGGCGGGCCCGGATGCCGTTGCCCCCGGATCACTCACCTCATACTTTGTGAACGCGACTGGAGGGCCGGGCTCGGAGATTGGGGGGAACTTCTCCGTCCGGTTCTACATCACAGGCGCGGATCTCGCAGGAGGGCTGCCCCTCGAGACCGCGCCCCGCACGGAGTTCGGCGAGACGGGTCCCTTCCGACTCAACATCACGGCGCCGACGCGGGAGACCTCGATCACGCTCGTCGCGCTTGTGAACTCCTCGAACGGCCCAGACTTCGAGGCGACGACCCTGACGAAGGCGATTACTGTGATCACCCCGATCGTCCTTACCGCGACGTTCGTGAACAACGGCGCCGCTGCGGCGACCAACGTCCCCGTGAAATTCTACGTCGACGGCACGTTCGTCGGGTACGCGAACCTGACGCGGATCGAGGCCGGCGCGACCGGGACGGCTTCGTTCAGATATTTCCCGATCCGCCTCGCGCTCGGGCAGCATTCCGTTCGCGCCGAAGCGGACCTGAACCGGAACGGCGTGATCGAGCAGGACAAGGGCGAGGTCGCATTCCTCGATGTATTCTACAAAAAGGAGCTGGACCTCAGCTGGGGCGTCACGATTACGATTCTCGCCGCGATCGTGAGCGTGACGTTCCTCGTCGTCCGCGCGTTACGACGCCGGCGGCGCTGAGCCTCGCGACAGAACAGCCAGAAGTCGGTCCCGAATCAGAGCCGACGTTCGAGGCGGTCGAGCTTCTCCTCGAGCGCCTTCCCGCGGGTCGCGACCGAGAGCTCGCCCCGCGTCTTCTCGATCAGCGAGCGGGCGATGTCCTGCTTCCGTTTCATCGCCACAAGACCGCTCGGGTAGTCGAAGCGGACGAGGAGGTCGAAGATGTCCTCCATCGTCTTCAGATGATCCGCGGCGGCGGCGACGTTGCCCCGCCGAAGCTCCTCGAGCGCGAACCGCCGGAGTTCGCCGACGGCATCTCCGAGCCCGAGGAGGTACGACGCGTCCGTGGCTCCGAGCTCCGAGGGACCCGGCAGGGGCCGGCCGTGGGCGATCGAGTCAACGACCGCGGCCTCGCATAGCTCTTGGAGAGCGTTCTCGACGAACCCGGAATGGTACAGGTCCGGATGCTCCTCGAGGACGCTCCGCAGCTTCATCGCCTCCTCGCGGGCCTCCCGGAGGGGCGTCTCGGAATCCTCCCCTTTGTGAAGTCCATGGATCGCCGCGCTGCTTAGCCGCGCGATTGCGCGGGATGACTTTAGCGCGAGTTCGCGGACCTCGTCCTTCTCGTCGAGGCGTGACTCGATCTCGCCGATGATGTCCTTCAGGTCCTTCACGGATGGGGACCACAAGCCGGAGTGCGTATAGACCTTTTGGCGCGAGGAGAAGTCTGATGCGATTCTAGGATCGCAGCGTCCTCATCCGCGCGACCTTGCGGTCGATCGCCTTCGCAGTCCCGACATCGTGGCGGACATACACGTGGCCCTTCACGTGGACGAGGCCCGCCTCAGCGATCAACTCCGCTGCCGGCAGGCTCTCAGCGATCCCCACGACCGCGACGGAGCGCGAGGTCGTAGTGTACAGCCTGCCCTCGCGTTCGTCGACCGCCGCATAGAACAGCTCGGCACCCGCCTTCGCAATCGCCGCTTCGTCGACTTCGACCCTTTTTCCTCCCTGCGGCGAGGTCCCGTATCCGATGGGGACCACGTACTTGCACACGGTCGCTTTTTTCGCGAACCGCGCAGCCATCGGGAGGTCCCCGTCGACAACGCTCTCGCACAGCTCGAGGAAATCGTCCTCGAGGATCGGGAGCACGTTCATGGACTCCGGGTCCGCGAACCGAACGTTGTACTCCAGGAGGCGGACGCCGTCGCGCGTCGCCATGAACCCGCCGTAGAGAATCCCGCGGAACGGTGTGCCCCGCCGCGCCATCGCATCGATCGTCGCCCGCATCGTCGCGAGTGCCGCTTCGTAGTCCTTTTTCGTGAGGAACGGGAGCCGGTGGTCCGCGTCCGAGTAGGAGCCCATCCCTCCCGTGTTCGGCCCCTCGTCCTTCTCGTACGCCCGCTTGTGGTCCTGCGCGAGGGGCGTCGGCAGTAGCCGTGTGCCGTCGCAGAGAGCCTGGAGAGAGAACTCTTCGCCGACGACCTTCTCCTCGACAAGGAACCGCGACTCACCGCCAATACTCTGGCCCAAGATCTCCTTCGCGTACACCTCCGCTTCGCCCTTGGAGCGAACATGATCGCCCCAGACCTTCACGCCCTTCCCGCCCGTGAGCCCGATCGGCTTCATCACGAACTCGAAGTCGCAGTCGTTGAGCCAGTCTCGGAAGTCTTCGAGGCGGTCAAAGGCCCAGTAGTCGACGAGCCCCGGGATCCTGTGGTCCCGCATCAGATCCCGCGCGAACTCCTTGCTCGTCTCGAGTTGTGCGGCGTCCCGGTCCGGGCCCATGGCGGGGATGCCGGCGGTCTCGAGCGCGTCGACGATTCCCACCGCGAGGGGCGCCTCGGGTCCGATCACCGCCATGTCGACGCTCCGCGCCTTCGCCCAGGCGACGATCGTCGGCACGTCCGTGACGCTGTGGATGAGGAGCTCCTTCGAGAGGCGGCGGATCCCGGGGTTCTGGTTCCCCATTACCGCGTAGAGATCTGCCCTGCTCCGCGCGAGTGCTTTCGCGATCGCGTGTTCGCGTCCTCCCCCGCCCACGACGAGGACCTTCATGTTCCCGCCATGGCGGGAAGCGCCGTGCGGGATTTCTAGTTTCTCGACCCCGCGGCGACCTCCGCCGCATAGACCGTGTTCGAGAGTAGCATCGCGATTGTCATCGGGCCGACGCCGCCGGGAACGGGGGTGATCGCGCTCGCTACCTCCCGAACCTCTTCGAACCTTACGTCGCCGACCGTTCGGTAGCCCTGCTTCTTCGTCGCGTCCGGCACGCGATTGATCCCGACATCGATCACGACGGCGCCAGGCTTCACCATGTCCTTCGTGACCAACTCCGGACGGCCCATCGCGGCCACGAGGATGTCCGCGCTCCGTGCAATCGTGCGGAGATCCCGCGTCGCAGAATGGCAAAGAGTGACGGTCGCGTTCGCACCCTTCGCCTTCTGCATGAGGAGCGCGGCGAGCGGCTTGCCAACGATGTTGCTGCGTCCGAGGATCACGACGTGCTTCCCAGAGGGGTCATGTCCGCTCCGAAGAAGGAGCTCGACGACTCCTGCAGGCGTTGCGGGTGCGAACCGCGGGATCCCAATCAGGAGGAGGCCCACGTTCTCGGGATGAAAGCAGTCCACATCCTTCCACGGGGAGACGCACGACACCGCGGCGATCGCAGGAATCTGCGAGGGGAGGGGTTGCTGCACGAGAATCCCGTGGATCGACGAATCCGTGTTGAGGCGCTCGACTTCCGCGAGAAAGCGTTCCGGCGCTGTCTCTCGCGGCAGTTTCACGATGACGGACTGGAGCCCCACCTCCTCGCACGCCCTCGCTTTCATTTTCACGTACAAGGCAGACGCGGGGTTGTCGCCGACGAGAACCGCTGCGAGACCAGGCGTCTTGGCCCGGGTCTGGAGCGACGCAATGCGTGGGCGCAATTCGGCGCGGATCTCTTCCGCAATTCGCTTCCCGTCAATCACCTCCGCGCCCATGCGCGCTGCGTATCAATATCGAGCATAAAAACGTACAACACGTGTACGATAGGGAATCGACTTTGGCAATCAGACACGAATCTTGATATTCAACCCCCCGGAATGGTTGCGCGTGCTGGCCTCCGGGGATCTGAGGAGCCTCACGGAACGACAGCGCGAGGTCCTCAGCATCCTGGTCGAGAACAAGCTGTACCGAGGGAAGGACACCGCGATTCCCGAAATCGCGGAGCAACTCGGCATCGCCGCCGTCGCGGTGTACAAACACATTCTGGAGATTGAGAAGGACGAGCTCTGCCGGGTCACCGTCACGCCTTCGGTCAAGGGCACGAAGATCTACGAGCGATTGTCCCTCGAGCCGAAGCCCATCCGGCGGATGACCGCGGAAGCGCTCTCGGAGCCTCGTCGTGCGATTCTCGAGTACCTCGCCGGACGTCCGGACGCGACGGGGTTCGAGCTCTCCGAGGAGCTCGTGATGAGCGAGTATGCGGTGAGCAACCACCTCCGCGTTCTCGAGGCGATCTCCCTTGTGACGAAGCAGCGCGGGCGCGCTCTAAAGCGGGGTGTGCCGCCGTACGTGTACAATCTGACGGGGCACGGACGGACCGTCCTCCAGTGACCCGGGAACGCGACTCGGAACTTGCGAATGACCCGCCGGTCTTACCGGAAAGGGGGTTGTTGGACGGTGGGGTCAAAGGAGGTGGAGGTTGCCATCCAACAACCCGAACTCTCACTACCAATGCGTGCGATAAGAACTTTTGTTGAGGCGTGACCCCGCACAAACCGCATCACCTTCGAGCCCCCGCGTGACCGGGAGAACTCGCGACGCCTTTATCGACTGCCTCCGTGATTGGAGGGTACATGCAGTCGGACCTCCTCGTCGTCGGCGCGGGGCCCTCCGGGACCATGGCAGCCCTAGCGGCCGCGCGGGGCGGCCTCCGCGTCGCCGTTCTCGAAAAGCGGCGGACCGTCGGCGAGCCCGTCCAGTGCGCGGAGGGCGTGAGCCACTTCGCCCTCGAATCGAACGGGTTGCGACCCGACCCGCGGTTTGTCCGGCAACACGTCCGCGGCGCGAAGGCGGTGATGCCGAACGGGAGGCGCTTCACAATCACGCGGCTCCCCGGCTTCGCGGTAGACCGCGGGGAGATGGACCGCACGATCGCGGATGCGGCCATCGACGCCGGCGTGGACCTCCACCTCGGCGAGCGCGTCAAGGGGATGACGCGGACCTCGGGAGGATGGGAGCTCCGATCTGATTCGAAAGTGTGGACCGCGCCCCTCGTCATCGGGGCGGACGGCCCCGCGAGCCTCGTCGCGCGCTGGGCGGGTCTCCTCGAGAGGGCCGAGGCGATCCGCGCGTACGAATGGCGGTTCGACGCAACCGACGTGGCGCCTCCGGAACGAGACGTGTTCCTGCTCTATTTTGCGAAACGTTACGATGGTGGGTATGCGTGGATCTTCCCCCGCGGCAACCACGTAAACGTGGGCGCGGGCGGGCACATCGACGCCCATCGCGCTCTCGTAGAGTTCTGCCGGGAACGGGGAATCAATCCGGAGAAGCGGCGGGCGACAATCGCCGGCCAGATTCCGTACCGATACGAGTTCCGTAGCTACGCATCCAATGGCGTTGCGGTCGTCGGGGACGCGGCGGGCGTCACGAACCCGCTGAATGGGGGCGGGATTCACGCGGCATTGTACTCCGGCCGCGTCGCGGGCGAACTCGCGGCGAAGGAGCGCCTCTCGGACTACGATCGCGTCCTCCGGGCCTCGCCGTTTCTCGATCCTCTCCTGTGGTGGATGATCGATCGAATCCGGACGTGGGACGACCGCGTCCTGAATTTCGTCGGGGAGTTCCTCGAGCCGATCGACTGGCACACTCTCTCGGTTCCCGCCGGGCTCCGTCGGATGAGCCGCAGCCCCTGGATGCTCAAGCACGGAATCGACTTCCTCCGACTCCGGCGGGCGATGGCCCTCACGGAGCTCTATGGGTGGTGAGGTTCTCTCGGAGCGCGCCCTGCACGGCCTTCCGGACCCGCCAGAAGAATCCGAAAAGGGACTCCTCCGCCTGCACGAACACGAGGAGCCGCAGCGTGGACGTCTCCTTGCGAGATGCGACGATCCTTACCGCGTACGAGTTCCCACGGAGGTCGAGGCCGTGGAGGCTCGCTTGGCCCGTGAACGCACGGTCCGTCGTCTGGACCTTCTCCTCCACCTTCTCGAGGCCTTCCGCCTCGAGGGCGGACGCGATACGGGGGAACCAGAATCCCGCGTCGCCTCCCAGGGGGAGCGTCTCCTGAATCGAGAAGGACTTCGACGCCATCTCCCGGAGCGCGGTCGGGGTCAGATACACGGGGCGAGTGACGGGGGGCCGCAGGTCGAGCCGCATCGGCGCCACGACGGCCTCGATCGTCGCCTTCGCCGCACCGACCCGGTACCGCACGTCCCCCCCGAGTTCGATTTCCGCGGGCTCGCCGTCCGGTTCGACCTTGAACGACGCCGTGCCGAACGATTGTGGCTCGAGAACGGGGATCCCGCGGGGCGGCTCCTCGATCCGGAACGGTCCGTGAGCGACCCGCGGCGTGATGAGGACCTCCCGGATCGTCTCGTGCCCGGGGTTCCGAACCGTGATGTGATAGATAAGGTGCGTCG
>Ga0209320_10000506_pt1 | contig 20060 bp, 10 predicted proteins | sample Rifsed13ft4_FD_184008 | JGI IMG/M metagenome (GOLD analysis project Ga0209320, IMG submission 184008) | Soil microbial communities from Rifle, Colorado, USA - sediment 13ft 4 (version 2) | ecosystem: Environmental > Terrestrial > Deep subsurface > Rock core/Sediment | place: Rifle, Colorado... | reverse complement strand
GGGCCCCGCTACAATCCGCCCGATGTCAGACCTGCCCGTCCCGGTCGCCGAGGCCGGCCCACGCCTGCCACAGGTTGTCGCCCCGCCCACGGACGCGCCCAGCTTCCCCGAGCTGTTCACGTTCATGCGCGACGCGGAGCTGCGCTTCGAGTCGCTGCGCATGCGCATCGAGGACCGCACCTGGACGGCGCGCGGCGAGGAGACGGAGACGCTCGAGATCTGGCTGCGCCATCCCGGCCGAGCGAAGGTCCTGAGCCGCTTCGGCGGCGACGCCCTGCGCGCCAACAGCCACATCTGGGTCGGCGACGGGACCACCGTGCGCACCTACGACGCCCGCGCCGACGCCACCACGACACGCCCGGTGCGCGAACGCCCCGAGGGCCTGACGAGCAGGGACCTGCCCGCCTTCGCGCGCGTGTACGTGCCGCGCACGATGCTGCCCATGGAGACGCTGGCCGACACGTTCGTGCATCCCCACGGCTTCTGCCGCAACGTGCTGGCCACCGGCGAGCTGACGCTGCTCGGCACGACCCGCCTGCGGGGCCGCGAGACCTGGCTGATCCGCTGCGACCACCCGCGTCGCACGGAGGTGCTGACCGACCGCCCGGAGCGCTCGGTGGAGGTCGGCGTGGACCGCCTGAGCGGGCTGATCGTGCTGCTCGTGGAGCGCATCGGCGACGCCGTCACGCGCCAGGCCAAGGCCACCGACCTCCAGCTCGACGCGCCGATCGGCGACGAGGCCTTCGTCCTGCACGTCTCGGAGGGGGCCCGGACGCTCTATTAGGCGCGCAAACCCCTTTCCGCCGCGCACCTTGCTCGCTATAGTCGCGTCCTGACCGCGCTTGCCCCAGCGTGTGCGCGGTCCCTCGGTCCCACGGGGGACAAGCGGAGGCGAAAGGAGGACGGCGTCGCAGCAAGCGGCCGAGACCGGCCGCGTTCCATCCTTTGGTCCGCACGCGCGACCCCTTGCCTGCGGACGAACGTCACGAGGCCCCGGCGCGCACGGAGGGAAGCGGCGCCGAGATGCATCCCCGGCCACGGAGCGAGGGAGCCGTGCGCCAGCCCGTGACACGTCCGAGCCCAATAGCCAGGGAGGACTCGATGACCCAGGGTCGATCACGCGAAGACGTCATCAAGCAGGACATCCACGAACTGCACGGGCTGGGCTATGCGCAGGAGCTGTTCCGCACGATGGGCGGCTTCAGCAACTTCGCCATCAGCTTCAGCATCATCTCCATCCTCACCGGCGCGGTGATCCTCTACGACTACGGCCTGGCCTGGGCGGGCACCGCCGCCGTCCTCATCGGCTGGCCACTGGTGACCGTCTTCGTCCTGCTCATCGCGGCCTCGATGTCGGAGATCGCCTCGGCCTATCCCACGGCCGGCGGCCTCTACTACTGGGCCAGCAGGATGAAGAACAAGGACTGGGGCTGGTGGACCGCCTGGTTCAACCTGATCGGGCAGTTCGCCATCGTGGCCGGCATCAACTACGCCGCCGCCGGCTTCCTCAACGCCGCGATCATCGAGCGCTTCACGGCGCCGGGATTCGGCAACACCACGGAGTTCATCCCCGGCGTGCTCAACGGCCAGCTCGTGACGATGGGCGTGCTCATGCTCATCCAGCTGCTCATGAACATCGCCGGCATCAACCTCGTGGCACTCCTCAACCAGGTCAGCGTCTGGTGGCACATCGCCATCGTGGCCGCCGTGGTCGTCTTCATCTTCCTGACGGGCAAGCCCGACCAGTCCGGCCTGACGCTCTTCGCCATCCAGCCGCTCGACGCGGCCGGCAGCTGGGACAACACGTTCCCGCCAGCGGGGTGGCCCGGGGAGGACAACCCGATCTTCAGCTTCCAGTACGGAGCAGCGCAGACCTACCCGTTGGTTCTCGCCTTCTTCTTCTCGCTGCTCCAGTCGAACTGGACCTACACCGGATACGACGCCTCGGCGCACGTCGCCGAAGAGACCGTCGGCGCCCGCGTGGCGAGCGCCTGGGGCGTCTTCCTCTCGGTGGCCGTCTCGGCCGTGGTGGGCTTCGTCTTCCTCTTCGCGCTGACGACCCACCTGCCCAACCTGTCCACGCTCTTCCCGAACCCACTCCCCGACGACCTCAGCCAGGCGAGCCAGTACTACTTCGGCGGCCACCTCGCCGTGGTCGACATCCTGGCCTACAACCTGGGCAGCCTGGGCGACATCCTGTCGGCCGGCATCGCCATCGCCATGGCCTTCTGCGGCCTGTCATCGATCGCCTCCGCCGGTCGCATGCTCTTCGCCTTCAGCCGCGACGACGGGCTTCCCGCCTCGGGCTGGCTGAAGAAGGTCTCGCACCGCTATCGGACCCCGGCGAACTCGCTGATCGGCATCGTCGTGATCAGCTGGCTGTTCACCGTGGTCGCGTTCATCCTCGGTACCGGCACGGCCATCATCGTGGTCACCGCCATCAGCACGATCTTCCTGTACGCCGCGTACGGGATCGTCATCTACCTCGGCGCTACCACCACCGGGTGGCTGAGCGAGCGCGTATGGAGCCTCGGCCGCTGGTCGAAGCCCGTCGCCTGGCTGGCCGTCTTCTGGGTCATCGTGCTGCTCTTCCTCTTCTCCTGGCCGACGTCGGGCAACATCTCGTGGCCGTTCATGCTGGTTACCCTGGTGCTGCTCCTGGTCTACTACTTCGCCTGGGCCAAGAACCGCTTCCGCGGTCCGCATGCCATGGGCATGGAGGCGCAGCTGACCGAGATCGAGCACGAGTTCGAAGAGGCAGCGGAGGAGGTCGTCGGCCCCTGAGCCGGTCCTGATCCAGCGTCCCATCCCGTCGGCGACGGTCCGCCGCCGCCGACGGATCCATCGAGCGTTCGGGGCCGGCCGGCTCGTCCGGCCGGCCCCACCCTTCCTGCGAGGCGACGATGAGCGACAAACAGCGCAAGCACCCGATGCTCGAGGAGCTGGAGGCGATGGTCCGCGATGGGCGGGTGGACACCCTCATCGTGGCTTTCACCGACATGCAGGGCCGCCTCATGGGCAAGCGCGTCCAGGCGCAGGCGTTCCTGTCCGGCGTGATCGACCACGGCGCCCACTTCTGCACCTACCTGCTGGGCACGGACATGGAGATGAACACGCCCGACGGGTTCGCGCTGATGAACTGGGAGACCGGCTACGGCGACTGGATCGCGTCGCCGGTGTGGGACTCGATGCGGGTCCTGCCCTGGCTGGAGAAGACGGCCATCGTCCTGTCCGACACGGTCGACGAGGAGCACGCCGAGATCCCGGTCTCGCCGCGCACGATCCTCAAGCGCCAGGTGACGACCGCGGCGGAGATGGGCTTCGTCATCAAGGCCGGCTCGGAGTTCGAGTACTACGTCACGCGTGACTCGTGGGAGGACATGCACCGCAAGGGCTGGACCGTGCCCGATCGCTTCGGCACCTACAACGAGGACTACCACCTCCTGCAGGCGACCAAGGCCGAGCCGCTGCACCGGCTGCTGCGCAACCAGATGACCGAGGCGCGCATCCCGGTCGAGTTCAGCAAGGGCGAGGCGGCGCCCGGCCAGCACGAGGTGAACATCCGCTACGACGAGGTCATGGAGTCGGCCGACCGGAGCGTGCTCTTCAAGCACGGCGCGAAGGAGATCGCCTACCTCAACGGCTGGGGCATCACCTTCATGGCCAAGCCCGATCACACCTGGACCGGCTCGTCGGGCCACCTGCACATGAGCGTCTGGAACGCCGACGGGTCACGCTCGCTGATGGCCGACGAAAAGAGCGACGCGCCGTACCACATGTCGCAGACGATGCGCTACTTCCTGGGCGGCATGATGATGCGCGTGCGTGAGCTGTCGGTCTTCATCGCGCCGAACATCAACTCGTACAAGCGCTTCGCGGTCGCCTCCTGGGCGCCGGTCAACGTCGTCTGGGGTTGGGACAACCGCACCACCGGCTTCCGGGTCGTGGGTCATGGGCAGGCGCTGCACATCGAGTGCCGCTTCCCGGGCGGCGACATGAACGCCTACCTGACCTACGCCGCGATGGTCGGCGCGGGGCTGTGGGGCATCCGCAACAAGGTCGAGCCCCCGGCCGAGTACAAGGGCAACGGCTACGTGGCCACCGGCTGCGACCGCATGCCGCGCGCGCTGTACGAAGCCATCATGGAGCTGGAGCGTTCAGAGGTCGCGGTCGAGATCTTCGGGGCGGACGTGGTCGCGCACTACCTCAACGCCGCGCGCGTCGAGCAGCACGCCTACGACGCCGTCGTCCACCCCTGGGAGCGGGAGCGGTACCTGGAACGAGGCTGAACGGGGCCCGGGGGGCGCATGACTCGGTGTCATGCGAGGGGCCGGACCCACGCTCATCTACGTGGGGATGAGCGCTCATCGACGGACAGTCACGCTCGGCTTGGCCGCTTCGGATGCCCGGCGGTCATGCGAACCGCAGCTCCCCGCCCGGGGTCGGCCCGAGGTACGTCGCCAGCCCCTCGTCGAGCGGCGTCAGTCGCCGTGGCATCCGCGCCAGCAGCGGCCGCACGTCCACGGTCGCCGGCTGGTTGATGAAGTCGACCGCGCTCGGGGTGAGGGGTGGGCGCGGCAGGAACGAGAGCGGCCACGCGGCGAGCTTCAGGAGGAGCGTCGGGCCGGGCAGGATCGGGCGCGGCGTGCCCGCCGTGGCCACCGCCCTGCGGATCACCTCGCGCATCGTCATCGTCTCGGGGCCACCGACCTCGAAGACCTGGTCGACGGCGGCGGCCATGGTCAGGCTGTCGGCGGCGAGCCGGGCGATGTCGTCGATGAAGACCGGCGCCATGAGCTGGCGGCCGCGGTTCGTGAGCGGCACGAAGGGCAGCGTCCGGGCGAAGGCCAGGAAACGGTTCAACGCCGCATCGCGCGGGCCGTAGATCCAGGTCGGCCGGATGATGGCGTGGGCGATGCCGCTCCCACGCACGGCTTCCTCGGCGCGCCACTTGGCGCGGAACCAGACCCGCTTCGCGTCCGGGGCGGCGCCGGCGCCGGAGACGTAGACGACGCGGCGGACGCCCCCCTCCCGGGCAGCCGCGACGAGCCGTTCCGTACCAGCCGCGTCGACGTCCATGAACGTATGGCCGCGGCGCGGGTTCTCCATGGGGTAGTTCGGGAAGGCCAGGGCGATGACGAGGGCGTCGACGCCGGCGAGCGCGGCCCCGAGGGCGGCGGGCACGGCGGTGTCGGCTGTGCGGATCTCGACGTCGTCAGGGAGCGGGCCTCGGGCTGCCTCGCCCCGGTGCGAGAGAACGACCAGCCGGTGGCCGCGGCGACGAAGCTCGGCGGCGATGGCCCCGCCCACGAACCCTGTCCCGCCAGCAACGGCGATCGTCAAGGGGTGATCGGCGACGCCGGCGGAGGCGAAGACGGCGTCGATCGCCGCGGCGCGGTAGCGGAACAGCCGCTCCAGGGCCGGCCGCACGAGGCGATCGTGAAGAGCGTCGCCGAAGCGGCCGAGCGGCATCTCGTAGTCGATCTCGTCGTCGATGCGCGTGCCGTTCACGACGGATGCGAACGCGTGGCGATGCTCCCAGCGCCGGTACGGTCCGCGGAGTTGAACGTCGGCAAAGCCATGCGGCGGAGCGCAGGCATCGATGCGGGTCCGCCAGGTCGTCCCGATGCCCAGGAGCGGTCGGACCGTGTAGTCGATGACCAGGCCCGCCCGCATCGCCCGGTCGGCGCTGCGGATGACGAGGCCGAACTCGGGCGGCATGATCCGTCCGAGGTTCTCCGGGCGCGAGAAGAAGCCGAAGACCTCATCGATCGGCCTCGCGACGATCTGACTGGCGCTGAGCGTGCGCGTGCGGGTCACGGCCTCATTCTCGTTCAGGTGGAGCCGGCCAACGCACACGGCGCGCCGCAGGTCGGTACCATTGCTCGCCGACTCCAAGCCCATCCGGGCACTCACCGCGTCGCCCCGCGCGGCGGCGGCTAGCGCCCGACCCATCACGCGGGAGGCCGATGCCTGAACTACCGCCGAGCGCCGAGCCCCGCCCGGCGTCGGCGCCCACGGACGCCGCGGAGGTCGCCGCCCTGCGGCGGCGCCTTGCCGAGCTCGAGGCCCTCGAGCTCGACCGACTGCGCGCGCTGAAGGTCGAGGACGCCCTCTACCGCATCGCCGACACCGCCGGCTCGATCCACGAGATGACCGAGTTCTATCCGGCCATGCACGCCATCGTGGGCGAGCTGATGAACGCCCAGAACTTCTACATCGCGCTCTACGACGAGGAGCGCCAACTGCTCAACTACCCCTACTACGTGGACGAGCTGGATCCCGACGTCCCCGACCCCGCAGTCTGGGAGCCGATGGGCACCGGCTGGGCGGCCGGTATCACGGCTTATGCCGTCCGCCGTGGGGAGCCGTTGCACCTGGACCTGGCCGAGTACATGGCACTGGTCGAGAGCGGTGCGATCGAGGCTCAAGGGGGGTTGACCAAGGCGGACGACTCCGGCTGGCTCGGCGTCCCGCTCAGGTCGGATGATCGGACGTTGGGCATCGTCGTCGTCCAGGACTACCAGTACCCCTACTCGAGCGAGGACCGAGAGCTCCTGACCTTCGTCGGCCAGCACATCGCCACGGCGCTGAGCCGCGCCCGGGCGATCGAGGAGACACGGCAGCGCAACGCCGAGCTAGCCGTCATCAACGAGATCGGCGCCGCGCTGGCGGAGCAACTCGACTTCCATGCCGTCATCGACCTCGTGGGAGAGAGGGTGCGCGAGATCTTCGCCGTCGACACGATGGCCATCGTCCTCTACGACGAGGCCTCGGGCGAGATCAGCTTCCCGTATTCCCTCGACGAGGGCACGCGCTACCAGATGCCGGCGATCAGCCTCGGCGAGGGCCTGACGTCGCGGGTCATCCAGTCCAAGGCGCCGCTCCTCTTCGGGACCGATGCCGAGACCGATGCGGCTGGCGCGATCACGTACGGCACGCGGACCGAGTCGTGGCTCGGCGTCCCCATCCTGGCTGGCGAGAGGGTCATCGGGACGATCAACCTGGAGTCGGTCAAAGCCAACGTCTTCGGGGAGTCGGACGTCCGGCTGCTCTCGACGGTCGCCTCGAGCATGGGCGTGGCGCTCGAGAATGCGCGCCTCTTCGACGAGACCAAGCGCCTCCTGGCCGAGACGGACCAGCGGGCGGCGGAGCTGGCGCTCGTCAACGAGATCGGCTCGGCCCTCGCAGAGCAGCTCGACTTCGATGCCATCATCGACCTCGTAGGCGATCGCCTGCTGGCCATCTTCGGCGACCACGCGAGCGACATCTTCGTGGCCCTCTACGACCGGGCGAGCGGCCTCATCTCTTTCCCCTACTTCACGGACGATGGGCAGCGGTTCTCGACCGATCCGATCCCGTTCGGAGATGGGCTGACATCGAAGATCATCCGCGAGAACCGGCCGCTACGCTTCGCCACCGAGGCTGAAACGCAGGCAGCTGGCGCGCTCCCGGACCCGACCAGCGGCGCGACCGAGGAGTCCTGGCTCGGCGTGCCCATCCCGGCCGGCGGCGAGGTCATCGGCGTCATCGCCCTCGGCCACGTCGAGCAGGGCATCTACACGGAGGCGGACGAGCGTCTCGTCTCCACGCTCGCGGCGAGCATGGGCGTCGCCCTCGCCAACGCGCGCCTCTTCGACGAGACCAAGCGCCTCCTGGCCGAGACCGACCAGCGCGCCGCCGAGCTCGCCCTGATCAACGAGATCGGCGCAGCCCTCGCTGCTCAGCTCGACTTCGGGGCGATCGTCGAGCTGGTCGGCGAGCGGCTGTGGGTCATCTTCGAGGCACAGGCGCGGGACATGTTCGTGGCCATCCACGACCCGACCTCGAACCTCGTGACGTTCCCCTTCGAGATCGAGAACGGCCGACGGATCCAGAGCGAGTCGATCGAGCTCGGTCAAGGCCTGACGTCGATCGTCATCAGCACCAACGAGGCGCTTCGTTTCGGCACGAACGAGGAGCAGCTCAGTCACGGCGGCGTCGTGCCGGCCAACACGGGCGAGTCTGCGGAGACGGCATCGTGGCTCGGGGTGCCCATCCGCGCCGGCGGCAAGGCGATCGGCGCCATCGTCCTCGGCAACGATCAGCCGAACGCATACAGCGAGGCTGACGAGCGACTCGTCTCGACCGTCGCCTCCAGCATGGGCGTCGCCCTCGCCAACGCGCGACTCTTCGACGAAACGAAGCGCCTCCTGGCCGAGACCGACCAGCGGGCCGCCGAGCTGGCGCTGATCAACGAGATCGGCAGCGCTCTCGCGGCGCAGCTCGACTTCGGGGCGATCGTCGAACTGGTCGGCGAGCGTCTCCGCGTGATATTCAAGGCGCAGGCCCGCGACATGTTTATCGCCCTGTATGACCGGGCGAGTAGTCAGATCCACTTCCCGTACTGGTTCGACCACGGGAAGCGGCTCCAGATCGAGCCGATCGAGCTTGGCCAGGGCCTCACGTCGGTCGTCATCGAATCCAAGCGATCGCTGCGATTCGGCACCCTCGCGGAATCGCTCGCCGCAGGGGCGCTCTTCCCTGAGGAGGCGGACCCGACCGAGTCGTGGCTCGGCGTCCCGATCCCGGCCGGCAAGGACGTCACCGGCGTCATCGTCCTGGCCGACCCCCAGCCGCACGCTTTCAGCGACGCCGACGAGCGGCTGGTGTCCACGCTCGCCTCGAGCATGGGCGTGGCGCTGGAGAACGCGCGGCTCTTCGACGAAACGAAGCGCCTCCTGGCCGAGACCGACCAGCGCGCCGCGGAGCTGGCCCTCATCAACGAGATCGGCAGCGCTCTCGCGGCGCAGCTCGACTTCCAAGCCATCACCGAGCTTGTCGGTGAGCGCGTGCGGGGCCTGTTCGACGCCACCTCCATCTTCATCGCGCTCTACGACCCTGCCTCGACGATGATCGAGTTCCCGTACGAGGTCGAGGAGGGCAAGCGCATCCACACCGAGCCGATGGTGCTCGGCGAGGGGCTGACCTCGATCGTCATCCAGTCCCGGCAGGCCCTGCGTCTCGGGACGGCATCCGAGAGCGAAGCTCGCGGTGCGATCACCTCCGGCGTCGCTACCGAGTCCTGGCTCGGCGTGCCCATCCTGGCCGGCGACCGCGTCCTCGGGGCCATGGCGCTCGAGAGCATGAAGCCACATGCCTTCTTCGAGGCCGACGAGCGGCTCCTTGGCACGCTCGCCTCGAGCATGGGCGTGGCGCTCGAGAACGCGCGGCTCTTCGACGAGACGAAGCGCCTGCTGACCGAGACCGACCAGCGCGCTGCCGAGCTGGCCATCATCAACGGCGTCCAGCAGGGCCTGGCCTCCGAGCTCGACATGCAGGCCATGTACGACCTCGTTGGCGACAAGATCCAGGACATCTTCGACGCCCAGGTCGTCGACATCGGCATCTACGACAAGGATGCCGGCCTGATGCGCTTCCCCTACACCATCGAGCGCGGCGTTCGCTTCCCGGACGAGCCCATGACGCTCATCGGCTTCCGCCGCCACGTCATGGACAGCGGCGAGCCGCTGCTCGTCAACCGGGATGCCGGGCGGCTGGCCGTCGAGTACGGACAGCCGACCGCGATCCAGGGCGAACCGAGCCAGGCGTCGCTCTTCGCTCCTCTCATCGTCGGCGGCGAGACGACCGGGGTCATCTCGATCCAGAACCTGGACCACGAGGACGCCTTCAGCCAATCCGACGTGGACCTGCTGAAGACGCTGAGCGCCAGCCTGAGCGTGGCCCTTGAGAACGCGCGCCTCATCGCCGAGACGCGCCAGCGCGCCGCCGAGCTGGCCATCATCAACAGCGTGCAGCAGGGCCTCGCCGCGCAGCTCGAGATGCAGGGCATGTACGACCTGGTGGGCGACAAGATCCAGGAGATCTTCGACGCCCAGGTGGTCGACATCGCGATCTACGACGACGAAACGGGCCTCCTCCGCTTCCCCTACACGATCGAGCGCGGGGTGCGCTTCCCGGACGAGGCGATCGCGCTGATCGGCTTCCGGCGGCACGTGATCGAGACCGGGCGACCGCTGCTCATCGACGACTTCCAGGCGCGGGCGCCCGAGTTCGGCAATCCGGCCGTCATCGCGGGCGAGCCGCCCAAGTCGGCGCTCTACGTGCCCTTCAACGTCTCCGGCGACACGGTCGGGGTCATCTCGCTCCAGAACCTCGACCGCGAGGGAGCGTTCAGCAAGTCGGACCTCGAGCTGCTGACGACGCTGGTGGCAAGCCTGACCGTCGCCCTGGAGAACGCCCGACTGATCGACGAGACGCGACAGCGGGCGGCGGAGCTGGCCATCGTCAACAGCGTGGGCCAGGCGCTGGCGGGCCAGCTCGACCTCGACCGACTCATCGACGACCTGGGCGACCAGATGCACGTCACCTTCGACGCGGACCTCGTCTACGTCGCGCTCCACGATCGCGAGTCGGACCTCATCGAGTTCGCCTACTACAGCGAGGGCGGCGTCCGCGTGCCCCAGCCACCGATGCGCTACGGCGAGGGATTGACGTCCCAGATCCTCCAGACGAAGACGCCGCTGCTACTCAACCAGGAGGCGCAGTTCGAGGGCATCGCCCGCGTCGGCACCAAGGCCAGCTCGTACCTGGGCGTGCCGATCGTGGCGGCGGACGAGGCCATCGGCGTGATCAGCGTCCAGAGCACGACCGAGAGCGGGCGGTTCGGCGAGGCCGACCAGCGCCTGCTGGGCACACTCGCCGCCAACGTCGGCGTGGCCATCCAGAATGCCCGCCTCTATCGCGATGCGCAGCGACAGGCTGGCGAGATGTCCGCCCTGGCCGAGGTCAGTGCCGAGATCTCCGCCATGCTCGACCTCGGCTCGGTCCTCGAGCGCATCGCCGAACGAGCCCAATCGCTCCTCACGGCCGACACGAGTGCCGTCTTCCTGGCCGAGGAGGACGGTCGCGTCTTCCGACCCTTCACCGCCCTGGGCTCCTTCGCCGATGCCGTCATGTCCGACACCATCCAGCTCGGCGAGGGGATCATCGGCGACCTCGCCGCGCGCGGCGAGGCGGAGATGGTCAACGACGTCGCCGGCGACAGCCGCACGGTGGCCATCCCCGGCACCGAGGGCGACGGGGTCGAGTACCGACTGATGGCCGCACCCCTCCTCTCGCGTGGCCGGGTCATCGGCATGATGGCCGTCTGGCGCTCGGCGCCGGGCGTCGCCTTCACCTCCGCCGATCTGGCCTTCCTGGTCGGGCTGGCGCAGCAGGCGGCAATCGCCATGCAGAACGCCCGCCTGTTCGAGGAGGGTCGGGCGGCGCAGGAGGCGGCGGAGCAGGCCAACCAGGCCAAGAGCACCTTCCTGGCCGCCATGAGCCACGAGATCCGGACGCCCATGAACGCGATCATCGGCATGAGCGGCCTGCTCATGGAAACGCCGCTCAGCGACGAGCAGCGCGACTTCGCGGAGACCATCGACACCTCCGCCGAGGCGCTCCTCACGATCATCAACGACATCCTCGACTTCTCGAAGATCGAGGCGGGCAAGATCGAGCTGGAGGCGCAGCCCTTCACGCTGGGGCCGTGCATCGAGGGCGCCCTCGACGTGTTGGCGCCGGCCGCAGCGGCGAAAGGCATCGAGCTGGCCTACGCGTTCGACGACGAGCTGCCCCGCGCCATCTCGGGCGATGCGGGCCGCCTCCGCCAGATCGTGCTCAACCTCCTGTCGAACGCGGTGAAGTTCACCGAGCACGGCGAGGTCGTCCTGCGGGTCAGCGGCCACAAGCTGGCCGAGCGCGCCCGCGCATCCGGGCTCGACCGCTGGGAGATCGTGGCCGAGGTCCGCGACACCGGCATCGGCATCCCGCCGGAGCGGATGCATCGCCTCTTCCAGTCGTTCAGCCAGGCCGACATTTCGACCAGTCGCCGCTACGGCGGCACCGGCCTCGGGCTTGCCATCAGCCGCCGCCTGGCGGAGCTGATGGACGGCACGATCGCGGCCACAAGCTCTGGTGTCGAGGGCGAGGGAAGCACCTTCCGGCTGACGATCCACGCCAACGAGGCGTCCGACCGCGACCTGCCGCAAGCGCGCAGCGGCCCCCTGCCGGAGCTCGTGGGGCGGCGCGCCGTCGTCGTCGACGACAACGCCACGAACCGGCAGATCGTCGTGGCACAGATCGCTCGCTGGGGGATGACGGCCCGCGAGACGCCGCTCCCGAGCGAGGCGCTCGGATGGATCGCGGCGGGCGAACGGTTCGACATCGCCCTCATCGACATCGCCATGCCCGAGATGGATGGCTACGCGCTCGCCGAGCGGCTTCATGCCGCACCGGGTGCCGCTTCGCTGCCGATCGTCGTCCTGTCGTCCGTGGGCAATCGCGATCGCGACGCACCCGACATCGCCGCCTTCCTGACGAAGCCGGTCAAGCCCTCGTCCCTCCACGACGCCCTTGTGACGGTGCTCGTCGGCCACGAGCCCGCCGCCCCGACGCGCGCGACCGAGCGACCGGCCATCGACGGCGAGCTCGGCACACGCCATCCGATGCGCATCCTGCTGGCCGAGGACAACCCGGTCAACCAGAAGCTCGCCATCCGGCTCCTGGCGCAGATGGGCTATTCCGCGGACGTCGCCGGGAACGGGTTGGAGGCCATCGCCGCGCTGGAGGCTGCGCCGTACGACGTCATCCTCATGGACGTCCAGATGCCGGAGCTGGACGGCATGGAGGCCACCCGGCGGATCCGCGCGGCACGGCCGGCGGGCGATGGGCCGTGGATCGTGGCCATGACCGCCAACGCCCTGGCAGGTGACCGCGAGGCATGCCTCGCGGCGGGCATGAACGACTACGTTTCGAAACCGATCCGGCCGGCCACCCTGGCCACCGCGCTGGCCGCCGCGCCGGCCACAGGAGGGCCTGATGCCTGACGACCCGATCGACGCCACGACCTTCGCCGACCTCCTCGAGACCGTCGGCGGCGACCGCGAGTTCCTGGCCGAACTCGTCGAGACCTATCGGGCCGACAGCCCCAGCCTGTTCGCGGAGCTGCGGGCCGCGGTCGCCGCCGACGACGCGGCGAGCGCCCGACGAGCCGCCCACACGCTGAAGTCGACGAGCGCAAGCTTCGGCGCCCAGCGACTCTCGGGCATGTGCCGCGAGATCGAGGCCGCGGCGGCCGCCGGCAACCTCGTCGGGCTCGACGAGAGCGTCGAGCTGGCCGCGACCGAATACGCGCGCGTCGAGGTCGAACTGCGCCGGCGAGCGAGCGCGGACGAGGTGACGTGAGCGAGCCAGGCGGGCGGATCCTCGTCGTCGACGACACACGCCTGAACCGGACCATCCTGGCCCGCGCGCTCCAGACACAGGGCCACGAGGTCGTCGAGGCCGACAACGGCCGCGTGGCGATGGATCTGCTCGAGGCGGAGGGTGCAGGGGGCATCGACGTCGTCCTGCTCGACCTCGAGATGCCCGAGCTGGACGGCTACGAGACGCTCCGGCGGATCAAGGCGCAGGAGGCCCTCCGCGACCTGCCCGTGATCGTCATCTCCGCGGTCGAGGAGCTCGTCTCGGTGGTGCGCTGCATCGAGATGGGCGCCGCCGACTACCTGCCCAAGCCCTTCAACGCGGCCATCCTGCAGGCCCGACTGTCGACCTCGCTGGCCGCCAAGCGACTGCGCGACCTCGAGCGCGCCTACCTCAAGACGATCGACCGCCAGCGCAGCGAGCTCGCGAGATTCCTCTCGCCCCAGGTCGCCGAGCTCGTCTCGAGCCCCGACGGCGAAGCACTCCTGGACGGCCACCGGCGTGTCATCACGGCCGTGTTCAGCGACCTGCGCGGCTTCACCGCCTTCGCCGAGACGGCGGAGCCGGAAGAGCTGCTGGACATGCTGCGCGAGTACCACGCGGAGATGGGCCGCCTGGTCGTCGAGCACGGCGGCACCCTCGAGCACTTCGCCGGTGACGGCATCCTCGTCTTCTTCAACGACCCCGTGCTGCAGTCCGACCACGAGCAGCGCGCGGTGCGCATGGCGGTCGCCATGCGCGAGCGTTTCGAGGCCCTCCAGGGCGCGTGGCGCAAGCGCGGCTACGAGCTCGGCTTCGGCGTCGGCATGGCGGTCGGCCACGCCACCCTCGGCCGCATCGGCTTCGAGGGCCGCTACGACTACGCCGCCATCGGCACGGTCGTGATCATGGCCTCGCGGCTGTGCAGCGAGGCGCGCGGCGGCCAGATCCTCCTCAACCAGCGCGCCTACGCCGCGGTCGAGGAGATCGTGGTCGGTGAGCCGGTGGGCGAGCTGGCGCTGAAGGGCTTCAGCCGACACGTGCCGGCCCATAACGTGCTGGGGCTGCGGAGCGACCTCGATGCCGGGCCCGGGGATGAGGCCGTGTGAGCGGTACCTGCGCTACGCTCACCCCGACGCGTCCGCCCAGCTCCGCACACCACGAGAGGTCACGATGAGACTCCAGGACAAGGTTGCCATCATCACCGGCGCAGGCGGCGGCATGGGCCGCGTCGCCTCCCAGCTCTTCGCCAAAGAGGGCGCAGAAATCGTCGTGGCCGAGTTCTCCGAGGCCGCCGGGCGCGAGACCGTGCGCCTGGTGGAGGAGGCGGGCGGCACGGCCACGTTCGTCAGGGTCGACGTCTCGAAGGAGGCCGATGCCAAGGCGATGATCGACCACGCGGTCGCCACCTACGGTCGGGTCGACGTCCTGTACAACAACGCCGGGATCATGCCCGAGGCCGACCACTCGGTCATCGACACCGACGTCGCGGCCTGGGACCAGGTCATGGCCGTCAACGTGCGCGGCGTCTTCCTGGGCTGCAAATACGCCATCCCGGTCATGCTCGCCCAGGGCTCGGGCTCGATCATCAACATCTCGAGCTTCGTCGCCCTGATGGGCTGCTCGAACCCCCAGGATGCCTATACGGCCTCGAAGGGCGCGGTCCTTGCGCTGACCAAGTCGCTGGCCGTGCAGTTCGGCCCCCGAGGTGTTCGTTCCAACGCCATCTGCCCCGGCCCCGTGGAGACGCCGCTGCTCATGGACTGGCTGGTGAAGGACGAGGAGGCCAAGCGGATCCGCCTCGCGCGCAACCCGACCGGCCGCTTCGGCAAGCCGGAGGAGATCGTCTACATGGCCATGTACCTCGCCTCTGATGAGTCGCGCTGGACGAACGGCGCCTCGCTGGTCGTCGACGGCGGCATCACCGTCAACTACTTCTAGGATCGGGTCCTAGGATCGGCGCCGTGTCCGCCCCGACGGCCGGCGAGCGCCTCGTCACGCTGGCCGAGATCGAGGCTGCGGCGGTCGGGCTGCGCGGCATCACCGTGGTCACGTCGCTGCTGCCGTTCGGCGCGGACGCGTACCTCAAGCCGGAGTCGCTCCAGCCCATCGGCGCCTTCAAGCTGCGCGGCGCCTACCACGCCATCTCCTCGCTCTCCGCCGAGGAGCGGGCGGCCGGGGTGGTGGCCCACTCCAGCGGCAACCATGCGCAGGGCGTGGCGCGAGCGGCGCGGCTGCTCGGCGTGCGCGCCACGATCGTCATGCCCAGCGACGCCTCGACCGTGAAGCTGGAGCGGACGCGGGCCGATGGCGCCGAGGTCGTGATCGTGGGCCCCTCGTCCGAGGAGCGGGCGAGGAGGGCCGAAGAGCTGGCCGCCGAGCGAGGGCTCACGCCGATCCCGCCCTACGACGACCGGCGGATCATCGCCGGCCAGGGCACCGCGGGGCTGGAGATCGTGCGGCAGCTCGAAGCGCTCGGGGTCGAGGGCCCGTTCACGGTGCTGGTGCCAGTCGGTGGCGGCGGGCTCGCGAGTGGCGTGGCAACGGCGGTCAAGTCGCTCCGCCCCGATGCGCGCGTCTACGGCGTGGAGCCGGCCCTCGCCGCCGACGCGCGCGACTCCCTGGCAGCCGGCCACATCGTGCGCTGGGATCCGGAGCTGGTCGGACGCACCATCGCCGATGGGCAACGCGGGTCGTCCATCGGTCGGCTGCCCTTCCTGCACCTGTCCCGCTACCTGAGCGGCATCCTGACCGTGGAGGAGGACCAGATCTGCCGGGCCATGGTCCGCGCCCAGCGCGAGGCGCGGCTGGTACTCGAACCGTCGGGCGCCACGTCGCTGGCCGCGCTCCTCTTCGCGCTGCCGGAGGATGCGCCGCGGCCGGTCGTGGCGCTGCTCTCCGGCGGCAACGTCGACCCGGCGCGCTACGGTGAGCTGATCGCCCGCGGCGAGGTCGCCGGCGGTTGAACGCGCCGGGCGGCACCGCACAGGGCCGGGCCTTCGGCCGCCTCCGGGCCTGGGCACGCACGCCCGAGACCCTCGAGCACGGCGGCCTCGTCTGGCTCGCCCTCGTCGTCGGGCTCTTCATGCTCCTCCCGGCCGCGACACCCCGGCCGGGCATCGTCCTCTGGGGCCTCGTGCTCGCGGGGACGCTGCTCCTCTCGCTTCGCTTCCGCATCGGGCCCCTGGCGCTGGTGGCGCTGGTCGTGGCCGGCATCGGCATCCGCTTCGTGATGGTCGACGCCGGCTGGTCGGACGTGCTGCGGGTGACGAGCGCGGCCATCGACCAGGTGCTCGCCGGTCACAGCCCCTGGGGCATCCGCTACCAGGGGTCGAACCCTCCCGGCGCGTCGTTCCCCTACGGGCCGCTGGCCCTGTTCTGGTACCTGCCGCTGCGGGCCACGCCGGTGGCCATGGAGTTCGTCGGGTCGGCGCTCATCCTCGTCGTCCTCGCGCTGCGCGGCCGGCCGCTGGGCCTGGCCGTCTTCGCGCTGGCTCCGGCGCTCGCGGTCGTCGCCAGCGACGGCTCCAACGACACGGGCGCCTCGCTCTTCCTGCTCGCCGCCGTCCTGCTCATGCAGCGTTCGCCGCGCTGGGGCGGCGTGGCGCTGGCGCTGGCCGCGGCCTTCAAGGTCTACGCGCTGGCCTGGCTGCCCGGCCTGCTCTGGTGGGGCGGGCTGCCGGCGTTGATCGGTTTCGGGGCGGCCTCGCTCGCCGTCTGGGGGCCGGCGCTGCTGGCCTGGGGGACGGGCGCGTTCCTGTACAGCTTCGCGCTCTCGCAGTCGGTCCATGCCCAGGCCTATTACTCGCTCGGGTACGCGCTGCAATCGGTGGGCATCCGCGTGGACCCCGAGGCCCTGGACCGGCTGCGGCTGGTCCTCGGGGGTGGCGTGGCGGTGATCGGGGCGCGGCTGGGTCGGACGGGGCGGGGGGTCGTCGTCGCGGGGCTGGCGGTCTACGTGGTGACCCTGTACACCGGCTCGTGGTCCACGTTCAGCTACCTCGCCACCATCGCCCCGCTCGTCTGCTGGCACGTGGAGGATTGGGTGGGCCTCGGGGAGCGGCGCGTCCGCTGGCCGGGCGATCCGGTCGGGCAGTTTAGCGGATGGGTCGATGCCCGGTGGCCGCTGCTCGGGCGAGTGGCATCGGTATGAGTGGCACTCATGCAAGTGGTCGAAGCCACGCTCAGCTGCTCACCACTCGGGGCGAGTGAAAGGTAGCCACGCTCCTTCCCGCCCGGTTGCATGAGTGCGGCTCATGCGGCCACGGCGGCCACGGCGGTGAGCGGCACGTACGTGGCCGTCGATCAGGAGTGAAGCGCTCCGCGGTATCAACCGCGGATGAAACGCAACGAGGGGACGAGTTCGACCGACAGGCTGGCAATCCACTTCGGGCGGCTGGTCCGCAGGACGCGTCGGGCCCTGCGCAAGACGCAGGCAGAGATCGGCGCAGCGATCGGCCTGTCGCAAGCCGCCATGTCCCTCATCGAGCGCGGCCTCCTGACAGGCGTCAGCCTGCGGGTGATCGGCGACTTGTGCGACGTGCTGGAGATCCAGGCCGAGTGGCAGCTCCGGCCGCCATGGATCACCGGGGCCTCGACCGACGACGGCGCGGCGCGCATCCGACCGGGCGGCCGACAGCACGACGCCGGTCATGCCCGCTCCAACGCGTACGTCCGCCGCCGTCTGGAGCGGCTCGGCTGGATCGTTGCGCAGGAGATCGAGATCACGATGGGCCGCACGCACGGCTTCATCGACATCCTCGCCTTCGATCCGGCGACGCGAACGCTCGTCCTCGGGGAGATCAAGACCGAGCTCCACGACATCGGCGAGGTCCAGCGAACGATGGCCTGGTACGAGCGGGAGGCCCGACCGGCGGCACGACGCCTCGGGTGGATGCCCAGCCGGATCCGGAGTTGCGTGTTCTTGCTGGTCACACGCGCCAACGATGAGAGGGTTGCCGCCAACCGCGAGGCGCTTGCCCAGGCCTACCCGGTTCGAAGCCGCGTCCTGGCAAGCTTGCTGAAGGACCCGTCCCGCTGGATCCCGGCCTCACCGGCGCTCGTCATGATCGATCCGACGGGCCGGAAGAGGGGCTGGCTCCAGGCCACGTGCGTGGACGGCCGTCGGACGCCGGCTCCGTACGCGGACTATCGGGACTTCGTGGAGCGGCTCCTGACCATGGGCCGCATGAGTGGTGCTCATGCAAAGGCTCGAAACCACGCTCAGCCACCCACCACTCGGACGAGTGAGAGGTAGCCACGCTCGGACTCGCCGGGTTGCATGAGTGGTGCTCATACCGCTGTCGGCGGCGCGAGCGGAGTACCCTAGCCACCCCAGCCACCGAACACCACCGAGGCACCCATGACCACCGAGCAGCGCGCTCCCGACACATCCATCACGGCCACGAAGATGGTCATCGGCGGCGAGCTCGTCGACGCCGCGGACGGCCAGACATTCCAGGTCAGCAACCCGGCACGCGGCGTGGTCATGGCCACGGCCCCGCAGGGCGGCAAGGAGGACGTGGACCGAGCCGTTAAGGCGGCGACCGCGGCCTTCGAGGACCCGACGGGCTGGTCCAGCTGGTCGGCCGCGAAGCGCGGCCGGACGCTCATGAAGCTCTCCAACCTCGTGAAGGAGCATCTCGAGGAGCTGGCCCAGCTCGAGAGCCGCAACGGCGGCAAGCCCATCTCCGGCGCGCGCGGCGAGGTCCTCGGCGCGAGCCTCGTCTTCGAGTACTACGCCGGCGCCGCCAACAAGGTCTTCGGCGAGACCATCCCGGTCAGCAAGCCGGGCCTCGACTTCACCCTCCGCGAACCGATCGGCGTCGTGGGGCTGATCGTGCCCTGGAACTTCCCCATGCTCATGGCCAGCTGGAAGCTCGGGCCCGCGCTCGCGGCGGGCAACACGTGCATCCTGAAACCGGCCAGCTACACGCCCCTGACCGCCATCAGACTCGGTGAGCTGGCGCTGGAGGCGGGCTTCCCACCTGGCGTGGTCAACGTCGTGACGGGGCCCGGCGGCACGGCCGGCGCCGCACTCGCCGCGCACCCCGGAGTGGGCAAGATCGCCTTCACCGGCGAGACGACCACCGGGCAGGAGATCATGCGGCTGGCCTCGGGCACGATCAAGAAGGTGACCCTCGAGCTGGGCGGCAAGAGCCCCAACATCGTCTTCGCCGACGCCGACATCGAGCGCTTCGCGAAGGAGTCGCCCTACGCCGTCTTCGACAACGCCGGCCAGGATTGCTGCGCGCGCAGTCGGATCTTCGTCCAGCGCCCGGTCCACGAGCGGGTCGTGGAGCTCTTCGCACAGGCCACCCGCAACGTCAAGGTGGGGGACCCGGCCGACGAGGCGACCGAGATGGGCAGCCTGATCAGCTTCAAGCAGCGCGATCGCGTCCTCGACTACATCGGCATCGGGCGCGAGGAGGGCGCCGAGCTGGTCGTGGGCGGCACGGCCCCCGAGGGCGAGGCCTTCGCCGGCGGCGCCTACGTCCTGCCCACCGTCTTCGACAACGCCCGTAACGACATGCGCATCTGCGCCGAAGAGATCTTCGGGCCGGTGGTCTCGATCATCCCCTTCGACTCAGAGGAGGAGGCGGTGCGCATGGCCAACGACACGCCCTACGGCCTCTCGGGCTCGATCTGGAGCCGCGACATCGGGCGCGCGCTGCGGGTCGCCAAGGGGATACGCGCCGGCGTGCTCTCGGTCAACTGCAACAGCTCCGTGCACACCGAGGCGCCCTTCGGCGGCTACAAGATGTCGGGCATCGGCCGCGAGCTGGGCATGCACGCCATCGACATGTACACCGAGCTCAAGAATGTCTACGTGG
>Ga0209320_10000504_pt1 | contig 20072 bp, 12 predicted proteins | sample Rifsed13ft4_FD_184008 | JGI IMG/M metagenome (GOLD analysis project Ga0209320, IMG submission 184008) | Soil microbial communities from Rifle, Colorado, USA - sediment 13ft 4 (version 2) | ecosystem: Environmental > Terrestrial > Deep subsurface > Rock core/Sediment | place: Rifle, Colorado... | reverse complement strand
CCGAGCCAGCCACAAGGCGAGCAAGTTCCGCGGCACGCATACGGTCGAGGGCGCGTGGAGCCACAGCGGCATCGCGTCCACCGCATCGACGACGTTCCAGGTGAATTGATCCGCGCGCTTGGATGCATCTGAAAACGACGCCGGGCCCCAGCCAAGGGGCCCGGCGTTTCACCGTTTTCGCAACTCGATCATCAGCAGCCAGGCCTGCGGCTGGAGCCGCTGATTCGCCAGCAGACGCGTGTCGAGCCAGCGCGTGGCTCGGATCATCGGCTCGGCGTTGCCGAAAAGCATCGGCAGGAACGGGCGCAGCAGCGCCTGGTAGGTGATGGAGACGCGCAAGTGCGCTTCCAGCAGTTCCACCGAAGCCTGATCGAACGGATGTTCATCGGGCGTACGCATCTTCGGGGTCAGCCTGCGAAACGCGCGCAACAGGATGTTCCCCTGTGCCGGCTCGATGAAGCGCGCGTACCCGTCCGGCGAAAGCTTGCGCGCCAGCGCCGGGGCGAGCATCGCCAGATCGAGATGATGCAGTACGCCATCGCCGAATGCATAGTCCACCGACCCGTCCGGAATCGTCGCGAGCTCGTTGGCATTGTCGACCCGGAAGTCGAAGTTCGCCGGGAGTCCGAGCGTCCGGCAGTGATCGACAGCCGATGGACTGATGTCGATGCCGACGAAACTGCCACTGAATCCGTCGATCGCGCGCGCACGATCGCCACGAAAGCAACCCAACTCGAGCACGGAACGGTCCAGGCGGTCGAGCGGAACGTTGGTGTACCCGTAGACATCCTTCACTGACGCATAGGCATAGCCCAGTTTCCTTGTTTCATCTGGACTGTCGATGCGCGCATCGTGGAAGGCCGCTTCCTTCTGCTCGCGCGTCAGCTGGTCATGCATCTTCCTGCTCCTGTTGCAGCGTCCGGCTCCGCACACCCGCACAACCCGCGGCGCTGTTCGACTCAACCGCTCCAGCGCCGACGCCAGTCCAGCCATCGGTAATAACCGAGTCCGACCAGCTCATGCAGGGCCGCCTCGGTCTTGACGAGTGCGCTGGTCTGGGGAACCAGGTAGCCGGGCAGCCCGAATGGGATGAACCTGCGGTCCACTGGCAATGGGCAGACCTCGAGCCCAGCGGACCGGAACGCGAAAAGCGCACGCGGCATGTGCAGCGCGGAGGTCACCAGGACGATTCGTCGATCGCCGGCCGTTGTCATGGCGGCCACATTCCATGCGTTTTCCCAGGTGTTGCGGGACCGGGCTTCCAGCCGCAAGGATCGGCCGGGTACGCTGGCCGCTCGCGCGTATGCCCCCATGAGTTCGGCATGCGATATCGCAACCCCATCCGAAGGCCCACCCCCGGACAGGACGATCTGCCGGCGTGGATCGGCCTGCCAATAACGCAGGCCGCCATCCAGGCGACGTCTGCTTGCGAGGTTCAGCACGCTGTACTGGCGCGCATCGCCCGGCGTCCGGTCCAACCCGCCGCCGAGGACCACGACGATCGATGGGGGGTTTGTCCGGCATTCCGGTGCTAGCGGCGCAGGCCGCTCCAGGTAGGCGAGTACCGAGTTCGCCATCAAAGGCGTCATTGCGAAAACCGCGACCGCGGCAACCACCGCGCAGGTGCGCAATGGCCAGCGGGCGCGCGGCCTGAACCTCGATGCCAGCGATGCCAGCAGCAGCGCCAGCAGCAGCCATGAGAGCGGGGATATCAGCCACATAGGTCATTGTTTCGTGCCGCGACGTGATCGCCTCGTGCGTTGCGGACCGCGGCGACCCTGGCGACCATTTGCGCCCTGCCGTGAGATCGCCTGCCCGATGCGTTTGATCCGTCAGGAATCATTCGGGTTGAACGCTCGCCGACGCGCGCGGCGGCCAGTGGCTGGGAAACTCCCCCGGGCGGACTTCGCGTTCACCCGTCTCGCCTTGTCCCGGCCCGCCCATTGCCAAGCGGTGGCAGGCCCGCCCGCGGGCGCCGTCCGCCCACCAGGCTTCGCAAATCCGTGCGGGTCAGGCGGCCGCCGGCCGGCGCAGACCGGGCAACGCGGCGCGAAGACGCGGGTCGAGCATGAGGGCCGGCAATGCAAACAGCACCAGGAACAGCACGCCGCCGACCATCAGCCTGGCCCACGCACCGTCGACGCCGAACAAATCAGTGGACGTGGTCACCACGAGCAGCAGCAAGGCGAAAGCCCCCGCTGTCCCCAGGGTCCGCAGGTCGGGAAACTGCCGCAGTCCACGCGGACAGCATGTGCAGGACGCAATCGCCAGAGCGGTGTAGCTGAGCACGGTCGCCCCGGCCGCCCCCATGTAGCCGTACATCGGAATCAATACCAGGTTCGCACCCACATTCAGCGCTGCCGCGCCCATCGTCAGGCCGAACACCGCCATCGAGCGTTTACGCAGCAGCAGCCCATATCCGGCGACGTCCAGCAGCGGATAAAGCGCCATGACCGTGCCCACCACCACGAACACCCGACCCGACTCGCTTTTCCCCGGACCGCTCAATGCGACCAGCAGGTCCTCGCCGACGGCGATGATCATCACTGCGACACCGAGCGAGGCGTACGCCATCGGCAGTAACACGCGGTCCTTGAGCGCACGCACCGCAGCATCGCCATCAATACTGTGGATCCGATTGGCCACCGGGACGAAGGCCTCCCACAACGTCGCATTCATGAACAGGTTGACCTGCATGGCCAGCGCGTAGCCGATCGTATAGATGCCGACGATCGCGTACTCGCCGGTGAGTTCCTTGAGCAGCACCCGGTCGAACGTCGCCAGCAGCTGGTACGCGAATTCATTGGCCATCAGCGGCATGCCATAGCGCAGTGCGTTGGCCATGGCCGGCAGGTCGATCGCGTCGCGCGAAAACTCCAGGTTGCGCGACGCCCAGTACGCGAAGTAAGCGAGCATCAGCAGCGCTGCGGCAAGTTTCCCGCCGAACACGGAGAGCGCGCTTTGCTGCAGCAGGATCACCAGTCCCAGCACCAGCGACAATTCCATCACACGGGCCGTGACCTTGGTCGCCATTACCACGCCGGATTGCTCGCGTGCGCGGATGACCATCTGCACGATGCTGGCCACGACCGTGGCGGGCACGATCAGAACGACGCACCAGAACACCGGCGAATATTCCGCGTTTCCGAAGGTCTGCCACACCAGCAGGCTTGCGGCAACGACCCCCCAGACCGACACGGACAACATCATCGGCAGAACCACCAGGTTGGTGCTGAAATGCACCATCCCCCGCGGGTCGCCGTCGTGTGGATGGAAGCGGAGCACGGCATGCTGACCGCCGAACTTCGCAACCGCTATGGCGATCATCATCCAGGTGTTGAAGTAACCCATGATCCCGTACTCGGCGTTGTCCAGCAGCCGGGTCAACACGGGAAATGACACCAGCCCGCCCAGCAGCACCACCAGGTTGGCGACGGAGTAGCGCATGTAATGCGTTCCGATGCCGGTCACTGGCGTCACCATCGACACACCAGGCGTCACGCTGCCGCGGGTAGCCGGATCCGGCACTTCGCGGTTCACGCTTGCCCCGGTGCCGGCTGCAGGTGAGCCCTCATGCGGCCCCCTTTGGCGGGATGACTGGAGCGAGTGTTTCGCGTGCGGCTTTTGCGGGAATCGGTGGCACGCGTTGCGCACTACCCCCATCGACCGCGTTGCGATCACTGCCAGGGATGCTCGACAAGCGATAGCCCCGCGCATCCAGGAACTCGACCCCTGCCGCGGCACTGTAGGTGTGGCATGCGACCAGCGAATCGCTCCAGTAGGGTTTCAGCCGGGACATGGTCTGCTCGCTGTAGCGCTCCGGCGTCATTTCAAGCACTTCGTTGAACACCACGGCGGAGCCGTAGCCGGACGCGCAGTCCTGTGAAGGACGGATCAGCTTGCTCCCGTACTGGAACAGCCGACCTGCCGGTCTCGCACGACGGACGTCGCTGAGGATCGGATTGGCCGGATGTGGCTGGAATGGACCGGTCAGTTCGTCGCTGAAGAAGAGGAACAACTCGTCCCAGGTGCTGTTCCTGTTCTCGGACACCGTCGCGAACAGGTACCAGCGGCCTTCGTGGAAGTGCAGGATCGGATCGAGGCAGAAGCGGTCGGTGACCAGATCTACGACGCGCCTCCAGCCCAACGGGAAGTCCGACGCGCGATACAGGCTGACGCGTTTCTGGGCGCTGGATTCCAGCGTCATGTACCAGGTGCCGTCCTGCTGGAACACTTGCGGAAACGACAGGTGCCCCGGTTCTTCGATCGCCAACCCCAGCCGCCTGACCTTGCCGCTTTCCAACTCCAGGCATGCCACCGTTCCCTTGCCCGACGGTGTCACCTCCTCGACGAACACGAGCGCCCTGCCTGCGGCATCCACAACGCAGGGATCGGCCCAGTAGTCGCCAGGCTTTGCGGCAATAACCGAGGGCAGGCGCACCTCCGGCGCTTTGGGGTCCAGCGGTTCAGCGTCCCGCCGCATCACCAGCACCCAGGGCAGCACGGCCCTGCGCTTGCGTAGTTGCCACAGTGCGGTCCGCAAGAGGTGGGTCGCCAGCGCGCGGGCGCCGGCACCCATGCGACCGGGAACTGGGCTCGACTTCAGGCGCAGCTCGGCGACGTGGTGCCGTGGCACGTCCAGTTCATTGGCGGCGATCCGCCGCATCGTGCGGAGCAACAGCATGGGCAGCTTCAGGAAAGCGCGCTCGCGCTGCTGGGTAAACGATCCGAAGTGGGTGGTGCCGTAGCTGGCCGAGAGGCTGATGGGGGCCCGCCAGCTCCTGTGCACCTGCAGCTCCAGTTCGATCGGCGTGGCTGCATCGTCCTGCAGCACGGGCGCCAGCAGGGACAGGCCGGCCGCCACCGGATCCAGCAGGCTCGCATCGATGTTCCAGCATCCCCAGGGGGTCAGGTCGGCCAGTCGCTTCGAGCATGGCAGCGGGCCCAGGGTCAGGACCAGGTCCGGGCGCACTTGCGCCAATCGCAGCTCGATTGCGGGTGACTCGGCCTGCAGGCGCGTGGCCGACGACACCGCTTTGTCACCCCGGGTGATGTCCACCAGTTCCAGCGCGGTGCTCTTCAGCCGGCGGCGGCGCTCGAAGGCAAGCAGGCCGCGCATGTCCAGCGGCGTGGCGACCACTCTCGGCACGCTTGTGCCGCTGATGGCCAGCACCTGTACGTCCAGCCAGTCCTGCTCCCGCGCCTGCCCGATGAATGTGGCTATCCACGCAGGCACCATCTCCGGCACGAGCAGCAACACGCGCAACGGCTCGGATAGGCGTGGCGGGGAGGCATACAGCCGCGTACGACCGTCCGGTGACGGCGAAGGCTGGATGCAACCGTTCGACGGCAGGCTGTTCATGGTCGTTTTCCCGCGTTGCTGCAAAACTCCACCATCCACTCCCTGATCGTGGACACGAGCCGATCGCGATGGGCGCGCGCAAAGAACGTGTGGTCGCAATCGGGCCAGTAATGCATCGTCACCTGCGGACTGCGCGTCGACTCGCCGAATGACCATGAAAATTGTCGAGGGTGCTGGAACCGATCGGTGAATCCGCCGGTGTAGATCCACAACTGATCCACCTGACGGGCGACCAGTCCGGAAAACTCCCGACGGGCGTCCTTGTGGCTTGGCCAGTCGCGGAAATCCGCGGATTTCATGCCCTTTTCCGAGCGCGCCTGCTTCGCATCCGTCAGCATCCGCAGCCATTCGCGCGGCAGCCGACGGATGCGGTCCACGGCACGTGCGTAGATGTACCAGGGCCCGGTGAAGCTGACGCCATCCAGCATCAGGATCGCCTTGACACGCCTGTCGTTGACTGCCGCCTTCCATGCCACGTCGGCGGCGCTGCATATTCCGCCCACGGCGAACTCCGACCCTCCGTGGCGTTCCTGCAGCGCATCGATCGCCGCCAACGTCGCCGAGTTCTCGTCATAGCCGGCGAGCCGCGCGGCTTCGCCCACCCCGGGCACGTCGAAGCGGAACGTGCGGATGCCGATCGGCGCCAACTGCTGGGCCAGTTCCACGTACAGCCGGAACGGCCCGGAGCGTGGTTGCAGGCCCGCGCTGGGAAGGATGAGGATCGGACCAGACGCGGTGGCCGCGTCGCCTGCAAGGATGCCCAGCAACTGGTTGCCAGACCCAAACCTGACGAAAGTCTTCATCGGAACTCCTGTTCCAGCAAGGCCCGACCCAGTTCGTCCACGAGAGCACGGCCCAAATCGTTCACTACCCGCTCCAGCAATGGCGACAGGAAGAACGTCGCCTCCATGTCCGTCCCTCCGGTGAAGGTCGGTATCGACGGTGGCAGCAGGAACGTCCGCGCCACCTCGATCGACAAGCGTGGCGCCTCCGGTTGCAGTACTGCCCAGGTCGGGACCGCCGGCGTATGCGGATCAGCCACCAGCCGCGTCCGGGCGAGATCGCGCCGCAACTGCGCCGAGGCGGCAAACCCCATCAACTGGCCATCGTCCATATCCGTGAGTCGCGCCACCCCGGGTCGCGGGCGCGGCCGCTGCCTGCGCTGGATGGCGTCTTCGCGTTCAATCTCCGCCAGCCAAAGCTCGCCGTCCGCCAGTGGCTCCCACAACACAAGCAGGTCGGCGGTGCGCCGGGCACTGAGCCAGCCGTACACTGGCAGCGCCGCCGCCCGCCAGCCAAGCACCACTACCGCGTCGACGCCGGTCCGCGCGCGCAACGCCGCGATGGCCAGATCGAGGTCGTGATGCATCGAGGCGAAATCGAGCTGGTCGCCGGTCCCGTCGGAGTCACCGGTGCCGAAGAAATCGAACCGCAGGCACGGCATGCCCATCGCACCAAGCCCGCTGGCCACTTCGGTGACGAAGCGACGGCTGCGAGGCTGCTCGTGCAGCAGCGGCGGAACGATCAGCACGCCCGGCAGCGAACCGGGAAATGCGCCAGGTGCCGCCGGATGCATCGCCGCATACAGGCATCGTGAGGATTCATCGAGCCATAACGGCTCCCACGCGGCAATGGCCATCAATGTGCCCCCACCAGCATTTCCCGCGCGCTCATTCGCGAAGGTCCACGGCCGTCAGGCCAAACAGCCGTCGCAGACGGCCAAAGTACCGCCGGGCCGGCGCCTGGGTCGCCGGTGCCGTGGCGACGACCCCAGGCAGTGTGGCGACGATCAGGGCCAGGTTTTCTGCTCCTGGCCGGATCAGCTTGATCCGCACGGCGGTGTCGCGATCCACGCGATTGACCATCTGCACCGCGAGCATCGAGTGGCCACCGAGTTCGAAGAAGTTGTCCTCGGGCGCAACCGGGCCGCCGAGCATCTCCGACCACACCGGGAATCGCTTCGCGATCCGTGGACAAGGTCAGCACGACCACCGATTCCGCATCCGCCAGCATGTACGCCAGGCGCTCCCACGGATAGGCCAGGTCCATCCGCAGGTAGGCGGCACAGGTCTTCACCGCACCGAGCATCGCGACAATCAATTCCAGGGAACGGGTCATGCACAACGCGACCCGGTCACCCGGCTGGACGCCAATGCCCAGCAGGTGGTTCGCCACCTGGTCGGCGCGACGCTCGAGCTCGCCGTAACCCAGCGTGGCACCGCCGCAAGTGACCGCGATCCCACCCGGATCGTGTCGCACCTGCGCCTCGAACATTCCCAGGACTGCTGAAGGATTCGCCGTGTGCTGGCGAGGCCGACGGGTCAGCGCGGACTGGCATTGGTTCATCGAGGCACTCTTTCGGAGGCGTTTGCCGCAGCAATTCCCGGGCATTTCCAGGTCGGCAGCGCTTGCTCGGCCGACATCGATACAACGCGTCCTCCACCACGCTGCGGCCACCGCAGGCCGGTCGGATGACCCAGTCCGGACATGCATGGGGCTAGAATCAAGATGAATGAAACCCGATCTCGACTCGATCTATTCCGAGCTCGATCTCCAGCCCAATTGCAGCCTGGAGGAGTTCCAGCGCGCGTATCGTCGACGCATTGCCGAACTTCATCCGGACCGTCCAGGACCCAGCTCGCACGAGAGCCAGGCCGCACTACGCGATCTGATCTGGGTATACGCGATGGTCACCCGGTTCCATCGCCGCTACGGGCGGATGCCGGGCGGATACCCGCCGCAGTTGCGCCGGCATGCCTGGTCCGGCTCCGGGCCCACCGCGCGCCAATCCCATTCGTCCGAAGACGCCGGCGGCAGCGATGAGCGCCGCCGTAGGGCGACGCTCACCCTGGTGTTGCTGTTCGTTGCGCTGGTGATCCTGCTGGCATCGTGGAGCTGGTTGACGATGGGCGGATCGGGCTCGCACCGCGGCGCGTTGCCGGTGCCATTGCCGGTGGCGGAAGTGACGGCAACCATCTGCCCGCCGCGCTCCCTCCTGAGCGCCTACTCGAGCGGCCGCATGGGAGCGAACATGCGCCTGGCGCTTCGGATCAGGTTGGCCCCTCGCGACGACGCGGTCACCGCTGCCTCGGCATGACCCGACCTTTCAGGAAGATCCTGCGCGAGCTGCTCCAGGCTCTGTGAACCCAGGCGGACCAGTTTCAGACGTACCCCGGTATCCGCGGCCACGCGGTTGACCATCTGCACCGCCAGCATCGAGTGCCCACCCAGGTCGAAGAAGTTGTCGCCAGGACTGGCAGCGATGCCCAGCAGTTCCGACCAGACGCAACCCAGGTAATTCACCCGGGGATCGGGGTGCCGCGCCGGTGACGACAGCGACGCGGCCGCGGCAGGGTCGGACATGGCCTGCGGCGGCGGCAGTGCTTTGCGATCCACCTTTCCATTGGGCGTCATGGCAAATTCCCTGACCACCACCAGGTGCTGGGGCACCATGTAGTGCGGCAGTCGCTCGCGCAGATGGTCGCGCAGCTCGGCATTCGATGGTGCGTCGCCAAGCGGCAGCACATACGCGACCAGGCGCGTGTCGCCCGGTCGGAGCTCGAAGACCCTGGCGACTGCCTGCTTTACCGCTGCGTGCGATTCCACGGCGGCTTCGACGTCGCCCAGTTCGACCCGGAACCCGCGTATCTTGATTTGGTTGTCGGCGCGGCTGCGGAATTCGAGGTTGCCGTCCGGAAGATACCTTCCCAGGTCGCCCGTGCGGTACATGCGCGCGCCGGGTTCGTTCGAGTACGGGTCGTGCAGGAACTTCTCGGCAGTAAGGTCGGGACGATTGAAATAGCCGCGGGCAACCCCTGCCCCGGCAATGAATATTTCCCCCAGGATGCCCATCGGCACCGGCCGGCTTGAGCGGTCGAGCACGTAAACGCGCGTGTTGGCGATCGGCCGGCCGATGGGTATGGGTGTCGCTGCACCGTCGGCGACACGGAACAACGTCGACCAGATCGCGGTCTCGGTCGGTCCGTACATGTTCCACAACTCGCCACAGCGATCCAGCAGCAGTCGAGCGAGATCCGGCGGCAGCGGCTCGCCGCCGCACAGCACCTTGAAGCCGGGTGCGCCCTGCCATCCGGAATCGATCAACAGGCGCCACGTGGTCGGCGTAGCCTGCATCACCGTAGCCCCGTGGCTGGCCATCAAAGCGCCCAGACGCTCGCCATCGGCGGCTTCGTCGCGGCTGGCAATCACCACCATCGCGCCAGTGACCAGAGGCAGGTACAACTCCAGCGCCGCAATGTCGAACGAAAGCGTGGTCACCGCGACAAGGCGGTCCTGCGGGGTCATGCCGGGTTCGCGTTGCATGCTGAGCAGGAAATTGACCACATTGCGATGTTCCAGCGCGACGCCCTTGGGCTTGCCTGTGGAGCCGGAGGTGTACAGCACGTAGATCAGGTCGCTCCCGTCTCCGGGATCGACGCGGGTCGGTTGCTCGGCAGGACTGTCCCCTTCGGCTCGAAGCAGTTGCGCGATGTCGACGCGGCGGTGGTTTCCCTGAGGGGCGACGTCGGACAACGACGGCTGGGTGACGACGACGGCCAGGCCCGCATCGGCGACCATGTGGCCGAGGCGGTCCGGAGGAAAATCCGGATCCAGCGGAACGTAGGCAGCCCCAGCCTTCATCACCGCAATCAGGGCGATCAGCATTTCCAGCGAACGCTCCAGATGCATGCCCACCAGCGAGCCACGGCCGACGCCGAGGGCGCGCAGCCGTGCCGCGGCCAGATCGCTCTGCCTTCCCAGGTCCCGATAGCTCAGCGATCGCGAGCCGTGCACTGCGGCAACGGCATCGGGCGTCCGCGCGACCTGCGCGCTGATCAGTTGGTCCACCGTGGCCTGGCGACCGGCATTGAGGTTATCGATCATGAACGTCCCCACATGGCGGAAACGTTGGCTATCTCCTCGGAAGACATCAGCGGCAATTCACCAATCGTCTGCTGGCTGTCCTGGACCACGCCTTTGAGCAATTCGATGTAGTGGTCGGCCCAGCGTTCCATCGTGGATGCATCGAAAAGGTCGCTGCAGTAATCCCAGTCGATCACGAGATACCCCTCGGTTCCGTGGATGTGCATGAACATGTCGAAATAGATCGCGCGACGCGGATTCTCGTATGTGCTGACCGTGCAGCCTTCCAGCTTCATTGCGGACAGCGAGTTGCTGTAGTTGAACAACAGCTCCGCCAAAGGCAACCGGCTCGGATCGCGCGGCAGTTGCAGGGCCTGCACGATCTCCCCCAGCGACGCCTGCTGGTGCTCGAAGGCATCCAGCAGGTTGCGCTGGGTTTCGCGCACCAGTTCCGGGAACGGCTTGTCATAGCCTGCTGCCGCACGAAGCGGCACCGCATTGACACAGCAGCCAACGGTTTGCATGTCGAGCAACGCCTGGCCAGCAAGGGGCACGCCGATCACGATGTCCTCCTGATTGGACAGGCGCGAGACCAGCGCCTGGAAAGACGAAAGCAGCAGGGCATAGACGCTCGTGTTGATCGACTTGGCTGCGTTGCGAAGGTTCCGCGACAACTCGCCATCGAGTTCCCGATGGACCGTCGCACCCCGGTAGCTGCGCTTGGCCCCTCGCGGACGGTCGGTCGGCAGGTCGTGCGGCGCAGGCACGTCGTTGGCGAATGCCTTGCGCCAGTAGTCGATCGGCGGCGCGGCCACGTCGTCACTGCAGCGCGGGTCGGTACGATGGATGTAGACGCTGTAGGGCACGGTCGCGGCAGTGGTCGCGGCGCCGGGATCACTGGCAAGCGCATAGGCTTCGCCGATCTTGCGCATGATGATCTCGGCGGAAAACCCGTCGTAGACGATGTGATGGCAGTTGATGACCAAGACGTGCGATACCGGGCCCGCCTTGACCAGGCTCATGCGTACCAGGGGACCGTTCTGCAGGTCGAACGGAGTCAGCGCCTCCTGCTCGGTCAACTGGTTCATCCGCGCCGACCGGCTTGCCTCGTCCAGTTCGGACAGGTCGATCAGGGGCAACTGGAAGGTCGCCTGCGCGTCGACCCATTGCGACATCCCATCGCTGTCGAACCGATAACGGAAGCATTCCTGCCCGCCCACCACGCCGGTCACGGCGTCGGCGAATCGGCCAGCATCGAGCGGGCCCCGGATCACGATCGAGTCCGATTCGTTGAACGCGCAGTTAGCCAGATCGTCCATCTGCGATGCCACCCAGATTTCGCGCTGGCCGATAGTCAACGGAAGGGTCCGCCGCCATGGTGATTGGGCGATCTCGTTGCGCTCGGGCCGGGGCAGTACCCCGTCAGCCTGCATTTCCAGGACGCTGTCCCTGAAGGCGGCGATGATTTCGTCGATGTCGCCGTCGGTGTGGGAAGCGGTCAAGTAGCACGGGGAGTCCTCCAGCACGTGGATTCCCCGGTCGCGCAGATGGTAGAACAGCAGGGGTTCCAACCCGCTCCCCTCCTGCACGCTGATGAACATCTGCGAGGCGAAGTGCGCGATGTGGATCCCGACTCCCCGCTCCTGGCAGAACGTGTTGAGTTCTCCGCACAAGCGTGCGGTCCGGCGATTGACCGCTTCCTGCAGGCTCGGCCCCTGCTCCTTGAGGTATTGCAGCGTGGCGTGCATGGCGGCAATCGCCAACGGGTAGCGCACGAACGTGCCGGCGAGGAGCGTGACTCCCGCCGATGGACACGAGTCGTCGCCATACTGCCACTGGCCTCCGTCAAGCATGTCCATGAGGCGCGACCGGCCCGCAACCGCACCGACCTGCATACCGCCGCCGGTGAGCTCGCCGTAGGTCGCCAGGTCCGCCTGCACGCCAAAGTACTCCTGCGCTCCGCCGGGGCAGATGCGGAACCCGGTGACGACCTCGTCGAAGACCAGCACGATGCCTTCCCGGGTGGTGAGTTCGCGCAGCTTGTGCAGGAACTCGCGCGGCTGGAAGTCGGGCCGGCGGCTCTGCACCGGTTCCACCAGCACCGCGGCGATCTCGCCCGCATGCTGGCGGATGATCTCCAGCGATTCGTCGGAGCCGTAATCGAGCACCAGCACGTCTTCCGCCGGGCGAAACGGAACCCCGGGTGCGGTCTTCATCACCGGCACAGGCATCTCGTCGAAATTGCCGTGATGGTCGCCGGAGAACACCACGGCCCGGGACCGCCCGGTGTGCATGCGTGACAGGCGGATGGCTGTCTGCACAGCCTCGGAGCCGGCGTTGACCCAGCTCACGCGATCCATGCCGGTCAACTCGCAGAACAGCATGGCCGCCTCGGCCTCCAGTGGCGTCTGCGGTCCGACCGCGATGCCACGGTCGAACTGCGCCTTCAGCGCCTCCGACACGACCGGCGGGCTCTGGCCAATGAAGTTCAACCCGAAACCGTTTACCAGATCGATGTACCGGTTGCCGTCGATGTCGCGCATCGTGCTTCCGCTCGAGCGCTCCACGACGATGGGATAGACCATCTCCTTCCAAAGCCGGTTGAAGCCGGCGGCAGTACGTGGATCGGCGTGATGGCGACGATTGACCTGGGCGTGGCGCTTGGACCCGATCGTCCTTGCGTTGTAGCGGGCGGCCAACCGATCGACATGGTCGCGCTGGCATTGCGTCAGCACGGCGACTTCGCGACCGACATGGGGCAACCCCCCAGGCAATCCGATGTACCCCGCGTCGACAGACAGGCCGATCGACGTAGTGCGGCTTGCAGCATGTGCGCTTCCAGGCGTCGCGAGACTTTCAACGTGGCATTCGACCTCTGCGACGGCGCCCGTCGCCCCCCCTGCGGCACCGACTGGCATGGCGGAATTGGCGCCCTTGTTCTTGAGCGCGCGCAGCAGCTGGAGCTGCTGCGACATCAGCGCCAGCTGTTGCGCCAGAATCGCCGGCAGGCCTCCGGATACCACCGCGAAGCCAGCGACAGGCAGTGCCACCGGGACGGGATCGGAATCGGGTAAACGGGTTTCGATTTCCGAACCCAGCACGCCGCGGCCGAAGCCCTGGTCAAGCTGTTCCGCAGGCCCAGGCGCGGCGGAGGCGTCCGGCACCGCGTCCACCAGCGCGGCCGCGCTGGTGTCGAGCTGGGAGGAAACCGGCGATTCCGCAGGCATCAGCCGGTCGACGTGCGCGGCCATTGCGCGCAGCGTGGGGAGTTCATCGAACATCTGACGGAAAGTGACCTTCAAGCCGTATTCACGCTGGAACTCCGTGGCCAACTGGGCCAGGAGCAACGAATCGAAGCCCAGCTCAAGAAACGTGGCGGTCTCGCTCAATTCCGCCGGTGCGTAGCCAGACAGTTCCGAGGCGATGGCACGCAAGCGAGCCAGCACCCTTTGTTCACGTATGCGGTCCACATCACCCATGCGGGAAGCTCCTGAGTCCTGGCGTTGTTGTTCCAACGGCTGCGCGTGTTTTCACGGGACACGCCTTTCGTTGGAAGCCTCCACCAGCAGCTGGATCTGTTGCGACACCAGGTCCATCTGTTGCTGGATCAACTGTTCCACGCTGCCCGCGAAATCCGCTTCTGATCCGGCGCGTTCTTCCGGCCGCGCCGATACCGCTTCATCGGCTGGAACCTCCGGGACGGGGGCATCGCCATGCGCCAGCCCGATGTCCAGTCGGGTCGGTTCGACCCAGAACCGCTTCCGCTCGAACGGGTATGTCGGAAGTGCGACTCGCTGGCGCTGCCCGGCCTGAAACCTGCCCCAGTCGGGCGCGGCGCCGGCTGCCCACAGCCTGCCGACCGCCGCGACCAGATGGGCCACATCCGAGCCCGGCGACTGAATGGGACCCAGGCAAGGCACGACCGCGCCGCGCTTCTCCGATGGCAGGCACTGCCGCGCCAGCGTGCCAAGGGTCTGGCCGGGCCCGACCTCGAGCAGGATGCAAGGGGTATCCGATGCGGCCACGGCGACGCTGCCGGCAAAATGCACCGGGCTCATGAGCTGCTGCCCCCAATAGTCCGGATCGCACCATTGCGATGCATCGGCCACCCGCGCCAATGCGGTCGAGATGATCGCCAGGGCGGCGGGCTGTCGCGGCACGGCGGCTACCGCCCCGGCCAGCGGGGCGCGCACCGGCGCCATCATCGGCGAGTGAAACGCATGCGAAGTCACCAGCGCTGAGCACTTGATGCCCTGCTGCTCCAGCGAGCGTGCCAGTGTGTCCACCACATCCGTGCCGCCACTGACCACCGTCAGTTCCGGCGCATTGATCGAGGCGATCGCGATGCCCTCGGGAATCAACCCGGCGAGCCGGGCGGTGGAAGCCCGCACCGCCAGCATCCGCCCGCCCGGCTGCGCCTGCATGAGCCGGCCGCGTGCCGCCACCAGGCGCATCGCGTCCTCGATCCCGAACACGCCGGCGACGCAGGCCGCGGTGAATTCACCGACGCTGTGTCCCATCAATGCGTCGGGCTGGATGCCCCAACTCTGCAGCAGTCGCGTCAGCGCCATCTCCATCGCAAACAGGGCCGGCTGGGCGATCCGCGTCTGCGCGAGCGCTGCCGACGCCTGCGATGCGTCGATACGCGATTGCCCCGGGTCCCACAGCAGGTACGGACGCGGATCCTGCCCCGCTGCTTCGCCGTCGTTGTCCAGCGCCTTGCAGCAGCGATCGATCACCTCGCGGAACACCGGTTCGCAATCGTGGAGTTCGCGCGCCATCCCCGGGTACTGGGCACCCTGGCCGGGAAACATGAAAACCAGCTTCGGCCGCGATTCACGCAACAGGTGGGCTTCGCCCGGCGCAGCGGATCGGCGCAGCTTTTCCACCGCGTCCGCGGCGTCGCCGGCGACGACCGCGCGGCGGTGCTCGTACTGGCAGCGACCGACCTGCAGCGTGTGCGCGACGTCGTCCAGCGGGATGTCCGTGTGCTGCGCCAGGAAGTCGGCGAGTTGTTCTGCCTGTGCGACAAGCGCAGTCTCGGTTCGCGCCGACAGAGTCAGCAGGCAATGCGAACGGCGGCGCCCGCGCGGCAGTGGCGCCGGGGCCTGCTCCAGGACCACGTGTGCATTGGTTCCTCCAACCCCGAACGAGCTGACCCCGGCACGGCGCGGCCGCTGCGGCTCGGGCCAGGGCCGCAATTGCGTGTTCACGTAGAACGGGCTGTTGGCGAAGTCGATCTTCGGATTGGGCCTGGTGAAGTTGATCGCTGGCGGCAGCACGCCTTCGTGGATGGCCATCGCGGTCTTGATCAGCCCGATCGCACCGGATGCGACGTCCAGGTGGCCCAGGTTCGCCTTGACCGACCCGATGGCGCAGTAGCCCTTGTCGGTCGTGTGGGCGCGGAACGCGGTGGACAGTCCGGCCACCTCGATCGGGTCGCCTATCGGCGTTGCGGTGCCATGCGCCTCGACATAGCCGATTGAGCGCGCGTCGATGTCCGCCGTCGCCAGTGCCAGCGAAATCACCTCGGCCTGCCCGTCCACGCTGGGCGCCGTGTAGCTCACCTTGCCACCGCCGTCGTTGTTGATCGCGTAGCCGCGTATCACCGCGTAGATCGTGTCGCCGTCGGCGACCGCATCTTCGACGCGTTTGAGCAGCACGACGGCAGCGCCGTTGCTGAACACGGTGCCAGCCGAATGCTCGTCGAAGGTACGGCAGTGGCCGTCTGGGGAGAGCATGCCGCCCTCCCGGTAGTGGTAGCCCCGGCGCTGCGGCAGCACGATCGTCACCCCGCCTGCCAGCGCCATGTCGCACTGGTAGGAGGCAATGGCCTGGCATGCGGTCACGATCGCGACCAGCGAGGTCGAACATGCACTCTGCAGCGTCATCGCCGGCCCGCGCAGGCCAAGCTTGAACGCGACCCGCGTTGCCAGGTAGTCCTTGTCGTTGCCCAGCTCCGTCTGCAGCGAACCGATCTGGATGGACTCGATCAGGTTCGCCAGGAACTCCGGGTTCGAACACAGGTTCCACGTCAGATAGGTGTCCATGTAGCAGCCGCCATAGACACCGATCGAACCCGGGTAGCGCTGCGGGTCATGGCCCGCGTGCTCCATCGCCTCCAAGCACAGCTCCAGGAATACCCGGTGTTGCGGATCCATCAGCTCCGCCTCGCGCGGCAGGTAGCCGAAGAAACGCGCGTCGAACATGTCGATGTCGTCCAGCACCCCCTTGGCGCAGACGAAGCTGGCATCGGCGCCGCCCCGCTCCGGCGGCGGCGCGGGAATATCCAGCTGGTCGGGCGCGAAGTGGGTCACGGACTCCACGCCGTTCTTGATGTTGCTCCAGAACGCGGCCACATCGCCGGCCCCGGGGAAGCGGCCGGACATGCCGACAATGGCGATACCCTCGGGGCTCACGATCCGACTCCCGCGCGTCCGGCGGCACGGCTGCGCGCGGCACGCATCCTGAGGCCGCGCAGCCGCGCCGCATCAGTCACCCGCCCATCCGAGTGCACCCCAAGGTGGGTGGCCAGCGAGGCCACCGTGGGGTGCTGGAAAAGCGCGGTGATGTCCAGTTCCACGCCGAGCCGCTCCAGCAGCAAGCCATGCACCTTCACCAGATGCACCGACTTGCCGCCGAGGTCCTGGAAGCGGTCCTGGCTGCCGACCTTGTCGACCAGAAGCACGTCCTGCCAGATCGCGGCGATTTCGCGTTCCAGACCCGGCGCCGGCTCGATATAGCCCGATGCGAGGTCCGCGCGCGGGCGCCTGCGGCGCGCCATTGCCTGCTCGATCCGGGCGCCGGTATTCAGGGCGATCGCGATGTGCTCGAACACAGCGCCGATATCCGCACGCTCCGCCGCCGGCGAAATGGCCTTTCCCGGAGTATCAGCGGCATGCGACAAACCAGGTGTGGAGGGATCGTCGTGGCCAATGATCGCCGACGCATTGAATGCGACGCCCGCCGCGGCCCCCGCCGGCAGGCGGTACCAGAGGTCTTCGGATCCAGCCGCCGATTCGGCGACGCCGAACACTTCCGCCAGAAAGCCCGCGACGGGCGCGTTGCGCTCTCCATGACGGAACAGCAACACTACTTCCTCAAGCCCCACCGAAAGCGCGTGGGCACCGGCAGCCGCGACCATGCGGTGTTCGATCCCGCGGCCCAGCGCGCGGCAGCTCAGCATGAACAGGTCCACGACGAGCCGGCCGGCGTCGGCGCGTCCCCGGATCTGGCCGACGATGCCGTAGTCACCGAAACGATCCTCGGCGCGGACATAGCGATGAAACACACTGCCTTGCGCGGTGGTGCGGGCAATCTCGTGCTGGTCGCAACGAATGAGGCTCGCATTGAACTGGTTGGTGCGCTGGGTCAGCTGTGCAAGCCGGACCACCTGCGCGGGCGATGGCGGTTCGATCTCGACCAACAGCTCAAGGCGGTCGATAAACGCCTGCAGCGAATCCGCGGAACGGCGCAATTGCGTCCGCGCGATATTGTCGACGTACATACGTGCGCGCCCGCGATCCTCGGCCGTCGCGCCGACCCGGTCAAACAGCCAGAGGTGGTCCACGAAGGTCCTCAGCTGCTCAGGTTCGGTCGGCACCCGCACGGTGGTCACCGATGGGCAGCGCGCGCGCATCTGCGCGCACTCCATCGGGTTGTCGTCCAGGAACACCACGCTGTCCAGGCTCAGCTCCAGCTCGGAAACCATGGCGGCAAGGTTGTCCGGCTTGGGGTTCCAGTCGACGCGATGGGCCACCAGATGCGACCACTGCAGCGGCATCGGCGGTTGCCGTTCGAAGACGCGGCGCACGTCGGCTTCTTCGTTCTTGCTGAGCAGGCACAGCAGGCGCCCGCCGTTGGACTGCGCCACCAGCTCGCGCTGCAACGCGGCGTGGCCCTCGCTGATGCGGACACCTTCGACGCCATCCTCGGCCACCACGCCCGCCCACAGCGTGTGGTCGCCATCCACTCCAATCACCTTGATCGGCGCGCGAACCTGCGCCGCGTACCAGCGCGCGATGCGGGTACCCAGTACGGTCATCGCCTGCGACGTGAACGGGACGTGGCCGAACCGGTCGGATGCGGCGTCATGCACATGGTCCACGCCGTAGCGCTGCATGGTGCTATCGCCGGTTTCCACCGACAGGTTGGGCGTGCTGGCGAGCAACGACTCAAGCTGCGCCGTCGCACGCTGGAGCACCGGAGCATGCCGATCGCAGGGTCCAATAAGCACCAGGCAAGGCACCTGGTGATCGAACGCCGTCAATGCCGACCCGAGCTCCGCCACCTGCCGTTCCACCTGGTCCCCGTCTGGATCACCAGCCCCGTCGGCACCCCGGCGCAGCAGGTCAGCCCAGCGCACCAGTACAACATTGGCACCGGACCGGTTGCTGCGCACGGCACTGCCCGGATCGAGCAATTGCTGGAACACCTGGGCGTACGGCGCCATGTGCACCGTCGCGTCAAGGCCGAGAAATTCGAGCCAGAAGCCGACCGCCTCGGCCGCCGGATCCAGCGTGTAGGTACCGCACAAGGTCAGCACTGGTTTGGTCACGATCGTTCCTCTGATTGCCATGCCGTGGGCCTGGTCCCTTCCGCACGTCATCTGGAATTCAACGCGATCCAGCGCGACCAGCGGACGAGCGCCCCAGTGGAGACAGTGACGGTCGCTGAGACCGGTTCGCCGCAGCCGATACGCTCGGCTACGGGTGCTCGGCCCGGATCACTGCAAGCGTGGACCCTGATGCCGGCGCAACGCATGGATGAAGGCAGCTCGCGCCGATCGCGCCGGAAGTCAACGAGCGCCGCGCCTGAACAGCACTACCTCGACCGTCTGCAGCAGGATCAGAAGGTCCAGCACCAGCCCCTGGTTCTTTACGTAGAACAGGTCGAACGTCAGCTTCTCCTCGGCATCCTGCACCGAGGCGCCGTAGGCGTAGCGCAACTGCGCCCATCCCGTCAGCCCGGGTTTCACCGAGTGGCGGACGTTGTAGTAGCGGATCTCGCGCGCGAGCACCTCGACGAACTGCGGTCGCTCCGGACGCGGGCCGACGAAGCTCATGTCGCCACGCAGCACGTTGAACAACTGCGGCAACTCGTCCAGGCGGGTCTTGCGGATGAACCGTCCCACCCGTGTGGTGCGATCGTCCTCGCGACTGGCCCAGCGCGCGACGCCGTCGCTCTCCGCATCCACCCGCATGCTGCGGAATTTCACCAACTCGAACGTGCGCCCGCGTTCACCCACCCGGGTCTGGCGATAGAGGATCGGGCGTCCTGATTCCAGCCAGATCGCCAGCGCCACCACCAGCATGAATGGCCACGCGGCCAGCAACAGTGCCGATGCCGCCAGCAGGTCGAAGAAGCGCTTGTTGAGGCGCCGCGGCATCGAGTGGTCGAATCCGCCGCAGAACACCAGCCAGGACGGATCGGCCACGTCCAGGCTCACCAGCCCCGCCTCGCGTTCGAAGAATGTCGACAGGTCGGACACCACGATGCCGCGTTGCGCGCAGGCCAGCATCGAATCCATCGGCAGGCCGCCCCGACGCTCGTCGGGAGCGACCACGATCTCGTCGATGTCCAGCGCTTCGGTCAGCTCCGGCAAGCTCACCCCGGTATGCAGCTGCAGCCCCTCCGCGACCACCGCGGGCTGGTCGTCCACGGGCACGAAGCCCACGATGCGAAATGAATGCCGGTCGGCCGTCCTGCGCATGCGCCGGTTGATCAGGTCCGCATTGTTGCCTGCGCCGAACACCAGCACGCGACGCTTCCATGCACTGATGCCGAACAGGCGGACCATCAGCAGGCGCACCGCGACCACCGCGAAAAACCCCAGTCCAAGCCCGAT
>Ga0209320_10000499_pt1 | contig 20120 bp, 15 predicted proteins | sample Rifsed13ft4_FD_184008 | JGI IMG/M metagenome (GOLD analysis project Ga0209320, IMG submission 184008) | Soil microbial communities from Rifle, Colorado, USA - sediment 13ft 4 (version 2) | ecosystem: Environmental > Terrestrial > Deep subsurface > Rock core/Sediment | place: Rifle, Colorado... | reverse complement strand
GCTAATAAAGAATATGTGCGCCCAACTGTAGACCTGTGAACTCAGGGCAGATAGCAAGAAGCTTTTACGGGCAATTGTAGGTATTACATAGCCTTTCGTGACCTATAAGGACGTTCGCTAGGCGTCCATACGTAGGTCCTACATGGGGCGTTCTATGCCTTGCGGCTCTGCAACTCACTGGCCTCGTTGCAGTTACTGTTCGTGCTTACAACGGGAACACGAACGGCCAGAAACATAAGCCCGTCTTTCTCTCTCAGTGGAGGTACTAGACCGTAGGGATATGGGGGCTGGCCCCCTCTCCAGGCCCCTCCCCCCCCCACCCCCTCCCCCCACCCCGCCTACCACCCCTACAAAGAGTGTGCGGCGGTTGAGAAAAAAAGATCTATATAGGGGGTAGGTTCACGACTACTCCCACTATATATATCTAATAGGTCACCCCAGAAAAATTTTCACTCTTTTCCGGCATCCTTCCCCTTGTATATTCGTACTCTTTCTCTCTATGGGATTTTTATGCCTTTTCCTGTTGAAAAGTTAGCATTTCTGTTCTATAATAGATTTACAACTAGAGAGGAATGAAGAATGCCTAGAAAAAAGGTGCTTGGGGAGCGAGCGATGGTGGTCTTTGAGTATGTCGTTCTCCACAAGAGCGAGAACGACGGAAACTCACCCACCATTCGGGAGATCATGAGGAAGTGTCAGATCTCCTCGACCAGTATGGTGAACTATTACCTGTACCAGCTACAGGATTTCGACAAAATTCGCTTCCAGGGTATTCGCAATATCATCGTCGTTGGAGCAAAAGGCTGGTCTTTTTAGTGTAACGAAATCACTCTTTTTGCGTTTTTCCTTTTGTAACACCCTGTTTTCAACTTCATACTACCTCGAACGTAGCCTGGGATTGCTGAAAGGAGCTTTGTCAATGCCGAATGAAGAAATTACTCAAGAGTCCAATCCATCCATGTGGGAGAAACTTCACGCCATCTGGATTGGAGAGGAAAAACCAGGGGGGCGTCCAGGATATGTCCTTTTGGGTTCGACAACCTATAGCGTCATTCAAAAAGTGGATGGATCCATAGCCTTTGTAGGATACACTGCGGAGAACCTCTATGACTCCACCAGCTTCTGATGACAAAACAAATAGCCAGGAAGTAAAAGAGATCAACGAGAGTGATAGGATCCCTCTCACCGACAAAACCCTCGTAACAATCCTGATAGCTCATGGATGCGATTACACCTATCATCGGGGCTCCGGGAAGACATTTTTCTATTTTGATCCAGGTGAGACCCACGATATCCGAGAAGCCTGGAAACTCAACAAGTCGATCCCTATCGATGACGTTCGGAAGGTCTATAGGGCACTCGACTCCTTTCATTCTGCCGTGAGGGACTACTGAAATGATAAAATCTTTGTGCTTGCCCAAGAGATTGGAAATCGTCAATCCGACCGAGAAAGAGATTGCCACGGTGAAAGAGTGGTACCGGCGCTGGTGCTATGCCTCGAACGGTAGATGGTCCCGAATATGCGGCAGAGACCGGATACCTCATTGCAGAGTGACCACCGGAGGCCGTGAGTGGACACCAGGAAAGTAAAGGATATCGCCGTTTACTACGGCAAAGAAAAAGGCTTTCTCCACCCCACGGCAGTAACTATAGACGGGGCCTACTTGCCTGTTTCGGCAGTAGAAGTTATCACCCTGGTCGCTGATCAGATGGGTAATTTGCGCCTGACGATCCCTCTAAATCGTGTCCGGCTGGTTGTCGAGGATAATTTAGAGCAGGAAAGCGAGGATCCCTATGCCGTACCGTCTAAACCCCTCCAATAAGAAAGAGATCCAAGTCAAAAGGGCAGGTAAGTGGTTGCGCTTTAGACTCCATCCAACGGTCGGGAAAGCTGCCGCTCATTTGGCGGCTCTCAAGATAAACGTCAAAGAAGCCTAAATGCCCCGTAAAACGATCGCTCGGCTCACCGAGGATGAGATTGAGATCTTGAGGAGGGGGGTGGAGGATCCTAATCTCATCCTCGACTATTTCACCCGCAAACCCGGCCAAGACCATGGTTTTCGCCTGGATGATAACTTCGAGGATTGGGGGAAGTGGCAAGTCATGGTCTGTAAGGCCACTCAACAGCGTATCGTGGTTATTGGTGGCTTCGGCTCCGGAAAGACCAAGGGCGTCGGGGCTGGTGCGATCCCCTTCTGCCTGACTACCAAGGACTTCAAATTCATGAATGCGGCTCCGGTTGCCTGGCAGTCGGAGATCATGTATAAGTTCATCAAGGATGAGTTGGGCCGGGATACCCGCCTCGGAGACCTGATCTGGAACGCCCCCAAAAGTCCCTATCCAAATATCGAGTTCCGCTTCTACGTCGGCAGCTACCTCATGGTCACCACCATGGAGTTTATGTCAGCCGAGAAGAATGGCAATAACATCCTTTCCTGGGAAGGCGATTGGGTAAATATCGATGAGGCCGGAAAACTGGATGACCTGAGCGGCACGATTACCAACCTGGGTACCCGTATGCGTGGCACCATCAACGGCAGAGAGCGCCTGGCCCGGATGAGTATGACCTCCAACTCCTGGGATGATCCCGAGCTGTGGTATCGCTATGATCTCTCTCAAGACAATCCTGAAGACTATCTCTCGATTACGGTCTCTTCCAGGGCCAATAAGAACGTCACGCCTAAGCAGCTCCAATTGTGGCTGAAAGACATCCCTGAAGACGAACACGAACAGCATATCGAGGGCACCAGGCCGCAAGGCAAGGGACTTTACTTTTCAACGATCAAGGTTGCTGCCTGCGAAGACGAGAACTTCGACGGGCATATCATCGAGGGCGTCCAGAAAGGCTATCCAGGCTTCGAGATATCCAAATCCCCAGGGGCGGGGATCGTCTATTATAGAATTCCTAGAGGGGAAGGCCATAACTATATCCTGCTAGGTGATCCTGGGATCGATAATGCCCCCAATCGCAATGCCCCCGTTCTGGGGGTTTGGGACGTGACCGACTTCCCCAAAAATAAGATGTCTATGGCCGCTTTCTGGTGGGGAGCCGGAAACAAATCGATTACACCTTTCATCCGGCAGCTCTTGACCTTCATGGCCGCCTATGATCCGGCCTTTACCGGAGTGGATGCTACCGGTCCTCAGAAGAACACTAACGAGCTTCTGAACCTGTTCTTGCAAGGAAAGAGGTTCGAGGACACCCGCAGAGATGAGTGGCTTGGTGGGGTCGATGTGTCCAAGGTTACTAATCTCTACATCATGCCGATGGACTTCTCTTCCGGAAAGAAGTCCGCTTACTTGATTGCATGCCGGTTATACTTGGAGGCAAGCTTGATGAGCTGGCCCAGGATGGTTAGAGGAATAAGGAGCCAATTGACTAATTATGATCCCGCTAAAGACACTGGCGTTGCAAAAGCTAAACTTACTCAGGACATCGTTTCGATGTTCTGTATGTCTGCTTTCGCAGCGAGGCAACTCTTTTATTTCGATCCTGAAGACCAGAGCTCGCAGAAGGCTGATCAGGATCTTGAGCTTCTTGATCCAGATGCTGACCGAATGGTACGCCTGGCTGGAGAGGAGCGAAGTATACGATCAACCCTACGTGCTTGATCGCTCTCTTAGGCTCCCCGATCGGGCCCTTCATACCCACTATCGCAGACATAAGGGATTGTTTGAGGATTGACAGCCCCAAAAAACGTTGTAAAATGTATACACTAGCTCCTGCATGAGCTAACCGGGGGGAAATGTACTTCATCCGAAAGTAGCCCATGAACGCCACATTGTGAATATCTTGCTTTCGGATGGGGCGATTTGCTACCTCAAATTCAAGAGTTTTTTGAAAATCTGGTTCGGCCAAGACCAGAATTCAGTCTCCAGGATCTGGAGAACTTTCCCTATTCTGAGTACAACCGGAATATGTCTCGTTATACCCGACTGGAGAGCTGGTATTCAGGTGAGGCCCTAGACGAGACGGTCGAGCGACAAGGGAAAGAGATCGAGCTCTATCCGGTCAAGTACAACCCGCTCCCCAGGACAGTAGAACAGCACACCTATTACCTTTTTGGACAGGTGCGCCATGATGAACGCCCACTGGTCTACCCGAAAGTCAATCCTCCCGATACCACCAACGAAGGACAGATCAAATCGGCCAAGGATTTAGAGGACATTCTCTACCGCTTGTGGTCAGAGTCCAACGGCAGGGCTATCCAGTGGCAAAATGGAGCCCAAAGCCAGCTCTACGGCGGCAACATCTTCCGGTTGGTCTACACCCCCAAGGATCCTCTAAGAACGATCCCCCTTCGCATTGAGAGCATTCATCCTAAATCCTTTATCGGTATCCCGGACGGGGCTGATTTCTGGCGTATGCGAGAGACCTGGATCATCCGGGCCATCAACCACCGGGAGGCAGCCGAACATGGTGTGCTCCTGGATGAGAACATCCAGCCCTGGATGATCGAGCATACTACGGATGACGGGATCGAAGTAACTATCAATGGGGAGCCGGCTCGCCGCAACGAACAGTGGTTGACCCGAGAGAATAGATACGGCTTCGTTCCACAGGTCTATATTCCCCACATTCGGGTTTATGGCTTCTACGGGGAGACCTTTATAGAGAACGTCCAGGGGGTCATCCGAGAAATGAACTTGCGCCTGGCAGACTACGGCGATGCGGTTACCACGGACGCTCACCGCTACATGAAGATGAAGAACGTCTCCGGGACGCCCACGGTCCAGCAGATCGCCCCTGGGCTTTATGCTATCAACCTGCACTCCAACCCCTACATCACCGGCAACGAGAAAGAGCCTGACCTGGAAGAGGTCGGCACCAACCGGGCCTCCGATCCCATGCAGAAGCTTGGGGAGGCTCTCCTGGCAATCTATAGACGCCTGGTTTCCGTTCCGGGGATTGCCGATGGGGAAGACGAAGGATCTCAGAGATCGGCGGCTACTTTAGTGACTCGCATGATCTCTTTGGTTTCACACACCGACAGCGAGCGGATCTTCTGGTCTACCGGCCTGAACCTGCTCACCCGCATGGCAGTCAAGATGCTGCTCATGACCCCGCCAGACGTACTGGATATCAAGAATGTAGCCGTAAAACCTGAACACCTGCTCTACCCCATCAGGCACGAATGGGCACCTGTCCTACCGAGAGACCGGGAACTCCTGGTCCAGGAAGCCGCAACCCTCATGGCCGGTAAGTTAGGCTCCATCGAAAGGTTGCTGGACACCCTGGGCGTGGATAACCCCTCGGAGGAAAGGGACAAGATCCTCAAGGATCTGAAAGAGCTCCAGAAACTACTGACGCCTCCGCAGCCGGAGGGTCAGGCCAAAGAGCGAGGTATTCCAGGATCGAGCCAGGAGGCCCAAAAGGGCACCCCGGCTAGAGAAGCAAATCAGGAGTAATCATGTTTAGGCCAATGTTTTTGTTCGATACGGACCCGGATAGCGGTACGGGTGGAACAGGTACACCCGGAGACGCCCCCGGCAACGGCGATCAAAACGCCGATCCCGTCAAGAAACCGGGGACGGATTGGGAAGCTGCTTATAAGGGTCTCCAAAGACTTCAGCAAAGGACCAAGAAGGAGCTCGATGAGCTCCAGGTCAAGTTCGATGCCCTAGTCGATGATCACGAGACCGAGAAGCAGACCCACAAGGAAATAACAGGAAAGTATTCCGAGCTCCAGAGACAGAACGTAGATTTGACTTCACAAGTGAAGTCTGTTCAGGAACAAGAGGCAAGCCGCACTCTCGAGCGTGATCGTTACAACCTGATCCTGAGCGAGTTCTCGGACTTGGCCTCCTTCGAGGCTGATAGTCTCCTGCCTGCCGGAACCAACGTGGATGAGCTTCGAGAGAAATTCGAGAAGTTCCGCAAGTCGTTGGAGAAAAGCGGTAAGCAGCGAGTCAAGGACGCCCTTGAGGGTGAAGGGCCAGGCCCGGTGGGTGACGATAACAGCCGTGACCCAGGCAAGAAACGCTCCATAGATGAGGTCTATAACGAACTGGTTGCCCTGGGAGGGACCCAAACTCCAGAAGGCAGGGCAAAGTACGACAAGGTTATGGAAGAGTGGATTGCCCTCAATTGACCTTTAGGAGAATTTGATATGGCCGTAGGTGATTTCGATACCTATTATAGCGACGAGCCGTTCTCGGTTATGGATAAGAACCAAAGAACGTGGCTCGATCCAGACCTCATCGATATGTGGAGGCTGCGATCGGTCTTTCGTCCGGTATTGACCTTCACCCGCTCCCTGCTCGACGTTCGGGCTGCCAAGATGGTAGTCTCGCAACTTTTGGACCCCCATGCGGATACGACCCCGCTGGCGGCCCGGCAGATTTGGATGCCAAGTATGCACATCGACTCTCGGAACATCGAGATCGAGTTCCAGCACAACGGCGGCAAGATTGCCTTCCATAAGTATGACGAGTACATTACCTACTGGAAGAAGAACCGTCAGGCAGGCTTGCGGAGGATCGCTCGGGGAGCCTTAGGGCAAGCCGAAGTCGATATGAATGACCTCCTGGCCCGTAACGCCCTTATCCAGGGCGCTCAGAATACGGGCTACTCCCTCTATATGGGGAGTGCAACCAACTTCAACACCTTGACCACCGGGGATAAGTACGATCCCGACGTGGGCGCAGATATCTGGCTCGGCATGGCGAACCGTGGCATCGCTGAAGCTCTTGGTCCTACGGGTGCCGAAGGCTCCATCGTGGCCTACACCTCCCCCGGCGTCATTTATGACATCCAGGGTGCGGATGACTGGATCACCATGCAGGAATACATGCAAGACCGGGCCCGGATGCGCTACGAGGTCGGTGCGTACAAGAACGTTCGCTACGTCCAGACCCCCAAGTGCAACCTGTGGAACTGTGGTGCGGTCATCGCTCGGGCAACCGTCTCGGCGGCTGTCACGGCTGGCGATGGCTCCCCGGCTCCGGCTACTGGCGTGAAGGTTGATGGTACATACCTGACCGGCCAGGACTCGTCTGGGATCACCCACTACCTCCAGCTCGGCAGCGTCACCTCGGGCTCAATCGGTGACTTTGAGGTGAACGATGTCATCACCCTCCACGCCACTGTGACCAACGCCTATGGCGTGACGAATGGGGTGAACTTCAACGAAGGCAAGCTGACCAATCGCCGGATCGTTGCGGTCGATGCTATCAACTCTCGCCTGGTTCTGGACCAGCCTGTCCTGGTTGACTTTGCAACAGACCTGGGCGGCGGTGTCTACGCCTATGTTACGAAAGCCCGAAATATCCACGCCACGATCTTTGTGGGTGGGCCTCAGGCAATCGTGGCTGGCGTGGCTCAGCAGCCTCAGTTCTACGAACTGGACCCGATCGATGACTTCAAGGCCATCTTCCGGTTCTCGTTCGACCAGTACATGGGCTATCAACCTTACCGGCCTGAGATCTTCGAGGTCGTGTTCTCTGCTGGCTCCACTCGGGTAAAGGGCCCAACGGTCGTACAGTAATGAACTACAGTGAATTCTCCCTGAAAGTGCTACGCCTGCTGGACGATCCGGATGGGGCGATCTATGGCGAGGAACTGGTCTGGGATGGTGTCTGCGGAGCTCACGAGGCCGTGATGCCGTATATCCCCAAGTTCTCCATGGTGACACTCACCTCCGGATCGGACGGGGACTCGTTCGCTCTCCCGAGCAACCTGTACTCCGTCCAGTCCATCCAGGTAGTAGAGACGGGGAGGTTCATCCCCAAGGCGACCTTGGCCCCTCTAACTGTGCGTTCTATAGCGCAGGACGACAATGATTGGAGCGAGTATCCACAGGGATACTTGAGCCTGTCTGCCCCTCTCGATGAGGGAGATGAACTGAAGATCTACTACTTCGCCTACTGGAACAAACCGGCCTCGGAAACGGACCTCACCTTCGTGATCGAGGTGCCCCTGGCTGCTTCTATCGGTATGCAGCTGTACGCTGCCTCCCAATGTCTGCTCGCCAAGAGCTCGAACTCGGCTAACATCCGGCAGTTCAACATTCGGGTCGATAGTGGCACACCGGAGCACAATCCCTTGAAAGTGCAGGCAGAGGTCTACCGGCACCTGTTTTACCAGGAGATGAAGATGATGCCGCCTTACGTAAAGGTGGGCCAGTGAGCCAGATCTCAGACCTGATCGTTACCCGCCTGGTCGAGAAGCTCTCGCAGGAGCTGATCAGTAAGGTCTCCTCGAGCGACCCTTCCAGGGCCGGGGAAGTTCAGGCATACCGCTTTCAGGATAACCCGCTCAACCCGGTCAACTTCGCATGGGTGAGCGCAGGCAATCCCAACGATCCTGACTATCGGGACGGCAGGGTGACTGCCGCCCAAATGGAGGATCTAGGGCTAAACCTTCCTGCTGGCGAGATCGGCGGCGGCCACTACTGGTGGCGTCGTGGTAGGGTAAGCCTTGGTTGCTACTACATCCTGAAGAGTTTCAAGCAGGACGTAGCGGCCAGGCACGCTCATAACTTCCTGGGGAGAGCGACTTATCACATCGAACAAACGAATGTTGCTGATTTAGTGGATGAATGGGGCGAACGAGCCTACTACCTCTGGGTTCCCCACTCTACCTTCTTCGAAGGTGGAGGCCCTCCAGCGCAGTACATCTGGAGAGGTGAGGTGGCCTGGCAAGCCCTCACTCATCGACCGTGACATAGGAGAAACACCATGGCGATTGTTGCCCAAGCAGGTATTTTGGGCTTTGGACCGCAGGCCGGTAAAGAGATCGACGTTCCTGCTGGCTCGTGGTTCAGGCATAAGGCAACGCTTGGTGACCTGGCTATCCTTGACGACCAGAGGCTCGGCCCACCGGAAGTGGGTGGCCGTCCGCTTCCCACCATCCCCTATAAAGCAGGGGTCATGGTGGGCGGTGGCCTGACCATCCATCCCCGGTTGGAGGCCTCGATCGGCTACTTGCTGAAAGGCGCTTTCGGCTTCTGCGACACCACTTCCGGATCGGGAGGCGTGTACAACCACGTTTTCAAACTGGATCCCTCTAATCCGGGCCTCGTGCCCTGGATGGGCTTCAGGAAAGCAATCCCGACCAGTGGTGATGTTGGCGATTACGTCTTAGGTGAGATCTACAAGGACTGCAAGCTCATCAATTTTGGCCTGACTTTACCGAACATGGGCCTCGTGGCCGCTCGAGTAGATGCGATCGGTCGGCTGTTCGAACTGGAGGAGGATCCTGACTGGTATTCGACCTCCGGCTCGACGGGCGGCTGGAACGCAGCTGGCGGCGACTTCGAGGACTTCCCTTCGATCCCAATCGGCTCCACGCCGGGTGGGTATATCAACACCCCAAGCTTCGGTACACTACCGGTCGTTCAGGCTCAGTTCACTATGAACAACCAGAACCTGGACATCCGGCAGGAGAAGGTCTACGGCTCTCCATTCCTGGAGGACGTGACCATCATCACCCGAGGTCTTCAGGTGGCCTTGACCGTAAAGTGGAAGAACCCCGGCCTCTACCGGCAGATCTTGACCGGGAGCCTGTCTGGAACGGAATGGAGCTCGGTGCCTTTTACCACTCCAATCACCTTCCGGACGCTCTCCCCGGCCAACATGCCGGGTGAGTCTCAGCCTTACGAGATTATCTTTACGGGGACAGAAGTTATGCTCGCCCTCCAGGGTGGGATCACCCTGGCCGGGAATGACGCCGTTCTGATGAACTTCACCGGGCAGGCCCTGGACGTTGCTGGAGAATACTGTACGGTAGAGCTCCGCAACCAGTGGCCCGACTACAACTGGCCTAGCCCATAATCCCATAGTCTAACGGGAGGTCTCTCAGAGAGACCTCCCCCTTTGCCATCATCATGAAAAATTGGGAAATTTATCGGAGAATTGATTTGACCCAAAAACTCAACCAGGAGCAGGTTATCCTGGTTATCCTGATCCTGATGTTCGTCATAGCGGAGTCGCTCTTAGTTCCGTATCTGACCTATAAGATCTGGTGCTTCTTTCTTGGAGGATGCTGAAATGGAAGGATTGACCGAAGGCCGTATTGTTCACTATGCGCTGGACGAAACAGAACACCGTCCGGCTATCGTTGTAAAGGTTTGGAGGACTGCCGATGGGCAACCGCCGGAGAATGGAATGTGTAATCTGCAAGTCTTCACAGACGGGCAGAACGACCATTATCACAATGAACACCTCCCGTTTGGCTTTGAGAAAGGGATTGCCTGGTGTACCAGTATCCTTTATTCCGAGAAGAAGGAACCCGGAACATGGCATTGGATCGAGAAGGCGTAAGGAGTATGAAATGCCGCTAAAACTAATCGCACCCATTGAGAAAGATTTTGTCCTGGAACGTACAGACTTAGCCTACGACAACGAGGGTGGACCTACCAAGATCACCATTCGGCAGGCTACTCAGGCTCAGAAGGAGCGCCGGTCGCTCATTCATTCGGAGGTCACCCAGATCGTCAACCAGCGTTCAGCTCTCTCGCAAGAGCTCCGTCTTCAGCAAAGTTGGTCGATCGAGGAACTCAAGCGTATCGAAGTGCAGCTCTCCCTGATCGGGTCCAATATCCTGGACATAGACGGAAACCAGCTTTTCAGGTTCAAGTCCACTAATGGGCATGTCGAACTGGATATGACCGATAACCAGTTCAAGATAGCCTGGGGATCGCTTCCGGATGACGTGGCCGACGAGATTCACGAGAAAGTCCTGGAGGTGAACCTGAGTTGGGCAGGCCCTTTGGGGAGTATGAATTAGAGAAGCTCCTGCATGAGCTGGAAGAGACCCTGATGAATTACTTCGGTGCACAGAATGAGATCAGGCTAGGGCTAAGTGCCATTATCCCGGAGAAGCCCCAGGCGCTTATCTACCTGGAGCAAAGGGAGGAGTTTAGGGCGCTACCCTTTGGAGGAGGTTTTCTGGACCAGCCCTATATCCTGATGATGGAAATGAAGCGGTGCGCCGATATCCGCAACATCTTTACCGCCATCCAGAAACAGCAAGACAAAAGAGTCTGACATGCCCTTCCAGAACTTCGACATCTCCAGACCACAAGAGACCGCCGCCTTCCAGTCCCCCCAGGAATTGAGGGACTTGCTCCTGCGGGAGCTTCGCACTTTGGGCTGGCAGGGTTACGAGCAGAACGTTCAGGTCAACCCGGCTCAAATATACAAGCAATCCGGTTGGGAGAGCGTCCCTAATGAGTTCGAGGTGAAGATCGCTCATCCACAGGCCGAGGGGCAAGCCTGGTTCGGGAGAGTTAGAGGTGCTCCCAACGAGACCTTGATGATCCGGACGGGTGAGGGCTACAACTTCATGCGTGGGGATCTCAGGTCGGCTGGTGTGGCAGGGATCGGAGAAGGGGTCTCAGAGACACCTTTCTACACCGGTATCCAATCCTTTGCCAGGAGGGTTTCAGGGGCTTTTGGCTCGTGGGTAGAGCAAAAAGGACAGACGCCAGAACGGTTCACCATGCGTGATACCGTTATGGACTTCTTTAGGAGGATCAATACGCAGGCCCATCCGTGGGGTGGGTCGTTCCAGACACCCGAGGGCCAGAACATTCCAGGGCGCATTCCAGCCTCGAACCTGTATGTCTCTCCAACGGAAGTTGCCAACCCGCAGGCTATTCGTCACCAGGCAGGCACTTACAACGTGCCTATTGTGGAGCCTGGCTTAGTGGCCGGGGAGACACCCGAGCAACAGCGAGCTCGCTATTCGAGGACACTTGAACAGTCAGTAGGAGCTCTACAAGAGCAGGCCAACCTTAGGGGTCTCTCGCCCTCCTCCATCTGGTCTAGGCTGTTTGGTGGTTACGTCCACGAGCCTTCCACAACAACCGGAGCGGTGTACGTTACCCCTTGGGCTTCCGGGGAATTGACACAGAGGGGCGGGGAGACGGCTGTAGATGTCTTCACCCCTAAACCCTATAAGCAAACCTACATAGCCGGGCGCAGGGAAATGGCTACTCCCATGATGCTCTATGAACAGGAGGGCCAGCAACGTCTCTCGATGATCCCGCAAGAGTTTCTCAGGCAGGCGTCTATCACTCTAAGGTCGGGAGAACAACCCTACCAGGGCATTCCTATGAGAACGGTTACTTCCATTGGCGAGCTGCCGTGGGGATCTGGAGCTATGCAGGCCCAGCTTCCACCGGGCCTCAGGGAGTATATAACCGAGCAAGGGGGAATGCTTATGGCAGGCCGGTTTGCCAGAGAGCAGCAGGAAGTGAAGGCCAAGAACCTTCAGACTTTTGCCGAGTCCAAGTTCCAGATGGATCCAAGCGTGTTGGGAAAGAGGCTCGATCCTGGCAAGCGAGTGGTCTACACAACAGGTGTCCCTGAAGGCCAGAGGCTTTCCTATACGGCTGGAAACCAGTACGAGCAGATATATGGCTATCAGGCAGTCTTGCCCGAGGCATGGCGGGAAGGCTTGACCCAGGAGCAGCTCGAGCCCTGGCTGAAACGCCTGACCCAGAAAGGCTTCCAGCAGATCAGTTTTGGCGCAGGGGAAGACCCAATCGTGGAGCTCATGAAGGTGGTTGCCACCACGGGGGCATTCAAGGGGCAAAGTGCAAAAGGGCAGATGAACCCATCGCTCGTTGGCGTCGAGCAGGCTGTCCAGACAGCTACAGGAATGCGAGAGTACGATATCCTGCAAAACGCCAGGAATATCGAGGCCCTTATGCTACCTGCCCTTCAGGGTATGGAGCGACCTCATGAGTTTCTAGGAACACTCTTTCGAGGAGATAAAGATGTCCTCCAGGCATTGACCACAATGCGAAGGGGGAATATTCCTCTCAGCCTGGAGGATGTTGGAAAGTTATCCGGTAGAGCGCAGACTGGTACCGAGATGCTCATGCAGGTCACGAATGCCCTGAGAGCCTACCCGAACCAGGAGGAGCTGATCCAGAAATTTGGCGCAGGCATTATCGAGAAGGGCCGCCAGCCTATCGAGCAGTATGATCCCGAGACTTACCGGCTTGCCAAAGAAGGGCTTGTCGAACACTTGAAATCACAGGGGATGGGCCAGAGTAACATCAAACAGTATTTGAGGACCTTCAATAAGAATGTCACCTTCGATAGGGACACTAATCTCTATACGTCCTGGATGACGACCCAATCTCTGTACTCCACGCAACTGAAGACTATAGTGCAGGAGGCCGCAGGCGTCGGATCCACTCAGGGCGAGCACCTTCAGGCGATGCTCGCACAAGGCCAAGGAGGTGTAGCCAGATGGATGCAGGAGCGTGAGGCCAATCTATTTCCCGATAATCCTGCCAGAGTTGCCCTTCAAGACGTAACTCGAGCGTGGCAAGCTACTCAGTGGGGCCATCCACAGGAATTACGCCGGTTTGCCACGATAGATAAGGATATAGCAAGGACAATTCGAGAGGGTGTACTGGGAGAGGTTCAGAGGCTCGAGACTGCGGGGGAACCTTATGGTCAAACTCAGCTCATGAGCATCTACGAGAATGTCATGAGAGAGGCTACAGGGAGGCAAGAGGGCCCGGAGCCGATCTATTGGGACCCGCTGAACAAAGTTGCTATGGCTGGTGGAGGACAATATAGAGAGCTCGAGAGCTTGCTCTCTGAGATTACAGAAGAGGGGGGGATGGAGTTTCAGACACAGGCGCAGGTGGCTACTAAGTTCAACAGGTTTATGGGAGGCTTATTGGAAAGTGCAGAGCTGGAAATTCCAGATGAGCTCCTGCGTAGAAATATTCAGTCATTCCAGGGAGAGTATACAGACACAGACCAGCTCCGCAAGCAAAGGGGCGGCATCTTCAGCCGGGCGGCAGGCACATCCACCGTACCTCCGGGCCAGGTGGTGATGACGCCTGAAGGACTTAGACGTAATTATCTATTGCAGGGCGGGACACGAAACCCCCTCGAGTGGAGAAGGTATCAAAGGATCATGGAGGGAGCGACCGGGATCATGACCAGGTACCCGGCTCCCAACATTGGTACTGAAGGAATGCCAGGCTCGATACACCCTGTATCCATCACAACGGAGCAGCCCTGGGTTACAGATCCAAAGGAAAGGATGAAGCGCACCGGCCCGAGAATTATAGATGCCATGAAGAGATCCGGGCTGATGCTGCCGGATTTGATCACGTCCTCGATATATGGTGCCAACCTGGGTGATATCGACCTTGACCCATATACCCTTCTTCCGCTCGCCATCAGGACAGGAAAGGGAGTATCTGGAGGATGGAAGAGGTTCTACGGAGAGACAGGAGACAACGAAGAATATAGCGGGTGGCTTCGGCAGATAACGGAGAACCTGAGGCCGGCCCAACAGCAAAAGACCTTCAATGCTCTCTTTGGGGCGCAAGCAGCCTCGATGAACCCCTGGGGCCAGAACATGCAAGCGTCCATTGCCCGGATGATGGGGCCATCTGGAGAGCGTCTGCTGCAACAACAGATCGGTGGGGAGATAGAGGATATTCGGGAAGGTCTATTTGCGAAACGGGCGCAGCTAGGAACACAGGAGTTTCAGGCAGAGGGGATGCTCTGGAATGAAACAAAAACCAAAGGGATGGGATCGGCCTATAACATATTCCGAAGGCGTCCGGCTGTGGCGGCTTCCTTCCTGGGTGTACCCGAGAGATTGGCAACCGAGATGGTGGATATAGGCCAAGCTCGCTACCAATCCAGGCTAGACTTCGAGAATAAATTCCAGAACTTCTTCGAAAACATCATGGGTACATCTGGCTTCCAGGCCGAGCTCCAGGACACAGGGGCTTATGAAGCTCGGTGGGGTGTCAATATGGCTGGAGGGAGCCAGTTCTCCTACTCGACCCAGATGTGGAACCCAATGGAGGAGGACGTAAGCGCCCTGGTGCGCCGGATCGGTGCTGGTATTGGTACGTCTGAAATGCCTGCCGATTGGGTTTCCAGTATGCTCATGCAGGTCCCGGAAGGTGCGGGGGAAGATGTGCTCCGGGAGAGACGGACGCAAATCTCTGAGGCTATTACAGGGGCCAGGGCAGTACAAGGAACACCGGCTGCCAGGTCCACGGCTATGGCTCGAGCAATGACCGGGCTCGAGGAGCAAGGACTGATCGGGACAAGATCAGTCGCAGGAATGTCGGCTTTGGCCGCAGGCTTTGAACGCACAGCCAAAGATCCTACCAAACGAGCAGGTGTCATGGCCGGTTTCGCTCGTAGAGGTGGCATTCTGATGGGCGGCGAGCGTGTTCCTTACGAGCAACTGGAGCAGGAGCTCAGGCCGCTCTCTACCTTGTTCGATTTCTCCAGACACCTCAAGGGAGAGCAACGCTATAAGACTGTCGAAGGAGTTGGGGAAGTTCTGCTCTCTGCCGAACAGAGAGGTATTGGCAATCTACCAATGGTCCGTGATTACCGCAAGACCTGGGGTGGACTGGCCGGGTTTTCAGAAGAAGGCCCTCTAAGAGTAGCCCATCCGGTCACAGGCGAGCCCATGCCCATCCAGACGAGAGAAGATCTAACAGCTCTCGTAGGAGCTTCACAGCAGGTTCAGGAACAGTTCGAGACGCCCTACGCTCGGGTCTTAGAAATGATGGATCCCATTCGCCAGTTCAAGACCGGAGAGATTGCCCGTAAACAGGCAGCCGGGCAGAAGCTTGATCCCAGGGATATCGGTATCTTGACTGCCTCGGAACTGTCCTATCCGGAAGGGTACACTGGTACAGGAGCACAGGAGCCCAGGATCGAGGGCACCAGAGCACACCAGGCATTGGCTTATTACTTACAGCAGGCCCAACCGCAAGGCGTCTCGGATGTCGAGCGGCGAGTCACCAAGGAAGGGCTGGTTACCGGGCAGACCGACTTTATTTACACAGACCCCGAGACCGGCGAACGCTCGATCATGGACTTGAAGACCGGAACGACCAGGCCGGAGGAGTATGCCGGTCAGATGGGTATCTACCGCCTTACTCACAAGGCACAGGGAGCCAAGATCCTACCCGTCCATAGAGATGTGACCGAGAGGTTCTTCTCAGAAGAGTTTGGGGCTATCCGGGCAGATCCAACTAAGTTCGGCGGGGCAGAGCGCAGGAAGGCCCTATTCAACGTAGGCGAGAAGATCTTCCAGCAGGGTATGGGTAACCTGGTCACCCTTGGGCCAGAGCAGACTAGTCCCCAAGTAGTCGAGCAGTTTATGAGCCGCTACATGAAGGCACAGGGCATTCCCATTCCAGGAATGGCAGGTGGCGCACCCAGGCAGGGACAGCCTGTTCCGCAACCCGGAGCACCCGGAGGGCCAGGAGGACCGACTGGAGGAACACCGGTTGCAGAGGCTATGCAAGAGCCGGAAGAGGAGCCACAGAGACAGACATTTTCCCAGGTTGGGCGGCAGATGGCAGGCCAGGCAGACATGGCCGAGATCGCCCAATACTTCGCTAACACATTTCTAAAACAGGTGGGGTCGGGGGGAGGTCGGGGCACGATCTTTGGGCGCAGGACGAAGTACAGTCCCGTACAGGCGCAGGCTGTATGGCAGACAACCGAGGCCATGTTCGGCAAGTATTTTGGGGAGTTCACAGAAGGTGGTGAACTTCAGGGCGGTACACTCAGGGAGACCTTCCAGGAGTTGCCTCAAATGCTCTCCCAGATGTTTACCGGAGAGCAGCGAGAAGCGATTGCAGGGATGGCTCCACAGGAGGCTATTGCCCAAGCCCCCATGAGAGCACAGCAGCTAGGGATCAACTTCAGGAGAGGCGTACAGAGCATCCCAAGATTACAGGGAGCCCTACAGCAGTTTGGGTGGTTCCAGAAGTTTGCTCAGGCAATCACTCCTCAAATGAGAGACCTTGGCGATACCGGTCTTCCGGGAATGGCAGTTCAGGCCATGGCCGCAGGAGGCTCCGAGGCCGCCCGTTACCAGGAAGAGTTGAACATTCCAGGAGGTGCTCAACTAGGCACTCGCCTCGGTGAGACGTTCACCGGCTTCCAGTCTCTACAGCAGATCGTCTCTGCAACCAAGGCTGGCAGGGCAGGCGAGCAACCTCTCACCACTCAGGGTGTAGACCTGGCTAATCGCTGGTTGGGCCTTATGGAACAAACCACCAAGGCCATGGACATGCAGGTCAAGTCCCTGGGAGACCTCAAGGGCAGGCATACCGAGTTCAACGAAGCTATTGAGCGTGGCCTGGAACTAGACCCGAACAGGATGCTGGCAAAGCTGGAAACGTTGGGTAAGACAGAGGCCCAGCTTATGGGCCGGGCTATCGGTGTGCGCAAGATGTTTGGCCTACCCACCGAGGGTGCCGCAGGGCTGATTACTCCAGGAGAATTCGAGTCTATCCGTGGCATGGGTATTGGAAAGGAAGAACAGGCCACGGCGCTCGAGAGATACGAGACATCACAGCAGGCTTACGCCAGAGCCAGGGTTGGAGCCATGGCGACTGGGATGGGTAGACCGACTCCGGCTGGTTGGGGAGGCGGTGGAGACGAGCTGCGGGGTTACGGCAGGCTGGCTCGGGCGACCATGGGTGGCTTTGGCCTAATGTATCTACGGAGCATCTGGGATATCACCACTGGTGGCGCTCAGATGGGCTATGCTCCCTTCCAGGAGCAACAGGCCATGATCTCCCAGACAGTAGGCCAGGCCATGGGCGGCGGGATGCCTTATTGGGGACCTGAACAGCAGCTCCAGCAAGCACAGACCATGTATGGCGGGGCTGGATTTGCCGGTTTTAGAGCAGCACAGGCGCAGATTGCCCAAAGGCCAGGGCTTCAAGGGGGCGTCAATCTACTCCAGGCTGCCCTGGCTGGTGGAGGCGCTGGTTTATGGATGGGAGGTATGATCCCCATTCCAGGTGCTGCCGTTGCCCTGGGTGCCGCAGGCGCAATAGCAGCTCCCGTTGGTATGACAGCCATGAGCATGTTGGGCGGCATGGCTCAACCCGAGATCACCGGGGTAGGGATGGCCTCCAGGCTATTTACCGGGGGGTTTACTCCAGAAGAGCTTCAGGCAACAATGGATCAGAGATCTCGGGTCAATCCGTTGACGGGAGGACGGTGGACCCTACCGGGAAGTTCTTGGGCGGCAGGGATCGTTGGTCCACTCTCGAACTTCTTCGCATCTCCTACTGACACCCAAAGAGCAGCCTGGAGGTCTACCCCGGAGGCCCAGGATATCACAGCCCAGATCCAGAGAATTCGGGAGGCCAGGGAAGCTGCCCCAGAGCAGTCCTTACAGGAAGTCCTCCAGGGGATGGGTTACGATCGCAACCAGGTGGCCCAATGGATGGCCCGTTATGGGACGGCTGAGGCTCCTAGGTATCAGGCTCCGGCAGAGGGTGTAATCGGGGCAGAGATCATGGCCGGAAGATACGGCTTGCAGTTGGGGATGGAGCCTGGCGGCCAGTTCGAGTTTCTGGCAGGGGCAGTCTCCATGCAAGCTCCCTGGATACAGGCCGCTCAACAGATGGGGGCGGCTCCCTGGAGAACACAACGAGAGCAAAGAAGGATCGCCGGACAATTCATTCAGAGATGGACCGAGGAAGGTGGGCGTGAGGAAGGTGAGGCCGCCCTGCTTATGGAAGGCGCTCAAAGGTATGGCGTACTTGGTGCATCCGCTCCCCGCTTTAGAGAACAGGCCACAGAGGAGGCATACTACCAACAGTTGGCAGGCGTCGCCCCAGAGATGTTCGGGCTCATGCAACAACGCTATAACGTGGGTGCTGGCCTGCGGACCATGGGGATCCCCTGGCAAGCCCCTCCGGTGGGGGCGTTCCAGGGCCAGCCTACGACAGCTAACCTGCAACTCCAGCAACAACAGCTCATGCAGGATCAACAGAGATATCAGGCATTCCAGCAACTCCAGGGTGGCTTCCTGGGTCTGGGGATGGCTCCGGGAACAATTGATCTAAGCCAGTATGCAGGCTGGAATATGGGCCAGATCAACCAGCTCCAGTCCCAACAGCAGTGGGCAACCCAGATGGGCGGCCTCCTTGCAGGCAGGGGTGGTATGCCAACCCGACAGGCCGATCTGTTATCACAGGCTTTCACCCAACTTCCACAAGGAACATTCCAACAGCTTCAAGGTGTCACTTCTGGTAATCCCTTGCAGTTTGCAGCCTACATGACCCAGAACCCAGAACAGATGGCCCAACTACCATTGACCATGCCGGGGATTGGCGGCACACAAATGACCACTGCCTACATGGGCATGACGGATATCCGGGAAGGGACTAATCCATGGGGACAGTATACCCAGACTGTAACAGGAATGCCATGGGGTATGAGCTCTCTTGCAATGCCAGGGCTCACATCTCAATCTATGGCAAACCGCATTTGGGGTGCTGACTGGAGAGGTAACGCCAACATCAACCAGGACCTGATCATGGAGATGATCGAGGGCGGCAAGTTTGCAGGGCAGGAATGGCAGGCACAGGAGGCCAGAAAAGCACAGCAGGCCCAGGCAGGCATTCAGTTACAGCAGTTGGCTCTCTCTCGGGCCTTCAACACCGGCGTAGGGATTGACCAGTATTCGGGGATTGTCAACCCACAGACGGGCTCTCCGTTCGGGTTCAATACAGGCAAGTTCGGCTTCAACGTTCCTGGGGTGGCAAACTTCCAGTCACAGGGAGGCGGCTTCTGGGGTGTCCAGGACGCCTTCATGAATATGAATTGGGCCCAACAGCAGTGGAACTTCGGCCAGCAATCCCAACAGATGGAGATGGGCAACCGTTTCTTCCAACAGAATATGGGTCTCAACGTGCAGCAGTCCCAGATGCAGCGGGGCTGGTCCATGGAGGACTGGCAGACCCAGGATCGCACTCGGGCCATGCAGTGGGGCTGGAAAGTGGAGGACTTTGGCGAACAGGCCAGGTTCCTTACGGGTAGAGATCGCCGGATGGCCGAGCGTCAGATGGGCCGAGAGACCATCATGCACGACATCGAGGGGGAGCAAATCGATAAACAGCGTGAGCGCCAGAGAGAGTTGTGGGATCTGGAGGACGAACGCTTCCGGGTACAGAGACAGCAACAGCAGGAGCAGTTACGTTTCTCTCAGGAAGCCCTGAAAGTACAGATGCAGTTCTTCGAGGAGCGTAAGAAGCTGGAGGAGGAGCAGAACAAGCTTCAGAGGGCTTACCAGATTGAGCAGATGCGGCTGTCTGAGGAACAGGTCAAGGCTTCGGCGGCTTACGCCGAGA
>Ga0209320_10000487_pt1 | contig 20432 bp, 29 predicted proteins | sample Rifsed13ft4_FD_184008 | JGI IMG/M metagenome (GOLD analysis project Ga0209320, IMG submission 184008) | Soil microbial communities from Rifle, Colorado, USA - sediment 13ft 4 (version 2) | ecosystem: Environmental > Terrestrial > Deep subsurface > Rock core/Sediment | place: Rifle, Colorado... | reverse complement strand
CAAGAGGAACTACTATTAGACCATCTATCTGACTTATTGCTTCTGGTTCTCCTGGTGCTGAAACTAGAACTATTGAAATATCATTAAAAGTCGTATATAAGCACAAGCGATTGTGATAAAAACCGATACCAACCCCAGCGGGTATTTCAGAAAAGTTATCAAGTAAATGAGAAGCATCTTCCAATAAGTCTGCATCGAAAAATGAGATATTACTTAAAGTAGTTCCAATATTATCATTAATTGTAGCATTTGGTATAAAATAATAAGTATAACCTGTTGTGTTCCCATTGTAGTCGACTATAATCTTCGTTGCTACTATATGCCTTTTAATCCACTGAACACCACTAAATATTGGAACAGTAGAAAATGAAACTGAAAGTGCTGCACTTGTAGTATGACTTGCAAATGCAATAGGAGATGATAGAAACCCAGTATCCGTCTCTCCTACTACACCAAATAAATGAAAACCAGCATCAGTAAAACCAGCAGCTCCATCTCCTACAGTTAATGTGCCAGCCGGTGTTGCTCCAGCAGCTTTACGTGCTACAGTTCCATCTCCCTTATAAACATATAAGAATTGACTTTGTAACCCCTTTTCAATATTCAATGCACCTTGAGTGAAGGTCTTAAATGGAGTTATATATGCTCTGCCTGCATACTGCCCAAATCCAAAATCTTCCATTCCAGCAATAGTCAGTAACGGACCGTGAACAGTAGTAGAATTAACTACATGATAAATCTTCCCATCAGTCCCATCATAAGTTAATACTATTAGAGTTGAACCTGTAGGAGTAATATAATTATAAGTTCTAACAACATTCCCCAATGGAACGGCTACATTTTGATGTTTATCAATTCCAAACCTTGTTGCAACTGCACCATCCCCAACAAATCTAATATTCTCACAATCCTGAAAATGGTCTAATGGAACTTCATCCGGTTCTCCCCTCTGCCATAAGCCGTTAAATTCACGAAGAGTTATAGGTTGATGATCCCGCACTAGCTAATTCCCCTACGCTTATAACCAGAACGGAAAGGTCTACGCCGAGTAGAAATAGCCTGTCTTGCTTTGTTTTCAATTCCTTCCATATCATTAAGTGAGTCGATAGCAAAGCCATCTAACTCATCTGCTCTTGTTTTGTTCTCACCAATGAATCTTGCACAATAAGCCGCTGTTCTGTTGATCAGGTAAGAATCACCATTAATTACATCAATTTCTGAGTTTTCATCAACTATATCATCAAATAGTTGTTTAATAAAATCAATCTTCAAGTCAATAGGCTGATTTGCAGCTAGTAAACTAATTGTATTTCTTATCCAAGTATAAATTCTAAACTGTGAAATTTCAACCCCAGCCAAATAATGTGGAAGAAAATCCCTCTTATCCATTGGGATAAAGTTATCAGTCCCACTAGGTGATTCCCATAACTGCTGAATCTGAACCAATCCAGTTGGGAGCGCTGGGGTAGTTAATTTTGATACTGTTGTCGTTCCGGCGACTAAAGTAAGAACGGCTGAACTTTCATTTGTTACTGGCATATTTGAAAGCTCCATTTTCTTTCGGAGGTCTTTCAATGCCAATTTTAGATACGGTAGCTGAACTGCATAAGTATACGCTTGTTTAGCTGTGTCATTAAGCAGCGAAGCTACCGGGTCCATTACATCGCCAGCGGTCATCTTAACTCCTACGATGCAAACTTAATATCTTTACCTTTTGGATGATTTGAATCAATAGCTCTGCAAGTAGGACAAACAGGATAAGCAGGGTTCTTCATATTACCACAGGCAAAGCAGCGAACATGCTCAACTGCCTGGAAATTGGCTAGCCACTCTTTAGTATTCAATCCCAATTCACGAGCGGCTAGTCTCATATCATCAGAAATACCAAGTGGATTACCATTAGTTCGTGACCAGAGAGTATCAGCCATTTGAACAAGAGCACTAAACCATCGCTTCTGATTTGCTAATGCCTTGTCGAGATGGTTCTTATATTTCTCTTTAAGTTCTTTAATTCCAATATCACCAGGAAGAAAGAAAAAGCCAGGTTTGGATTCTGTTCCAAATGCAAGTAATCCTTTAGACCAATCGTTAACAACTGAGTCGGCAATAACTACAGACGAAACAGGAATTTCCAGTAAAGGTTGATCCTCTCCAACATCCTTCCACCATGAAGATGGACCAATAACTAGTAAACTAGGATTTTCATAATTACCAGCCGGAATTGAAAATTTTCCTGGTTGGATAGTTACATTCTCAGAATTAATATCTTTTGGATAAACAGAAACTAGTGTGCTCTTATCCAGGGGATTAACAGCGGCTCTTTGTGCTAAACGATTTGCAAATAGTAATGCACTCATGATTCGTAGCTCCTTGGGACGACAACTCCCGTTTTGTAACGAAGTGAATCCGTTACATCTGTCTCATCTCCGTAAAGGTAATCGTGTATCTCTTGAACAGACTTAATCTTTTCCTCATCTGCATTTTCTACATACTTTGCTAAAGAAGATTTCCCCTGAGCAGCATATATTGTATCAATTACAATCTGAGCTACAGGAAATATTGGTGGAAGATAATTATCATTTTTATCCATAAAAACAAAAATTGGTTCATAAGAGATTTTGGTTGCTGGTAATTCTGGTATGTTAACTTCAGGAATAACTACTAACCTCTCCAATACATACTTCTGATGAACCCACTGTCTATACTTTGGAACTAAACGAACTTCTGGAACTAATAGCGTTATTCCACCATCAGTTACATCCATTAGTCTTTTTTCAAACTGATCCTCTGACCAGACAATACGCCAGATAGGATCTCCTGTAATTGTATCAACACCATAGAGATCAGCTAGCTGCATATTCAAAGAATCAATAGTTTCAGTTAACTCCATGCTGGAAACGAGATTTGACTCGCTCCTCCCGTATCATAAACTGTCTGCCATTTACCATCTTGCTTACCAGGCCATACTGTTAATGGAGCAAAATGCCCAACAAATAAATCTAAATCACAGTGGATTTTGAATCCGGCTTCTCTTACTCTTTTGAAGAAGCCAATATCATCACACCACTCATCTTTTGATAACTCACCGAGACGAATCCAAGGTTCTTCAAGTTTTCTAAATACATCAGTTTTAATCAAACAGCAGCCCAACCCACAGGCTACAATCTCAATTAATCCTTCTACTTCATTACCCGGAATATATTGTCTACAAGAACCATCTTCATAAGCCAGATCAAAAATATATGGCTGATGGGGATGATTCCTACGTAGGTGAAGGGCTGTTACAATATCCTTATCATGCTTCAATAAAGAACTTAGAGTATGAGTTGGAAATGCTACATCATCATCTATAAAGAGAATATGAGAACAATCATAATCTAATGCTTGTCGAATAATCATATTACGATTTTTAGCCGGTGATTGTCCATGAGCAAAAGTCATTACAGTTCCATTTGGCTTTTCAAGCATATTAAAATAATCATAGAATGATGCCCTTCTTGTAATTTCGCCAGTAGGAACCCCAATTAAAACTCGAAATTGATTATCATTAACTCTTAATTTTCTCTTCATCTCTTCGCGTCTTAATTTTTCAGTTTCCCACAATTCATTATCAACTTTAGCGGCTTCTAAATCAATTGGATAAATTCTTCCATCTCCTAAATTGAATCCAATAGTTCCTTTATCATTATCATGACTAAAGATAATTTCTGGAATATAAACTCTCCTCTCTACAGGATGAATATAATGCAATGTATCATCAATCTTGTATCGTCTATATGGAGTTGGAAAGAATCCAACCATTTCAAGAACCTTACGAGAAACTATTGGAAAACATGCAAGCCTCTCATTGAACATGTTGTCATGAGGCCAAAATAATCCAATATTATCAGGTGCGTGCTCTTTAATTTTATCTCTAAGTATTACATCCCATCCCACAGTATGACAAGTTAAATCATCATTAGCTAACATAATCCAATCACCAAGTGATTCCTCGTAACATCTTTGGTTCAAAATTCCCATGTTTAATGGATTTGTAGAGGGATAATGAATCACTCTTACATCTAAATTGCTACTGTCTACATACTCCTTATCATCATCTACTAAAACAATAATTTCTACCGAATAGTTAGTTCGATTATGCATAACCGATTCAACAAATACTTTTAGCTGCTCAGGACGATTCGACGGACAAAGAATTGACAGAAACATGATTTGTTTGCGCGTATTAGACCATGCGCGCCCCGGTAGTTTTTCTGTCTACGCCTGTAATGGGTGATATTTTCCAGTAATTGGGTTGTAGAAGAATAAGATTGGAACATTGGCAGTAGCCGTTGTAGTGACCACAGCAATATTTCCTGTAGTTGCCATAGCTGGTAGAGCAGCAGTTGGAATCAACACCAACATATGCGCACCAGTTACAGGTGGAGTAATCGTGGTAATAGCCGTTGTGCTACTCACGAATGAAATAAAAGTGTTTGGCGCAATTGTAGTAGCAGATGCAATAGTCGGAGGCTGCGGCTGCTTATCCGACTGCACAGTGCTTAGATTCTGAAACAGGAGATCACTCATAGTTAACTCCTAACAATTCACTCCTAGCTAGATAGGCTTCTATGCCATTTACCCGATGATGGCGAGTAAACAAGCACAGCCATGTTCCCGTTTGCAATAGTTGCGGCTACTGCAATGTTTCCTGTCGTATTGGTAGTGATATTGTTACCGCTACCGTTTACAACAAATACTATAGTGCCTGCCTTACCAGTTACTACTCTAGAGAGAAGAGTCGTAAGCACTGTAGTAGTAGTTGTTGAGTTGACTCTAAGAATATCAGAGTCTACCTGGACGATATTCGTTAGAGATACAACTCGCTCTGATAGCCTCGAAACCAAACCTGGAATCACCACTCACCTCCATTGATTCCTGTTGTTAACTTTTTCTATCAGTATCCGCTCGGAACTGCCAAGTCAAAAATGTAGGCAGTAGCGGCTGGATTACTAACGAATGTCTGGACTCCGTATACCATGTAGAAGATATCGCTAGTAGCAACACCACCACTGGCACCACGGAGTTCGAAGATTTTCCTACCATCAGTTGTATAGAAACCAATGGGAAGAATCTCTGCCCTACCCCAGACTTCCTTATTAACAAAATCAATACGTTTTGGGTTCCAGTTAAAGCTGCACTTAACTGGAGCACCAGCCATTTGCATTCTGTCAAAATACATATCAAGACCCTGTGCTTTAGGATCTTTGAAAATGACAGAAACAAGCTGACCAATTTCCTCGTATGCCTGCTTTTGTGCTGGATGGGTCCAAGCATCAGGAGCAACGTCATTATCCAAGCCTACACGATTTCCAATCTTGTTAATCGCAAGGCGTGGCAATGGAAGAGTCAACGCATTGTCATTCGCATTAACTCCGTTAGACCTGATTTCTGGTGTGGTAGCTCTGTTAAAACCAAGCCACGTTCCAGTAGAAGCATTACTGTGGTGATAAGGCACTCCAAAGATAGCTGGAAGTGACGTTGGTGAACTAATACCAGAGACTACTAGAACATCCGTAGCAGTAGCACCAGCAATAGCAGGAGTAACGTCGATAACCTTACCTTCGACATCCCACTTTGTAATGGTTCCACTACCACGGAGAGTTGCAAGAGTAGTATCAAATACCTGAACTGTCTGACCGAATCGGACTAATCTAGCTCCGAAACCATCAGAATCCAAAGTATAAGTATCTACTCCAGCCGCTGTTGCAACGGCAGAAATAGTTCCAACAACACCATTCCCAGCCTGCATCATTTGAGCGTCTAACTGCCTCCGCAGTTCATCTAACGCAGTTGCAGTAAGCCTGCGAACAGCATTAGTAACAGCTTTGCGGTCAGAGTCAGTAGCCCACTGGGTTAGCTTTGTATATTCAATGTTCTCTGACACGAATACACAATTAAGAACAGCCTTATCCCAGGTTGGTCCACCACCACGACCCAAATCGCCACCATCAGCATTAAAATACTGAAAGCTGCCACCAGGACGTAGTTCTAGTGGAACCCGCATCTGACGATTTGAAATTCTCTCTGCCGGTCTCTTTTCGATTACAGAGAAGAATTTATCGTCTCGCTCGAACAGAACGCGAATCTTTGGGATTACACGCTCAAGTTCTAGAGCATCTACATTAGACTCAACAACTGCCATAGTTTTACTCCAGTAACTTTGTTAATCTTGCATTAGATAGTCCACACTCTTCATTCCGCGTGGAATTTCTTTTGCTTTTTCTCTTTCTGATTTGGCAGATGTTGAGGTATGCCTACCTACTGCTGGTAACGGCCGTTTTCCTGATTGTGAAGTTGATTCTTCACTTACTCTTTTACCCATACCTTTAAGAGCTTCATTCCGTGCCTTTTTAATGACGTTAGGCATAAACGTTTTTGCTCTTGAAAGATATGCTGACTTAATCTTATCCATAGATTGACGTGAGAAATTTGAATTGTAAGCACTATCCCACAATTTATTGACAATAGCTTTGAACCTGGGATCTTCCTTAATTGATGACTGAATAGACTCTAATGCTTCACGAGAAGCATTCTTCTTTACATAATCAGTCATAGATCCTTTAGGATCAATATTTGCATTGATAGTAGCTTTTAGTATATTATCAACACGAGTTGTAACTTCAGTCCTAGCTTGTTCAAACTGTTTCTGAATGAACTGCCTCTCACGCTCTTTTAGAGTGTCATCTTTAGAATCACTAGCTTTAGCAAGAGGCTTACTTGGTTCAAATTCGGATGAGGCGAAAACGAATTGATTTAGAATCTGAGCAGCAATTTTTAGCGGCTCCCCAGCCTCACCAGTTCTTTTTGATTCTTGAATCATAGAAACAATTGTTGACTTGATAATATTCCCAACTACATGGTAGTAGGCATCCTTATCAACATTACCCAATACGTTTAGATAGTTATCTACAATCTTATGGAACGAATTCTGGTCTTGCTCCTTAACGGCTTTGAGAATCTTCTCAGTGTTACCGTCAAGCAAATCTTTCTCGAAGTTGTCTAATGCTGTTGCCTTCTCAACGGCTTCTTTAGCATCATCAATAGTTGGAAGAATTTCAGAATATTGCTGTTCTTTATAATAAGCTCTTTCAAGATGAGGAAACTCTTTGAATAGTGTTGGATACTTAGCTAGAATCTCTTTACGACGAACTGGAACTACTAAATCGAGTTCATCTTCTTTATCTTCTAAATCTTCTTCTTCATCATCTTCAGTCTTATCATCTTCTTTCTCGTCATCTTCTTCGTCTTCCACCGGAGTTTCTTTGTCATCTTCCTTCTCCGGTTTCTCTTCCTTCTTTTTAGGTTTATCATCTAATACTAATGGTTCGTCCTCTTCTTCCTTATCAAGAAATTCAATAGTTTCGTTTACAGTTAGTTCTTTACCAGAACCTGGTGCATCATCAGGACTAAACAACAACTGCAGAATGCTACTGAACTTGAACATTTTCCTCACCTTGAATTGGCGCTTCTCTATCTTGTTCGGTTGGTCCTGCTATTGGAGGAGCACCTTCACCCATAGCTTGACTTTGCAGCAAGAACTGATGATGCATTTGTGCGTGTAATAAGACATTTGTATATCCATTTGGATTCTCAGTCTTAGCTAGTCTACCAGCCTCAGAGATAATCCATTTACGACAAATTTCAAATTGAATTGCATGATTATCAAAAATTGGATCTACTTCAACAGAAGGTTCTTGTGTTTCTGGGAGATCTTCACCACCCATAGCCATAGCTTGCTCAGCCATCATTGGGTCTGGAGGAACAGATAGCGGTTCAGAATTTAGAAGTTGTTTAATTTCGTCAAACTGCTTATTTCTATCGTCCTCACCAGGCATAAAGAAATCAACTAATCCAAGAGCTTCCCGAATCATAGGGAGATTCTCCGGGACGGCTAATGTAGCAAGAATCTGAGGATTATTAGCCTGTAACAATTGCATAATAACATCACGCTGTTGGGTCCAGGTCATTGGAAGATTTTCATTGGCTTCCAATTCAATATTTCCAATTTTTCCTTGTAGCTCTGCCATTCTAATAAACGTATTAACAAAATTACCTTGCTCATCCTGCTCAACGAGTCTCTCATCCTCGACTATATCTTTAATGTAAGCCGGTATCACCTTACCGAAGATTTGTTTCCACCAAATAGTAAATACTTTCCAAGTTGTCTGTAATCTCTGTAAAGCCTGTGCCTTTGACATACTATATTCTGATGCTGTTTTAGAACCATCTAACTGACCACCAAACAACGACGGTAATGCTCCACTAACTAACTGAGCAAATGATTGAGTTTGTTCAAGAACTGGCATTACCTCAGCAGAAAGAGTTGCAGTTTTAATTTCATAAAAAGCATCTTGCATAGACTTCCCAGATTTAGGTGTAGCAGGATAAATTGAACCTGGAGTTGCTTCTAATTGTCTATACCCCTCAAAATTAAGAACTGATGGGTCCGCAAATGTTTGGGGAATACCATGTTCAATTGTTTGTAGTATTAGTGAGATAAGGTCATTTGTAATTTCTTGTAAAGAAACCAATAAAAGCCCAGGAGGATCACTATGAATAAAATCAGATAGAGGATTAAGGGTAAGAGTCCAGCAATCATCAAGTGACTCTCCCTCTGCTTCAGCAAATGTGTCTCCTACATGAATTACTTTAACTCCGTAGGGAAATAGCCCTTTTAACTCATTACAATCAGCCTCATTAAGAATTTCAAAAGCTGAGGTTCTTAGCCATGCTGATTTTACTGTAACATTGTTTAATGGATATTCACCTTGATATTGTGGATTTAGTCTACCCCACTTTTCATAAGGATCATATGGTCCTGATGGTTGAATCTTTTCTCTAATATCTGGAAATCTTTCACGGGCTAATGCATAATGAGTTTCATAATTAAATATAAGATATGGACAATCTTCCTGCCTCTTAGCATAAACTGGAACCTTTACATATAAGCCTCCATAACATTCAATACATTGACGACTTTTTGCTTTTTTAGTAACTCCAACAATCTTAGTGACTGTTAAAGATCTTGTTTCTTCTTGTAACCCTAATTCAGGACCATTTAATTCATCATCAATACCATTTCCATACTCACATTCAGGGCACGAAGTGGGCATGAACTCGTCAGTTTCTTTCTCCCTTTCAAAGCCGCAATTAGGACACTTCAAATAATCTTTTAATTCTTCTTCATCTCTAGTTTGTTTCTCTTCGTAAGTTCCATACTTCTCATCTGACTTTGAATAAGTATATGCTGCTACCATTCCCTCAGTATAATGAATAAATAGTGCATGAAGCCATACATGTGGAACATCATTATGACGATAAATTAATTGAGAAATCTTATCACCAGCTTTAGCCGTCAACAAATCTAACGCGTTATCTGCATCATCTGGATAACATTTAATAGGAGGAACTGTAACAGATAATGCAGCAATAATTGATTCTAAATAAGCACGAAAAATATTTATTGTCTTATCATAATTAGCTTGGTTACTATCATCTTCACTTTGAAGTTGTGCATCCCATATACGCCAATCATGTGCAATATCACTATAATAAATACGTGAAAATCCCTCCCAAAGAAACTTTAACTGTCTCCAAGTCCGGATTTGTCTCTCACGGACTTCGACATCTTCCTTACTGAAATGTTGAACGACTTCAGTTAGAAGCCGCTTTTGATTTTCAGTTAGTTCTTTGGGTTTAGGCATTATAAATCTTAACTAATCCCAAAAGTTACTGTCGAGCCAGTTACTCCACTAGTGGTAGTTACAATCCCAGTAACACCAACTAAACCAACTTCAGTAATCTTAGGTTTTCCCTCTAGGAGATGATGAATACGACATACTTCATGAGCTAAATCATATTCTATTTTTGAAATATTAGAAACTGGCATAGCTGTGGCTGTATCTAATCCCGGCCCTATCTTCGAGGTGACAACGGCTGAACCAATCATTTTGTTATCTCCTTACTGCTAGTTTTTCGTTTGGTAGCTTAACATCATATGGAACATTAAATTGTCCAGTCAGGAAAGAGGGAGTTGCAGTTCCAGAACGTCCCATACGATTTCGTCTATCCTTCTCTTTCTGAAAAGCCGCCATTTCATCTTCTCGCTGATGATATGGTCCCTGTCTAGTAAATGCTTGTCTTAAAAACTCACCAACAGTTCCAGAATTTCTCTGTTTCATTTGATTGACATGTTCTTGTTCATGAGTTAATACATCAGCAATATCTTGAGGTGACTGTCCTTGCATTTGAGCCGGATTTACATAAATATTTCTTCCGGGAGAAGTGTATGCTTGGGCATCAGAACCAAATAAACGAGATAACATACCATAAGGTTGAACAGGAGCTAAATCTGGTATTTCTTTCTTAGCAATTTCAATAGCTTGCAATACTTCTGGACTCATTTCCTGAGAACCAAAAATTCTTTGTAACAGACCTTGCTGCTTAGGTTGCTGTCTCTTTTGCTCTTGAGGCGGCATTATTAACTTCCAAATTTAATTCATCTTCGAGTTTCTTCTGTTGAGCAAGAACCCTAGCCTTATTTCTATCCTCTTCTTCAAGCATCTCCCTCTTAACTCTCCAAGGAACTGTTCTTGGCATTATTGGTTTTAATTCTACATTACTTGTAACAGGTTCAGATTGAGGTTGATTCTTTTGAACCAATAAGGATAATAGTTCCTTCTCTCTCTGATTAGCAAGAGATAACTGCATCTTCAAAGTCTCACATGATTCACATACTTGTTTATGTTCTTCTTCTTGAACACATTCAATACAATGTGGATGAAATAACTCATGAAAGAATTTAACTATCTTATTCATTAGTTATCCACCACCCCTAATCCTAATATTACCAGGAGTTATTGGAACGGTGACGAAAGCGAACCCGAAAGGGCTTGATTTTAAACTTTCTCCTGCTTCATTACCTGCTGTTAGTTGAAGAGTATGAGTGCCTGGTGATATAGTAGGAAATTTAGTGGAACAATTAAACAACGTTCCGTTTGCAACACAATTAATAGGACTCAATACAAATCCTGTGAGTGAACCATCTAGATAGTATTTATAAATATAGGACTGTGCAGTGGAAACATCTAACGCAGCTTGGTCCCATTCAAGTAATGAATTAGGAGTAGCTACAGGTGATTGTGCATTAACTGGAACTGCAATCAAACAAACTAGAAGAAGAATCTTTCTCAATGGTGATACCTCCTAACAGGACGAATTTTATTTGAGCTTTCAGTTCTTTCCATATTACGATAAAATGCAGTCCAGTTATTATCTGAATGTAATTTCTGTATTAATTCTTCCTGTTTACGAATCTTGTCAAACTCGTCAGCGGCTGTTTCAAAATACCTTTCAGCAGTATCTACAGCATACCTTAAATCATCATAAGGGTCATCACCTTCAAACTCGGCTACATCTTCAGCAGGCTTACCATTTCTAGCTTTATCATAGTTACATGCTTTAATTGAATCAATCATAATTGGACAACAATAGGGATGACCATCATGATTATCTTGTTCACAACAAAATATTTGAAGGCGTGGAATATTAGTTTCCTCTTTAGGAGGTTCGAAGATTGATAAGTATGACTTATACTCTTCCATTCCTTTATTTCTTAGAATCCACCTTGCCTTTTCCTCATCATAAGCCGGTAATTCAGCAAGTGACATTTGTGGTAGCGGTTTCCACCTCAAATACTCATGAAGTAGCATCTTACCGGCCACGCGAGATCCCGGTGAATTGTTACTAAGTTCAATTTGTCGTTCAAGAGCTTCTTCAATTTGAGATTGAATAGTATGATCTAGTCCGCGATCCTGAGAAGCACTACGACAGAATTTAATGATTCTTGGACTTTCCCTGTCAGCAAAATCTTTTACAACTGGTGCCCATTCTTTAATTTTAGTCTTAAGCCAATATAATTCTCTAAACAAATACAATCTTTTTGAAGGAGATACAGCATAAAATCCAATATAAGTCATTGCTGTAAATCCCCAATCACCTATGATGAAGCGCGGCCACCATACTGGTATTTCATGTGGAGGAATTACATGTAGTGCATTTTCAGGTTCATCTGGATAATGTTTATCTCTAAATTCATCAAATACTTGTCCAAGATAAGCATTCCAATCACCTCTCCGCTTAGCTTTTCTCTCAGCTTCTGGTCTGCCTTCTAGACTTTGTGCATAATTTGGATCAATATGTTCTAGGTTATCATCTAATGTTGAATGGACATATATCCTTTTATTACCACCTTTACCAACGATAATTTTATTTCCAGTCGGAAATGGTTTTATAAATCTCTTATTTACAAATGTATGCCCTACCCCACCCGGCATTCCCGCCCCACGAGTAATCGCTGTTAGATTAGAACCTTTTGGGGCACGATTTCTTTCTTGACAGATATAAAGATAAATGTATTCAGTGCAGTTAGTTAACTCATCTGGAGTGAATAAGCTAATTTCCATTGAATCAAAGTTATGAACATCCTTTTCTTCTTCGCAATGTGCTAGGAATATTTGAGCGCCAGCATTAGCTCCAATCTCTCTAGCTCCATATTGATCTTCACGAGGAAATGTCCAAATCATATCAGTTCCATTATATGTAGCACCAAATCTTGGATAAATATCTCTACATCGTCCAACTACTTCCTTCTTCATATCTGGACGAGTCCTTCTCATAAATACTTGTTTGAATTTAGGATTCTCATGCCATCTATGAACTATTCCATACATTAATAGAACGTCTGTTTTTCCAGAACCAGCACCACCACCATAAAGAGCTTCCTTAATACTTAAAGGTAGACATAGAAACAGTTCTTGTTTCTTGTTTGGTTTCCATATCTGGTCTAGCTCTTTTGGAATATTTAGTTCCATACTAGTTAGTTTTGTCCAGGACCGAAATCTGGATATATACTTGATGCAAGAATAACAGCCTTCCCACTTTGATCTACTAATCCAAATGCAGTCTGCTCAATTATGTTCTTTCTGCATGGAGCTATGGTGCAGCCGCTGACAAGTAATGATATATTACTACCAGTAATTATAAGAGTTACTGTATGACCTAGTGGACTGCCATCTGCTATGTCTGGAGTATCTCGTGGAATACCACCTAATGAAACTCCACTTAAACTACCTTTAGAATTATTAATATGAACTAAATAAGATGCATTATTTCCAATTGGGCTAAGAAAATTTTTAACACTATAGATGCTACTCAAATTTAATGCATCACAATTAGATATATAGATTAGGGCACCACCTTTAGAAATGTTAGATTCAAAATCAAAAGAACTTATAGATAATCCCCTACAACTGACAAATTGAGCCGCTGGTTGGGAATTAGCAACACAACCATCAAAGGCACTTGAAATAATTTTTGAATCATACACCCCATATAAATTCCATGCCCTCCCAGAAATATTTGAGGCATGACAGTTATTGTAAGTTGTAGTAGTCCCTCCATTTTTTATAAATCCATTAGAGCATACTGATGCCCAAACTCTCTCTATAGTTGTCATCCATGATGCAGACCAGTCATCATTTATTGCATACTGTGCGCTATCCACAAATAAATCTGAAATATTTATAAAGGATGGTGCAGAATTATTATTTCTTGGTCTAAAATATATTCCCCCATTAATACATTTAATCCTAGAAACTGAAGTGTATGATGTTGGACCGATATCTATTACAGGATTTCCTAAATCTGAAACTAATATTGTATTATTTCCTCTTATATGAACAGGATTATTTATATATAATGGAGCTGATAAGTGAACTTCTCCAAGTGGCAGTAGAACTTCTCCACCTGCATTTATCTGTTCTTGAATAGTCACTTAGTTTATACAGCTTTACAAATAATAGTAGTAGCACCAGTTGTGCAACGAACAAAAGCGGCTGCTGTTTCAGCGCCCGTTGTTGAGTTTGCTAATACTGCAAATGCTGTAGTCGTAGTCGATAGTGATACTTCAACGGCTGTAGTTGATTGGATTCTTACATTCCTAGCCGGTAATGCGTAAATAACATTCTGTAGTAGAGTGTGAACTGGACCGATTGTGAGTGCTTGAGTAGGCATTTCTTATTACCTATCGTTTTCACCTTTAAGTGGAGAAGTTTGAAGTTTACCAATAGCATAACCACAAACAGCAATACCAAACTGAACCCACTCTTGATAATCCCATTGAGTAGGTGGTTTAACAGCTATATAAGTGAGTAGAGCCGAAACTGCACCAACGTAGAGTAGAATAGAATCTCTAGTCATTTATCTTCTCCACGCCTAAATGGATTCATGTCTGGTGGTAAATATTTTGGATTAATTACTCTTCTCTCTGTCCTCTCATCAATCAATGTATGAATTGCTTTAAGTTCTATTCCTAAATATTCTAACTTGTCTGATATTTCGTGCATGTCTCTTCTCAAGGTTACTCTCCATCTTTCTAGCTCTTCTACTCTCGCTCCCATATGACCCTGCTTATAAGCAAGATTAATTAGAGCGGTAATACTAACAATTAGTATTGTAATTGTAATGGAGACTATAGCAATCCAAGCTACTGTTGTCATTCTCTGACATAGATAGTTTCAAAGTGTTCTTCACTAATAAAAGTTGGTGTGTAAATAACATACTGTGGTTTACTGTCAGAATCACTCTTCTTATTCTTATCCTCAGAACTAATAATCTTATTCATTGTCTCTGCGACAGCGGCAAGCTGAGTAGGCTTATCTACTTCACCAATCCTACTCTTCAATTCTTCTAGACAATCATTCATAATACCAGCCGCTTTTGATTTAAGACCACCATACTTAAGTTTCTCTTCTAAATCTTCTATTAGATTCTCTGCGGTTGGAGGAATAGAGACGATTTTGGATTGATTTTTGTGGTGAGATAGACCAGCTCTGAGTCTATTTAAAAGATTCAAAGGTGACTCAAATCTTTCTATTACTTCCTTTTCATCTAAAATCATACACCACTCCTGACGCCTGCTAAGTGTAGCATACAATATGTGGTATGTCAAACGGAAATTGGCGAAAATCGGTTAATTTTCGATGAAATTTTCAAATTTTGAAACTATCAGTTTGTGAGGAATTTAATATTATGAGACTCTATTAGTTTAACTGTAGTATTATTAGTTTTTGATTACCAGATATTCATTGGTTTTGGTAGACTAGATATTCATTGGGACGCGCCGCAATTTTCATGCCAAGATGGAACCACTATAGGATGTGTGTAGTGGGGGATACTCATACCATATATAGTAGTGACATTAATTGTCATGTGACAAACATTATTTGTCACTGTGACACTAATTGTCAGCCGCTGCCCCTATATGTAGTATGTCATCCTGCTGACACCCAACCTATTGTATTAGCGGCTTGGCACGCCTGATGCTATAGTATAGTTTGTCTGGTTCGAGTGCTCACGCAGCCGTCGCTGCAACTACGTTTACCGTAGCATGTGAAGCCAGTGAACCGTTTGGCATGGCCTGACAAGCCGGACTGTAGTAGCAGTTTCCCTGCCAAGATATAAATGGGAGTGTTGTGTCTACTGATAGAGTGAAGTAGAGTCTAATTGACTGCCTAGATACAGGAGCATCCAACATGATGATATCAGGTATCTATTGCAGGCCAACAAAGGCTACTGTCAACTGCCGCCGAGTCAATCGGGAACTGAGGCGACACAAGTTAGCTCTTGCTAGCTTCGTCTCGGTTCCGCGATTGATAAAGGCGAAGTATTTCAATCGACCAAGACTCACGGAAGTTACTCAGCAGGTGTCACTGTGAAACCTTTAAAGTCAAAATACGCGACAGAGCAAGACCAGCAACAATTCCGATTGATTGTTTGGAACTACTCTCGCGTAGCAGGTATCACAGTGGATGAGGCTGCGGCTTTAATCAGGCCCGGCCTTATGAAGATAATTAGAAAGAGAAGTAGGAAAAGAAAGTAAATGGCTACACTAGCTGAACAAGAGACGATGAGAGAAGTTCAGATTGTTGTCAATAACTGGAATATGAATAGTGTTCCAGCGTGGAGAGCAATCGAACTAATAGCAGCTCTCATTCTTGAACATCAGAAAAGAGAATGGGAAAGAGAACACCAATAACTCAGATTCTAGGCAGTGAATTAGACTCTATTTCTAAAGATTGTATCATAAGCCTAATCTAGCGCAGCCAACGTGCTGCCGTTACTGCTAGACTAGCTGATACAATCCGTTATCTGGGTCTTTCCGTGGTTAACATATGTTTCGTAGTTACATTAGCTTTGTGATAAGAAGCTAAACCGGAACGTGCATCTTGACACGAGACGGAAACAACGATTGACTTGGATAGCGGTCTGTGATATAATTGGCTCGTGGTTGACGGCAATTCCGCCCGATACCAAACTGTAAGAGGTAATCATGGCACGAAACATCGAAAGGGTTCTATCACAGGTCGCAACAGAGGCACCGTCCGCAGCGGCTGATTCTGAATTCACGAATGCAGAGAAATTCGTGACTGAAGAGAATGCAAAGCGAACGGGAGTCGGAACTCGTATGAAGGTTGGTAGGACTCGTGGCAAGGGTTCTATCGTTATCAAATACGAGCAGTTCGACGAATCACTGCCGGAAACGCTTCCAAACAGTATTCAGTCTTTTCTTGAAACGATCAAGCTTGACCCTGAAAAGAATGAAGCTGATGTGGTCCGGTATCTGATTGCAGGATACAACGAGGAATTGTATACTGCGGCTTCTGACCCGTTGGCTGAGTTCGTTGAACCGACTTGGCCTGCTGAAGTTCAGACTCAATTCCGTCTTGTTGTTCGCAACTATTCCCGTGGTGCTAATGTTCCACTGGAAGAGGCTGTTGCTCTCATCAAGCCTGGATTCGTCAAGCAGTTCTCGGCTCCTGCAAAGTAACTCTCTTCACTCTCTGGTTTCTAGCTTCCAGTCAAAAAGCTAGATTTTCTAATCCCAAATCAAAATCGACTGTCCTTAACAGGTGAATCAACATCGGTTCATTTCGTAGGATTTCGTAGGGTTTCGGAGCGTTTCGTAGGATTTTGTAACGTTTCAATCCCTCTAAGTGAACATCCGGCGATGAACTTTTCATTTTTTGAAAGAGTTTTCGTCAATAAACATCGGCCTTTTCCGAACTTTTGCTCACTTTTTAGGACGATGTGAATTTTGACTTAGGTATCTCCCTCCGGTTTGAGGGGTCGGTTTTCTGTTTTGATGGTATTCTAATCTTACTTATTTATATATATTTTTTTATATATATACATTAGTAAGATTAAAATCTCCCCAAACCGGAACACCACCTTGACATTCTTGGTAGAGTGTGGTATAATATCATTGTTAGGGAAGTTCTTTGTTTTCAACAACTTACAGCCTCTCAGTCGTGCCACAATCCGCCGACGACGACCGACGAGGCACCGAGACGCACCGAGCATGACCGACCTTCTTTTTGATATCACATGACCTTAGTTTACTATTGGAATACTAAAGGAGAAATACCAGTCCACTCGACTAGGCGAGTGCATTTGAATGAGTGACTCGTATCCGATTAAGAGGAGCCTTACTTTAATTAGGCTTAAAAGAGACATCCTCACTAAAAGATATGAGTCACTCATTGAGGTGCAAAATGAAAGTAGTTAGATGGCCTGAATGTGATATTCTAGAATCAAATCTAAAAGTAGTAGATGGACTCTGGACTAGCACACAAAACGGTCCAATTATGACAGCATTTCTCTTTCCTATTAATGAGCTTGATAAGTTGAAAGACTTAAAGAGCCGTATTGATGCTAAGAAGAAAGAGCTACTTGACGTTGAAGCTGAAATATACAAAGTTAGTCGAAACTTCAATGCCTAAAAGAACCTACTTCAAATCAGCCGGGAGTCAGTCGATTCAGAAAGATAAGAATCGAATTCGCAATAAGCAGAACAGGCGTAATGCTAGATTGCGAAAATTAAGAAGTCCTGAAGTTCAAGCCGCTATTCAGGAGTATGCTGCCAAAAATTCACTTACATTCAGATTAGCGGTTGAAGCATCAACATCAGATTCGACAAAGGATTAACTTATGGAATTTAGGAAGTCACTTGCAAAGTATTATCACACTTGGCTAAAGAATGCTCGTGAGTCAGTAGAGTATTGTGAAAGACGGGGTGATAAAGAACTGGCCGAGCAATATCACAAGAATGCTGAAGAATATGAGAAGCTTATTCAAGAGAATGAAAAAGCAATTGAATTCTTTAGCATAGGTGATAGAGCATTCTTATACGATGAGGTTTTACCAGTAGAATTTAGAGGCTACAAATGAAATGTCTTGGCTCTGTAGTTGTGGAATAGTAAATGCTGGTATCTTAAATGGGGAGTGTGCAGCCGCTAAAAACTGGCGAAGCATTCACCATCAACAAGTATCAGCAAATACTCTAGATTCTTTTAGGATTCAATTCGCATTAAGACAACTAAAAAGAGAGGTGATTAAAGGTATGACACAAAACGAAGATTTATTTGCTACGTATTATAATCGTGGCAAAGTTCTCGTAAAGGACATGGACGATACGGAATTACGAGAACATCACGACTCACTACACCGAATAGTAACAGAAGCAAAGGCCCAGTTCATAGCCGCTGATGATGAAATTAGAGAACGTCAAGCTAAGAAGGGTCCAAAGCAATGGCTAGTTACCACGGATACTAGTCAATCAACATCTGATATTATTAACGTAGTAGAGAAACGTAAAGCTCGCATGACCAAAATGGATAAGCTAAAACAACAGCTTGTCGATTTGGGCATGGATGATTCTATCATCAAGGAAACAATCGGTAACCTTGAAAGGAAAGCAACAGAGAGTAGCCTAAAGTCAGTTAGCTTTGGTAAGAAGAAAATAGCAGTTCCTAAGCCTCAGCCGGTAATAGTCAAGCCGACTGAACCAGTAGGAGAACCAAAGCCTAATCCATTCTCAAAGTTTAAGAAGCAGGAGAATTCAGAAAATGAGAATTAAGGTAGAACCCTTTCTTATGAAGAAGGGTAATCGTGTAGCGAAAGCCGCTGTCGAATTCGAGTCCACTGATGGATTACTCGCGGGCTTTCATCTAGTGGGATTTACAATTTGTGATGATGCTGAAAAGGGACTGTTTGTTCTCTTTCCAGCCGTCAACACAAAGGATAGAGATGGAGAATCAAGAACATTCTTCTTCCTTCGTCCTAGTAGTGAGAATCAGATAGAAAAGCTGGAGAGTCAAATTCTAGATGTATACGAATCAATGGTCCCCAAACCTTTCAATGGTGTTAAAGTATCAACCTAGCACAAAGAGAGTCCCTAGAGTGTAGGCTGAAGCCGGGGTTTTAGAATCTCGGCTTGAGCGATGATGCTCTGTAGGAGGTTAAATGTATGCACATAGTTGTTGTAAATGATAGAGGTGAAGAGATAAGAGTAATTCTAAGCCAGAAAATGATGGATAGAGTTATTCACCTACTTTATCCATCAGGTAAGGAATTCAATTCAAAAGGCTACATTGAACTTGTGAATCACATTTATCTTGAAAAGAAATAAGAAGGGAGAGGTTAAATGTTTAGACATATAACAATTAGATATAGTCAAGGAATTGACAGATATGTAATTAGTTTTTATGAAAGAGCTAAATCAAACAGCTTAGAATTTGACAAAATTCCAGATTGGATTCATGATTGGCTCAAAACCGGAGATGATTGTTTTGTGAAGTTAAAGTAAGTAGTAATTAGTAATTAAAGGAAGAAAGGAGAGTATGGCACTATCAACAATCATTAAGAAAATCTGTGGTGAATGTGGCAAGATAGCTGTTGAGAAGAGTCACATTCAATTCGGAAGAAAGAAGATTGTCTACTTAGAGTGTGGGCATAAATCTTCCGAAGATGTTTTAGTTAGTGCTGACTATAGCTCTATAATTAGTAGTGACGGAAGGTCGCTAATGGGCTATCAAGTAGCCGGTGTTAAGTTTCTTGAGAATGCTGACGCAAGAGCATTACTAGCGGATGAGCAGGGACTAGGAAAAACTGTTCAAGCATTAGCACTCTTGAAACTACATCGTGACGAACTTCTACCAGCAATTATTACGTGTCCCACTACAGTAAAATTGCAGTGGCATCATGAGATAATTAGATGGTGTGGAGTTCAAGGTTATCTTACGCAAGTCATTGGAAGCTCAAAAGAGTTAGCCGCTCCGGGTTTTGATATCTACATCACAACCTATGATTTGCTTAAGAATGAGAAGTGTTTTGAACTTGTCAAAGATAACATCAAGTTAGTTATTCTTGACGAGTGTCAGAGAATTAAGAATCATTTATCAGGAAGGGCTAAGGCAGTTCAAAGGATATGCAAGAACGTAGAGCATATCATACCAATGTCAGGAACACCAATTAAGAATAATGCTGGTGAA
>Ga0209320_10000481_pt1 | contig 20523 bp, 14 predicted proteins | sample Rifsed13ft4_FD_184008 | JGI IMG/M metagenome (GOLD analysis project Ga0209320, IMG submission 184008) | Soil microbial communities from Rifle, Colorado, USA - sediment 13ft 4 (version 2) | ecosystem: Environmental > Terrestrial > Deep subsurface > Rock core/Sediment | place: Rifle, Colorado... | reverse complement strand
CCCGCTCGCGGGCAAAACGCTGGTTTTCGACGTGCGTATCCTCGAGGTCCGCGACGCGACGCCCGAGGAGATAGCGCACCGGCACGCGCACGGACCGGGCGGACACCACTGACTTGTAGGAGCGAGCTTCGCTCGCGATTGCCCTTGTTTGTGGGAGCGAGCTTTGCTCGCGATCTTCTCGCATTGGCCTCGGCCAAAGATCGCGAGCGAAGCTCGCTCCTACGGCGCGGGCTCGATGACGAGCAACGCGCCGTCGTCCTCGTCGGTCAATAAGTACAGCAAGCCGTCAGGACCTTGGCGCACGTCGCGAATGCGCTGATGCAGGTCAGCGAGCAAAGTCTCGCGGCGGATTTCGCCACCGTTTGCGGCAAACACGATGCGCTGCAGATTGCCGGTGCCCGGCACGCGCCCGACCGTCATGGCGCCGAGAAACAAGTTGCCCTTCCATGCCGGAATCCGGTCGCCCGTATAGAACGCGATGCCCGATGCCGCGATCGAGGGCACCCAAAAAAGCTCCGGTGGCTGCATGCCCGCGATCCACGGCGTGGCGGTCGCCTTCGTGCCGTCGTATTCACGCCCGTAAGTCGCGAGCGGCCAACCGTAATTCATACCGGCCTCGATGATGTTGACCTCGTCGCCGCCTTGCGGGCCGTTCTCCGTTTCCCAGAGGGCGCCCGTCTCGGGATGAAACGTGAGCCCGAGCATCGTGCGGTGGCCGTAAGAATAGATCTCCGGAGCGTGCCCGGCGCGTCCGACGAACGGATTGTCGACGGGCACGCTGCCGTCGTCCTTCAAGCGCAGGATCTTGCCGACGTGATTGCCGATGTTTTGCGGATCATCGGGATTGCGGCGGTGCGAAGACGTGAGAAACAGGGTTCCGTCAGGCGCGAAGATTACGCGCGCACCGTCGCCGCCGGGCAAAGGTCGCCAGGCGTCGGCGATGAATACGTCTTCGACGCCCGTGAGCCGTCGTCCCTCGAGCTTACCGCGCGCGAGAGCTGTCGTTGCCCAGTATTCGCCGCTGCCGTCGGGATGGGGTGCACGTTTGATATAAGTCAGGTACAGGAAGCCGTTGCGCTCGAACTGCGGATGCAGCGCGAGGTCGAAGAACCGGTCGATTGCGAGGCCCTCGGTTCCCGTTATCGGCTCGGGATCGAGCACGCCGTCGTGCACCATACGCAGACGCCCGGGGCGCTCGGTGATCAGCAAATCGCCGTCGGGGAGCCACGCCATGCTCCACGGATGCTCGAGCCCCTTCGTGACGATCGAGACGCGAATCGCCGTGCCACCGTTCTCATACGTCTGGTATGTCCACGGCCCGTCGGCGAAGGGCGGTCTGGGCGGCGCGTTCTGCGCCGGCGCAGCAGGCGTCCACAGCAGGAAAACGAGCGTGAGCAGGCGCTTTGTGTCGGGAATCCGAGGATTGCGACCGAAGGTCGCTGCCAGCAAGAACCTGCCACTCCGCGCACTCACGGGGGCAAGCATATGCAAAACGAGCTGGCCGGGCGAGCCTCGATGGTTGGCGGGCGGGCTCCGGACGCGTACCCTAGTCGGTAGAAGAAGGACAAACCGGGGATGGCCAGGATCATCGGCGGAATCGGGACCTCGCATACACCGACCGTCGCGGCAGGCTTGAGCGACGAGGAGCGCGATATGGTGCGACGGCGCGACTGGCGCGCCCTGATTCGCTATGCCGCCATGCGCGGGCAAACGCTCGAAGAATTCCAGAAGACCCGCAACGCACAGATGCTTTACGGATTGGGATAAGACACAAGACTCGGGACGGTAAAGGACTCGATATGAAGAACAATACCGAGAATCTGGACGACGATAACGAGCTACTCGACGACACGATGGAGCTTCCCCTGCTCGAGATCGAAGCTGAGCCGCTCGATTCCGACGCGCCGGGCGACGATTCGACGCCACGGCTGCAGAGTCAGGCCCTGTTATGGCTAAGGCACATGGAGTCCGAGCTCGATGGCCTGCAAGCGCGCTGGGGCCAGCTTGCCGCGGAGCTCGGCGAGCGCGATGCGGCGCTTGCGGCCAAGGACCGCGAGATCGAGGAGCGAGCCGCGGATTTGCGAGCCGCGCACGAGCACGACGCGGTGCTCAATGAGAAGCTCGTTGCCGCGCACGCTGAGATCGAGCGCATGCAACTGGCCGAGCACCAAAGCCGTGCCGAACATGAGGACCTCACGCGACGTTTCGCCGCGCGCGGGACGACCAACGGTGCGTTGCTCGGCAAGATCCAGGATCTCGAGCTATACATCGACGGGCGCCAGAAGGATTGGTCGACGCTCAACGCCGAGCTCGCCAAGCAGCGAGCGGACTTGAGCGACAGGGATCGCGCGCTCGAGGAGAAGACGAAGGAAGGCGCGCGACTTGAGGACAGAGTTCTCGAGCTCGAAAAGCAGTGCTCGGAGCATATCGACCGGCGGCGCGAGCGCGACGAAGCGTACGAAACACTCGAGCGAAAGGTGAGCGAAGAGGTCGACACTGCTCAGCGACTCAAGACGGCGCTCGCGCAGAACGAAAACGCGGCGCAGGATGCGCTCAACGTAGCGGAGGCCGCGAAGCAATTGCTTGATTCTCTACAAGAGGATTTGCAACGCCGCGATGGGACGATCGCGGAGCTCACCGCGCGCAACGACGCGCTCGCGGCCGTAGCCCGCGAATCTGAAAAGCAGGCTGGCGAGCTCGCGGAGGCGCAGCGTGCACTGGCGACGCTGACCGAGGAGCGCGATCGCCTGGCGAGCTCGCTCGCGCAAGCGGAGGCCAAAGTCGTGGAGCTCGGACGAAGGGCCGAAAGCGCAGCGGACGAAGCGCGTACTGCACAAGCGCAGCTCGCCGCGGTGCAGGCGGAAGTGCAGAAGCTCGAGGCCGAGCTCGGCGATGGGCACGAGACCTTACACTTGCTCGACAAGAACCTGAAACGCATCAACGGGCTCGGCGCGAGCTTGCAGCGAGCGGAACGAGGCGGCGGCGCGGACGACTCCAGTACGTCGCGGTCCAACGTGCACTACCTCGGTGGCGCCGATCACGGTTCGCGCCCGCGGACCAAGGTCTTCGTGAGCATCGACAGTCCGACGACGCTGCGTTTCCCGCTCAGCAAGCAGAACACGACGATCGGCCGCGCGCGCGAGAGCGACATTCGCATCAACGGCCAGTTCATCAGCAGAATCCACGCGCGCGTGCTGACCTATGCGGCTGGGACCGTGATCGAAGATCTGGGCAGCAAGAACGGCATTTTCGTCAACTCGCGACCGATTTCGCGCTGCACGCTGAAAGACGGCGACGTCGTGAGCTTGGGAGGGAAACTCGATCTGCGCTATGTCGAGCTCGACGCTTGAAGAGCGGCTATTGGCAGAACCTCACGACTCGTGATTTCGGAACGGTAGACGTCGAGCGCACGATCGCGTTGCTGCCGGTTGCCGCCGTCGAGCAGCACGGGCCGCATTTGCCTCTCGCGACCGATGCGTTGATCAACGAGGCGATCGTCGGCGCGATGCTCGACCGCCTGGCCGGGGCCCCGACCGTGCTCGTTCTGCCGGCGTTGACAATCGGCTCGAGTCTCGAGCACGCCGATTTCCCCGGCACGCTCAGCATCGACCCGGTGAACCTGCTGCGCGTTTGGACCGATGTCGGCGCCTGCGTTGCACGGACCGGTATCCGCAAGCTCGTGATTTTCAACAGCCACGGGGGCCAGAAGGCCCTCGTCGACGTTGCCGCTTTGCAGTTGCGTGTCGACCACGATCTGCTGGTCGTGCGCGCGAGCTACTTTGCGTTCGGCGCGCCGGAGGGGTTATTCGCCAACGAAGAATGGCTGCACGGCATTCACGGCGGCGAGGTCGAGACGTCGCTCATGCTGCACTTGAACCCGGATCTCGTGCGTCGCGACGCGCTGGAGAATTTCCCGAGCCTCGGCGTCAAGCTCGCCGAGAAGAACCAGCTTCTCGGCGCGGAAAAGCCCGTCGGCTTCGCGTGGAAAAGCCAGGATCTGCATGCGGCCGGTGTCTGCGGGAATGCTGCGGCCGCCGACGCGCCCCGCGGTGCGGAGTATTTGGTGCATCTCGCGCAATGCCTCACGAGCTTGCTCGTCGAGGTCGGTAAGACGCCGCTCGGCATCCTTGCCGATACGCGCTCTTAGCCCGCGTCGTCGGTGAGGTGACCCGAGCGCTCGCGCTTGGCTCGCAAGTAACGCTCGTTGTGCGAGTTCATCGACACGACGAGCGGTACCCGGTCCACGACGTCGATGCCGTGCTCTTGGAGTGCGCTGATTTTTTGCGGGTTGTTGGTCAGCAGGCGAATACGCGAGATGCCGAGCTCTTGCAGCAACGCCGCGGCGACGTCGTAATTGCGCTCGTCGGCATGGAAACCGAGATGCCGGTCGGCGTCGACGGTATCGAGCCCCGTATCCTGAACCGCATAAGCTCTGAGCTTGTTGGCGAGCCCGATTCCGCGGCCCTCCTGGTCGAGATACAGCAGCACGCCGCCGCCCAAGCTCGCGATCCGGCTCACGGCGCTGCGCAACTGCTCGCCGCAATCGCATCGCAGGCTGCCGAGCAGATCGCCCGTGAGACACGCGGAGTGCAGCCGCACCGGCACGATGCCGGAGAGATCCGGATTGCCGATGACGAGAGCAACGTGCTCGCCGAGCCCATGCTCGTCGCGGAACACCGCGATTCGGCTTTGCTCGGCGTCGGCCAGCGCGACGCGCGATTGGCTCGTGCGCTTGAGGCTGTGCCGCATGAGCCCCGCATGTCGCGCGATGTCGCCGACGTGAGCCGTAACGAGCGACGCGTCCGCAAACGTGCTGTTCCCGAATCCCACCAACGCCGGAAGCAGGCGGCCGGCTTTCGCGAGTTGAAAGCCCGCCGCTGCGAGCGCGGGAGGGCCGTCCCATGGCATCGCGCGGAACGCGGAGGGGCGGGCAACCAGCATGGTGCAAACGCCGCCGAGGGCCCGAAGCTCGTCGAGTTGGACCGTGTCTGCACAGCGAATCGCCACGGTGCCGGTATCCCTCTCGGCAAGCCCGGCCGCTTCGGCGCGCTCCGTCGTGAGCAGCAGTGCGAGCGACCCCTGTGCCGCCTCGAGCAGCCGCCGAAAGAGCGGTGCTTGAATGGTCTCGACGGCAGCGACGAGCGCGCCACGCTCTCCGTCGACGATACGAATCGCACGACCGCGGCGCAGCTCGCCGACGGCGCGATCGACTTCGAGCGCCGCAGGTTCGCCATTGATACCGAACGCGACGGGGATTTTGGTGCCGTTGAGCTGAGTCACAGTTGCTAGGATATCAGTTGCCGCGCAATCATGGCCCGGAGCGCATATATGGGCCTACTTATTGTGTCCGAGCCAACGAGCCAATCGCTCACCCCCCGTGCGCTCGTGGAAGGCACACCGGACTGGGCTTGGGCCGTGTTGCTGGGCGCCGCGCGCCATGCTCGGGAGGCGCGGGCGAACGAATTCGGCACCTTCGCACTCTGCCTCGAAGGAACCCTGAAGAGCGTCGCTCCCGGAGCTCCGGGCGCCGTGCTCGACTTGCGCCGCGACGGCGCGTGGGCACCGGTTGCAGCGCTGCCGGATGAGCTGCAAGCACTGTTCGACCTATATCTGCCGGTCTGCGCCGCGCGGCCGTCGGCGCGGGTCACGATCGGCCACTTGGGCCAGAGCCTGGACGGCTACATCGCGACGCACGGCGGCGATTCGAGCTACGTCAATGCGCCCGAGAACATCTTGCATCTGCACCGCATGCGCGCGCTCTGCGATGCCGTCGTCGTCGGCGCGGGCACGATCGCCGATGACGATCCGCGACTCACGACGCGTCTCGCCGACGGCGCGAATCCCGTGCGCGTGATTCTCGATCCGCGACGCCGACTCAAGCTCACGCATCGCGTTTTCAACGACGGGGAGGCCGAGACCTTGCTCGTCTGCGGCGCCGAGCTCGCAGCCGAAGAAGCGACGCGAATCGGCGGCGCCGAAGTTCTCGGCATACCTTGTGCGGACGGCAGGCTCGATCTCGGCGCGCTGCTCGGGGCCGTGCATGCACGCGGGCTCAACAGCGTCTTCGTCGAGGGTGGGGGAACGACCGTCTCGCGCTTCCTCGAAGCTGGCCTTCTCGATCGCATGCAGATCGCGGTCGCGCCGCTCCTCATGGGCCGCGGCCGGCCGGGTTTGAGGTTGCCTCCGAACGAGCGCATCGTTGAATGCCTGCGTCCCGACCATCGTGTGTTTGCAATGGGCTCGGACGTCTTGTTCGATTGCGACGTCAGGAGTATCGCGCCCGAGGCAAGCAGCGGCGCCCGCGCGGCGCTCAAGCGCATCTTCTGAAGCGTAAGGTCGTCAATCCCGCTCTATCGCCATCAAGCTGTCGTAATCGGATACAAGGCGGAACGCACGGGCGAGGTTCTCGACGAACTGGGCCTGACCGATCAAGAGCGGTCCCGGGCGATTGATGATCGCGTTGTTAATCGTTCCCAACGCAATTTGGAAAGCAAAGCGGACGTTCGTTTCCTCCACTTTGGTGAGCCGCCGCCGCGCTTGCTTGCTAATGCGGGCGATCAGCAAGCTCGCGTATTCGCGACCATGTTCTCTGATCGGCTGCCAAAAGTCCGGATCCCGAATGCTGCGCACGAGCGCGGCGCGCCAAAAGCGGCGTCGCTTCCAGTAATAGCTGACGAGCTCATCGATGAGCCCATGGACCAGCGCGTCGTTCGGCACGGTGGCAAACAAGTGACTTCGAGCCTTCGTTCGGTGCTCCAAGTGATGGGCGATCATGGCGTCGAAGAATTCGTCCTTGCTGCGGAATCGCGCGTAGAACGCGCCGACCGAGTAACCCGCGGCCTTGGCGAGCTCCGCGATCGAAATCGCCTCGAGCTCGCGTTGCTCGAGCAGCCTGAAGCCCGTCTCGATGAGGGCGTCGTAGGTCTTGCGACCGCGCTTCTGCTTGATTCTTCTGTCAGGTGAAACGGATTCAGCAATTGTTGGCATAGCGACAGTCTTGCAGCGCCTGCGGCGCGCCTCTTATAGGGTATTTTAGCAACAACTTGCTCGACGAGGACTCGCCCGTCGCGGCAACCCGGCGTGCTTTCGGCGCCAGTCCGGGGCAGACGAACTCGGCGCTGTTCGATTTGCTCGGCCAGCGTTACTCGCGCCCCCTGTCGCGCGCGGCGTTATTTCGCCAACCCGCCGGCAAAGTCGGTGTGACCGACCACGAGTCTCAAACCGCCCGCGTCGACGCGCCGCCGATGCCGGGCGTGCCAACGCTCGAGCCTCGGCGCTTCGTCGGGAGCGATCTCGACCGCCGCGGCGAGCCAGCCTTCGAGCATCTCGGCCTGCAAGCGTCGCCGGCTCGCGTCGAGGCTCCAATCGCTCGGCGCCGAGCAGAGCTCGTAACCGCGGGCCGCGAAGACGCGGGTCGCGACGGCAACTGCGTCAGGTCCGAGCGCAGGGCCGAAGCCTTTATCGCTCAGCTGATGACGGTTGAAACATTCGCGCGCGAATTCGTCGTCGGCATCGCGGGGCGTGAGCTCCATGCGGCCGTCGTAGGTCAGCGCGAACAGCACCTGCGCTGCGGCGCTTTGGCAGAGAACCGCGAGCCTCTCGAGCCAGGGCGCGGAGACGAGATCGAGCAGCGCCGAGGCCGTCACGAGACAGCCGCGCGGCAACGCGAGGTCGGCGAGATCGCGCGCGAGATCGAGCTCGACGGTGCGGACCGAGCACGTGAACGTGGGCGCGCCGATGCGAATTGCGCGCTCGTTCGGCACGACCGTTGCGCCTAGCTCGCGACCCCATTCTATGAGCTTCGCGCGTGCCGCGGCGGGCAAGGCGGGATCGTCGTCGACGAGCACCCACTCCTGGTGGCCACCGAGCCGCGGGGCGAGATAGCGCAGATTCGCGCCCGTGCCGCTGCCCAAGTCGACGACGCTGCGCGGTGCCGTGCGAGCCTCGCGCCCCCGGACCGCGTCGACGACCGCCGAGGAGCGCGCGGCGCGATCGGCGGGCTCGCGAAGCTCAAGCCAGTCGGCCGCAAAGCCGCTCAACGTTGCGATCCCTCGAGCGCGCGCGCAAAGCGCGCGCTCGCCACGGGCCACGTGGGTAGCGACCGGCGCACTGCGGCTGCCGCGCGGGCGAGCTCGGCGCGGACCTCGGGATGATCGAGAAGGTCGCCGAGCGCCTCGGCGAGCGCCGCGGCGTCGCCGGGCGCGACGAGCCTGCTCGCGGCCGGCGGCACCGTCCCGGCGACGGCACCGCCCAAGGTCGCGACGATCGGGATGCCGCGCGCGAGCGCCTCGGCGTATGCCATGCCGTAGCCCTCCATGTAGGAAGCGAGCACGAAGAGGTCGGCGCGCCCGTAGTAACGCTCAAGCGCTTCGGGCGGCAGCTCGCCGAGCAACGTGACGCGCTCGCGCAACCGCAGCCGATCGATCTCAGCCTGTAGGCGTGCGACGAGCGCGGGCTCGCGCGTCAAGCTGCCGGCGCAGGTCAAGTGCCAATCGCGGTCGCGCAGACGTCCGAGCGCGTCGAACAATACGGCGTGGCCTTTACGCGCCGTCAGCGACGCGACACAGAGAAGCTCGGGCGGAGCTCCCGCCACGGGTTGCTTGAGCGGCGCGGGGTCCGTCCCGGGCTCGACGACCGCAACGCGGTCGGCTGCGACGCCGAAATCCTCGAGCGCGCGCTTGGTCCAATCGCTCGTGACGATGACTTTATCGACGCGCTCGAGCGCGGTGCGTTCCTCGCCGTGCAACCGCTCGGCTTGCGCGGCGTCGAGGCCCGTTTCGTACGCGAGCGGATGATGGATAAGCGCGACGAGACGCAGCCGCGCCCGATGTAAAGGCAAAAGCTCGCGCAAGCCCGTGAGCGCGAGACCGTCGATGACGACGTTGCGGCCGTCGGGAGCGTCCTCGAGCGCGCGGGCCGCGTCCTCGAGCGCGCTACGTGTCGGGGTTGGAAAACTATCGTCGAGCGCCGTCACGCGCACCTGCCAGCCTAGCTGCGCGAGGCCTGCGAAAATCTTGCGATCGTAGATATAACCGCCCGTGAGCGTTGCGATGTCGCCGGGCACGAGTAAATCGACGGCCGGCATCGCGTGCTACCGTGCGCTCTTGAGCTCGTCCTCGTAGGCGGCCCAGGCGACGTGCGACTCGTGCAGCACGATGCGCATCGAGTCGAGCTCGCGCCCGCCTTCGCCCATCGCGCCTTGCGCGATCTGCTTACGCAGGCGCTCGAAGATAACGAGCGCGAGGAACTCCGTCGTGGTATTGCGGCCCGTGAATTCCGTAGCGTCGTCGAGATTGCGATAGTTGAGCTCCGCGAGCACCTTGTGCAGCGTCGCGGACGCCAAGCCGATGTCGACCACGATGCCGCTCTGGTCGAGGGCCGCGCGCCTGAGCTCGACATCGACGACGTACGTCGCGCCGTGCAAGCGCTGCGCCGGTCCGAACACACTGCCCTCGAAGCTGTGAGCGATCATGAAATGGTCGCGGACGCAAACCGTGAACATCTCTTATCTATACCCGATTCGGTGGCACAAAGTAGCGCCGGGTGCATCGGCGAGACGTTGCATGATGGCCGGGAGCTCGTCGAACGGGCTCTCGCCCGTGATGAGCGCATCGAGCACGGGCTCTGCGAGCAAGCGCATGACGAGTGCCATGCGTCGCTCGGCCGTCCAGCGACCGCGCTGCGCCGGTGCAATCGCGCCGACTTGCGAGGATCGCAAGCTCAAGCGCTGGCTGTGGAACCTCTCACCGAGCGGCAGCGTGACTTGCTCGGTGCCGTACCAGCTCATCTCGATCACGCGCGCTTCGAATCCGGCGAGCTCGAGCGCCGTGACGAGGCCCGCCGGCGCGCCGCTCGTGTGGAGCACGATGTCGGCGGACCCTTGGGCCTCGGTCGGCGCACGGAACGGCACCGAGAGAGCGCGCGCGACGGTTGCCTTCTCCGGGTCGATATCGATGAGCTCGACGGCGCAGCCCGGCATGCGCGCCGCGAGCCAGGCCGTGAGACAACCGATGGTGCCCGCGCCGACGATGGCGATGCGATCGCCGATGCGCGGCGTCGCGTCCCAAAGGCCGTTGACGGCCGTCTCGAGATTGGCCGCGAGCACGGCGCGCGCCGCCGGTACGTCGGCGGGCAGCACGTGCACGGCTGCGGCCGGCACGACATAGCGCGTTTGATGGGGGTAGAGGCAAAACACGCGGCGGCCGCAGAGGTCGGCCGGGCCCATTTCGACTTCGCCGACATTGGCATAGCCGTACTTGACGGGCGCGGGAAAATTGCCGGCCTGAAACGGCGCACGCATGCGTTCACGTTCCGCGGACGGCACGCGATTCGCAAATACCAACATCTCGGTACCGCGGCTCACGCCCGTATAGAGCGTGCGAATCAACAAATCGCCGGATCCCGGCGCGGCCAGACGTTCGGCACGGATTTCTCCGCGGCGCGGGCCCGTGATCCAGAATGCGCGTGCGTCGACGTCGAGCTTGACCACGGACGCAGTCTGGACCAGGAAATGCGCCAACTCAAATAGCGCAACGTGCGAACGAGCGCTTCATGAGTCGCGAGCGCCTTGCAACGCGCGCCTAAACGTGCAAGCGTCTAATGGTCATGTCGAGTCTCGTGAAACCTTTGTCGGCGAAGCCCGTGCTTAAGTTCAGCCTTACCGCCGGAGTGTCGGCGGCGTTCGTCGCTGTGTGCTTGATCATCGCCGGCGTCGAGTCGGTGTTCGCGGTGACCGGCGGATTCGCCGTGCGCACGCTCGCGGCCTATGCCGTCGGGGCGCTAACCGTCGCGTGGCTCGCTCATCGCCACTTGCAAGCCGGTCGCTTCGGCGCGGCGAACTGCGTGACGATCGTGCGTGCCGCGCTTATCGCGCCGCTCATAGGCTTCTTGGGCGAGGCGCCGACGGCGGCGCTCGCCTGGCTTGCGATTGCGATCGCGCTCGTCGTGCTCGTTCTCGACGGTGTCGATGGCGGCCTCGCGCGGCATGCGGGCGAAGCGACGCGGTTCGGCGCGCGCTTCGACATGGAGACCGACGCACTGCTGATCTTGGTGTTGAGCGCGCTCTGCTTCCAATTCGGCAAGGCCGGCCTGTGGATACTCGGCGCCGGCTTACTACGCTACGCGTTCGTCGCGGCGGGATGGCTCTGGCCCTGGATGCGCGGCGCATTGACGGACAGCCGCCGGCGCCAGACGGTCTGTGTCGTGCAAATCGTGGCGTTGCTCGTATGCCTTTCGCCGCTCGTCGTTCGGCCTTCGAGCGCCGTCGCGGGAGCGCTCGGCCTCGCGGTTCTCGCGTGGTCGTTTCTCGTCGATATCCGCTGGCTCGCGCGCCAAGCCTGACGGTTCCCGTCGATGCGTGTATCGCTTGCGGCGATTCGGGAATGGGCTCTGCTTGCGCTTGCGCTATTCGTTCTGAATTTCGCCGTGACATTTCACAACGTTTGGCCGACGTGGTGGATCACGACTCGCTACGAGCTCTCGGTCGAGATGGCCGTCTTGCTGCTCGCGCTGACGCTCCATGCGCGTTTCGTCGGCGCCCTATCGCCGCGAATGCTGACGGCAGTAGCGCTGCTCCTGACGTTCATGGCCGTCGGGCGCTATGCCGAGGTTACGGCACCGGCTCTCTATGGCCGGGCCGTAAACCTCTATTGGGATGCGCAATATCTGCCCCACGTCGCCGCGATGCTGGCCGAGGTCTCGAATCCCATGCGCGTGATCGCGCTGATCGCCGCCTGCCTGGCGCTCCTGGTCGGCGTCTACGCCGTGCTGCGCATTGCGCTCGGGCGCGTCGTCGCAACGCTCGCTTCCCGGGCGGGGCAGCGCATGCTCGGCGCCGGCGCTGCGGTCTTGATCGGTGTCTATGCGATCGGGCACACGAGCCTGCCGTTGCGCACTCTCAAGTACTTCTCGCTGCCCGTCGTGCATACGTATTGGCAGCAAGCCGAGTTCATCGCCGCCGCTTTGAGCGACACGGCAGCCGCCGAAATGCTTTCCACTGCGGAGCCGCTCGAGCAGTTCGCCTTGTCGCGGCTCGAGGGCGCCGACGTCATCGTGCAATTCGTCGAGTCCTACGGCGCAACGTCATTCGATGCGCCGGAGATCGCTGCCATCGTCGAACCGGGCCGTAAAGAGTTTACCGCAGCCGTTGCGGCCACCAACCGGCGCGTGGCGTCCGCGTTCGTCGAATCTCCGACGTTCGGCGGTGCATCGTGGTTTGCTCACTCGAGCTTCATGACGGGCATCGACGTGCGCGATCGCGGCGCTTACGACTTGCTGTTGACCCAAGATCGAATCACGCTGTCGAGAGGCTTCGCGGCCCAAGGATATAGGTCGGTCGCGCTGATGCCGGGGCTCAAGAACGAGTGGCCCGAGGGCGCGTTCTATGGTTTCGCGGCGATTTATGGCGAGCGCGCTTTAGCCTATCGCGGCCCGGAGTTCGGGTGGTGGCGAATTCCGGATCAATACTCGCTCGCGCGACTTGCGGCGCAAGAGATGCAACCGGCGCCGCGGCAACCACTGTTCATATTTTTCCCGACGATCAGCACACATGTGCCGTTTCGACCCGTGCCACCCTATCAACCCGATTGGCAACGCATGCTGTCGCCGCAGCCATACGATGCCGCGCCGCTCGACGCAAGCCTCGCGTTGCTGCCCGAGTGGACGAACATGCGGCCTGCCTACGGCGAGACGCTCGCGTATACATTCAGATACTTGGGCGGCTTCCTGCGCGCGCATGCGGATGCACGCGTCGTGTGGATCGTTGTCGGCGACCACCAACCGGCCGCGAGCGTGAGCGGTGAGGGTGCGCGCTGGGACGTGCCGGTGCATGTCGTTTCGGGCAACAGCGCCATCATCGATGCGCTGCTCGAGCACGGCTTCACGGAAGGATTGACACCCGCCACCACCGCGCTGGCGCCCATGCACGAGCTGCCGGTGCTGCTGCTCGAGGCTTTTACTGAATAGGCTCGCCGTGTGAGCCAGTCGATGCCGCGTGCTCGTCAAACTGTGAGCCAGTTCAGCCGGTACCCGACCGCGTTAAGTTAACGTTTGTCCCAGCGCGGTCGCTCGAGTCGGCCGCCCAAGCCGCCGTTCAGGCCGGGCGAAAATGGGGCAGTTAGCGGAGCAACTTCCAGGTTTCGACCTAGACGGGCTGTTGCACGACAGCAGCGCGTCCGCCGTTTATCGTGCCAAACGTCTCGCCGACGGAGCTCGCGTCGTCGTCAAACGGACGCAAGGTAACACGGTCTCGGCCCGCCAGCTCACCCGCTATCGCAACGAGTACGAGCTCCTTCTATTGCTCACGAGCGACGGAATCGTCAAGGTCCACGATTTGCTTCGCCATCAAGGGAAGCTCGCGCTCGTTCTCGAGGAGTTTCCCGGCCTTTCGCTCAAGCAGTGGCGTATGGAGGCTGATCGAAGCGTAGTCGAGTGCCTCGAGATAGCGATCGCCTTGGCGCAAACCATCGGCGAAGTGCATGCGGCCGGCATCATCCACAAGGACATCAATAGCTACAACATTCTCTACGACGACGCGAGCAAGCGTATCAAGCTCATCGATTTCGGCATCGCCACGCGGCTGAATACCGAAGAAAGCAAGTTTCAGTTCCCTGCGGCGCTCGAGGGCACACTCGCCTACATCGCGCCCGAGCAGACCGGGCGCATGAACCGTAGTCTCGATTACCGCGCCGATTGGTACTCGTTCGGCGTGACGCTGTACGAGCTCTTCAGCGGGCGGCTGCCGCACTCGAGCGAGGACCCGCTCGAGGCCGTGCATTTCCACATCGCCGGTAAGCCGATGCCGCTCGCGGAGGCCGATACGCGCGTGCCCGAGGCCGTCTCGGACGTGGTCATGAAGCTCTTGCAGAAAGCCCCGGAGGATCGTTACCAGAGCGCGGCCGGAATCGTCGCGGACCTGCGCCGCTGCGTCCGCGCGCTGACCTCGACGGGGCGCGTGGACCGGTTCGCCCTCGGCGCCGACGACGTCATCGAGCGCTTCGAGCTGCCGCAAAAGCTCTACGGCCGCGAGGTCGAAACGGCGACGCTGCTGACGACTTTCGAGCGCATCGCGAGCGGCAGCGTCGAGGCCGTGCTCGTGTCGGGTCAAACAGGCACGGGCAAGACGTCGCTCGTGCAAGAGATCTATCAGCCGATCACGAGCCGGCGCGGCTACTTCGCCGCGGGCAAGTTCGATCAGCTCCAGCAAGACGTGCCGTTCGGGGCCCTCGTCGACGCGTTGCAGGATTTGGTTCAGCAGCTCCTGACCGAAAGCGAAGAATCGATCCAGCGGTGGCGCGCCGCGATTCAGGCGGCGGTAGGCGTCAACGGGCAAATCATCGTCGACGTGATTCCGGCGCTCGAGCACATCATCGGTGCTCAGCCCAGAGTCCCACCGTTGCCGGGATTCGAAGCCCAGAACCGCTTCAAGCTCGTGTTTCAAAGCTTCATTCAAGTATTCGCGAAACGATCGCATCCGCTCGTGCTGTTCCTCGACGACATGCAATGGGCCGATGCGGCGAGCTTGAATCTCGTGACGTTGATTCTGTCGGCTCCGGCGACGGAGTCGTTGCTCGTGGTGGAGGCTTATCGCGACAACGAGGTGTCGCCGACGCATCCATTCATGATGGCCGTGCAGGACCAGGAGAATCACGGCGTGCGCATCGAAAGGATTGCGCTTGCGCCGCTCTCGCCCGAGAACATCGCGCAGCTCGTCTGCGACACGCTGCATCAAGACCGGCATGCCGTGCTGCCGCTGGCACGAATCATCCACGCTAAAACCGGCGGTAACCCATTCTTTACGCGGCAGTTTCTCGAGTCGTTGCACGCCGACAAGCTCATCGTGTGCGACGTAGGCACTAAGACCTGCCGTTATGACCTTCCTTCGATCGAGGCGGCCGCGATCACGGAAAACGTCGCCGAGCTCTTGGGCTCCAAGCTCGACAAGCACGCCCCGGCGACGCGCGAGGTGCTGCGCCTGGCGGCGGCGATCGGCGGGCGTTTCGATCTCGACACGCTCGCAATCATCAATCGACGCTCCGAGGCCGAAGTAGCGACGTTGCTGCAACCGGCGCTCGGTGACGGGCTCATCGTTCCGGCGTCGCGGCTCGAGAGCCTCGATCCGAGCGCGCTCGATTCGCCCCTCGTGTACCGGCGGTTCGCGTTTCTGCACGATCGCGTGCAGCGGGCAGCGTACGACATGATCGCGCCCGGCGATCGGCCGGCGTTGCATTTGGCCATCGGTCGCGTGCTGCTCTCGGCGAGCGGTGCCGAGCAGCTCGAGCAGCGCCTGTTCGACATCGTGAATCACATGAATCACGGCGTCGCGCTGCTCGCCGATCGGACGGAGAAGGTCCGGCTCGCCGAGCTCAACATTCGCGCCGGAATAAAGGCCAGAAACTCGACGGCCTACTCGCTCGCCGTGCGCAACTTTCAAAACGCCGTGGCGCTTTTGGGCGGGGAGCAGGCGTGGACCGACCACCACGCTCTGGCGTGCGAAGCGCATACGAAGCTCGCCGAAGGCCTGTGTCTCACGGCGAACTACGAGTCGGCATTCACGATCATCGACACCGCCATCGCGCGGGCGTTGGCGGTGACGGACCGCGCCAAGCTCTATGCGCTCAAGGTCAACACCTACTTGAGCATGGGCAAGATGCCCGAGGCACTGACCTGCGGCCGCCGCGCTGCCGAAGAGCTCGGCATGGAGCTTCCGGAGGAGGCCGAGCAGGTAGAACGCGTGCTGCAAACCGAGATCGGAGCGATCCTCGCACAGACCGGCAAGGTAGGCATCCAAAACCTGCTCGAGCTACCGGTAATGCAGGAGCCCGAGAAGATCGCTCTCATGGAGCTCTTGACGCATTGCTTGCCCGCCGCCTACCAAACCAACCAGCAGCTCTTCGCGCTGCTCTGCTGCAAGATGGTGACGCTGTCGCTCGAGAACGGCAACTGTCCGCTCTCCGCGCGCGCTTACGGCTCGTTTGCGGCGCTCCTGAGCAGCGTGCTCGGCCGTTATCGCGACGCCTATCGCTTTGCCAAGCTCGGCGTCGACCTTGCGCATCGGCTCGACGACCCGTCGGTCTTTTCGGGCGTGTATTTCCTTTGGGCAATGTTCGCTTCGCACTGGAATGAGCCCGTCGAGGAAAGCATCGACCTGTTCAAGCAGGGCGTGCAGTACGGACTGCAAACGGGCGACCACCCGCACGTCGGCTACAACGCCGCGCGCCGCGTCACGCACCAGCACTTCCGCGGTATGCCGCTCGCGGAGCTGCGCCAGGAAACGACGTCGACGCTCGAGTTGCTCGAGCGCATCGGCGACGCCACCAACGTGCCGTTTCTGGTGCCGCGCCTCCGCTTCGTCGACTGGCTGCGAGGCGAGCGGTCTCACGGCGATACGCTCGGGAGCGACACGGAGGACGAAGAGCAATGCACGGCCGCGATCCGCGCACGCGGCAATCGCTCGTTCGAGTGCGATTGGTTCATGCTGCTGGCGAGACAGCGGTATCTCGGCGGGGACTACGAGAACGCGCACCGCTTCATGCGCGAGGCCGATCAGATCCTCCAGTTCACGGCGGGCTTCATCACGCGCAGCGAGCACAACTTCTACTACTCGTTGACCGTCGCGGGGCTCTACGAAAAGGCCGCGCCTGCCGAACGACCCGAGCTCGAGGCTGAGCTCGCGGCGCGCCAAGACGAGCTCAAGACTTGGGCGGACAATTGCCCGGAGAACTTCGGCCACATGCATCTCCTCGTCGAAGCGGAGCGTGCGCGCATCGCCGGGCGCCGCTTCGAGGCGAGCGACCTCTACGATCAGGCGATCGCGGCCGCCGCGCAGCACGGGTTCATCCAGATCGAAGCGCTTGCGGCAGAGCTCGCTGCGCGCTTCTGGTTCGCGGCCAACAAGGCGGATTTCGGCGGCCTCTACCTCGAGCGCGCGCTGCACGCCTATGAAATATGGGGCGCGCTCGGCAAGGCCCAGGACCTGCGCGTCGCGTACGGCTTGAAGCCGAGGCGGAGCTCAGCGACGTCGATGACGACGCCGTCCACGACTCTCGGCGGGGCGGGCGAGCGTGGGGACTCGCTCGATCTCGCGACCGTGCTCAAAGCGAGTCAGGCGATCTCGGGCGAAATCGTGCTCGAACGGCTGCTCGGCAAGATGCTCGATATTATTCTCGAGAACGCGGGCGCCGAGTCCGCGGTGCTCGTGCTCGAGACGAACGGCGAGTTCCTGATCCAGGGCACCAAAGACGGCACCTCCGGGCGGACTCGCGTCATGATGGGCGAGCCGCTACGCGGATCGGTCGCGCTCTCCGCGGGCATCGTCAATTACGTGATCCGCACTTCCGAGAACGTTGTGCTCGCCGACCCCGCGTTGCGCGGTATGTTTCGCAACGACGGCTATGTCCGCAACCGTCACCCGAAGTCCGTTTTGTGCGCGCCCATCACGTACAAGGGCAAGCTGACCGGCGTCGTTTATCTCGAGAATAATCAAATCGCGGGGGCGTTCACGCCGGGAAGACTCGAAGCGCTCGGCATCCTGATGTCGCAAATCGCGGTCTCGATCGAGAATGCCACGCTCTATACGAGGCAGGAGCAACAGGCGCGCAGCATCGAGCAGGCGAACACGGCTCTCACGAAGGAAGTGGCGGAGCGTAAGCACGCGGAGCAGGAGCTGTCCCGATACAAAGATCATCTGGAAGAGCTCGTCGTGCAACGCACGCGCGAGCTCGAAAGCGCGCAAGGACGGCTCGTGGATCTGTCGCGCCAAGCGGGTATGGCCGAGGTCGCATCGGGCGTGCTGCACAATGTCGGCAACGTCATGAACAGCGTGAACGTCGGCGCAAACGTGACGCGCGATTCCGTAAAGGCGCTGCCTGTCGAACGGCTCGGCAAAACCTGCGACCTGCTCGACGCCCATGCGGACCGGATCGGCGACTATCTCACGTCCGACACCGCGGGGCGCAGGATTCCCGAATACTTGCGGAAGCTCGCGCAAACGCTGTCTCTGGACAAGCAAAAGATCCGCGATGAGATCGATCGACTGCTAGAGCATCTCGATCACATGAAGACGATCATTGCCGCACAGCAGTCGTACGCAAAAGTCCACGGTATCACCGAGGTCTGTGCGCTCAAGGATATCGCGGAAACGGCGCTCGCGATCAGCGCCGCCGCATTGAGCGGAAGCGACATCGACATCGTGCGCGAGTATCAGGACGTGCCGCCGGCATTGTTCGATCGTCACCAGATTCTGCAGATCCTCGTGAACTTGATCTCGAACGCGCGGCACGCGCTCGAAGAGAGCGATGCGGCGAAACGGCGCCTCACCGTCGTGCTGGCGGCGGACGGCGACGCGGCGCGCATCGAAGTGCGCGACAACGGCGTCGGCATCCCGCGCGCGAACCTCCCCAAGGTTTTCAACCACGGATTCACGACCAAAAAGACCGGCCACGGGTTCGGTCTGCACAACTGCGCGAATGCCGCGCAGCAGATGGACGGCAGGCTCGAAGCGTTCAGCGACGGGCCGGGCAAAGGCGCGAGATTCGTGTTGCGCCTGCCGCTCCCACGCGCCGACGTTGCGCTCGAAGCCGGGGCCGCGTGAGGAGAAGATCGGTGTCAACCTCGGGGAAATACCGGCGCTACGTACAACCGAATCGGCGCGTTTTAATCGTCGATGACAACCGGTCGATCCACGAGGATTTCCGCAAGACACTTGGCCAGGGCGAAGGCAGCCACGACGAGCTCGCGGCTCTCGACGAAGCGCTGTTCGGCGAGCGCGCGGCCGTCAACGCCGATGTGTTCGAGCTCACTTCCGCCTTCCAGGGAGAGGAGGCTCTCGAGCTCGTGGAACGGGCCCGCGCCGAAGGACAGCCGTACGCGCTCGCCTTCGTCGATGTGCGTATGCCGCCGGGGCTCGACGGTATAGCCACGACCGGCCGGCTGCTCGAGCAGGATCCCGAGATCAACATCGTCATTTGCTCGGCCTACTCGGATCACGGTTGGGACGAGATGACCGAGATGATCGGCAATACCGACCGCGTGTTGATCTTGAAGAAGCCGTTCGACACGATCGAAGTGCGGCAGCTTGCGCACGCGTTGCGCCGGCGTTGGGAGCTCGCGCGCATGGTCGCGCTCAAGGTCGACGACTTGACGGCGATCGTGGACGCCAAGACGCGCGAGCTCGAGACCGCCAACGTCGAGCTCAAGAAAGAGGCGCTCGCACGCGAGGATGCGTTGAGCAAGCTCGCCGTGTCGAACGAGCAAATCCGGGCGTTGGCCTACCAGGACGGTTTGACGGGCCTGCCCAATCGACGGCTCCTGAACGAGCACCTGGAGAAGGTTCTCGCGCGCAGCCGGCGCAAGAACACGGAATTCGCCGTGCTATTCGTCGACCTCGACAATTTCAAGCTCATCAACGACACCATCGGTCATCAGGCCGCAGATGCCGTGCTGCGCGAGTTCGCCGATGCCTTGACCGGGCTCGTCCGCTCGGAGGACATGCTGACGCTCTACACGGAAACGGAGACGGGGCTCGACCAGACGATCACGCTCGAGCCGATCACGGACTCCGTGCTGTCCCGTTTGGGTGGCGACGAGTTCGTGATCCTCTTGCCCGACATCAAGGATCGTTTCGCGGCGGGCTCCGTCGCGCACCGCATTCTCAAGCGGCTCGAGCAGCCGTTCACCGGAACCGGCACCGACGCCTTCATCACCGCGAGCATCGGCATTGCAACCTACCCCGCGGACGGCCAAAGCGCGGAAGTCTTGATTCGTAATGCCGACACGGCCATGTATCACGCCAAGCAACAGGGCAAGGCTGCCTATCAGTACTACTCGGCCGAGATGAACGCCGCATCCGTGGAGCGCTTGACGCTCGAGAGCGGCTTGCGGCGCGCTCTCGATGAAGGGCGTTTGGAGGTCCACTATCAACCCGAGATCGACGCCACAAGCGGCCGCATCGTGGGCGCCGAAGCATTGCTCCGCTGGCCGGATCCCGTGCGCGGCTACATTTCGCCGGCGACGTTCATTCCGATCGCTGAAGACTGCGGCCTGATCCTGCCGATCGGTGCCTGGGTCATGCGCCAAGCGTGCCGGCAAGCCGTCGAGTGGCAGCGCGCGGGGTTACCGGCGATCCCGGTCGCCGTCAACGTCTCGGGCGTGCAGTTTCGTCGTCAAGACATCGGCGAGCTCGTCAAGCAAGCCCTCGCCGAAAGCGGGCTCGATCCGAAGCTGCTGCGCCTCGAGATCACCGAGACCTCGTTGATGGCAATTCGCGATCGTGCCGTGCAAGTGTTGAGCGAGCTCAGGAGCTTGGGCGTGAGCGTGGCGCTCGACGACTTCGGCACGGGGTATTCGTCGCTCTCCTACTTGAAGTCGTTTCCGCTCGACGTGCTCAAGATCGACCGATCCTTCATTGCCGAGATGCTGGCCGATAAGACGACGGCGTCGATCACCGAAGCCATCATCAGCATGACGCGGATTCTCGGCCTGCGGGCGCTTGCCGAAGGCGTCGAAAACGAAGCGCAGCACGAGCTC
>Ga0209320_10000477_pt1 | contig 20589 bp, 17 predicted proteins | sample Rifsed13ft4_FD_184008 | JGI IMG/M metagenome (GOLD analysis project Ga0209320, IMG submission 184008) | Soil microbial communities from Rifle, Colorado, USA - sediment 13ft 4 (version 2) | ecosystem: Environmental > Terrestrial > Deep subsurface > Rock core/Sediment | place: Rifle, Colorado... | reverse complement strand
GCGCGGCATCGAGCTCGCTTTCGAGCCACTCGGTGAGCGCAAGGTAGCTGTCATGATCGGGACGCGGCCCATCGGCCGGCGGCATCATGCCGCCGCGGAGCTTGCGCACGACTTTCTCCCACGTCTCGGGACGATCCGCAACGGCGGTCATATCGAGACTCTCGAGCGACAGGTCAGCGATGCGTTCGACGTCGTTGTGGCAGTCGAGGCAGAATCCCCGGACGACCGAGGAATGCTCGGCGACGAGCTCCTCATGAGAGGGTTCGCAGCCCGCCAGCAGTACTGCCGACAACGCCAGCCACGAGACGCTTGTGTCTCTCGCCGCCACTACTTCTCCTGTCCTCGTTTTGCAGTCAAATAGTACCGCGCATAGAGGAATTTCTCTACGCGGTTCATGGTTTTGCGCCGCAGCGCGCCGCGCCTCGAGGCGCCGTTTCGGTGGTTATTCGCGGCGCCGTCGCCGCTCTTCGAGCAGACTCGGATCGAGGTCCTCGCCGAACAACTCGGCACCGTCCGCCAAGTGCAGGGTCTGCCAATGCAAGAGGAAAGAACCGTCGCGCGACGGGTGCCCCACGATTTTGACATAGTCGCCCGGCTTGACCTCGTCGCCGGTCCAACCCTTGCGCAGTAACACGGTACGCGAGCCCCCTTCCGCCATCCACGCTTGATCCTCGCCGTCTTCACCTTTGACCGTCAAATAGATCCGCGCGTGCGGATTGCCGAGCCGAAACTCTTTGACAACGCCTTCGATGGTTCGCTCCTGATCGAGCACGTACAGAACCGCCGGCGAGTGGTGCGCTTGCGCGAGTCCCACGCACGCCACCGACGCGGCGAATGCAAGCGTTATGAGTTTCGAATTCATCGTCGTATCCTCAAGGCCGTCCCGGAACATCCTCGCAACTGTCGACAAGCAGCTCGAGCTCGGGCGTCGCGATCCAAGTTTTCGTGAAGACCACGGGCTCCTTGAGCATGACGGGATCCGTGATCGTGAGCTCGAGATCGAGTTGCCGGCCGCCGTTCGCGAGCGTATAGCGTTCCACACCGCTCAACTGATCGCTGTAACCGCCGCCGCTCATGAATGAATAGAAAATGTCCGGTCCGACGTCGGTAGTCTCGATGGCGAGCACGTCGCCTTCGTAGCGACCCACGGAACGTCCGAACAACGTGCCCTTGAGCTCCAGCGGCGGCACGGAGCCATTCATATATATAGTGCGTACGCCGTTCCACTCCTCGTACGCGAAGACGAGCGTATCTCCTTCCTCGCGAATCTCGAGCGGCAGCGGGTTGGTCGTTTGACGCACGAAGCCGTACGGTTGGCAATCGAAAACCGTGTCCTCGGCAACGCCGGCCGCAGACTGCAACTCAAGGCCCACCGGCGTGAACTTGCTCGCGAGATGCGCGCGCACGTGCCCGCGCATCTCGTCGATGAGCTCGTCGACGGGACGCGCATCGTTGGCCGGATCGTCGAGCAGCGCGCGTAGGTACTCGTAACCCGTCGGCGGACAGCCGACGAAACATGCATAGTCCTCGACCCCCCAGAATTCGTTGTCCTGGGTCGTGAAAACGCCGCTCCAGATGCCTTGGAAGTCGGGGTGGCCCACCGCCTGGGCCAAGAGCCGCGGCGCCACGAGCGCCAAACCCGAAATCGTCAACGCGGCGAGAGAGCGCCGGCACGTTGTTGTTTTCATCTTCCCCTCCTGCCGATCGAGTCTCCCATACGGGGCGCGGGGACGGCAATCGGCGAAAGCATTAGCCGATCGCGGCCTTAAGGCCGCTCCTACACGGGGAGGCATCGATACGCGCCGAGCTCGATCTCGGGCCGATAGATCCAATGGCTCCGCAACTCGACGGGGGCGGTGAACGTCGCGGGATCCGACACCGTGAGCTCGTAATCGAGGCGGTCACCGAGCGCGGTCGGCGTGAACCGCTCGACCATGACCGCGGCGCCGCTTAAGCGGATGCCGACCGTGTCGAAGTGCCCCCAGTCGACGCGCGTCGTCGTCACGACGAGCGTCATTCCCTCCCATCGTCCCACCGAGTAGCCGAGCAGCGACGGTGCCACATTCGCGGGGTCTTCGGCGCCGCTCAAGTGGATGATGCGCCGCGTGTCGTACTCCTCGAGGCGCACCAGGATGTGGTCGCCGTTGTCCACGAAAGCGAGCGGGTACGGTTGCTCCATGATGGTCGGCATACCCTTCGGCGCGCAGTCGTTGGTCGGGTCGTCGGCGACGTGATCGAACGCTGCGAGCGTCGCGCCGGCCGCGACCGTCAACGGGTAGACGCTGAAGTCGAAATCCGCATTGATGTTTTCCGGGAAAAGGAAGCTGCCCGAGCCGCTGCTCCAGGTCCTAAAAATGCCGCTTTCGGGCTCGGACGTATCGCCTTCCGCGGACGCCAACATCTCGCCGGCCCGTCTCGTCTGCTCGGACCAACGCGGCTGCCCGCCGAGCACGATCTCCTCGCCGCTCGGCAGCAGAATGTTGCGCACGAACAAGTTGTTGAGCGAGCGCTTCGACGGGTTGCCCGCAACGCGCAGCTCTGCGCCGACTTCGACGAGGCCCTCGGTAATGCCCCAGCGGCTGATCCCGCTCAAAGACAGCGTTTCGATGTCCCATTCGACGGTTGCGCCGCCCGGCTCCGGCACGGCGAGCGTGAAGCGCACGTGCGGATTCTGCCACTTGAGCTCGGTGACTCGCCCTTCGAGCTCCGTCAATTCGCGCGTATCGAACCACGAGGACACGCTGTGATGCGCGAGTGCCGTGCGCGACAGGAACAAAGCCGCGAGAGCGGCGCTCAACGTCTTGGCATGCACGGCAAATCCTCGCTCGGGGGCGGAAAGCATAGCCGCTCCGCCCGGCCGCGCAAGAGCTCACGCGCTATCTATTGCGCCGCGCAAGATACGCGATACCCCGGCAGAGGCCGATCGCCGCGAGACTGTTGGCGGCGAAAACCGCCGTCGAAAGAAAAAGGCCGGTCCAAGTCCAATAGCGCAAAGTCGCGAGCGTAACGATCCAGTACGCGACGGGCTGGAGCAAACCGAAGCTCACGACCTTCTCGAGCGGAGCGAGCCACCAAGGCGCCGGGCCGTAGTTCGATTCGGCGACCGCAAACGCAACGACGGCCACGAGCCAAAAGCCCACCGTGCTCAAGACGAAGTGACAGGCGACCGCGATACGCCAAAGTTTGCTCGAGCTCTTCACGGGTGCCGGCACCGGTGCACGGCCCGAGTTATGTCAAGACTGTGAGCTGCGTCGCAGTAGGCCGCGGCCCCGCTCGTCATAATCACTGCCAGTTTCGGAGTCATGCTCCTCTCGTTTTCCCCCTGAAGACTCGGCCCGGCAAAGAACTTGTCGGGCTTTTTTTTGCGCGTGCGCATGGTGCCGCGAATCTGCGTCCGCCGTCGCGAGCTGTTTCCAGCGATCTTGCAGAGAAACGCGGGGCCGTTATTCTGCTAGCCTGCTTGCAAGCGCGCGGAGTGAGACATGCCGGAAATACACCTGATAAGTGCCAATAAGATAATTTCTCAAGCTATTGATAAGGCACGACAAATGAAAATAAAACCCGTGACCGTCGTCGTACTCGACGACAGCGGTCACGTGAAAGCCGTGGAGCGCGAGGACGGCGCCAGCATGTTCCGCTTCGACGTCGCGATGGGCAAAGCATGGGCAGCGGTCGCCATGGGGGCCTCGAGCCGCGCGCTCGCCAATCGCGCCAAAGGCAACCCGAACTTCTTCGTGACGCTCGCCGCCACCGCGCACGGCAAGTTTCTGCCCCAACCCGGCGGCGTCTTGATCCGCGACGCGGACGGCAACATCTTGGGCGCCGCGGGCGCGAGCGGCGGCACCGGTGACGAAGACGAGGCGATCTGCGCCTACGGCATCGAGCAAGCGGGGTTCAAGGCCGACCTATCCGAATAGACCTCGAGCACCGCTATCGCGTTTTCGCGGTCTGCGCGACCGGCGTTTTCACGACCGTCTTCGATACGAGCTCGTCGATCGTCGCGCTGCCGACGATTGCGCTCGAGTTCGGCACGGATCTGCCGACGGCGCAGTGGGTCATCATCGGCAACGCACTCACCATCGCTGCGCTGCTCGTGCCGATGGGACGACTTTCCGATTTCATCGGACGCAAGCGAATCTACGTGCTCGGCTGCTGTCTGTTCGCGCTCGGGGCTCTCGTGGCCGCCTTCGCACCGTCGATCTATGCGCTCATCGGCGCGCGCGTCTTCGTCGGCGTGGGCTCGGCGATGACTCAGGGGACGGCGATGGCGATCCTCGTCGGCAACTTCGAGACGCACGAGCGCGCGCGCATGCTCGGACTGCAAATGAGCGGTGTCGGCTTGGGCGCAATCGCGGGACCGGCGCTCGGCGGCTTCGTCGTCGGCGCCGTCGGCTGGCGCGCCTTGTTCGTGATCACGGCCTTGGGTATGGCGGTGATCGCCATCTCCGCGCAGCGCGTCTTGCGCCGGCGCACCGAACGACCGCCTCCGGCCGGCCCGGCGTTCGACGTGGCGGGGGCGGCCCTGTTTGCAATCGTGCTCGCGGCCGGGTTGTTGACGTTGACGTTGGGCCCGGGCGCGGGCTGGCTCGCTCCACGCACGCTCGGCGGCATCGCGCTATTCGCCATGACGCTCGCCGTTTTCGTCGTCGTCGAGAAACGTCATCCGGCGCCGATGCTCGATTTTGCGCTGATTCGCAACGGTGCTTTCGCTTTCGGCGCCCTCGGCGCCGTGGTTGTTTTCATGGCGCTTTCGGCGACGCGCTTCCTCGCGCCGTTCTTCCTCCAGGCGGTGCGCGGTTTCGATCCCGCGCAAGTGGGGCTCTTGCTGCTGCCCTCCGCTACCGTCACGGCCGTGGCGGCGCCGTTCGTCGGCCGGTTCGCCGATCGGTTCGGCGTGCGGCTATTCGCCAACATCGGATTCTCGGTGGCGATCTTGGGCTTGCTCGTGTTCACGACGCTCGACCCGGACACCCCCACGTGGCTCATCGTCGTAGGGCTCATGATCCTTGCGCTCGGCATGTCGTCGTTCAGCGCACCGAACTCGGCGTCGATACTCAACTCCGTCGAGCCCGCCTCGCACGGGCTCGCAGCCGGCTTCGTCAACTTGTGCCGCAACACGGGCAACGTCATCGGCATTGCTTTCGGCACGGCCATCGTCACGCTCATGATGGCTCGGGAAGGATTTCCGCCGTCGTTGGCCGCGGTCGACCCTACAGCGGGCGAAGGCGTGTTCGCGGCGTTCACATACGGCGTCCGAGTCGCGTCGACGCTGTTGCTCTCGCTCGCGCTGCCGGTCCTCGGCATCCTCGTGATCGCGATGCGGCGACGCGCACCGTGAACTGCGTCGTTTGCCGCCAAAGCCGCTTGCGAGTACGGTAAACCAAGTCCGTACCCGATGGGGTCCGTTGAGGGCCGGCAAGATGAGCAAGACCGCGCTGATCGTCGACGACTCCCCCGTCGCCCGACACGCTTTGGGTCGTTTGCTCGCCGAGCACGAGCTCGCCGCCGACACGGCGCCGTCGGCCGAAGCCGCGCTCGACTATCTGCGGCAGCGGCGCCCAGACGTCATTTTCATGGATCACTTGATGCCGGGCATGGACGGCTTCGAGGCCCTCGAGGCCATCAAAGCCAACCCCGCCACGGCCACGATTCCCGTCATGATGTATACGTCGCAGGAAGGCGAGCTCTACGTCGGGCAAGCACGCGCGCTCGGCGCTTTCGGTGTGCTCCCCAAAGACCTGAAGCCCGTGGAAGTCGCGCGGGTGCTCAAGGCCCTGCACCTGATCCCCGGTCCGCCCGAACCCGACCAAGGCGCGCGCCCGCCGCCGAAGAGCGCCGCGGAGGCCGCCGACAGTCATCGCGTCAAGGAGCTGCTCGAAGAGCTCTTTTACCAGCAACGCTCGGCGCTGCGCGAAGAGATACGCGAAGGCTATCAGCGTGCGCTCGCATCGACACAAGCGCCGCCGCCCGCGGCGGGCGCTGCGATCTCGGGCGTGCCGCCGAAGCTGCTCGGCGTATCGGGCCTCGTGGCCGGCGCACTCGTGCTGGTCGCGGTGACGTTTGCGTATCTCTACTTCAATGCCAATCGTCTCTTGCAGGATGCGACCGAACGCTCGTCGGAGCTCATCGCGAGCTCCGCTGAGCTCAATGCCGCAAGCGCGCAAGTGCTGAGCGCCCAGCCCGTGCGCGCCACGGGTAACGCGGGTCTCCTCGATGCCGTCGAATGGGCAATGAATCTCGCGGGCGGCTATGCCTTCGATGAAGTCCCGCTCGACGACAATCGCGCGCAGGTGATCGGCCGCCTCGTTCAGTATCTCGACGACGCGGGCTTCAGCGGCACGATCGCCATCGAAGTGCACGTGGGCCAGTTCTGCATGAATTTCGACGCGGACGGCGTGCCCATGCTTGCACCTCCCAATCAGCCGGCCGGCGATTGTCTGCAAATCGGCTGGTCGCCCGCGGAAGCCACCGCCATGGGTCGGCGGCAAACGCTCGCATTCGCCAATACCGTCGCCACCGCGACGACCGATACAGGGATTCGCGTCGCAACCGTTTCGGCCGGCTCCGACCGGCCGGCGATCGAGTATCCGCTGTTGAACGCTTATCTCACGGCCGACGAATGGAATGAGATCGCTGCCGCGAACCACCGCGTCGACGTGCGCCTCGTTCCGGACGCGGACAGCTACCTATCGAGCAGCGAGGCTGCGCCGTAAGCCACTCGGCGATGTCGGCGCCTCCGCAAGCAGAGCGCTCAGCTCGGGAAGACACGAGCCGCAGCTCGTACCGGCCCGAAGCGCCGCGCCGATCTCGCGCGTCGACGTCAAGCGCTGCGACTGAATCGCTTCGACGAGCGTCGCGCGCCCCACCGAGAAGCACGAGCAGATGATCGCGCCGCGATCCGCATCCACGTTCCCGAGACTGCCCGAGAGAATGCCGAGCCGGGCGGAAGCCGGGATTGGTCCGCCGCGAAAAAGCTCCGCCAAGGCGTCGCGCGCGCCGATCACGGGTCGCGATCCGATGAGCACGCACGCGACGAGCCGGCCCTCACGCAGCGCCGCGCCGCGATACCGGCCGGCCGCGGCGTCCGCGACCTCGATCCAGTCGCAATCCGTGCCGCAGATTGCGCGGCTCCATTGGCGCCATGTGCCGGGCACCGCGTCGCCGGCGAGCACATACGCCCAGTAGCCGTCGGCTTTGGCGGCGACGCAATAGCCGACGTCCGCGATCTCAAGCCGCTGCCGAGATGCCAAGAAACCGTGCCAACACGGCGCAAAACGTTTGAGACCCACGGCCGCGCACTTGAGCTCCGGCTGTCCCGAGACCGGATCGGCGACGGCGTCGATGAGCGTGCCGACACGGCCCTCGCTCGCAAACTGAGCGTTCCAATGCATCGGGGCGAACAGCTCGCCGGCACGGACGTCGCCCGTGACCTGCACGCGCGCGAGCATGCGCCCGGTCCGCGCGGTGAGCTCACCGAGATCGCCGTCCGTGATGCCGAGCCGCGCGGCATCGTCCGGGTGCACTTGCACGAACGGCTCTGTGTCGCGCTGGGAGAGCTTTGCGGACAGGCCCGTGCGCGTCAACGTATGCCAATGATCGCGAACGCGTCCCGTATTCAAGAGCAGCGGATACTGAGCGGTCGCAACCGCGGCCGGCGGCCGGCTCGTTACGGCCACGAATCGCGCTTTGCCGCTCGGCGTGCAAAAGGTGCCCGCCGCGAGGGCCGCGGCGGCATTGCGATCCGGCGATGCCGAAACCGGCCACTGCACGGGATCGAGCGTCTCGTATTCGAGATCGCTCAAAGTCGCGAGCGCGCCGAGGTCGAAGTCGCGCGTGCCGCCGTTCTCGAACGCCGACAGGCGCGCGTGCTCGCGGAAAATGTCGGCCGGACCCCGATAAGCGAACGCGTCCGTGAAACCCATGCGCTGCGCGACGCGGCTCACGATCCACCAGTCCGGACGGCTTGCGCCGGGCGGCGGCAGGAACGCACGCTGCCGCGAGATCCGTCTTTCCGAGTTCGTGACCGTGCCCGACTTCTCGCCCCAAGCCGCCGCGGGTAGCAACACGTCGGCGCATTCGGTCGTATCCGTGCGCCGCACGCAATCGGAAACGACGACGAGGTCGCACCTCTCGAGCGCGCGCCGCACTTTGTCGGCATCCGGCATGCTGACGACCGGATTAGTCGACATGATCCACACGGCGCGGATGCTTCCGGAATCGATCGCGTCGAAGAGCTCGACGGCCTTGAGGCCCGGCCGCGTCGCAACGTGCGGCGCGTTCCAGAAGCGGCGCGCGCGGTCGATCGCTTCGGGCGTGAAATCCATGTGGGCGGCAAGCTGATTGGCGAGCCCGCCGACTTCGCGGCCGCCCATGGCGTTCGGTTGCCCCGTGAGCGAGAAAGGCCCCGCGCCCGGACGGCCGATGCGTCCCGTCGCGAGATGCACGTTGATGATGGCGTTGACCTTGTCGGTGCCCGAGGAGGATTGATTCACGCCTTGCGAGAACAGCGTGACGGCTCGAGGCGTCGCCGCGAACGACGCATAGAGCTCCGCGACGGCACCGGCCGGGATGCCGCAACCCGCGGCGACGGCATCGATCGACGGCGCATCCGCGCGCGCCGCCGCGAGCGCCGCGGCGGCGTTCTCCGTGTGCGCCGCAACGAACCGTGCATCCATGGCGCCGGTCGCCTGCAAATAGGCGAGCAGGCCGTTGAAGAGCATGACGTCCGTTCCGGGCCGAATCGGCAGATGCAGATCCGCGGCGTCGCAGGTGGCCGTGCGGCGCGGGTCGATAACGATGACGCGCGCCCCGCGCTCGGCCTTTGCAGCGACGATCCGCTGGAAGAGCACCGGATGACACCACGCCGTATTCGAGCCGACGAGCACGACGAGATCGGCCGCGTCGACGTCGTCATAGGAGCAAGGCACGAGATCCGCGCCGAAGGCCCGTTTGTGTCCGGCCACGGCCGACGCCATGCAAAGTCGCGAGTTCGTGTCGATGTTCGCGCTGCCCAAGAAGCCTTTCATGAGCTTGTTCGCGACGTAGTAGTCTTCGGTCAGGAGCTGTCCCGAGACGTAGAACGCGATCGCCTCGGGACCGTGCTCGGCGAGCGTGTGCGTGAACCCGCGCGCCACGGTATCGAGCGCAGTCTCGAAACTCGACGGCCGGCCGCCGATTTCCGCTTGCAACAACCGGCCGTCGAGGTCGAGCGTCTCGGCGAGCGCGGCGCCTTTCGAGCAGAGGCGGCCGAAATTCGCCGGATGCACGGGATCGCCTTCGATGCGAACCCCCGTGCCGCCGCGCGCGACGGTCAGGCCGCAGCCGACGCCGCAGTAGGGACACGTGGTTCTGATCTCTATCACGACCGCCCGTAGGAGCGAGCTCCGCTCGCGATTCGTCTCGACGATTCCGCGAACGGCGGCGCCGCGACGGGGCTCGCCGCCGCGGACGGAACTTCAATCAGCACGCGCTCGTCCTCGACGCGGACCGCGAATGTTTCGACCGCGCCCTCATCGGGCGCCCGCGCGGTCCCGCTCTTGAGCTCGATGACCCAATCGTGCAGCGGACACGTGACGCATTCGCCGTGCACGATGCCTTGCGACAACGGACCGCCGCGGTGCGGACAACGATCGCGCAACGCGAAGACACGATCGGCGCTCGTCCGAAACACCGCAATCGGGCCCGCGGCAGTCTCGAGCACGCGCGCGCCGCGCCGCGGAATCGCGCTCAAGCTCCCGACGTCGAGCCAGCTCACGTCGCGCCCTCCGTGGTCGCTTGAGCCTCGAGCTCCGTTTCCGAGCTCAACATCGCGAACTCCTCGGCATCTTTGCCGCGCGCCCGTTCCGCCCACGGATCGACCTGCGCGTACCTCTGCGACTCGAGGAAGCGCGCGTGCAGCGCTTCGCGGCTTTGCGCATCGTCGACGATGCGCCCCTTGACGTAGGCGAGCCCCACGCGCTCGATCCATGGTGCCGTGCGCTCGAGATAGCGCGCCTCCTCGCGGTAGAGCTGCAAGTAGGCGCCGCAATACTCGAGCACTTGGTCCTCCGTCTCGACCTTGCATAGAAAATCGGTGCCGCGCACCTTGATGCCGCCGTTGCCGCCGACGTGGAGCTCGTAGCCCGACTCGACGCACACCACGCCCAAGTCCTTGATCGTGGCCTCCGCACAATTGCGCGGACAGCCGGAAACCGCGAGCTTGACCTTGTGCGGGTGCCACGAACCCCACGTCATGCGCTCGATCTTGATCCCGAGACCCGTCGAGTCCTGCGTGCCGAATCGGCACCATTCCCGGCCGACGCAGGTTTTGACGGTGCGCAGCGCCTTGCCGTACGCGTGCCCGGAAACGAATCCGGCGGCGCTCAAGTCGCCCCAAATCTTCGGCAGGTCTTCTTTCTTGACGCCGAGCAAATCGAGCCGTTGTCCGCCCGTGAACTTTACCGTCGGCACGCGGTACTTCTCCGCGACTTCCGCGATCGCGCGAAGCTCTTTGGGCGACGTGACGCCGCCCCAGATGCGCGGCACGACCGAATACGTGCCGTCGCGCTGAATGTTGCCGTGCGCCCGCTCGTTGATGAACCGCGATTGCTTGTCGTCGACGTACTCGCCGGGCCACGCACACAGCAAGTAGAAGTTGAGCGCCGGCCGGCACTTGTGACAACCGTCGGGCGCCTTCCATTCGAGAAATTGCATGGCGTCGGGGATCGTCTTCAACGCATATTGCCGAATCGCGGCGCGCACCTCCTCGTGCGTATGAATCGTGCAGGGGCACATGGGCTTCTTCGCCGGCGCCGTCGAATAGTCACCGCCGAGCGTATTGGCGAGCAGCTGCTCGACGAGCCCCGTGCAGGACCCGCACGACGACGATGCCTTCGTGTGCGCGCGTACTTCCTCGAGCGTGAAGAGCTTCTTGGCCGTGATCGCGCGCACGATGTCGCCTTTGCAGACACCGTTGCAGCCGCAGATCTCGGCTCGGTCCGGAAGGCTCGTAACGGCATCGACGCCACCCGTGCCCGAATCCCCGACGTGCGCTTGCCCGAACAGCAACGTCTCGCGGAGCTCCGCAACGTCCGTGCCGTCGCGGAGCAGCTGGAAATACCAGGCGCCGTCGACGGTGTCGCCGTAGAGCACGGCGCCGTGGATGCGGTTGTCCTTGACGACGAGCTTCTTGTAGACGCCGCGCGCCTCGTCGTGGAATGTCAGCTCTTCGGTCGCATCGGCGCCGACGAAGTCGCCCGCGGAGAAAACGTCGATGCCGGTGACTTTGAGCTTCGTCGAGGTTTTCGAGCCCCCATAGCGCGCGATGCCGAGCTCCGCGAGATGGTTCGCGACCACGCGTGCCTGCTCGAACAACGGCGCAACGAGGCCGTAACAGGCGCCGCGATGCTGCACGCACTCGCCGACGGCGTAGATGCAGGGATCGAAAGTTTGCAGCGTGTCATCGACGAGCACACCGCGCTCGCACGCGAGCCCGCTCGCCTTCGCGACGGCGATGTTGGGGCGTATGCCGACGGCCATGACGACGAGATCGGCCGGAATCTCCGTGCCGTCCTTGAATGTCACGCTCGCGACGCGTTCCGTGCCGTTGATGGCCAAAGTCTCCGCCGGCATCAAGAACTTGAGCCCGCGCGCCTCGAGCGAGCTCTTGAGCAGCGCTGCCGCCGTCGCGTCGAGCTGGCGCTCCATGAGCGTTGCGAGCAGATGCACGACGGTCACGTCCATGCCGCGCCGCTGCAACCCGTAAGCCGCTTCGAGACCGAGCAGGCCGCCGCCGATGACGACGGCATGGCGAAAGCCCGCGGCCGCTTCGACCATGCGCTCGACGTCGGCGATGTCGCGATAGCCGATGACGCCCGGCAAATCGGCGCCGGGAACCGGCAGCACGATCGGATTCGAGCCCGTCGCCAGAATGACGCGGTCGTAGGGCGTCTCGAAGCCGTCTGCGCAGACGATACGGCGGCGCGCCCTGTCGAGACGCGCGACGGAGCGTCCGGCGTGGAGCGTGATGCCGCGCTCCGCGTACCACTGGCGCGGATTCAGCATGATCTCGTCGACGGATTTCTCGGCGGCCAGCAGCGGCGAGAGCAGAATGCGGTTGTAGTTGCCATGCGGCTCGGCGCCGAAGACGACGATGTCGTACTTGTCGGGCGCAAGCTCGAGCAGCTCCTCGATCGCGCGCATGCCGGCCATGCCGTTGCCGACGAGCGCGAGCCGGGGGCGACGGGTTGTGGGAGCTAGCTCCGCTGTTGTGGGAGCGAGCTCCGCTCGCGATTCTTCGTCGCGAGCAAAGCTCGCTCCTACAGTGACAATTCGCTCAGAACGCATAGTCCAGCGCGAGCCAGAACTTGTCGGTGTCGGTGAAGAGCTCGTCCGCCTCGTAAGTCGCGTACTTGAGCGTGAACGTGAGCCGCTCCGTGCGCGCGACGAGCTGAAGATCGACCTCGTCGCCGTAGTGCGCGGAACCCAAGTCGGCGCTGAGCTCGTGCAGCACGGCGAGCGCCGCGAGGCCGCTGAAGGGTCCGACGGCGCCCGTCTGGTAAGCGAGCTTCAAGTAGCCGTTCTCGATGCCGTTCGCGGGCGTCGCGAGAAACTTGTCGGCCCAGCCTTGGAAAGCGTGCAGCGTCGCAAGCGGCGTCTGGAAGCTCGTCGTGCCGTTGCCCGAGAGGAGCTCGTAACCGAGCGACGCCGTGAGCTTGGCGATCTTGAGCCCGCCTTCGAGGAGATAGCTCTGCTCGCTGACGATCGACGGATTGCCGCCGGCGTCCTCTTGCGCCGCATAGCTCAACGTGTAGAGGCCCGTCAGCGAGCCCAAAGGCTTCGAGCCCGCGAGGCGCACGCCTACCGTATTGCTCGACGCGGCCGGCGCATCCTTAAGATCGAGCAGGTAATCGAAGAACGTCAACGTTCCCCACGGCTTCGTCAACGAGAAGTTCGTGAGCGCGAGGTCGCCGTGCCAATTGCCGACGGGGGAATCGGGGCCGAAGATGCGGTTGACCTGATCGGCGTACGTGACATCGATTTTGACGATCGCCCCCGCGCGCACGGCGCGCAGCGCATCGTAGGTCTGCTCATGCTGGCGCCAGCCGACGTTGCCGACGAACCGATGGTCGTCGAGCACGATGCGCTGGCGTCCCAGCGTCAGCGTCGTCTTCGGCAGCGAGTTGTTGATCAATGCAAAGCGGTTGACGGCCGCGAAGTCGGTCGGATCCGCAACGACGGGATAGGTGACGTTGCCGTTGAGCGTGCTGTTGTAGTCGTCGACAAAGTCCTCGACGATCACGGCCTCGGCTTGCAGCGACGTCGCATGGAATGCGCCCGTCGTGAACCCGGCGCGCACGCGCGAAGTGACGGCATCGGCCGTGTCCGCAATGCCGGCCTGATCGACGGATTCGTGGCGGACCCGCAAATCCACGTTGAACTTCGATTCGCGAACGGCGTCGCCGAAGCCCTGCGCGGCCGCCGCCCCCGACAGCCCGTTTGCCAGCAACGCCATGACCACGATAGATGTCTTCATAAAACTCTCCCTGTAGTGAGCACTAAGCCGCCTGCGCCGCCGCCGGCGGCGCGCCATCACAACCTTCGAGGAACTCGAGCAGCTCCTGCCGGTACCGGTAGTAATCGGGATGCTCGGCCAGCGCCTTGCGACTGCGCGGGCGCGGCAAGTCGACGGTCATGACCTTGCCCACTTTCGCGTTCGGGCCGTTGGTCATCATGACGACCCGGTCGGCCAGCAGGATCGCCTCGTCGACGTCATGCGTCACGCAGATCGCGGTCACGTGCGTGCGCAGCCACACTTCCATGAGCAATTCCTGGAGCTCCCAGCGAGTCAGCGAGTCGAGCATTCCGAAAGGCTCGTCGAGCAGCAGGAGCTTCGGACTCAGCGCGAACGCCCGCGCAATGCCGACGCGCTGGCGCATGCCGCTCGACAGGTCGCTCGCGAGTTTGTCCTTGTCGGAGCTCAAGCCGACACGCGACAAGTAGTAGTGGACGACGTCCGAGCGTTCCGCGGGCGCGGCATGTGGATAGACGCGGTCTACGCCGAGCGCGACGTTCTCCGCGGCCGTGAGCCACGGAAACAAGCTCGGCGCTTGGAACACGACGGCGCGCTCCGGTCCGGCCGCTACGACCTCGCGCCCGTCGACGACGATGCCGCCGCTCGAGACTTCCGTGAGCCCGGCCGCCATCGAAAGAACCGTGGATTTCCCGCAGCCGGAATGCCCGATCAACGACACGAACTCACCTTTGTTGATGCGCAGATCGAACCCGTCGACGACGGTGAGCGGCCCGTTGCGCGTCGGATAGATCTTTGTCGTGCGGAAAAACTCGACGAAATGCCGCGTGGGCCAGCTCGCCGCGGCTTCGAGGTACGCTCGCGGCGGGGCTTTGGCCGCCCGTGGCACGACGTTCGGCAGCAACCGCTCGCGCTCGGGCTCACGCGTTCGCCGGCTGCGGCCGGCTTCGAGCAGGTAACGCGTGACGGCGCTGCGCAACCGGCGAAACTCGGCGTTGTCGTTGACCTCCCGCCGGTCGCGCGGCCGCGGAATATTGACGCGAAACTCGGGCCCGAGGGATGCGGCAGGGCCTAAGTCGAGCGGAATGATCCGGTCCGCGAGCAGGATCGCCTCATCGACGTCGTTCGTGATCATGACGACGGTTTGTTTGCCGCGCGCCCACAGCGCTTCGATCTCGTCCTGGAGCTTCGCGCGAGTCAGGGCATCGAGCGCCGACAGCGGCTCGTCGAGCAGGAGCATCTGCGGCGACGTCGCGAGCGCCCGCGCGACCGCGACGCGTTGCCGCATGCCGCCCGAGAGCTCCGCGGGCCGGCGATCCTTCGCGTGCCCGAGACCGACCATGTCGACGTATTGGGCCGTGATCGCGCGCCGCTCTCGAGCCGGGCGGGCGCGGAACACGGCGTCGACGGCCAACGCGACGTTCGCCTCGACGGAGAGCCACGGCATCAGCGAGTAGCTCTGAAACACGACACCGCGTTCCGCGCTCGGGCCGGTGACGGGCACGCCTTTGAACGTGATGGCGCCGGTCGTCGGTGCTTCGAGCCCCGCGAGCAGCGACATCAGCGTCGTCTTACCCGAGCCCGAGAAGCCGACGATCGCGAGAAACTCCCCTTCTTCGATCGCGAGCTCGATATCGCGCAACACGCAGATCTCGTCGGCGTGCCGCGCGTATGACTTCCCGACTCCCTTGAGCTCCATGATCGCCATCGCGACGCTCCGTTAGCGTGAAGCCGAATGCGTGAAAGCCGTTTGCAGCGCGAGCATGAGCCGATCGAGCAGAAAGCCGATCAGGCCGATCGTGAAGACGGCGACGAGAATGCGCGCGAGCGACTCCGACGAGCCGTTCTGAAACTCGTCCCAGACGAACTTACCGAGTCCGGGATTCTGCGCGAGCATCTCGGCGGCGATCAGAACCATCCAACCGACGCCGAGCGAGAGCCGCATACCCGTGAAAATGAGCGGCAGCGCGGACGGCAATACGATCTTGCGGACTGTCGTGAACCAACCGAGCTGGAGCACGCGGCTGACGTTCATGAGGTCCTTGTCGATGGTCGCCACGCCGAGCGCCGTGTTGATGAGCGCGGGCCACAGCGAGCACAGCATGACCGTGATCGCCGAATTCAGGAACGCCTTCTCGAACATGGGATCGGTGCTCACGTACGTCGCGCTGACGACCATCGTCACGATCGGCAGCCACGCGAGCGGCGACACGGGCTTGAAAATCTGAATCAACGGGTTCAGGGCCGCGTTGAAACCCCGCGACAGCCCACCGACGATGCCGAGCGGCACGGCGATCAGCGTCGCGAGCACAAAGCCCGTGAACACGGTTTTCAGGCTCGTGCCAATCTGGTCGAAGTACGTGGGTCTGCCCGTGTACTGGCGCACGCGGACCTCGGCGGTCGGATCCGCGGCGGCGCGCTCGCCGTTGCGCGCGTCCTGCCGCGCATAGAATAGAGCTTCCTTGGCGCGCTCGGCGCCGTGCTCGACGACGAGATTGCGCGCTTCGTTCCAAACCGCGGCGGGGCCTGGCATCGCACCGAGACTCGTATCGATGCGCGCCGCTACTTGCCCCCAGAGCCCGATGAAGAGCACTACCGCGAGCAACGGAATGCCGAGCAGTTGCCAGAGCTCCTTGGCCTGCTCCGCCGGATCTTTGCCCGTCAAGATGCGGCCGAGCGGCAACAACCAGCCGAGCCCGACCAGTGCCAAGTAGCGATCCCAAGACATGGCTTGTCTCCTCGCCCGTGCTCAGTTGGCGCTGATCGTGTTGCTTACGACGCGCGCATCGCCCTTGAGGCCGATCGCAAAACGCTCGAGATAGGCGTTCGGCTCGCGACCGTCGAACGTGATGGCGTCGATGAACTCGCTCTGCGGAGGCCGAAAGCCGTCCGTATCCCACGGGAAGTCCGATTCGCTTGCGAGCCCTTGCTCGACGAGCAGGCGGGCGGCCTCGAGATAGACGTCCGGCAGGTACACGGACTTCGCGACGTCGTGGTACCAACCGTCGGTCTTGCGCTCCGGGATCTGCCCCCAGCGGCGCATCTGCGTCAAATACCAGACGGCGTCCGAGTAGTACGGATACGTCGCGTAATAGCGAAAGAACACGTTGAAATCGGGCACGGCGCGCTCGTCGCCGCGCTCATATTCGAACGTGCCCGTCATCGAGTTCGCGATGACCTCCTCGTCCGCGCCGACGTACTCTGGGCGCGCCAGAATCTCGACGGCGGCAGGACGATTCGCGTCGCCGTCGGCATCGAGCCACATCGCGGCGCGAATCAGCGCCTTGACGACCGCGACGTGCGTGTTCGGGTTCGCCTCGGCCCATTCCGCGGTTACGCCGAATACCTTCTCGGGGTTGTTGCGCCAAATCTCGTAGTCCGTGATGACCGGCACACCGATACCTTTGAACACGGCTTGCTGATTCCACGGCTCGCCGACGCAATAGCCGTAAATCGTTCCGGCCTCGAGCGTTGCCGGCATCTGCGGCGGCGGCGTCACGGACAGGAGCGCTTCGGCGTCGATTTGGCCGGAAATGTCCGTGCTCGAGTAGAAGCCCGGGTGAATGCCCCCGGCCGCGAGCCAGTAGCGCAGCTCGTAGTTGTGCGTCGATACGGGGAACACCATAGCCATGTTGAACGGCCTGCCCTCGGCCCGATACTCATCGACGACGGGTTTCAACGAATCGGCCTTGATCGGGTGCACGGGCTTTCCGTCCGCTCCCAAAGGAACGTGGGACCTCATGGCCTCCCAGACCTCGTTCGACACGGTGATCGCGTTGCCGTTGAGATCCATCGAGAACGCCGTGACGACGTGCGCTTCCGTGCCGAACCCGATGGTGGCGCCGAGAGGCTGGCCCGCGAGCATGTGCGCGCCGTCGAGCTCGCCCGTCAGCACGCGATCGAGCAGCACTTTCCAATTGGCTTGCGGCTCGAGCGTCACGTAGAGACCTTCATCCTCGAAAAAGCCGAGCTCGTAAGCGACGGCGAGCGGCGCCATGTCCGTGAGCTTGATGAAGCCGAGCTTGAGCTCGTCTTTTTCGAGGTCGAGAGGCTCTGCCGCGCCGGTTCCTCCGAGCAGCCACGCCAGCATCAGCAAGAACACCGCGATCGAATGACGTTTGAGTTTCATAACCTATCCTTAGTTGCCGATTTCCGTCCCCAGAAACGCGCAATGCCGCTTGTGGTTTCCCCGAAGACGCACTCCGAGGATTCCTACAGCGGCATTGCTGCGGGCCCGCCATTGGGCCGAACTTTGCTCGAGCCGCGCGATGAAAACGCGAGCTCGCGGACATCAATACAAGACTCGTGCCACCACCGACGCGCTCGCGCCGAACGCCGTTAGCGCCTTGAATTGGCGGCCGTTTTACACCGGCTCACGAAATGCCGCCGGCGCGCCGCGACGTCTCCTTTGCACCATCGACAGACATTGCTCGCCGGGCGCGGCATCATCGTGGTGCGGACTTCGACTCACGGCGTCGAATGGGTATCGACGAAGGGCGTATACAGCTCGAACTGGTCGAGATACGCATCGATGCCGCGCGCCGAGAATTCGATCCGGTCGAACGCCCCTAATACCTGCGCGTCCGCCGTTGCACGCGGACCGAGCGCCCCGATGTAGAGGTCCGGCCGAAACACGTCGGCCGCGCGCTCGCGAAGCTCCGCGCGCGCCGGTAGTTGTCCCCAGCGAAGCATCTGCGCATAGATCCACAGCGCCTCGTGCGTCGCGGGGAAACTCGCGTCGTGTCGCGCGAAGTAGAGGAAATCCGGATCGTCGAGCGCGTCGCCGTTGCCGAGCTCGAGCTTGCCCGCGAGACTGCACGCAATGACCGCGGCGGGAACTCCGAGATACTCCTGCCTGCTCAGTATCGCCGCCGTCTCTTCGCGATGGCTCGGCGCATCGACCCAGGCGGCCGCGGCCGAAAGAGCCTTAAGCAGTGCATCGAGACGCGCGCGATCGGTCGCAAGCGTGGGCCGCACGGCCAGCACTTTCTCGACACCGCGAGGAAACAGTTGCGACTTCGTCGCGACGATGCGGCCGATGCCTCGCTCGACCGCCAAGCTGTTCCACGGCTCCCCGACGCAGAACCCGTCGACGTGCCCCGCCGCGAGACTCTCGACCATGAGCGGCGGCGGTATCGCGACGATCCGCACCTGCCGATCGGGGTGCACGCCGCCGGCGGCGAGCCAATAGCGGAGCTCGAAGTTGTGCCCCGAGAACGCGTGCACCATCGCGAGCGTCAGCGGTTTGTTGCGCAGCATCAGGGCGCGCGACAAGCCCTTGGCCCAATCGACCGGCGACGGCGGCTGCGACGACCTGCGCTCGATCTCGGTCGCGAGACTCGTCGCCAACGTGATCGCGTTGCCGCCGCGATTCAAGACGAACGGCACGAGCATCTCCGCTTCGACGTGGCCGACGCCGAGCGCGGAAGCGATCGGCAACGGTGCAAGTGCATGCGCGCAGTCGACGTGACCGAGATTCAGGTGATCGCGAAGGCTCGACCACGACGGCTCGCGCACGAGACTCAAATCGATGCCGTGCTCGCGCGCGAAACCCTTCTCGCGTGCGGCGACGAGGACCGCGCAGTCGACGAGCGGCACGAACGCCGCGAGGATGTGCTCACTCATCGGTCGATCCGTCCAGAAGCTCCGCGGCAGCGACGAGCGCGCGCGCGAGGTCCGCGATCTTACGATTCTGGTTCATCGCGGTCCGGCGCAGCAGCACGTAAGCGTCCGGCTCGCTCAAGCCCTTCTGGCGCATCAGGATCGCCTTCGCCTGCTCGATGATGCGACGCTCCTCGAGCGCGGACTTCACTTGCGAAAGCTCCGTGTGCAATCGATCGAACGCGTGAAACCGGCTGATCGTGACATCGAGGATCGACTTCACGCGCTCCTTCTTGAGCCCGTCGACGACGTAGGCGGAGACGCCCGCGTCGATCGCCGCCTGCACGGTCGCCGCGTCCGATTGATCCACGAACATCGCGATCGGCCGCTTCGCGAGCCGCGACACTTGGAACATTTGCTCGAGCGTGTCGCGGCTCGGGTTCTCGAGATCGATGAGAATGACGTCCGGATCGACGGCAGCGATGCGCGGCAGCAATTCTGCGGTATCGCGGATGTGATGAATCGTGAGCGGCCCGGCCTCGCGCAATCCGTCCTCGAGGATCGCCGCCCGCATCGCGTTCTCATCGATGATCAGCACTCGCAAAGGTTTCGCGTGCACACTCTCGCAGCCGCCGGAACGTCCGTGGCTACCGGAGCTGCAAGAAGCGTGCTCAACGCGGAAAGACACGGGGCCGCGCTGTTTTCAAGCGTCCGCGTGCACCCGCAGTGCTCAAAAGCGCTGCACGATGCACCGGAATCGGGCAGTCACTCTCCGCTCAGGAAGCGCTGAGCCACCTCGAGGTCGCAGGCGAGGCCGGTGGGCGTTAGCTCCGGGCGGAATTCCCATTGCGAGCTGAACGACACGGGCGCAGCGAGATGATCGGCGTCTTCGAGCCATGCTTCGTAGTCGAGATGCTTGCGGTCAGCGTTCAGCGAGAAGCGCTCGACGACGTGCTTGCCGGCGCCCGACGGAATGCCGAACGCGAGGCCCTCGCGATGACCGGCGAAGAGCCGCGTGTCGACGACGAGCGTGTCGCCTTCCCAGTGGCCGATCGAGTGGCCGTGCAACGTGCGCTCGCCGTTCTCGGGGTGGCCGCGCCCATCGAGATAGACGACACGGTGCGACGTCATCCAATCGACGTTGAACACCACGGTGTCGTCGCCGACCTCGACCGTCGTGATCACGGGATAGACCATGAGCATCGGCGCCGTGACCGGAATGCACTGCGCGTGCGCGGACTGCGTCGTGCCGTCGTATTCAGTCACCGCTTGCGCGGCCTTCGGCGTCAATTGCCACGCGCGGCGCGAGCCGTTGAATGCGCCGAAGTTTGCGAACGGCGCGAACCACGTGCCTTCGATGCTCGACGCTTCAGCGTCGCTCGGGACGCGCGCGCTGCGCGACGCGATATTGAGCGGCAACACCGTGCCATCGGCTTTCGTGAGCTCGCGCCCGAGAACGATATGTCCCGGGCCCTGCC
>Ga0209320_10000471_pt1 | contig 20722 bp, 37 predicted proteins | sample Rifsed13ft4_FD_184008 | JGI IMG/M metagenome (GOLD analysis project Ga0209320, IMG submission 184008) | Soil microbial communities from Rifle, Colorado, USA - sediment 13ft 4 (version 2) | ecosystem: Environmental > Terrestrial > Deep subsurface > Rock core/Sediment | place: Rifle, Colorado... | reverse complement strand
AGAAGACCCAGCGCGCGACACTGCGCTGAAAAACACTCGAATCTCTTGGGTCATAGCGGTTCTTGGCGTCGAACCACTTACGCAGGAAAATCACACCGCCTGCCGGCGCCGGGCGCTGCTGGAGCTGGCCGGCTGTGCCGCGCTCGCCCAGGTCAACCTCCATTGCAGCCAGCTCTGGTTTGGCGATATGCTCGGGCCAGAGCAGATCTCCAATGTTTCTGCGCGGGTCCGCCAGCCCGATCCCGGAGACGAAGCGCTTGGGCTCATAGCGGGCAGGCAGGCACAGGAGCTCGTACTGGTGCGCCCCCTCCGTCTTCATCTTCTCGAGCACGTGGCCGGGCAGGTCGTCCTCGTGCAGGCGCTGGCCGATGATCACCCGGCGGACCGTCTTTGGATCGTTGGCCCGCGTCGAGAGTGACTCGTCCCAGGTCTGGTTGACCTTCTCGCGCTCGGTGTCGCTGTCGGCATCCTGGGCCTTGAGCGAGTCGTCCACGACGATGAAGTCACCGCCCTCACCCGTGAAGGCGGTGTCCATCCCAAAGGCCATACGCAACCCGGTCCGATCGTTTTCATACCGGCTCTTCACGTTCTGATCACCGGTGAGCTGGTAGACATCGCCAAAGCGCTGCTGGTACCAATCCGACTGGATGATGCGGCGGCTTTTCAGCGCGTCGCGCGTAGCCAATCCGAGTGAGTAGGAACCGGTCAGCCAGCGGGATGAGGGCATCGTGATCCAGACCCAGGTCGGCCACATCACCACCGTAAGCAGGGATTTCATATGCCGCGGCGGGATATTGATGATCAGATTCTGGATCTCCAGGCGGGTCAGGGCCGTCAGGTACTCGGCGATCAGGCCAATATGCCAGTTATCCACAAACCGTGTGGCCGGCTCAACGATTTGCCAGGCCTTCGGGATGTAATACGAGAGACTGCGCGCGCAGCGTTCAGTCTCGATCTCGATCCGGCTTGGCAGCGTCTTGAGCAGCGTGACCGCGTTCCAGGATCTCGGCGGCGTGCTCAAGGACGGTGAGTTCATCATCAGACAGGCTCCTTAGTTCCTTCAAATCCAGGCCGGGGCGGGGCAGGGGGCGGCCCGCGCTGGTCAGATCGGTCTTGCGGACGCGCTCCCCCACCTCGGCCGCGATATCATCCAGGACGCCGCGCAGGGCATCGATCTCGGCTTTGTTGAATTCATAGTATTCGATGCGCTCATAATCGTCGCCGCGGCCAATCCCTTTCACCTGCAGCAGCCACCATTTATCTTGCTCGAGCAGATCTGCCAGCATCTTATCCGCAAGGCGCTGGAGTTTCGCGACCCGGTTCTCCTTGAGCGCCAGCCCGGTTTTGAGCGCGTCGGACTCTCCGGACTGCTGGAGTTCTTCGAGCTTGACGGCGCGCGTCTTGCGGTAATGATCAACCTGCTGGCGCGTGACTTTGAAGCGAGGTTTGAACTTCGCCGCGCGCTTGTTGATCTCATCGGTCTCGAGACCTTCGGCGATCCAGGCCAGCAAGACCTCACGTTGTTTCTTGGTCAGGCGTTTTTTGGGCGGCATCGTCTAATCGCGTCTAATTTCACTCTACTGTCGGTTCTGCCTCCGATGCATCAACCCATTCAATCGTCACCTTGGGGATCTTGCCGTCTTCCTTCAGTCCAAAGGTGAGATTGTCCTCGGGGCTGATGAAAGAAATGTGTTTTGTAATTCCCTCCTCAACCATCTTGTTGACGACCAGCACGCAAAGGTCGTGAAGATCCAGCTTCAGCAGAGTGCTGGGATCGATCGTTATGACTGCATCAATCTGAGACATTTTCTTATGTCCTTTCTTTAGGGATGAAAAGATAAGGGCTGGGCGGCTGGGATCCTGCCGGCAGCTTGATAAGATATTTCAGCGGGTAATACACGTCGAACCGGGAAACGTGTGGGAAGAATGTATATGGCCTCCCGTCTCCAATCCAGTCATACACCGCGCCGTTGTTCCACGGCACGTACTCGCCGTCGACGTTGACGATATTCGCCACGCAGAACAGATGTCGATGGGTACGTGGCAAATATAGGTAATCGTCTGGGTTGATCTGGCTGACCGACTTTGGGTAGCTCCGGCCAGGCTTCAAGGGCGGGGGCTTATTGCCGTCCAGCATCGTGACCTTCAGGAGACTGCCCGCTTCCACGCCAGTCATGACCGAGAGGGCCGTCGTGCGCACTTTGTCGAAATCCGGGTTGTCCTTATCCAGGTCTTTGCGCCGGAGCCAATCCGCCCGGACTTCGTCCTGGCGGTTCGTGAAGGCTTTCTTCCAGCCGAACAGGGCGGCGACATGCTGGACGGACATACCATAGTTGATGGCACGCATGTAGTATTGCCACTGTTCAGTGATTTCCGTCTTGGCATCCCCGGACATCGGGAAGATACACGGGCAGGGCACGCACAGGCGCAGTCTGCCCAACACACCCAGGTCATCCTTGTGCTGGTAGAGCTGTACGCGCTGTTCCGGGAGCGTCCCCGGCTCATCGAAGTGAATATGCACTCTCACGGGAATGTCTGTACCGAGCCATCCGAGTAGCTGATCGTCACCTTGGCGGGATTATCAATCACGATGCCAGTCACGGTCTTGGCGGGTGGAGGCGGTGGGGGCGGGTCATCATCGTCTACTTGCGTGGCATTCAGGTAGCGTTGGCCTTTGTGAATCTCCGCAATCCATTTGGGCGTCGTGCTTGGAATGGCTGTCCCGTTGGCCTCATACACCAGCCACCATTTATCGTTTGCCCTGGCCTGGAGTGCGCCATTGACGATGACGTCTGACGAATAGACATAGAAAGCATCCAGGGCAGCCTTGGCATGGTTGCCTGCCAGCAGACGACTGGACTCGCCGGACGCGCCCAGGATGTGCGGGACGGTCGGGTAATTGGTCTGCGCTCGCAGGGAGCGCCACTCAGTCGAGACGTTCGAGACAAGTTTCATATAGCTCATTGCATTCTCCTTATGCAAAATGGATGCTCACGGTCATGTTCTGATTCTGAGAAGGCGGCAGGGCAGGCAGATCAGGCAGATTGAACTCGGCCACCAAGTCCGTCAATGTTCCCAGATAAAAGATGCCGTCGATCTCTTTTTTGCCATCGCTGCCCATGTAGTACCCGCCAATCTGGTGCGGCTTGAGCAAGGCGGTCCATTGCCAGAACGAGACCCGTTCAAACGGGGCGGGCGGCTTGGGGCAGGATGGGATGTCCTGCCCGGCCAGCACGCGCTCGATCTTTGCATCCCTGACGGCAGCCGGCTCCCACTTATCATAGTAATACTGCGCCAGCCAGAGCTTGAAGGATTTCAAATAGGTATACCTATAGGCGAAGTTCTCCGTTAGGAAGCTCGGGCTGGTGTACAAAATCGGCCTCACGCCCGTCCGGGCCTCATACCAGGCCATCCAGGATTTGGCCCGATCCAGCACATCCGCCCGGCCGTCTGTGACTTCCAGGTCCAGCGCCAGGGGCAGCTCGCCCAGGTCGCCGCCAAGATACTCAATCGTGCGCGCCACCGAGGTCTTGGGGTCGACAGCCGGTCTAAAGAAGTGATACGCGCCGCGATAGATGTGCCCTTTGGCGGCAGCCCACTGCCTGAGGAAAGCCGGGTCGATGAACGTGCCCTCCCCGACTTTGATGAAGGCATAGTGCCAGGGATACTGGGCCCAATTCATGATATTCATGAAGGGCTTTGGCCCTGCGTCCCAAAGAGAAGTGTCTATGCCCGGCAGATACATCCCGGACCGTCGGCTATCCCCGAAATCCCGGTACCTGGGCTTTGCGAGCGGTCTTGATCAGTCCGATCGCGGCCAGGATCGCGACGATCAATGCAAGCGCGGCATTGGCGACGCCTTCCCATTCCAGCGGCACGGCATTCAAAAGATTCTGGATCCACAGGACCGCAGCGCCCGCAACGGCGACAGAGGCTTCATCAACGTATTGGCCAAGAAAGTCCTTCAGGAAGGGCAGCGCCTCGGCAATCTTTGTGAAGATGAAACCGACGACGAACGTCACGCCGGCCAGGATGGCCAGCTGGATCGGCGAGGGCAGCTCGACCACCTGCTGGGCCACGCCCTGCACAGCGCAGGCCGAAAGTAGGAGGGCGGTCAACAGCACGAAGAAGACAGATCTGAGTTTCATTTGGATCTCCTTTTGGGTATTGGGACCGCCACTTAAAGAAAATCACCCGACCACAACGTTTCCGTGGAAACGCCGCGGCCAGGTGGGTAAGCTGGCAATCCCTCATGGATGCGTGACGCGATCGCGCCGCAATTAACGATCAGATTATAGCACGCTACTCTGGCATGTACGCGGCCATGAGCTGGCCATAGACCAGCGCCATCCGTTCAACGTCCCGTTCGCGAATATTCCAGTGGAAGGTCCAGCCACAGTGCAGGCAATTGGCCTCCTGCCGGGTGATCAGCAGGTCTCCGCAGCGCAGCTGCGTGATTCCCTGGATCTCTTCAAGAACAAAATTAGCAAAGGCTCTGCTGCATCGCTGACAGATCACTGGTTCGCGCGCCACATCTGTGGCGCCGCGCGGGGCGAAAGGGGAAAGGCTTGGGGGCATGAGATTCTCCGTGGGCCGACGCTGTAAGAATTTTCTGCCATCATAATGAATTGTGTCCTCTCACGCCAGTCTGCAATAAATTACACCCGGGAAATTAAGAAGGGAAACGGCCCGCAGGCTGAGGGGGGCAGCCAACGGACCGTTGAGAACAGCATACAATGTTTGAGGGCAAAAGTCAAGCACGAATTTTCAATGCGGAAACATGTCGAAAACGTTTACGGCTGCTTGCCTGGTTTTTCTTCCTTGTAAGGTTTCGGTTTCACCCAGCCTTTTTCTACAGCCGTGGCCATAAGCTGATACAACGTCTCGGCACCTAGCCGGGTCCTGAGCCTGGCGAAGTGCACGCGCGTGGTTTGGACATTCTTTCCCAGCGCGTGCGCGATCTGCTTTTGGGACATGCCCTCCGCAAGCATCTGGAGCATACGCCGCTGCATTTCATTCGGCCTTATCTTCAAGACCTCAAGCAGGAGCTTTTGCTCATCCATCCACATCAATGTGTTGGACAAGGCTTTCCTGGAAGAATAAGGCCGGCCGGCCGCGGGATCGATCCGGCCCAGCTCGTGCTGGTAGAGCCACCAGGCAGTTTCTTTGATCCGGCTCGGCAATGACTGAGCGAATATTTTATCCTTGGCGTTCTTCTCCGGGTCTGTCGTTTTGGCCATGCTATGCCTTGTTGAAAATCCTTTCGTAATTCTCGTCAAGCTCAGTATTTGAGAAATGGGCATAACGCTGTGTGGTTACGGTGCTTTCATGGCGCGCCAGCTCCTGCGCCATCTTCAGATTGCCACCACTGGAGAGCATGACCACGGTCACAAAGTAGTGTCGAAAATCATGGATCCGGACTCGGGCGCCCGCCTCCTGCATGCGCACCTTGATTGCCTTGCGCATGCCGTCGATGGTCATCGGCTTGATCTTCTTCACTTTTCCATGCTGGGCAAACAGCGGAAGCGATTCCAGCGCTTTCCCGGACCCACCATCCAGCTGGGCCCGCGCAGAGAGATACTCCTTGAGCGCGGCGATAGACCTCTTCGAAAATCGGACCACGGCGGTTTTTTCACCTTTACCGGTGATCACTGCTCGCTCATCCCTCCAATCGATATCGCCGCGCTGAAGGCTACACAGCTCCGAGATCCGAAAGCCGGTATCCGCCAAGGTGAGAACAAAGGCTCGATCTCTGAGCTCCATGAGATTGGCGCGCAGCGTATCGCAGTGAGCAATGATCGTTTCGACCCCGTCCCGATCGAAGGTGACCGGCTTGGTCTTGATCTTCCGTGTGTAGTGCTCATTCAACTTCTCGCGCTTGATTGGGTCGCCGATTTCGCAATACGCATACAGGCCCATGACGGCGGACCGCAGGACCCGCTTGGTGGAGGGGGAGAGGGGACGGATCTGAGCCAGGAAGCTTTCATACGCTTCATCGCCCAGCGTTTCGCCGGCCAGGCGGAAATAATACGACAGAGCCCAGCCGTAGGTCTTGAGCGTATTCGGTAGGCGGTCCAGAGTCTTGAGATATTTTTCAGCCTGTTCGTTCATGTTTTACACTCTACATAATGGAATTTATCTAGAACGTCTCAAAGACCACGGGAATTCTTACTTCTCTTCTAACGACCCTGCGCTTTAGCGGCGCAAGGCACTAATAGATTATTTCCGTTTCGCCGCGCCTGCCCTGCGTCCGTTCTGCAAGCGCCTGTTAGCACGCTTCGCTGCTTCTTGAGCAAACCTGCTCGGTCTACGGCGATTCTCTTTTGACCAGTCCACTTCCCGCATTGACACACCGATAAGCGCAAGGATCAGCAGGCTTATAAGACAAAGTATAGTGGGGTCAACTGTTTGCATATTACCTATCCTTTCGAGAGCGGGCTAACGGCGAGCGTTAGCAGCGTGGGGCATAACCGACTGTCCAAAAATTGCCCAGCCTGCCCCACGTCTGCTGCACGCATTGTTAGCTGGCACCACTGCCGAACATAGCTTCGCCGAGCCAGTAAGCCGCTTCTTGCAACTTCGTTATGGCAAGCGCAGTTTCACGATTTGCAGGCTTACCATCTTTGCCGCGCAACTCTTTGACGAGTGCCTGAATGATACTGCGGGCGGTTGTGGGATCATTTGTAACTTCGAGCTGTACTTTATCTTCGTTCATTTTTTCTCCTTGCTGGGAATGAGCCAGCTAACTATCCTTATCCATCTACTGACGGATAATACTCTCCACCGGAACATTATCCAGCGGGCTTTCCACGCCTTTCCAGCCCCCTGGGTGGAGAATGTGCAAATAGACCATCGTGGTCTTTATGCTCTTATGCCCCATCAGCTCCTGGACAGTCCGAATGTCGTACCCTTTCCAGAGCAAATGGGTTGCAAAGCAATGACGGAAAATGTGAGGCGTGACCCTCTTTACCACACCCGCCCTGATGGCCCCAGCTCTAATGGCTCGCTGCAACTCACTCTCGTGCTGATGGTGCCGCCTGCGTATCTTGCTCACAGGATCCACGCTGTAACTTTGGGCTGGAAATACCCAGAACCATCCCCACTCACAACTAGTATTTGGATATTTCACCTCAAGCGCATCCGGGACGTAAACACCTGGCATCCCGCGCTGCCTGTCGATATTCCATAGATGGCGGGCAATGTTCATTTGATCCATCAAGGGCTTAACCAGGCTTCGCGGCAGTGGCACGGTCCGATCCTTATCCCCTTTTCCACCCCGGACCGTAATGATATTCATTCCAAAATCAACGTCCTTGATCCGTAATTGCTGGCACTCCTTCAATCTCAGCCCCGCGCCATAGAGCAGCCGAGCCATCAAATTGAATACATCGCCATCGACACAGTTCAAGACCTGCAACGTATCCTGCTGATTCAGCACCGTTGGCAAGCGCTTCCCTTCCTTCGCGCGCATTGCATTGATGTTCCCAATTTCCACCCCCAGCACTTCCCGGTACATGAACAGGATCGCATACAGACATTGGTTCTGTGTGGATGCGCTCACACGGCGCACATTCGCAAGGTAATTCAGGTAGGCCTCGATCTCCCTGGTACCCATCTCGCGTGGATGCCGCTTGCCATGGAACAAAATGAACCGCCGTGCCCATTCAACGTAAGCCGATTCTGTCTTGCGGCTATAGTGTTTCATCCGAATTCTATCGGCGAGCTGCTCGAGTAATTTCTTCTCAGCCATTTTTTAGTGGAAAATCCGGCTATTTATTCTGACCATGGGTGTCGCGCCAATTCCGGAACTCGAATATGATATTGGCAGCCGCATTCTCGCCTGCCTTTAGATCCTTGCTTACAAACTCGAACATAAAAGCATCCTGCTCTGCGGCTTCTGCTGCTTGCAGTAGATTCAACGCCAAGTCGCGCGCTTCTTCAGGCAGCAGCTGCAGGGGCTCCTTCAATTTTTCAGTCTTGATCTCGACGAACGGCTGGCGCGTGTTGTTACCATAGCCGCTGGTGACGTTGATTATTGATCGATTCCAGTGCGTCATGCTTTACCTCGTCTCAAAAGTTTCAAGCGCAATCCCGTTGGTTTTACTGCCTGAATGCGGAAAGTACTTCCGCGTATCTCTATGATCTCGCCCTCTCGAAACCAACCGCCGTGATCAGGATATTGCGATTCCAAGGCCTTTATTCTTTCCAAAAGCTTCTTTTGATCATCGGCTTGCATTTGCTCAAATTTTCCTTCTCCAGTGTCCATGATTATCACCTTTCAAGTCATAAAGGTTTCGACGTGCTATTGCCCGGTGTGTAACTCGAGCTCAGCGTGACCCGATCGTTCTCGACGTCTAGCTTCATGCTGAGGCCCATGGCTGAGCTGGAGAATTCGCTCAAATGCTCGATGGTCATCTGACCGCCCGCGCGCTGGACTAGGATGGCCAGGAAGGTCAGCAGATAAGAGACCTGCTCCTGGTAAGTTAAATATTTTTTGGGCATGGTTCTCCTGCTACTTTGTTGATTCATTTCCATCAAACCGGATCGCCCCTCCCCCGTCTATGTACGCGCTGATCAGCACCTGCCGTGCCAGCTCTTCATCCTCCACGACCGGGATGCCCAGCAGCGGGAACGGCGCCTGAAGAGACATGCCGGAGATCCGCTGTTTCAGCTTGATCCAGGTCAGCGTGTTGATCAGCAGATGCCACTTGCCCTCGTGCAAACATTTCAGGCCCGTATCCGGTGGCGCCAGCCGGGTGATCACGATCACGCTGACCTCCTCCTGGCGTTTCCGCCGAAACGTTTCTGCGACTTTCTCGAGCTCCTCAACGACATCCGGATCCATCGCCGGTTCATGCGTATCGACAGCTGCTGCGAAAGCCTGGTGAGCCTCCTCGTCGAGGAGCACTCTCATCACGTTGTCGATTTGTTTTGCATTCATGGTGATTGATTTCTCTTTGTGCCAAGTGACGTTGCCTTCACCGCCGTCACATTTCACTGAGCCTCGGCGCCAGAGACTCTCTTCATGCATGCGCCAAAGGAAGTTGAGGAGCCGACGGTAAAGCAAGATCATGGTTGTCATCGTTCCTCGTCGGGATCATCGTCATTGTCTTCATCCCACAGATCTTCGCTCGGCTGCCCGGCCGGCAGCGCGCGCAGGCGCTCGATCTGCTCTTTGTACTGACGAATGATCTGATCGAACTTTTCCTTCGTCACCAATTCTGGAACGTACACACTGACCGGATTCACCTTGGTCTCTTCGGCGGTTAGCCGCGCCACCTGCTCGCTCACAAATGTGATGCAATAGATCGCGGCCTCCCCGTAGAATTGTGTGAATTCATGGTATAGGCTGGTGGCCGGCACGTCGACGCGGAGCAGCGGTGCGCCCAGAAGCTCGCTCTTCGAGACCTGGCCGGCCACGACCTTATGCCCCATCAGCTCAACAATCCCCCAGTTCTTGGTGTTGTCGTCAAGACTGTTCATTAGGATCTCCTTTTCCAGCAAAAGACCTGAAGATCATCCGGCGTGCTTTTTCGATTGGATCCTCACAAGACTCATACGCCCTCCTGTATTCGTCCAGGGCAAATGGAGTGAGTTCTATAAGTTCTTTCAGCCGACTGGCTTGGTCTGGATCGCGGAGGATCTGAAATACATTGACTACATCTCCATTCAAATCATTATAGATTTCTCCCTTCGAGCGCGGCTTGACCATGAGCACGGATTCTGCTCCGCCAAACGGTTCGACGTATAAATTGTGCGAGGGAAAATGACCGATGACCCACTCGGCAATTAAATATTTTCCGCCAGGATAACGTAGCACAGGTCTGTTCATTTTCACTTTTTTGCCGCCTTGATGCCTTCATCATAGGCTTGGCGAAGTCTTTTGAAATCCTCCTCCTGACCACCGGCGTCAGGATGGTGTACCTTGGAAAGAGCCCGAAAGGCGTTCCGGATATCCTCCCTGGTCGCATCAGGCTTCGTGCCCAGGATCTTCCACCAAGCGTCTTTCCCACTCCCTAGCAGCAGAGCAGTATCATCCGGGGTAGCGAGAAGGCCGCCGAAGATCGTATCGAATTCCTGATCGAACGATGTCTCGCTCATCTCGACGCCATAGACCTCCAGGGCGCGATAGAGATAATCGATCTGCAATCCAATGGCCCGTAAGTTGTCAATCGAATCTGGCCATTGTTTGCACTCGCGCACATATCGTTTGCCGGCGCGGTCGAAAATCACTTTGACACCCCCGCCCATGACATCCTGTTCAATTCGCAGGGACGTCACATTGATCCTGGTCATGATCCGTTGCAGATCTCGGACTGTGGTTTGCTGCGTAGCTGAAAAACGACGACTCATGAATTACCTCCTTGTTCCTGACCAGCTTGATCTGCAGCGTTTCTTTTATTCAACCACGCTGCAATCCTCTCGACCATGTCGACCGGCAGCTTCGAGCCGGTTGCAACGATACGCTGCTCGTCCAGCAGCTCGCCGAGATTGAGCCCATTGCCAATGTACGCCTTACGTTGGCCGGTGATCTCATCCTCGCCCAGGACGATGCCAATGCAGCCAAAGATGCCAAAGCCGGTAAACCAAATGCTGTAGATGATCTTCATTGCTTCTTCTCCACCGGGGTGAAGAGTGCATCGGCGAGCCTGGGCTTTGGCTTGCACAACTCTGGATGATGTTTCTTCATATGTGCGCCCACTGCATTCGGAGTGCGAAGCATCTCCGGACAATGGTCGCACTTGCGTGGGTATTTCTGCCGGACTGCCTTGGACTGCGACGCACCGCCGCGGCCTTGCGTCGTACCCTGCGCGCTGTCCGTGGAGACTGCGATCAAGCCCTTGCCGCTCACCGCGCCGGCCAGCACGATCGCCAGGTCAGCCACCAGGGGCCATCCCACGGCCCAGAGGGCGCGCAGCCACCAGACACCTAAGAATGTATCAGGCAAGCGGTAAAAGATGACAGGCGATACCAATGCCGGCGAGAGAAACAGCATGCCAATGAATGCCGTCACAGCCTGCCTGGTTCGCTTGTCGCCTTTCAGCCCGCCGAAGCGGCTGGCCGCTAGGGCCAGAGTGATGTTGACCACCAGGCCCGCGATCAACCCGCCAACACTGAAGGAGCTGCCCTCGACGTACCCGCCGGCGAGACCGAAGTTGTAGGCAGCAAAGCCGGCCGCCAGGAGCAGGATCGCCTTTTCAATCGAGATTGGCTTTTTTTTCTGCTTCTGCTGCTTCATCGCTCATCTCCCGGCCATGCTGACCAAGGCAATCGCCGTGATCACCAGCACGACGAACCCCGCGCCCATGAATAAGCCCTGGAGCGACTTGATTGTCTGACCGGTTTTCTTCTTCACGAAGGGTTTGAATTTACGCCGGCGCCTGGCGCCGCGCGGTTCCTGGATCCGGACCGTCAAAGCCCGGCCGCATTTGCACTTGATGGCTTTCTTCCCGTTCAGATGGTTCGGGCGCCCGCATGGGCACACAATGGTAGTCATGTTGAATCTTCCTTCCTTGTTCTACTACTACCGGCTTCTAGGCCGTCTCCAGGCCCAAATCAGTGGGCTCGGTAGTAGCAGTAGCAGTAGTAGCGCGCAGATACTCGATAATTTCGTTGATCTTCCTGTGCCAGCTTCCGCCATACGGCTTGCCCAGCAGCTCACCCACCGCCCTGCCGCTCATGCCCGCACGCCAGACAGGGCGGATGGATTCCGCCAACTGGGCGATCTCGTCCGTCTGGTTGGCTGACTCTGCTCCTTGCTCCCTGTCCATGCGAGCGCTGATCAGCTCGCGCGCCGCATCCGAAACGTCGGGGTAGGTCACCTGAAAAGCCTGGAACTCAACCAGTCGTCCCCTCCAGATGACCATCCCACGGCCAACTTCGTCGGGCAGTGCCTCGGCGCCCTTGCTGCCCAGGATCGTGATACTGTCATTATGGTGTGGGACTCGGAAGGCAATGCGCGTGGAGAGATTCGTCTTGGCGAACATCTCGGCCTGGGTCGGCTGGTTGGTGGCGATGATGGGATACAACCCCGCGTAGCGATAGATCCGGATCATCTGCTTGAGTAAGATCTTCGCCGAATCCGGCAAGTCTGCTGCCTCATCGACAAAGAGCGCGATCGGCGGAATGAAATCACCGGGATGTTTTTCGTTGTGCATGAGGATATTCACCGACGCACTGCGAGCCAGCTGACGCTCCCGATTGTGGAGAAGCGCCTGCAGCTGCTCCAGTTCTGTCGTTTCGAACATCAGGTGGAAGTTCGAATGATCTGCGTACCGGATGAACTCGATGCTGTGCTTTCCGTCCCAGGCGTACACCAAGGTCTTGCCCCCATGCAGCAGGGCCTGGATCCAGGCATGTTCCTGGCCCGTCTTGCCCATGCCAGTGGATCCGCCGATCAGGAAGGAAATCCCACCCATCAGGGGGATCCACAGGGGGCCTTTATGGGTCGCGCCGATCGGCAGATGCCACGGGCTTGGCTGCTGACCCAGGTCCAGCGGCTGCGAGACCAGGCGGGCAGGCGCAGGCGGCACCTCCACCTTGATTTGCAGGAACATACCCCGGCTGTTGGTGCGGATCACCAGCCGGCCATCGAGCTGTGTCGATAATGTATGCACGAAATCTTCATTGATTCGCTTCAGTTCGATCGCTTCGGGATTGAACGCCACAATGACACGATCGCCGCGGCGCCACACACAGAACACCAGGCCTGTCGGGTACAGCAGCACTTTCCTGTTGATCAACAGGGTGATCGTCTTGTATGCGACGCGCGTCGCCAGATCGTAAGGCGCAATCAGGTTCATATTCATGCGTCACCTCGTTCCTGTTTGGCCTGATCCCACTCCTGGTCGAGCACTTTCACCACGTCTCCGTTGACCACATCGAGACCGGCCTTCTCTTCATCCAGGATCCGGAAGCGGCTATCCAGGTTCGAAGCCGAGAGCTGCTTCATCATCTCCTGGCCTGCCAGGCGTTTGGCTGCAGCGTTCTGCGCGCTCACCGGTCCTGGCAGGCCGCGCGTGCCCAGGTCCAGCATCTGGTCCCGCTGCGTGGTCTCGTCCTGGCGCCGGGCTGTGACCTCCGGCAAAAGAGGCGGGAGATCCAGTTTCTTGCGCAGCCATTGCTTCCACAGGTTGTCCCGGAGATCTCCTCGGAAGTTTGGATTGCGATCTACGTCGGTCGCGGTGCCCTCGACCACATCCAGCATCGGATGTGGATTGCCGCGCGCGTCCAGGGGGATCGGGCGAAAGCGCTCGCGCCGGCTGACAAACGTCAGCACAATGGCCAGCACCAGGACCACGATCACGAAGGCATACGCCGGCAGCTTGCCTTTGAAGTCATTGATATCCTGCTGCCGCTGCAGCTCGAGCTTATCCCGCTCGATGTTGTTGGCCATCTGTGTGGCCTCGGCGGCAGCCATCACAAAGACTGCGGTCATCGTGGCGTTCGGGGTAGGCGTCCAGGCCATCGCCGTCTGCGTCATGGCGGACGTTTCCGTGCTTTGGACGCTCTGGGCCGTAGATGTCCACAGCTGCTGCTGGATGGCCAGCCCCGCCGCCGTCTCGGTGATCCGGATGATCGGGGCCTCAGCGGTGGCGGTCAAAAACTGGCCTTGATAATAGGCTTGCTGGGCCGCCGCATCCGAGGTGGCCCGGCTGCTCTGGACACTGCGGTACAGGTCAGGATTGGCGGGCGTGCTGACACAGCCAGCCAGCAGGACCAGCATGAGGATCAAGATGGTTCGCATGGAACATCCTTCCAATCAGGCCGCTTCCTTCTTGATCGACTTGGATTGGGTTATGTGTTCCGCCACTTCCAGGACCACATCCAGGAAGAGAGGCGTGAGGACCCACCACCAGGCCCAGGGGAAGAGGCCCATGAGCTTAAGGAGGATGAAGAAAAGACCCAGTAGTTTGTAAAAGTTTTGATTCCATGTGTAGCTGAACATTTGATTTCCTTTCTATTCACCGAAGCCAAGCAGGAAGATCTTCCTCTTCTTGTTTCAGTGGAGGCAGCAAGGCTGGCGAGCCATCGCCGCTCATCGATCGCAGGGTCCGCAGTACCTCCAGCTGCACCAGCGTGTTGACCGCGCCGGCGTCCAGCGTGGGCGCCGGGCGGTCGCCAATCTCATGTATTGAACCTCTCCCTGGTTTCCCGATCCTTGGCCGAGCGAAGAACCAATACAGCGCGACGAGCAGGATGACCAGGACCACCGCGATGACCAGGGACAGCGTCAGGATCGTGATGAGATTACCCCAGGCATTGATCTGCGCAACCTGCGCCGTCTCGATCTGCGCCTTGGCCTGCTGGGCCGTGGCGTACGACTGCGCGGTCGAGGAGACGCCGAAGATGATCACGACCAGGACCAGAACGGCAATGACAAACCAATGCATCTCAACCTTCCTTCTTCACGAAGAGAAATGCATAGATTCCGATGGTGACACCGGTGGCCACCAGGCCCGCCGCCAGCCAGCTCAGAATTGTCATGATCAACTCCAACATCATTCACCTTCCTTGCTTTCCTTCGAAAAAATCCAATTGCTGCACATCGGGCTGGTCTGGATCGAACCCCTCCCGGAGGGCCGCATCCACCTGCCTCTCGAGCTGTTTTGCTTCGATCAGGTCGCTCCGACGGTGATCCGTATACCAGGCGATCTGCCTGGAGCGCATCTCACGGACGAGGTCGAAAAAGTCCTGGGGCTTCATGAACCGCCTCCCCACACAACCAGGAGCCCGATCGCTACACCCACCAGGATCCAAAACACGATCCAGGCGCGGGAGAGCGAGACCTCCTCCGGTGTGTAAAAGCGGATGGCCTCAAATACGCCGCGCGCCTCGCGCGGCGAGAGTTCAACGTGTGTGATCGGGTAATTCAGTTTCCTTTTCTTCATCTTTCTTTCTTCCTACTCGCTTGACCAGGAGCGTGGGATTCTTCCACCCCACCGGCTCCAGGCCATACAGCTCGAAATACGCCGGCAAGAGATGCAGCGGCACGTTGATCACCAGGCCCGGGCCGAACAACGGCAGCCGGCGGGCTTTCTTGATCAAGGTATCTTCCGTGGGTTGCGTAGGTTTCTTTGCCATCGAGCGTTCAGACGGGCGCCGGGTCACGAGTCCTCCATCGCCACAAAAATTATCGCCACGCTGCGATCCAGGATCCCGACCAGCAGCCGCTCGGCTGTGCTCCGGATCCGATTGTCCAGCCAGTCGCGCGCGTAGGCGTTGTGGGCGCCGATCTGTAGAACGGCGCCATCGAAACGGACGGGCTTGGATGCCCGGACCCAGGTGTCAAAGCTCCTGCGCGGCATCTCCATCTGCAGCTGCTCCAGGACCGAATCCCAGGCCTCCATAGCAGACCGACGGCCGTCGATCGGGACCCGGACCGATGGATCTGCTTCTACCGTTTCCACGGAAACGGCTTCATCTTTCTTGTGTGCCTCTTCCAGGTGGATTTGCAAGAGCTCCCGTGTAGTGAATTGATTCTGGCACACCTCGCACAGATGCGGGAGTGGATGATCGGCTTTCTTGTGCTCGTCCAGCGTTGCGCGTTGCGCGAAGATCTGACCACATCCCACCACCGGGCAGTCATACGTGAGCAACCGTACTGATTCGAGGAAGGCATCCGGCAGGATCTGTTGCCAGCCTGCCCGCATCCTCTCGGACGCAGTCTCTCCATCCAATAGGCGCCGGCGCACCAACCCGGCCGGCCGGTCCAGGCGCTGCCGCTTGAATTGGTAATAGGCATATGCGCACCAGGCGAGGACCTCCCGCGGAATGCAATGCTCCAATCCCTTGCTGACCACGACACTGCCATCGAAGAGCACATCTGTGTGGCTCAGGATCTCCACCACGGAGGGAAGTTCAGTGCGATTTTCCGCACCGCCGTTTGCCTTAATAGGAGGAGGAGACTCTGTATGTAGATTTAAATCAAGAGATTCTCCTCCTCCTATTAAGGGAGGATCAGTGCGATTTTCCGCACCGCTAGTGCGATTTTCCGCACCAGGCTCGAGACTCACCTTTTCGACAATCGAGCGGCTGAAGCTGAACTGGACGAAGCCAGGGCGCGGATGAGATGAACGAAGCCATCCCAGGAGCTCCATATCAGCCTTCTGCTCGAAATATTGCCGGCGGCTCAACTTCAGGAATGCCATCAACTCCTCTTCATGGAGGTGCGGCGTGCGCTCGTACTTGGACTCCCAGGCCAGTGACAGGATCCGGGTGAACGAAGCCAGGAGGGCGCGCCGCGGCTTATCAGGTTTGTATGCCTGCTCGATCACTTCTTCAGGGAGGACCACATAGCGAGGCGGTCTCGGCAGACTCATGGCGCGGCCTCTTCCATCGTCAGCTGCACAAGATCGGGCGCCTGATAGCGCGCATGGGCCAGCTGATCGATCAGGGCCACGAGCTGCTGATCGACTCTGTCGTTGTGCGGGACCAGGATCTGCTTCCCGCGTTTGACCAGCGGCAAGCCGCCGATCAGCAGGAAGGCGAGCGCGCGGCCCTCCGGCGTGTCACTCAACACCAGCCACTGGTGGCCCGGCTCGATGCTTAGTTCTGGTTCAAGAAGGATCTTTGGCATGACTGTCTCCCTCGGCCAGAACCGAGATCTCCTCGACCCCGATCCACAAATGGCCGGGCAGGACGGGCCTGTAGGGCCGCACGGTGATGGGCATGCCCTCCCCGACTACCGGATCGGGGAGGAGCATGCCGGGGTGTACCAGACACAGATTGGGCCTCTGGCCGTATTTCTTTTCGTAGTAGTCCACGGCCCTCTTGATCTTCTGTGCCAGGCTGCTCTGCGAGTTATCGAACCACAGCATTCCGGTATACATCTCAGGCCTTCCCTATTTCTGCTTCAGGCAGGATTTTGATCCCCTTGTCGGCCTCCGCGGCCATGTCCATCCAGTTCCTCGGCAGCTTTACGCCCCAGCTCGTTGCCACGCCCTGGAGATGCCTGGCCAGCGCCGCGACAGGCTTGGTCTTCTGCGAGATATCCCACATCCCCACATCATCCAGGAGCTCGAACAGGATGGCACGACGGTAGAAGTCCAGCCGCTCCGCCTTCCTGGTTTTACGGTCCGGCTCCTCTGCCGGCACGCCAGCCACCACGCGGTCAGTCAACCGGTTCAGGAACTCCAGGCTCGAGACCTCAGACAAGAGCACCTGGAACGCCGGCGTGGCGATGTTCCACAAGAAGGTATTCATCGCGTCTCGGCGCGCTTCTCGAACGATCCGCAACCGGCGCTGCTCCGCATAATAGCTCTCGTTGTCTTGAGATCTTCCGCTGCCGTTGCTCTTTTCCTTCTCCTGGAGTTTCTTGACGGCGGCACCCACGGCGATGATGACCAAACCATGCGGCACGCCATCGAAAGGATTCCAGGTGCTGCCTTTCTTCAGGCGCAGATCGGCATGACTCGCCTGCACTAGTTTCATGTGTGCCTCTTTGTACTTCTCCAGAACCACGCTTTCCTTGCCGTCTGCAACTGGATCGTAGATGGCGATCTTGAGTTTCCTGGATGTTTTCTGGAGCTCATTCTCCTGCCAGGCTCGGACTTTGCGGCTGTGGCATGCCTTGAACGTGCAGAAATGTGTTCCGTTCACCTTGGCGTAGAAGGGGCAGACATTGCAGGCGGGCGGGTTCAGCAAGTGCGCGATGCGCTCGATCTGCTCAGGCGGCTCACCTTGTGCGATCAGGAATTCAGCCACGTCCCCATCGATCCGGTGGCTGCCGTGCTTGTTGAACCAGTGACTGCCGCCCAGTTTTGGATGAATCTCGAGAAAGGCCCCAATCCAGGCTTCCAGGTCCCGCCGGCTATCGGCCGTGAACTCGATCCCCAGAGCTTTGGCTGCTTCTGCAGCGCGCAACGTAGGCAAGTATTTGTGCGGAAACTGTTCTGCCGGCAGGCGCAGCGGCCAGAGATGCTCCCCGGCGTGGGGCTCCTCGCGCGTTTTCCAGCTTGGCCACATCTCTACGGCATTCCCGGTGTCTCGCAGGGCTGATGAAATTACATTCTCCGGATCCACAGATCCTTTGAGATCCTTGGCCACATGCTCGATCTTCTCGGGCGCCACACGCTGGATGGTCAGGAGCCGGCGAGCGCCGTTTTGGGTAATCTCGCCCTCCGCTACAGAGTTTTGGATCTTTTCGGGCAGGTTGAGCAGTCGGATGGTGTTGCGGACTTTTTCCGGCGAGACGTTGAAAAACTCGCCAGTTTCCACAGAGTTTTTTCCGAACTCTTGCATATAGCGGTGCATCGCTCGGGCCTGCTCGATGGGATTCAAATCCCGGCGCTTGATGTTTTCCGCCACACCCAGCTCGAACATCTGCAGATCACTCAGGTCCCGGATGATGAGTGGCATGCGCGGCTCTCCATTCAGGCGGACGGCCGCGAGGCGGGTATGACCGAACGCCAACTGATACCGGCCACCTTCAGCCGCGCGGGCCGTGGGAACTTGCATCAGACCATGGCGCTGGATGCTTTCGGCGATCTCGGCCACGACGGCCGGGTCTTCCGCCTGGCGCGGCTGGTAGGGATTCGGATCGATCAGATCCAGAGAAACAGGCATTTGTTTGTCCATGACGTCTCGCTTTCTTTGTCCGTCAAAAATATGCTCAAAAGGTCGATTGGCGAGCACTGCGTTCGCAGTATTCCACTTGGCTCGCGAGGAATGCCTGGAAGTTGTCATACGGCCTCACCTTTCATATGATTGAATGCGCCAGGCGTGCACACCGGGCAGAGCCAGGGTGCATTCTTGATCCTGGTCTTGAGCATTCGCTCGAAGGACCGGCCCATGCCATCCCAGGTGCGGACAAGCCTGAACTCAATTCCACGCTCTACACAGACCTGGGTGAAACGTGCTCCCTTGCCCTCGGAGTGCTTCATCATCCGACCGACCAGATCATCCGTCCAGCCGATGTAATGGCCGGCCTGCAGGGCTTTCCCTTTGGCCGATACACCGCGCGGGAGGGCTCTCTCGAGGTGCAGGAGGTAGACTGTCATCGCGCCACTCCCGCCACCCGCAGCGGTGCAAACCGCTGCATGGGGATATTCACCCGGGTCCGGACCAGGCCCAGCTCATCCGCCCGCGCGCTCATCAATTTCTTGTAGGCGCGCTTTTGGATGATCCGGAGCTTCGTCGCGACGATCGGGTTCGACTGGCTTTGATACGTCTCGAGCCGCTTCTGGATCAAATCCAAGCCCGGCCGTTGAGCGTAGGCGCTCAGGGGCGGCGCACCCTCATTCCGGCTTGCAATCCGGATCAACTCCTTGGTGGAGCGCCGGTTGCCCTGTTGACGGAAGTAGCGGTAGAAGCCGGTAAAGGTTGCATCGGAGTGGATCTCGACGATGGTCTTTAGGCCGCTCTTGCGGGTGACCGTCAAACGCGCAATGACTTTTTTTGTAAACGTACTAAACATGCTGCCTCCATTTTTTGTGTTAGAATGAAGGCGAGAGAGATCCATCCAAGATTTCTCGCCTCATCGGCAATCCTGGTCACGCAGGGTTGCCGGTTTTTATTTCATCAACGCGAGACCCCTCGCGCTTTCTTCGCTGCGTATACTTCCCGGATGGCGGGCTCCACGTTCTCTGCGAGTTTCCGGGAGACCACCGGCACGATTGCAAAGGTTGCCGACAGGCCCTGCTTCTGCATCTCTGCGGCGAGTCGATTGACCATGCCTTGTGGATCGACCGGCGCACGATCATCTGCCTGTGTGACGCACACCAGGAACTCATCTCCGCTTTTCCACTGACCCGCCACGAAATCTGTGGCGCGCGTGACGGCCAATACGTTCTTGATCATGGCATCGACGGGATCGTAGCTGCCGTGCAGCTCGTTCAGCGCGTGCATGCCGTTAATATCGAAGTAGATGATCCACTCGGCTTTCTCGCCGATTTGTGGCCAGACCAGCTTCTCGAAGCCGGCCCGGGTGAAGCAGCCGAAGGCATCATTCCAGGCCAATGAACCGGTCAGATCTACCAGTCCTTCTTTACTGAGTTTTTCGAGTTCTGTCTTGATCTCCATTTCAATCTCCGTAAGAGCGGCCGGGTGGATTCGGACCACCATCTTGGCGCCGGCGGCGCCATGTCCTGCCATTGGACGACGGACGCACGTAGCGAGGGTTGGATTTGCACCAACGATCTCCAGGTTATGAGCCTGGCGAGATGACTGCTTCTCTACCTCGCTGGGGATCCCTGCTGCCGCCGACTCGGAACTTCTCCAAGTTCCCCACGGCCGGAAGGCTCTCTTCAGCAGGGAGGACAACGGGCGCGGCAGCGATCATTTCCTGCAAGTGTTCTGCTGCCCTTCTCAATTCCTTTGCCTTTGGCAATTCTGAAAAATAGGCAAAGTCGGAAATTGCCTCGCACAGATCATTGAGTGCATTCAAGACGTCGTTCATGATTTTCCTTTCTTTTGATAGTTAGCCCGCTCTCAGCGCTCGGCGTCAATCACTTGGCCGTGTGGTGCTGGTGTGTCACGAACAACCACAGTCCACTCCTGCCCAACTTTTGCATCGGGGAAATTATCCCTGCTGGTTGTTACGGGGGTTCCGTGACTACGATAGGAGACAGTATTGGATTCTTCGGAAACCTTCTCGATTGTTACGGTCATTTTCTTGTCAGACATTTTGTTTTCCTTTCTTTCCTGGGCCATTAGCCGCCCAAATCTTGCTTCAGGTCCTGCTCTTGCAGCCGGCTCCATTCCGCTGCGGTGATCAAGCCGC
>Ga0209320_10000470_pt1 | contig 20737 bp, 18 predicted proteins | sample Rifsed13ft4_FD_184008 | JGI IMG/M metagenome (GOLD analysis project Ga0209320, IMG submission 184008) | Soil microbial communities from Rifle, Colorado, USA - sediment 13ft 4 (version 2) | ecosystem: Environmental > Terrestrial > Deep subsurface > Rock core/Sediment | place: Rifle, Colorado... | reverse complement strand
GCGACCGGCGGGTTTCTTCGGCGGCGTGCCGCTCGCCGTGGACGGGCGCGTGATCGGATTTACGGCGCTCCTGGCGCTCGGCACGGCGTTCCTGTTCGGGCTCGCGCCCGCGCTCGATGCCGCGGCGGGAGACCTCCGCGCCCGGCTGCACACGACGACGCTCGCTCCTGCGCGGCGCTTTCGCGGCATCCTCGTCGTCGGCGAGCTCGCGCTCGCGATGGCGCTCTTGATCGCCGCGGGGCTTCTCGTGCGGAGCTTCGTCACGCTGCAACAAGTCGAGCGCGGCTACCGGAGCGACAACGTCTTCGCGCTCACGGTGCAGGCGTGGAGGTACTTTCCGGATCTCGCGCGGCGAACGTTGTTCGTCGGAGAGGCGCTCGAGCGCATCGGCGCGCTTCCCGGCGTCCAGGCCGTCGGCATCGCTTCTTCGCTGCCGCTCGCAGAGGATATCGGCCAGGAGCTTGGGACATTCGCGATCGAGGGGCACCCGCCTGCGAGCGTCGGCGACGAGCCGGTCGCGCACGTGACGGTTGCCACGAACGGCTATTTCGCGGCCCTCGGCATTCCGCTTCGCGCAGGGCGCCTCTTCGCGCTCACGGACCGCGGCGACATGCCGCGAGTCGTTGTGATCAACGAAGCGATGGCCCGCCGCTATTGGCCGGGCGAGGATCCCGTCGGCGCGACGCTGACGGTCTCTTTCCTGGGATACGTGGTGCCGCCGGCGAGAGCCGAGGTTGTCGGCGTCGTTGCCGACGTGCGGCTCGCGCCTCAAGAGGAGCCGCGGCCGAGCCTGTTCGTGCCGCACGCTCAGGTACCCACCGGTGCGCTGCACTTCACGATGCGCGCGGCCGGCGACCCGACGCCACTGATCGACGCGGTGCGGCGCGAGCTTTGGGCCGCGAATGCGGCGATGCCGATCGAAGGCCCGATCACGCTCGAGGGCCTATTGGACGATGCATTCAGCGAGCGGCGCTTCACGCTCACGCTCGTGCTTCTTTTCTCGGGCACGGCCCTCGTGCTCGCGAGCGTGGGCGCGTACGGGCTCTCGAGCTACGAGGCGAGCCGGCGCTCCAACGAGATCGGCGTGCGCATGGCGCTCGGGGCGGACCGCGGTCGCGTGGTTCGCTTCGTCGTCGGCGCGGGGCTCAAGCTCGCTCTGATCGGCATCGGCATCGGCGCGCTGCTCGCGCTCGCGACTTCGCGCCTACTCTCCGGATTCCTGTACGGCGTGAGCCCCTTCGATCCTTGGACGTTCGCAGGTATCGCGGCGCTCCTCCTCGGCGTGACGGCGCTTGCAAGCTTCCTGCCGGCCCACCGGGCGGCGCGCCTCAATCCGATGATCACGCTTCGCGCCGAATAGGGGGCACGACCGTGCGCGTGCAGTTCTGCCGCTTCTAACGGACAGTAGCCGTCAAGCGGAGAAGCCTTACGCCTTGTCGGTGGCAAAGAGTTCTTAAGCTGTCACTCGCGCTCGCGTCCTTCGATCCGCTCGATCGCGTTACTCGCGAACCGGCGCACGTCCGGGCTTGGGTCGGACAATGCAGCACGTAGCGCTGGTAGCGCGGCGTTCGCCGCCGGGCCGATTCCCCGCAACGCAAGCGCTGCGCTATTGCGTGCGCCCTCGTCGGGATGGTCAAGCAAGCTGATCAGCGCCGGAACGGCTGCGGCTGCGTCCGCCCCGACGTAGCCGATCGCTTGCGCGGACCACGCGCGCACATTCGAATCTGTATCGTTCGTCGCGGCGACCAACGCCGGTAGAGCGGCAGCGATTTCGAGCCTCTTGTGCCCGCATTCGAATGACCACCAGCCACCAGCGAGCGCGCCGAACGCGAGCGCGACGTTGCGCCTCATGTTCAGGTCTGGATCGTCGAGCGCGGCAGCCAGCGCCGCGACGGCTTCCGCTCCACGCGCCAGCAGCCGCTCGTAAGTGTCCGTTCGAATTCGTTCGGCTTCGGCGCGTTCGCCGTGCACTACCGTGGCCGGCAACGGTGTCGGCAATGGGCGCAACCGTTCGACGAGTGTTGCCGCTAGCTCCAAAGCTCGCGGCGGCGGCACGCCGGGCTCGCATAGCGGACGCGTCGGCAGACTGTCGCAGATTCTTTCCCACGTAGTGGCCGAGTCAGTCGCTCGACGCGCGACGAGGAGCTCAGACCGACGACCGTTACTGAAACTGATTTGCACGCGCGGTAGCGAACCGAGACGCCGCTCGTCCTCGCGCCCCATGTCGAACAGGAGCGTAGCGCCGCGACTCGGAACATCGTCGGCGTCCGATGCGTCGGAGAAGACCAGCGTAATCGTGTCGTAGCGCACATCTCGCAGCGCGCCTCCGGCACACTCGAGCGAAACAGAGTAGGCCATGCCGCGCGCGCGAAGATCGATCTTTACCACAGCTCCATCGCTAAGGTGGAACGAAGCGGTATTTTCAGGACCGAAGTGTACCGACACGCCCTCCGCCGTTGCGGTTTCCGGGGCGGGTCTGATTGGCGCGAACGCGCTCACCGGTACTAGCAGTATCAGCAGACCGAGCGCTGCGTTGCGTGTCATCGGAGAACCCGGGCTTCGTACGAATTGAAGAGTCTGCTCTTCGTTCCACCAAAACACGTTTCTTTAACAGCCAGAACAAGTTCGGAAGGAGTCATTATTCGGCGCGAGATCGCGCTATGATCGGCGGGAACGCGAAGGATCGACCCACAGCGGACTCCCTTGAGCAGAGTGCTTGTCATGCTCGCAGATTAATGAGTGCTCGCGCCTGTGGAATAGTCAACGATCGTTGAGACGATTTCCTGCGTCGTTAGATCGTTGCCGGAAGTATCCGTGACTACCAACATCGCATCGGTATCCGTCGAAACGAACGCACCAAAGGAACCGGTCGATCCCAGAAAGGCAATCCGTCCGTCCCTGAGCGTCTCGATAGCGGTCAGAAATATATATTCCCCAGTTGAATGCATGGTATGACTCAATACCGGGTCGCCCACTGAGTTGTACCGACTTACTATCGTGTTCTTGCCCTGCTGATACGCTATAAGTACTTCTCCTGAATCCAAAGCCTGCATTTGTCGAATCTCAACGTCGGGTTCGAAATCGCGACGCCACAATTCTTGGCCTGACTGAGTGTAGGCAACAATGGCGCCGAAGGGCGGTTGCCTCGTAAACGCTACGTACTCTACGCACAAAACTTGATCCTGAGAAACTGTAATGTGGCGACACATCTTATTGACAAGTGTGAATAGTAATTCTGTTTCGCCCGATTGATTTAGGCGCATGATGTCCGTATCCACCTCTAAGGTTTGGCGACCGTCAACCACAACTTCACGCCCTCGCCCCGAACGGGACAATAGGAATTGTTGTCCGCCGAGGTGCTGTAAATGTTCGACGAAGTCAAAACTACCAGCGAAATCCATCTCAGTGATGCGCCCTTGCAAATCCAACCGAAAGAGCTGCACGGTTGATGCGTAAGCCTCTCGGGATGTTGCCCCCTTCTTCGCGGCAAGGAGAAAGTACGATAGGTCTCCATCTACGACAGGAATCGTTTGCACGACCCAAAAACCTTCGAGAGTTACGATTACATCCGAAAGATTGCCTTGTTCGCCGATTCGCCGCAGGGTGACGGAGCTCACGAGATTATCGCGAAGTGGCCGCTCGAGTACGATGTACTGCGCCCCGCCGTCTGAGACGAGCGCAGTTATGCGGTGACTCTCCAGGTCGTTATAGACATGCTGCCACTGAAGTTCGCCATTAGCATTGATTCGGGCGATCAACGGGCTTGTGTGATTGCCGATGCCGTCATCCGACCACCTTGCGCCGCCGCCCCCGGCAACAACAATATCGCCACTTTCCGTCTCGACAACGAACGTCACGCTATCAGTATTTCTGCCGTTCGTGTCACCGGTAGTTCCAAACGTGATGTGAAATTCACCTTCGGCGGCGATTGAGGTTCCCGGTGAGAGACTTGCGACGATTGCCAAGGTCACAAGGCGTAACCAGTTGATGCGGTTCGAGCTGCTCACGACATAGACCTCGATGAGGGTATGCTCTGTAGGCGAAATACTACTCTTGCCGTGACTTGGAATGGCCGTTTCTGGGCTGCACTGCGTCGAACGCGGCCAGGTCACAGGAGCAGTTCTTAGCGACGAGACTGCCTCCGAGAACAGTCATTCGCTGAGCGATCGCGCTATGATCGACGGGAACGCGAAAATTCGACCCCTTCCTGACACTGTGAATTGGTGGCTTAGGAGGCAGGGCTCGAACCTGCATTCTCAGAGTCAAAGTCTGATGTCCTACCAATAGACGACCCCTAAAAACACAAAACCCCGAGAAACGTCGGTCTCTCAGGGCTCCACATTTCGGGAGGGCAGACGTACTTGCGCCCTCCTACAGTGTCTAGGCGGGCTAGGTTCTCGTCTGTTGCTGCCTCCAATTCATGGCACGAAGGATAATTAACCGAGGTTGAATGTCGAGATAGGGCGTCACTTCAAGGAGCTTGATCCCGGTTGAGCGGCCACCTGTGGCCGATCTGGCGCATTCGCTGCAGCAACGTGAATCCAGTCCGTATCGGTGACGATATGTTCGAAACGATTCATTCGATGGGGATTGCGCTATCATCGCGGAGAACGTGAAAGATCGACCCGAAGCAGAAATCTGTCAGAACTGCAGTGAAGTTTGTCGGGCTTGTTGCGTTGACTTTGATGTTACTACTGCATAAAGGGCGGCACTCTCTTATCGCTAGACGTGCGAAGTCAGAGTGGCTTCCACGCCTACTGGTGCTTTGCGTGCTTCCGCTGGCGTTTGAAGGCAACGCATCGTCGCAACAAATCACCGAGGCTTCGCCGGCGGAGCTCGCAATCGAAATAGGAAACGCCGCGGCAGATCAACCCTACGGCGTCGAGCTGAGACTCAGCCGACCCGCATCTGTCGGCGAAATCCGGACAGTATCGACTCAACTGAGGATTCCCCGTGGACTTGCCTACGTAGAATACGGAGATCTGATCGCGGGCCGCCCGAGAGGACTTCAAATTCTCGGTCTCGGGGAAATGTATGCAAGTGACAGCGCAAGACAATACTGGGAATGCCGTGCCCTTGTAGGGGTGAACATAGGCGAGAACGAACTCCGTAATTCGCCGATTGACGAATGGCCAGTCAGCAAGATCCACGTTTACGCGACCGCGCACATCATTAGAGAGCTTTTGAGTGGCAGGCTGCTGCCACCGGCGACAATCGTCGACGGGGCCCCAGGGACGCCAGGCGACCTGCGAATACTCGAAGAGCAAGTTCCTAACGAGCTCGCACAGCCGATATCGCAGCCCCGCGACGTCGAATTACCTGACTATTGTTCCAAGTTCGTCGGCGTCATCGACAGTCCAATTTTGGCTAGAGATTTCCCGCGTGGATTCCTGTATCCGGAGGCGCTAGAAGGAGAGGATTTCAGGGACCATGCGTTTCGACTTCTCGGACAGCTCCCAAGAGACACAGCGGTGACCATCGACCTGAAGCTAGACCTGCCAGCGAACGTCGAGTTGCTCGCCTCGCTTGTTCAAGATTACGACATCAGAGGAATGCGCGCCGATCTCGTGCCCGAGCGCAGCACCCAACGCATGTCAGTGGACGCGGAACTGAGCACACTTAGCGGAGATATGAGCGCACAAATTCATCGAGTGAGATGCCAGATGCGAATTGGGCTTGGAGGAGTGGAACCCCAGGCGTCGAGTGAATGGTATGCCGATTGGATCAGCGTATCTTTGAGCACCGAGGATGCGGTGCGATTTCTTTCCTATCCGAATCTTGCGCAGGCAAGAGTGACCGGTAGCCATCCCCTTGCCGAGCTTGGCCGATTGCAGGGCTATTACGAGAGTCTTGCAACCCGAACTCCGGAAATACCGAGGTCCATGGAGATCCCACCTGGCTGCGAAAGCCTATACATTCATAACGATCAAGACGAGGTTGGGAGCATAGTCGCACTTCCGCCTAATTGAGACAGGCTCGTGCCAGCAAAGAGCTACAGATGAGCGAAGTACTTCCACCGCCGGAATTACTTGCGGCGTTCGTCAGCGCGAGCTTGATTCTGGCGGTCACGCCGGGGCCATCGGTCATGTACATACTTGCTCGGAGCGCAACTCAGGGCCGGCGTTCCGGACTTGCGTCCGTTGCGGGCATCGCAGCCGGGGGTTGGCTTAATGCAATCGGTGCGTCCATCGGTTAGCGGCCGTTTTCGTTGTGTCGTCTACGGCCTTCACTATCGTAAAGTGGACCGGCGCCGCGTATCTGATCGTTCTTGGAGTCCAAGCGATTCGTGGGCGCACAACTCTCAGTCAGAAAGAGAAGCCGCGCCTAATTCCAGCGAAGAGCGTCCTTCGAGACGGCTTTGCCATCGCCCTTCTGAATCCAAAGACAACCATATTCTTCGCTGCGTTTCTTCCCCAATTCATGACGAACGATTCAAATCCGACGCTCCAAGCGATCTTTCTGAGTACGTTGTGCATCGCGATTGCGGCCGTCACCGACTCTATCTACGCGATAATTGCGAGTTCAGCATCCGACTGGTTGTCACGTTCAGTTTTCGCTGGGCGTGGCGGGAGGTTCCTGAACGGCGGCGTATTCAGGTGTCTATACCGCCGTAGGTGGAGATCGCAGCGCGAATTGAGCGGAGTCATCGTAACTGACGAAGTAGCTTGTGCGGAGAATCCGAACGGCAATTCATGGCCGACGGACGTCGGACCGGAGGACGCCACGGGAGCACTTCTTAACTAAGAGAATGGCTTCGAGAACGATCACTCGTCTAGCGATCGCTCTATAATCGACGGGAACGCGAGCTCTCGACCCAAAGGCGGCGTTCGCTTTCAGACGAAGATTCCGGTTCGCTCATTCAGCCAAGCAGGTACACGTTTATGCACGCGGATCAAGCGCGCACCATGGCAAGCTACAACCGTTGGATGAATGAGAAGCTTTACGCAGTTTGCGCAGAGCTATCGGAGGATGACCGCAAGAAGGACATGGGCGCGTTTTTTGGCTCCATCCACGGCACTCTTAATCACCTGCTCCTGGGCGACAGGATCTGGATGGGTAGGTTCGCCGGAAAACCGATCTTTGTTAGCAGCTTGGACCAAGAGCTTTACTCGGACTTCTCAGAGCTTAAATCACAGCGTTCGATTACGGATGACGAAATCGAGACTTGGGCTTCGGAACTAACAGATCAAGTACTCGCGGGGAAACTCGAGTACACGAGTATCGTCAATCCTGAGACACGTAGCTATGACATGTGGGTATGCGTCGCTCATTTCTTTAATCACCAAACACACCACCGTGGACAGTTGACGACGCTCCTGTCGCAAGCAGGAAAGGACTATGGCCTAACTGATCTAATCTGGCTGCCGTCAGTCCTCCCCGCGGAATGAGATTTGTCACGAACGACAACTTGTGGCCCGGACAACGTCGGATGAACGGGCGCGGTCACGGGCTTCACGATTGACACCAGCACACTCCAGACTTGCCGCTCAGCGCGATATTGATGAAGAATCCGGACGAAGAGCCAGGGTCGACCCAAGACGGTCATGAGACTTCGATCACGCGCGATTGAACAATCATGAGCCAAACTGCTCGGAACGCTCACCCAGATCGGGGTCCGGATCCTTGTGGCGTCGGCCTGTGGATAGTTCATGCATGAACGTCGGAATATCAATCGTCCGTACTGCTCGCCATCTATGTCTGCTTTTGGGGCTGATGATGGTGGGGAGCGTCCCGTACGAGCTGATCAACGCTCAGGATAGTCGGTCGGCGTTTTCTGCCGGCGTCCACGAGCTTCGGCCGGGCGAGTTTGGCTACACGAAGTTGATGGCCGCGGCGCTCGAGGGAAACAAAGGGGAAGTAGAGGCGCTGCTCCTCGACGGCGCGGACCCCGACGCTCTGGATCAGCTCGGCCGAACGGCGCTAATGAATGCCTCGGCCTCCGGTCATCTCGAGATCGTTCGGCTGCTTCTGGAGAATGGCGCCGACGCCAACATTCGATCCGAAGCCGGAATGACGGCCCTGGGGAATGCGATCGACTACGGTTCTGCAGCGTCAGTGCTGGCCTTGCTGGAGTTCGACGCGAACCCAAATGTGCTGATGACGAGCGGACGCCTATCGGCTTTGGAGGCTGCGGCGGGAAAGGGAGACCTCGTCATCGTCGATGTTCTCATCGAATACGGCGCGGATATCGGCTTGTATGGTGGTTCTGCACTCCGCAACGCCGCGTGGAAAGGTCACTCGGACATAGCGAGCACGCTCGTTCTGGCCGGAGCAGACGTCAACGACGGCTCGCCGGCAGACGGTCGATCAGCGCTGTATCTCGCTTCGGAGAACGGCGATCTAGGTACCGTCAAGCTGCTCATTGCGAACGGCGCCCGTGTAGACGAGCGGGATCAGCATGGGCTAACGCCTCTATCCGCTGCGATCAGGAGCGGTCATGCGCCGGTTGCGCATGAGCTAATGGCCGCCGGCGCGCTCGTGACTTCTTCCGAACTTAGCGCGGCGCTCGAGAGTTCCGAACCCGGGTTGGTCGAAGCGCTGCTCGAGAGAGTCGATTCGCGGTCCCTTACGGAGGCTGACCTGGACAAGCTTATGATCGCTGCCGACAAAGCCGGTGCGAGCGATGTTGTTGAGGCCCTGATTGGAATGGATATACCACGAGCCATCGGGGCCGATTCGGCTCGATTGCTCTTTTCGAGGATGGACGCTGGACGCTGCATCGTATCGGTGTGGGACCCCAGATCGGGCGCCGAAAATGCGCTGATTGTCATTGAGGAGTCTTGTCCTGTTTCGGCCTACGTCGCCCAAGGGACACTTTTCTTCGTTGAGGATGGATGGGTCCAAGGCGTCTCTATCGTCGATGGAAGTACCTTCTCGGTGGACCTCCCGATTCAGGACATCGAAACTCGACTGGCCAGCCTTACGGCCGAGATTCAGGCTTGGGCGAAGATCGATCAGATGCGCATGGAATCGGTGAGCGTGGGTTATCTGGACAGCGGAGATCTCGCCGTAACGATCCGATCTACGGATCCTGCGGACGGAAACTACAGCTACCTCTACGGCCGATTCGGTGAATCCTGGGCATTTATCGACGAAAAACGCTGTCGGAGATTCGATTCTTGTCTTTTTCCCGGCGCAAAAAGTCGCGAGATTGACGATTGGCAGACTCGCAGAAGCGTTTGGCATCCGTTCATCCACGCGAATAGATACGTGGTGAACAGAGAGGCTGAATGGCTTTCAACGGGTGCTCAGGAAGGCAAGATCCACTTCGAGATTGACGGGCAGAGTTCGGAGCTGTCGTTCTTGGCCGTTCAAAGCGAGCATTCGGAGGGGATTCTCACTACACGCATAGACCTGCAGGTCGGCAACGGCGAGCCAATCGTGCTCTTGGATCGATACGGGGATAGCGAGCTCTATGGGCGACATGCCTTGGTTCGTCAGCGCGACGGCGGATCGCTGACATTTTTCGACTTGGGTACCGGCGAATCGTTGCTAGGGCCGCTGGAGTCCGCGACTTGGGTCGAATAACCGCGCCGTTCTTAACGAGCACAGCCCGTCCGAGAGCGGTCACTCGCGGCTTGATCAGGGTATGATCGCCCGGAGCGAGCAGGCGCGACCCTATCCGGACGGTCAGCCGCCACCCCGAGTTGCAGGAAATTCGCTCATGAATCGAGCAGTCTTAGCTATTTCTCTTGTGTCAACGGCCGTCACCGCAAGCGCAGAAGAGTTGTATGAAGCTTTCCCGGAGGCGATTCACGCAGAGGAACGATACGTAATCTACTCGCACGGCTTCATTGTGGAGGGTGACGATCCACGACCTGTGCATCCTGAGTTCGGCACTTACGAGTTTCCTGCAATCAAGCGAGCCCTTTTTCGAGATGGCGGCTTCAACCTTATCGCCCATCACCGTCCGGCCGGTACGGACATCGGTGAGTACGTCGCGATGCTGGCGTCGTGGGTCGATACACTTGTAGATGAAGGCGTCAAGCCAACTCGAATCACACTCGTAGGGTTTTCCCGCGGAGCCCTTCTCACGGCCTATGCATCGAGCAGACACGAGACGGCCGGAATTAACACAGCATTGATGGCAATATGCTCAGAGGGCACAATTAGTGGCGGACCGCGATTGTCGCTGGGCGGGCGCTTGTTATCGATTTACGAGACAACCGACGCCGTAGGTACGTGTGAGTCACTTGCGAACGGAAGCCCGAATCTCGCATCATTTCGCGAGATCGCCATATCGACAGGGCTCAGTCATGGCGCGTTCTTTAGACCGCTGCCCGAATGGGTGCAGCCGCTGAGGCAGTGGATTGCGGAGACTAACCACTGACAGCTTGTTTTGTACGACGAACATGGATTGGTGGCGCACGTCCGAAACGATACGATTCCAATCTCAAGTCGTTGCAATGCTCGATCACGTAGATTTTGGTACTGCAGACTACGAAAAGAGCCGCGCGTTCTATGTGCGAAGCCTTGCACCACTGGGCATCCGCCCGGTCATGGATATCAAACGCCACGACGGACGGGCGGGAACTGGATTCGGACGCGACTCGGAGCCGCAATTCTGGATAGGTGAAGGTTTCGCGGTCAGTGGGCGTTTGCATTTGGCGTTTTCAGCCGAATCTCGTGCGGCTGTGGACGCTTTTTATGACGCTGCGCTTGACGCGGGCGGATCGAGCAAAGGTGCTCCCGGCCTTCGGCCTCGATACGGAGAGAACTACTACGCGGCGTTTGTCTATGATCCCGATGGCCATACTATTGAGGCTGTCTGTCGCAACAGCGAATTTTGCAGGTAGTCTATGAACGGCATACACGACATGGGCGGCATGACCTGCTTTGGACCGGTCCGACGCGAAGACGACGAACCGGTATTTCACGCAGACTGGGAGCGGCGCGTGTTCGCCATGAACCTTGCGGCCCTGGCGTTTTTGGGGCCGGTAGATCGTGCTCGGCATGCTATCGAGCGCATGGATCCAGTTGAGTATCTGACGACGAGCTACTACGAGCATTGGTTGGCTGGCTTAGAGACGCTGTTGAAGGAACTGGAGTACGCCACCGATGAGGAAATAGACAACGGCAAAGTCGCCAGCGTAAAGGAGACTCCGCACCCACCGCCTAACGCCGAGATGGCCGAGGGACTCGTGCGTGGTGGTATGTCTGCGACTCGCGATGAGGGCAGATTGGAGCCTGCATTCAATGTGGGCGACAAGGTTCGTGCACGCAACATTGAGGTCAAGCGGCACACGCGGTTAGCCCGATACGTTAGAGGAAAGATTGGCATGATTGCCGCGTACCACGGCTCGCACGTCTTTGCGGATACAGCGGCTCATGATCTCGGAGAAAACGCCCAGCCTCTCTACACGGTTAGATTCGAGGCTCGAGAATTGTGGGGCGATAATGTCGAGCGCCGAGACTGCGTCTATATCGATTTGTGGGAAGACTACTTAGTTACCGAAGGCTATGGGCGAGCATGAGCGACCATCATCACGATTCACCGCCGAGTCCCCACCACACCAGTTATCGCACCCGTGAGCGAAACAAGGAGCTGACTCAGCGCGTCGAGAGAATTGAGGCGCTGCTGGTTGCAAAGGGCCTTGTTGCGAAAGACGCTTTGGACAGGCTTGTCGACATTTACGAAAACGACCTCGGTCCAATGAATGGCGCGAAAGTCGTCGCGCGCGCGTGGGTAGACGCAGATTTCAAACGGCGCCTGCTGGACAACGCGACCGCTGCCATCGCCGAGTTGGGCTTCGGCGGGCTGCAAGGTGAGCACATGGTCGTCGTCGAAAACACGCCTCAGGTTCATAACGTAGTCGTGTGCACGTTGTGCTCGTGTTATCCGTGGCCTGTACTGGGGCTTCCGCCCACTTGGTACAAGGATGCAGCTTATCGGTCAAGGGTAGTAATCGACCCCCGCAGTGTATTGGCCGAATTCGGCACGATGCTCGATGACGACGTAGAAGTTCGGGTCTGGGACAGCAGTGCTGAAGTTCGTTACCTGGTTCTCCCGGAGCGGCCAGCAAACACCGAACACCTTACTGAGAGGGAGCTTGCCGAACTGATCGATCGAGATGCGATGATCGGCGTTGCTAGAGTATCTGCTCCATGAGCGAGCGACGCGACGCCCGGTCAGATATCGCCGAAATGGAAGGGGCAGCTTCGCTCCCGCGTAAGAGCGGCGAGATGGTGTTCCACAATGATTGGGAACGGCGGGCATTCGCCATAGCCGTAAGTTTAGCGGAGCAAGGCATTTTTGACTGGGGCGAGTTCCAACAGCGCCTAATCGAGTCCGTGGCCGAAGCGCAACGCGACGATCCTCAGAATCCCAGCCGTGGCTACTACGAGAGCTGGCTTGCAGCACTTGAAAGACTGCTCGAGGAAAACCGACTCCTAGGCGAGGCGATCGACGCGCCCGACGGAGCGCATCCGCAACGGGCGGACGTCGTGTAGTAGAATCCCGTCGAGACAGCGCGGGAGAGTTTACCCATGGCCTCGAATTGCAAGCTCGCCGTTCCTGCGATCCTGCTTGCCTTGATGGCGGGCGCCGAAGCGCGCGCGCACCACTCCTTTACGGCGACGTATTTCGAGGACCAGACGATCGAGATCGAGGGCAAGCTGCTGCAGTTCATGTTTCGTAATCCCCATACGTTCGTCCACGTCGAAGCGCCGGATGAGCATGGTCAAATGCAGCGCTGGGCCGTCGAGTGGGGCGGCGCAGGGCAACTGTCGAGTCAAGGAGTGACGAACCAAACATTGCGCGTCGGCGACGTGGTCACGATCACGGGCAATCCCGGGCGCGACCCCGCGGATCACCGCATTCGCCTGCAGTATCTGCGCCGCAACTCGGACGGATTCGACTGGGGCAGGCGGCCCGGTGAGACTTTCAACTAAGGTCCGGATGCGAGCTTCGGCCGGTTGGCTGCTGCTCGCGCTTGGGGCCGGGGCGGCCAACGCCCAGGTGAACCTCGTCGGGGAATGGAGCGCGCGCGTCCACGAGGATTTTGGCGACCGAGTTCCCGGCGACGTCCAGGGCGACTTCACGGGCGTTCCGCTCAACGACGCAGCCCGCCGCTATGCCGAGGCTTTCGACGTGACCCGGGTCGCCGTGCTCGAGCACCAGTGTCAGCCCTACAACGTCGCGCACATCTATCGCGGGCCGTTGCAGTTTCGCCTGTGGGAGGACAAAGACCCCGCCACGCAGGAAATCATCGCGTACCGCCAGTATTTGGGCACCTACATGCAGTGGCGCACGATCTGGATGGACGGCCGCACCCATCCTCCCGACTATGCGCCGCACACGTTCATGGGTTTCTCGACGGGAAGATGGAACGGCGACATTCTCACGGTCGACACGACCCACATAAAGAAGGAGTTCTATCGACGCAGCGGCATTCCGAGCAGTGACGAGACGACGCTCATCGAGCATTACATTCGGCACGGTGATCTCCTGTCGCACGTCATCATCGTCACCGACCCCGTGTATCTCACGGAACCCTACGTCAACAGCCAGGAATTCGTGCGCATGGCGCGCGGCAATCAGAACTGGCTCTACAACTGCGAGTACGCGATGGAAGTGCCGAAACCGAAGAACGAGGTGCCGCACTATCTCAGTGAGAATCCGTTCATCGAGGAGTTCGCGGAGAAATTCGGCCTGCCGTTTCCGGCGGTTTTCGGCGGCGCCGAAACGTTGTACCCCGAGTACGTGCCAAAGCTCGAAGCGCTCATGAACCAATCCCGATGATGCCTGCGCCGGTAGCAAGCGCAGCGACGAGCCGATGGCGACGCCCCGCGTTCGCGGCGCTTGCGGCTGCGGGGCTCGTGCCTGCGCAGTCCGCCGAAGCGCAGCAGCGCGCAATCGAGACGTTTCACGTCCAGGGCAACGTTCACGTGCTCGTCGGCGCCGGCGCCAACATCGCGGTGCAAACGGGTGACGAAGGCGTGCTCGTCGTCGATACCGGCGCGGCCGAGAGCCGCGATCAAGTCCTCGCCGCGATCCGGCGGCTCTCCGACAAGCCGATTCGCTGGATCGTCAACACGCATGCGCACGCCGACCACACGGGCGGCAACGAGACGATTTCGCAGGCCGGGATCACCGTCAACGGTAACCCGGCCGCGATCATCGCGCACGAGCGCGTGCTCGCGCGGATGTCGGACGCCGGTCGAGCGGTCACCGAATTGCCCTTGAACACGTTCTTCGAGGAGCGCCGCGACTTCTTCTTCAACGGCGAAGCGATTTTTCTCTATCACGTTCCCGTCGCACACACGGACGGCGACATCGTCGTCTATTTTCGCGGCTCCGACGTCCTCGTCGCGGGGGACGTCTTCGATACGACGCAATATCCCGTCATCGATCTCGAATCGGGCGGCGGCATCGACGGATTCGTCGACGGCTTGAACGCGATGCTCGACATCACCGTGCCCAAGTACCTTCAGGAAGGCGGCACCTACGTAATTCCCGGCCACGGGCGCATCGGTGACGAGGCCGACGTCGTCGAGTACCGCGACACGGTCCTCATCATCCGCGACCGAATCCGCAGCATGGTCGAGCAGGGCATGACGCTGCGCGAGGTGCTGGCGGCACGACCCTCGCTCGATTACGACGCACGCTACGGCGGCGGCGAGCGCACGACGGCGATGTTCATCGAGGCCGCGTACCGGGATCTGCAACAGAAGGCCGGGGAATGATGCGCACGGCGGCCACAGCTCTCGTTCTCGCCGCCGGTCTCGCGAGCATCGCGAACGCGCAGCGAGGCCCCGTTCCCGAGTCCCCGCGCGAGACGGCGCCGATCGACTTGACGGGCTACTGGGTCGCCGTCGTCAGCGAGGATTGGCGTCACCGCATGGCGACGCCGCGCAGGGGCGACTACGAGAGCGTCCCGGTAAGCGCCGAAGGGCGGCGCATGGCCGACGCGTGGGATCTCGACGCCGACAACGCGGCGGGATTGCGGTGCAAGGCTTTCGGCATCGGCGGTCTCATGCGGCAGCCCGGGCGTCTGCACGTGACTTGGGAAGACGACGATACGCTCAAGATCGACTTCGATGCGGGCGCGCAAACACGGCGGCTCGAGTTCGACGCCGCGGCGCCGCCCGCGGCCGAGAGGACGTGGCAAGGACATTCCATCGCTGCCTGGGAGCGCCCGCCCGAGACGCGCGGCGGGCCGGTCCGAGCCCCGATCGGCAACAGCACGGGTCCGGTGGCCGCGGGCGGAGGTGGCCGCGGCATGCGCGGCGGCCCGCCGCCGCCGAGCTCGATCAATGAGGGCGGATCGTTGCACGTAACGACGACGAGTTTTCGCGAAGGGTATCTACGCAAGAACGGGGTGCCCTATAGCGAAGACGCGAAGATCACGGAGTACTTCCACCGCCTTCCTCAGCATCCGAACGGCGACACGTGGCTGCACGTCGTCACGATCGTCGACGACCCGCAGTATCTCAACGAGCCGTTCTATACGAGCACGCATTTCAGGCTCGAGGCCGACGGCGCGGGCTGGAACCCGACGCCTTGCCGCACGGCTCCGCCGCCGCCGGCGCCCGGGCTGTAATTTCATCCAGTACTTATAGCCAAGGCGCGCTTCAGGCGCGAACGTAAGTTTTTCCCACTTCGTGTGCCTCGTCGCATCAACCAGGCGCCGGGGACGCTAAAGTTGCGCCCCATGAATAGCCCCAGCGACATCGATCTCGAGAGCTTCCCGGATTCTCCGTATGCGCGCGAGCTGCGCCTACGGTTCGCGCGCTTGCGCTTCGCGCCGGCGATCGAACGCGAGTTCGAAAAATCCTACCTGCGGCGCGCGCGAGGCCGCGTCCGTGCTTGGCACTCGACGGTGCTCGCGGTCATCCTGTTGCTGGTGCTCCCCGGGCTACTGGCCGTGAATACGGGCGAGGAAGCCGGCGTGTTCGCCGGCGGCTGGAATCGCAACCACAGCGATCTGCTGCTGTTGGTCCTGATCGCGAATGCCGTGAGCCGCGCCGCGCTCGTCATCTTGTCGTGGGGCCCATGGTTCGAGCGGCTCTATCCGCGGATCGCTTTCCCCCTCGTCGCGATCTGCCACGGTCTCTGGACGTTCACCTGCGGCGGCGAGATTTTGGGCGCGCATCCGGAATACTTGGCACCGCTGGTCGCCGACGCATTCGCGGCATACTTCTTCAGTGGGTTGCTGTTTCGTCACGCGGTGGTCGTGAACTTGATTGCCGCGGCGGGCTTGATGCTCGGGGGCGCGTATTACACGGGTACGCTCGCCCCGATTCTCCCGTACGGCATGCACCTTTCCATCAACCTGCTCATGGCCGCCATCGCGGGTTTTGCGTACGAGCGCTCGACCCGAAGCTCGTTCCTCGAGCACTCGTTGCTCGGCGAAATGGCCGCGCGCGACGGTCTGACGGGGCTCAAGAACCGGCGAGCTTTCGACGAGTACTTGACGCGCGTTTGGCAACAGGGACTGCGCGACCGGCGCGCCCTCGGCATCCTCATGATGGATGTCGACCAGTTCAAGCACTACAACGATCGCTACGGCCATCAGGCCGGCGATCAAGCGCTCAGGCGCATCGCCCGCGTCATCGACGGCGTGACGAGGCGACCTCTCGACATCGGCGCGCGCTACGGCGGAGAAGAGCTCGCGATCATTCTCTATGAGCCTTCGCGGGAGCATGTCGTCGCCGTCGCAGAACAGTTGCTGCGCGACGTGCGCGCGCTCGGGATCGAGCATCGCGACTCGGTTGCGGGAATCGTGACGGTCAGCATCGGCGTCGCGATCATCCGTCCGACGCTGCGCAGAAGCCCGGAGGGTGCGATACAGCTCGCGGACGAGGCGCTCTACAATGCCAAGCGCGAAGGCCGCAACCGCATGAGCGTGCTCGAGCACGAGTACGATTCGCTGACGACGGGAGTCTTTCCCACGATCGCCTCGGCGGGCTAGCGATCAGAACGCGCTCGCTGCGCGCGAATCGCCTGCCGCAACTGTTCCAAACGTTCCGGCGAACCGATGAAGAGCTCTTCGCGAAGCTCTGAAGCTCCCGTCATCATGTTGCCGAAGATGCCGTCGGCGTCGTAGGCGTTCAGGCCTCGGCCCGCGAGATACTGCAGGCGCAGATTGCGATCGCGGTTGATCGTCGCGCCTTCGAGCCACGGCGAGAGGTCCGAAGCGTGTCCCGCGTAAGTGCCGAGCAAGTCGATCGCCGAACGGAAGCGCACTTGCCGAAGCGACTCGCGCACGGGCCCGTACTCGAGGCTGCGCAAGCGTTCTTCGATGCGGTCGACGTCGATGGGCCGAGCGCCGGCGCGTGCAAAGAGGATGGCGTCGTAGCCCATGCCCTGCACGGTATTTGCAAACACCGCGCCGTTCGGAAACACGTCGAAGAAGGTCGCGACCTCGCTTTTGACTGCTCCCTCCGTCGTCTCGAAGAACTGGACGTACGCCGTGACCACGCCGCCCGGATTCAGATGCGCATCGACGAGCTCCCAGAACTCGCGCGTGTAGAGCGCCGCGGCGCCTTTGACCCACGGGTCCAGTGGGTCGGTGGTGATGCCGTCGAACGTCTCGTCGGTGGTCGCGAGGTAATGCCGCCCGTCGTCGAAGCGGATCTCGACTTTCGGGTTGCTTAAGACGCCGAAGTTGTGCTCGCGGAAGTACTTGGATGCGACGTCCGCCACCAGCGGCTCGATCTCGGCGATCACGACGCGTTCGGCCGCGGGCTCGATGGCGACGGCGCCGGCCGTAATGCCCGCGCCCAAGCCGACGACGAGAAACGACTCGGGCGTGTCGGCCGCGAGCGTCGTTAGGTGGCCGAGCATGCGTTGCAGTCGCATGTCCTGCGGATAGCTCGACGCCTGGGCCTTGCCGGCGCTGTGAAACGTGCGTGTGCCGTCGTCCTGCTCGGAAACGGCAACGTCAGCGGTCCGCCCCTCGCCGACGTAGACGACATCGGCGCCGATCCCGCGTGTCGGCGTGAATCGTCCGAAGGCGACGAAGGCGCGCGGGAGCTCCGGCACGGCGTAGGCAAGCGCGACTGCGCCGACGATCGCTGCGGCCGCTGCGGTAGCGCGAAGCGGCCGCCGTGACGAAAGGAACGGAGCGAGCATGAGCATGCCCGAGCCAGCCGAGACGAGAATCAACGTTTGCTCCGTGAGGCGGCTTCCGAGCCACACGACAAGGACGAGGCTCGTCGCAAGCGCGCCGGCGACTGCGCCGACCGTGTTCGCGGCATAAAGGCCGCCGACGAGCTGCGCCGAGTCCTGTCGGCGGGACGCCGCCGCGAGCGCGAGCGGAAAGCTCGCGCCCCAGAGCAGCGCGGCGGGAAGGACGGTCCAGGCCGCGCGCATGAGGTCGAGTTGCAGCGTCACCGACGGTGCCGACGGCAACGTGACGTCGAGCGGCCAATAAGGCAGGAACTCCGCGATCGAGTACGCGGCCCAACCGATCGTTGCGCACAAGGCGATCTGGCAAACCCCAAGCGCCGCACGCGCGGGCACACGGCGGACGAGCGATGCGCCCGCGGCGCTGCCGATTCCCAAACCCAGCAGGAACACCGCAAGCGTAAGCGCGAACGTATAGACCGTCGCGCCGAGCAAGAGCGAAAGGTGTCGAGTCCAGATCACTTGCGACGCAAGCGCCGTGAATCCGGAGAGCGCAATCGCGACATAAATCGGCCAAGATTGCGTCGCGAATACAGACTTCGGCCGGCGAGCATCGTGGGCGCCGTCCGCGGCGGTGTAACGATTCAGACGCGCGAGCCCGAAGCTCGCGCCGGCCACGGCCGCGTTCAACGCCGCCGCGGTCATGGTGGCAACGGTCGCATCGTAGATGCGCAACAGGTAAAAGCCTGCGAGCAGGCTCCCGGCGACGGCGCCGCCGATGTTGGCGCCGTAGAGAAATCCGAGTTGCGCGACGCCTTGCGGTGCCGTCTCTACCCACCGAGCGATCGCGGGCAGTGTCGCTCCCATGAGGATCGTCGGCGGCAGCAGGCTGAGCGCTGCGATGGCCGCGCGCCAAATCAATCCGCCGATGCCCGATCCTGCCCACGTCGTGTACACGCCGCTTATCGCAGGCATCGCGTAGAGCAGCGCGAGACCGATGACTCCTATACCGAGCTCGAGGCATGCGAGCACGCGCAACGGGTGATGCCGCGGGGAGACGACACGCCACAAGAGCACGCTGCCGAGACAGAGCCCGCCCATGAAAGTTCCGAGCAGCACGCCGAGCGAGGGGGCCGACGCGCCGATGACGAGGCCGAGCAGCTGAAACCAGACGACCTCGTAGATCAGCGCGGCGCACCCGCTGCCCGCGAACAGCAGGATCAACGGCAAGACGGTTCGGTTGCGGGCCGCGGCCTCGGCGCCGACGCCGTCACTCACGGCAAGTCTCGCAGACCCTCCGTGAGCTCGATGACGGTGCCCCACGGATCCGTGATCACGGCCGATGCGAGACCGTCGAGCGCGGGGTCGCGGTGATACGGAACCGTGAGCTCAATGCCTTTCGCGGCGAGCTCGGCGCAGAACGTCTCGAGGTCGCGCACCTCGAAGCCCACGTGATCGACGGCGCGGCCTTCGGTACCGACGAGATCCTCGGCCGGCAGCCAGCTGAAGAAGTTCAGCATGTAGCCGACGCCGGGGAGGTCGGCGCCGATGAAGAAATCCGTCTGCCCGGGGCGCAAAGTCGCATTGAACGCTTTCATGTACCACTGTTGCATCGCGACGAAATCCCGATTCACGAAGTGCACGTGATGATGCGTGATCGGCGGCGGGTTCGGGGCCTGATTCGTGACGAGCTCGACCTTGACGCCGTCGGGACCGACCAAATACGAGAACATGCCGTAGTTGCCGGCCGTCGGCGGGCTTGCCGTCTCGCCGGGCGGCGGCTCGCGGCCCACGGTGAGCTCATAGCCGTTCGCGACGACGCGCGTCGTCAAAGCGGGCACGTCGGGCACGGCGAAGCCGATGTGATCGAACGTCGTGCCGCGCGTCGGTCCCGTCGGCGGCTGCTCACGCAGGAAAATGTACGCGTCGGGGAATGCGACGACATCGATGTCGCCGACCTCCATGGGGGTGCCGCCGAGCGTGTCGATCCAAAATCGCTTGTGCGCCTCGATGCTCGTGACGTTCAAGTGATAGTGGCCGACGATGACGGGCGCGTCCTTGTTGAGGAGTTGCGCGACGGCGCACGGCGGAGAGAGCGCGATTGCCGCGGCCAGCGCGAGCGCGCCGAAGAAGGGTTTCATCGTGTTTCCCCCGTCATGTGCGGCGACGGCGATTCTTCAGAAGGAACGCTTGAGAGCGAGCCCCCACTCACGCGGCCGCGCGACGTTGCCTTGCTCGCGGCCGAGCACGCCGACCAAGCTCAGCTTGCCGTGGAAATAGACCTCGTCGGTCAAGTTGGTCCCGAAGAGTGCGATCGACCACCCCTGATCGGCGGACTCCCAGGTCAACCGCGCATCGACGAGCGTATGCGAAGGCTGGAACCCGTTGAACGGATCGTCCGGGCTGAAGGCGAGCCTAGACTGATATACGGCATCGCCGCGCAATCTCAGGCTGCCGTTGCTCAAGGGCCATTCGTAGGTTGCGCCGACCGCTGCAGTCCATTCCGGCGTGCGGGGCGCCATGCAGTGCCCGCCCGGCGGGTCCGACTCGCAGAGGGTCGTGATGCCGTTGTCGACGCGGTCGAAGTGGATATAGCCGATCGATGCCTCGAGCTGGAATTGGTCCGTCGGGACGGCCAACAGCTCGAGCTCGGCACCCTAGTACTCC
>Ga0209320_10000457_pt1 | contig 21042 bp, 21 predicted proteins | sample Rifsed13ft4_FD_184008 | JGI IMG/M metagenome (GOLD analysis project Ga0209320, IMG submission 184008) | Soil microbial communities from Rifle, Colorado, USA - sediment 13ft 4 (version 2) | ecosystem: Environmental > Terrestrial > Deep subsurface > Rock core/Sediment | place: Rifle, Colorado... | reverse complement strand
GGGTTGCCGCGAGCAACTCGGCCTGGAGGCTCCCCTTGAGGCCTTCGATGTAGACGGCGTCGATGAGCTCCGCCGGTGTAACGGCGGCACCGGCGGCGCTCAAGATCGTCGCGAGCGCCGCCGGGCCGCAGTCGTACTCGGTCTGCGGGAAAAACGGCACTTCGGTGAGCTCGTCGACGCTCAAGAGCGCGGGCTGCGGCAGCCGGCCCGCGCACCCGGCCACCCCGAGCGCGCACGCGCCGATCAAGAGATGCTCTCTAACTCTTCTTGAAAATGTCGATGACACCGACGAGCTCGAGGATCAGCAACACGATGAACACGACGCCGATGGTGGCGAGGAGGCCGCCGGCCGGCAATTCCTCGAGGTCGTGCGCGAGCAACTTAAGCTCCTGATCGCTCAACGCGGCGATTCTGGCGCTCGTCTGATCCGGGTCGACACCGAGACGCTCGAGTTCTTTCTTTACTTCGCTCTGCGCGAGCACGGCATCGATGCGATCGACCGTGGCGCGGCGATCCGTGACGCTCATGAATTGCTCGGCGCCGATGACCTCGGCGCGGGCGAGCGTCTGCATCGATGCGAGCGGTACGGCGCAGAGCGCGATACAGGTGAACCTGGCAAGCTTCCTTCGCGACATGGGTGGCCTCCTGCTTATCGATAGCCGGGGACGCTAGCCCACCTCGCGGCGATTTGCCAGTGCAGCGTCGGCACCTCAGCGACGAGGGGCAGTTCTCCCCACGGTCATGCGATCGATCAAGTGGTCCAGCGATATCGCCCCGGGCCCGCGCGTCAACAGAAAAGCGAGAACCGACGCCCACAGCAGGTGGTCGGTCCAGGCATTCGGATACACGAAGATCTGGATCACCGCGATCATTCCGAGCAGCGGCAGCGTGGCGAGCCGCGTGGCGAGACCGAGAATGAGCAGCGGCGGAATGCCGAGCTCCACGGCAGTAGCCATCTGCGCCGCGATGACCGGGTCGAGCAGCGGCACCTGGTACTCGTCGCGGAAGAGCCGGACCGCGAATTCCCAAGAGTTGTATTTGAGAAGCCCGGATCGGAAGAACACCGCTCCGACGCTCAAGCGCATCGCAAGCTGCAGGATAGACAGCGGGAAACGCTCGAGGCGTGCTCGGATTGTGGCGAGCATCGGCATCACGAGACGCGTCCCTTCGTGGGGTCGCTGAGGCCCGTAACTAGGCCGGCGTCGACAGTGGCGCGAAGCGCCTTCCCGGCGTCGAAGGCCGCGTCGCAGTCGAGCGCAGCGCTCGCCGCCTCGCCGATCGATGCGCCGGCGCTGAGCGCGGAGCGAAAGGCGAACGTCGCGGGGTCGATGCGATCGATCGAGAGCGCTCCGCGCGCGCCGTGTACCTCGATGTATGCGTCCTCGTTGCGCAGGACGAACCGATCGGCCACCGCGCCGCGGAGATACATCGTCATGAGCTCGTCGACGCGCCACGCGAAGCGCAGATAACGAAGGCCGGGCTGCATCGTGAGGCCGGCACTGAGCAGCGACTCGCTGCCGCCGCGCACGACCGCCGTCCATGCCAACGATGGCCTCCCGACGGCGATCGACACTCGGCCGACGGACCACTCGAGCTCCATGAATGCGTCGAGATAGGGCAGTGCGGGAAAGCGATCCGCGAGGAAAGCCGGAAACTGCTCTCCATACTCGGCGATACAGGGTCGATGCGGCGGATGTGCGCGCGCATACGCACGAGCCGCGTCGAGAAGGGTGTCCTCGCCGACAAGCCACGCGGTCGCCGGGAATTTTTGCCGCAGCGCGGCCGCGAGGCTCGCTACGTAGTGGCGTTGGTGAATGGCGAACCGCGCGCGCGCATCGGCGCCGCCCTTAAGCAGTGCAGCGATCGGCTCCGCGTCGCCCATGACGAGCGCGCGAGCGACGCCTGCTTGCACGTCAGCGAGCGGCGGCATGTTGCTCTACTTCGCCGAAGACGCGGGCGGCGACCGAATTCGCGCGCTCCGCCTCCGCCATCAGCGTCGCGAACGGCGGAATGTCGTTGTCCCACTCGAGCAACGTCGGTCGCGGACCGAACCGGTCGAGGGCGTGCGCCAATAGCTCCCACACGGGTTCCGCGATCGCTTTTGCGTGCGTGTCGATGAGGACTTCGCGGCCGGGCGCGCCGTCGTCGGGCTCCGGCGTGAAACCGCCGAGATGAATCTCGCCGACGGCATGCGCCGGGAGGGCATCGATGTAGGCGTACGGGTCGTAACCCATGTTCGAGGCGCTCACGAACACGTTGCCGACGTCGCAGAGCAATCGGCAGCCCGTGCGGTGCACGAGCTCCGTGAGGAACTCCGCCTCGCCCATGCGAGATCTGCCGAGTCCTACGTAACACGACGGATTCTCGACGAGATACGGCCGGCCGAGCGCCTGCTGAATCCGGTCGACGTGCGCGGCGACGATCCGCAGCGTCTCGTCGTTGTAAGGAAGCGGCAGCAGATCGTTGAGGTAAACGCCGCCGTACATGGACCATGCGAGGTGTCCGGAGACGAGCACGGGGTCGATCTCGTCGGCGAGTCGCCGGATCATTGTCAGATGCTCGAGGTCCAGGCCGTCCGCGCTGCCGATCGAGAGCCCGACCGTGTGCATGGACACCGGGTAGCGCGCGGCAATCTCGCTCAAGAGCTCTCTTGCGTGCGGGTTGGCGAGGAAGTTTTCGGGGTGGATTTCAAGCCAAGGCACGGGCGGAACGGCGGCCGCCACCTCGGCCAAGTGCGGCAGCCGCAGTCCGACGCCTGCACGTTGCGCGTCGAGTGTGCTGCCGACCGCGTTGGTGGCGACCGCTTTCCGCATGTTTAGGCCTTCGGCGCCAGGCTGCCGTCGACGATGCGCTCGCAATAGCCGGCGGGGACGTAGATCCAAGCCCGCGGGTCGGCGTCGGCTCTCGACGTGCCGGCACACGAGTTGTTGCCGGTCGACCCGCAATCGTTCTTGCCGGCTTTCGCGATGCCGTAACATTTTTCCGCCTCGAAGCTCGGCTCCGGAGCGGGGCCTCCTTGGGCCGAGAGCAGCGCGGGTCCGGCGATCGCGGCCGCGAGGGCCGATAGAATGACAGTGCGTTTGTTCATGCAGTTTCTCCTTTTGATCTAGACGATTCGGCGCAGAGCGCCGCGAGTTGCTGACGTGTTTCGCCAGTGACCATAGATTCGGAGCAGACCGCGAAAAGGTTACGGCTGCCGTAAACTGTTCATTCATGATGACGGAGCCGAACCCGCCTACGGAAGACCTCGACCAGCTGATGCGCGCGGCGCAACAGGGTGACGCGGCGGCCTATCTGAACCTGCTGCGCCGGATCACGCCGCGCATCCGGGCCGTGGTGCTGCGTCAGCGCGGCTTCGCAGGCGTAGCGGAGGCGGAAGATCTCGTGCAGGACGTGCTGCTCTCGCTGCACGCCGTGCGCGCCACGTACGATCCTGCGCGTCCGTTCGTTCCTTGGCTCTTGGCCATCGTGCGCAACCGGCTCGTCGACGGCGCGCGGCGCTACGCGAAAACGTCCGCGCGCGAGATTCGCCTCGACGAAACCGACGTAACCTTTTCCGAGCCGGCAACGAATACGGATACCGGGGAGATCGCGGATGCCGGTGTGCTTCGGCAAGCCGTGCGCGAGCTGCCGGAGGGCCAGCGGCAAGCGATCGAGCTTCTCAAGCTCGAGGAGCTATCTTTGAAGGAAGCGGCCGCGATCTCCGGATCGAGCGTCGGGGCACTGAAGGTGGCGACGCATCGTGCGATGGCAACCTTACGGCGGACGCTCGGCGTCAAAGGCAAATGAACACAGACCGATTAGTCGAACGTCTTGCGAAGCAGCTCGAGCCGGTCGCGCCGCTGCGGCGGCCCGGAACGAGGGCAGCCGCGTGGCTCATCGGTGCGATGCTCTACGTCGGGATTCTCACGTTATCGATGACGTCCGCGGCCGACATCGCGGCCGTGGAAAACGATCCGTGGATCGTACTGCCGCAAGTCGTCGCCATCGTCACGAGCATGCTTGCCGTCACGGCGACCCTTGCGTCCGTCGTCCCGGGTCATTCGAGGCGGGTGTTCGTTTGGCCCGTGATCGCTCTCGCCGTGTGGCTCGCGGCGCTCGCCGCCGCCTCGCCGCAGCAGGCCGAGGCGACGGCGGGCATTGCAGCGGCGAACCGCGAGTGGCTGTGCATGGTGCAAATTGTGCTCGGCGGCGCGCCGCTCGTGGCGGTGCTCGCGGTAATGGCGCGGCGCGGGGCACCGCTCCATCCGGCCGTGACGGCTGCCTTCGCCGCGATCGCGGTCGGGACGCTGTCCAACGTCGGCGCGTGCGTTTCGCATCCGCACACCGACAACGGCATCACGTTGGCATGGCACGGCGCCGCGATTCTCGTGCTCGTGCTCGTTTGCGTTGCGGGCAGCCGATATGTCTTGAGCTGGAGCGCGGCTCGGCGGATGTCGGGCGACGAATTGCAACTCGATAGATGAGGAGTGGTGACATGCACAAATCGACTCTTGGTTTCATGCGGATGTCGATATGCCTGATGGGCCTCTCGGCGGTTGCGATGGGCGCAGACATACCGGGCCCGGCTGTCGGCGAGCGATTCCCGCACGAGCTCGGGATCCCCGATCAATCGGGAAACGATCGCTCGCTCGAGAGCCTGATGGGCGAAAAAGGCGTGGCCTTGTTCTTCGTTCGATCGGCCGATTGGTGTCCGTTCTGTCAGAGGCAGCTCGCCGAGATCAATCAGCGCGTGGAGCAATTTCGGGCCCTCGGCCTGAACGTCGTCTCCGTAAGCGTCGACGACGTTGCGGAGATCGCCGCGTTCGCCGAAAAGCACGCGGTCGAGTACACGATGCTCGCGGACCCGAGCGGGGACATCAATCTGCGTTTGGGGATTCGCGACGAACAATATCCCGTCGGCAGCGCCGCGTTCGGGGTCCCGCGTCCGATCGTGTACATCCTCGATCGGAGCGCCACGATACGCGCTCGCTACATGGAGCCGACGTACCGGACGCGGCCGGATCTCGAAATCGTCTTGCGCGAAGTTGCCGAGATGGGACTGTGACCGGCATGGACGACGGGTAACGACTTTGCGCCGTTTTGGTGCAAAATCCCTCCGCGGAGGTGTCGCGATCATCGTGGAGGAGCAGATGTTCAGAGCCTTAGGTGCGGCATTCGCCGCCGTCGCGCTTTGCGCCCCCGCATGGGCGCACCACGGCTTCGGCCGCTTCGATCCCACTAAGGACGTGAGCCTCGAGGGCACGCTGACGGGCGTCGATTTCGTCAATCCGCACGCCTATCTCTATTTCGACGCGGTCGGGCCCGACGGCGCGGTCGTCGCGATGCGCTGCGAGATGCGTGCGGCGACGGTGCTCCGCCGCTCGGGTTGGTCGGCGGAGATGTTCGTGCCGGGCAAGCACGTCGCGGTGTCGGGCAATGGCCATCGCGACGATCCGGCCTCGTGCTATGTGGAGACTTTGACGATCGGTGACGCCCCGACGTTGGAGCGCTATGCGCAACTCGGCGCGCCGAGCTCCGCCGCGGCAACGAACCGGCCGCTGCGGCTCCCGAACGGCCAGCCCAACATCTCCGGCGAGTGGGCCCAGGAGCAGTATCTGATCGCGCGTCCTCCCGGCGGGGGTCGGGGCGGGCTCGTGCCGAAGAGCCTGGTCGCGGCCGTCGAGACCGGCGAGCTCGACCCCGCGGACGCCCCGAACGCCGGTTGGTTCCCTCCGCCGGTCACGTTCACCGCGGCCGGCCAAGCGACCGCGGACGCGCTGCAGAGCGCGGCGCCCGGGGATAACCCGCGCAGCCGGTGCGAGATCACGAGCATCCTGTTCGACTGGGTGTTCGACGGTCCAATCAACCGCATCACGCAAGATGCGGACGAGATCACGCTCGAGTACGGCCGCGGCCTTGCGCGGACGATTCAAATGAATAGCGCGAGCCACCCGGCCGACATCGCTCCGAGCCGCGCCGGCCATTCGATCGGCCGTTGGGACGGCGATACGCTCGTCGTCGATACGGTCGGCTTCGCGCCGGGCATTCTTGCGGGCTCGGTCGCGCACACCGACGAGCTCCATGTCGTCGAGCGTTTCACGCTCGATCCGGAGAGGCTCGCCTTGAAGCGCGACTACGTCGCCGAGGATCCTGCTTACTTCACGGACCAATACTCGGGCTCCGACACTGTGCTCCCCGCGGACGCGCCGTTCGCCGTGGACCGCTGCGAGGAGCTGACCTACCGGAACTACTTGGAGGAGGCGCGGGAGTAGGGCGGGCCGCATCCGGCCTTCGGCAATCACTAATGGCCCTTAGGCGTCCGGCGAGGCGAAAGTGCGCCGGGACTCTGAAGGGCAGCCGAAATGAAACTTTCAGCCGGTTTGGTTACGGGATTCGCGTCAACTCTTGTCGCCGTGGCGCTGACCGCGCACGCGCAGGACGACGTGCAAGGGCTTGCCGACCGCTGGGTGCAGGCCTACAACAAGCACGACCGTGCGGCGCTCGGCGCCGTCTACACGGACAGCGCGCGGCTCATGATGCATGGATCGCCGACGCTCGTTGGGCGCAACCGCATCGAGGAATTCTGGGCCGGGGATTTCGAGGACGGAAATCCGCTGACGCTGTTGGCGGTGACGCATTCCGTAGACGGCAGCGACATGATCCTCGTGCACGGCGACTACAAGGTCATCAGCCGCGACGACGGCGGGCAGCTCGGTTTCGGCCGCTTCGCGCACGTTTGGACGCGCGACGGCAACCGCGTCTGGCGGCTCGACCGCGACTTGTGGAACCAGCCGTTCGAGCCCTACGATCCCGAGTCCTCGGAGAACGACATTCGAGCGCTCGCCGACCGATGGACGCAAGCGTACAACAGTCATGACCGTGCCGGGCTTGCCGCGGTCTATACGGAGGACGCGCGCCTCATGATGCACGGCGCTCCGACGATCGCGGGCCGCGGCGACATCGGCGCCTTCTGGGCCGAGGACTTTCAAGCGGGCAATCCGCTGACGCTTCTGACGGTGACCCACGCCATCGACGGCCTCGATATGATCCTCGTGCACGGCAACTATGAGGTCGTAAACCGCGAGGACGGCGGTAAGCTCGGCCTCGGCCGGTTCGCGCACATATGGGTCGAGGAGGCCGGCGAGTGGCGACTGGACCGGGATCTCTGGCTGGAACGCTCCGAGCCGTTTGAGTTCTGACTCTGCGCATTCGCGCCGCGCAACAGAAGCGGGCGACGCCTCAGCTCGAAGTCGCGCTAACATTGTGGTCATGGACGTTCGAGCACAGTCGAAGGGTCGCAGGCGCGTACTCGCATTCGGTCTATCGGCTTTTGCGCTAGCGTCGTTCGCGCCCGGCGTCGTCGACGCGCAGCGCGAGTTCCGCGTATACGAGAGCTTCGAAGGCCACAACGGTGAGGACGAATTGCCGCCGGACTATACGGTGCCGGGCGAGCTCGTCATCGGCCGGCTCATGTATCCGTCGAGCCGCGGCTTCTTCGGCCGCTTTGGCGGGGGCTGGGAACATGGCGGGAGCTGGACCGTCGACTATCCGCGCGGCGACCGCACGCTCGCGCAAATGTTGCGGCGGTTCACGCGCACCGACGTTCGCTCCGTCGAGCAGCCCGTCAATCCCGACGACGGCGATGACATCTATTACTGGCCGTTCCTGACGGCCGGTCTCGCCGGTTATTGGCAACTGAGTGACGCGCAAGCGGCGAAACTCCGTGAATACCTGCTGCGAGGCGGGTTTCTCTTTTTCGACAGCTTTTTCGATTCGTATTCATGGGCGGGATTCGAGGAAGGCATGAAGCGGATTTTCCCGGACCGGCCGATCGTCGATCTTTCCGACGATCACCCCGTGTTCCACACCGTGTTCGATCTGCCGAACATGACGCAAGTGCAGATCCCGAACATGAACGCGCTCATGGGTGCAGGCGTCGGTTACCTCGGCGACGGCGCGGTGCCGCGCTGGCGCGGAATCCTCGACGACGAAGGCAGGCTCATGGTGCTCATCGCATTCAACAACGACGTCGCCGATGCGTGGCAGTGGGCCGACGATCCTCGCTATCCGTCGGAGAGCGCAAACTTGGGCTTGCGCATCGGCGTCAACGTCGTGCTCTATCCGCTCACGCACTGAAGAGCGCTCCACGTGGGAGCTCCTGCGGCCGCGTCACGGAAAATCAATCCACGATGTTCCACGCCAAGTACGGTCTGGATAGTCGAACGATGGTGTCCTCGTCAGCCTCGCGAACCCCAACCGGTTCAAATTCCACGTCCACTTTGATGTATGGGCATTGACGATATACATAAGTACGCTGGGAGGCGGTCGAGATGCCACCTTCCGTTGTAAACAGCGCGCTGAGCTCGCGGCGAGTCATTCCGACCTTTATCGTGGATATCTCCCGAAGCACCTCATCTACCCGCATCGTTAAGCCGGCGTCCCACTGAATTGGCTGAGCGACCACCTGATTGCCGGAAAGACATCCAAGTGCGAATAGAAGGGCGATCCTCGTCATTCGCGCGATCCTTCAATGTTGTCGGCTAAACGCCGCAGTTCAGCGGCCGCGCGCTGCGCCAACCAGCGCGGCGCAAGTGCACAATGAAGTGACGCTTGCGCCGCGCCCGCGACGCCGTATCACGGTCCGCTGCAAACCGCTTGTTGGGCGCTGCAACGCGCACTATTAATCCATCCTGGCTCGAAAGGTCGCAGTCAGCGGTACGGCATCGCCGTTGTTTGACATGACCCCATCACGCATGAGAGTTGGGAGCGTCGCCCTAACTTCTCCCGACAAGTATCGCCCGTCAAAGGCGGTAATTCTGAGCATCATCCGGCTCGCGTTCTGTTGAAATGACGAGCTTTCCCACTGCGTCGCGTACCTGCCGCCATTTCCGTCCTCGTCGAATTCAAACGATGTTGAAACATTGAGAGTGTACTCAACGCCCGTCTCGTCCGGATGATATTGCGTGCCGACCAAAGCATCCAACGGCTGACAGGGAAGTCGCACCGACAAGTGAACAGAAAATCGGTCCATCGGGACCGTGGAAATGGACAAATAGCACTGCTCAGAGTGCCGGTTAGCCTTGAGAGAGCCGTATGCACCTTCGAGATCAATATCCAAGTCCCCGATCGAACCTCTTAGATTGCCGTAACGCGTCTCGTCCTGCGGCACGCCGAAACCGAATAAGTTTCCCGTCACCTCGACAGGTCGACGATCCAAGTTGTTTTCCGCGGGTAGGTACCGAAGTTTGGTCAACAATTCCAACACTTGCTCGTCGATCGCCGGAAACCCGGAGGACTCCATTACGCGGTGGCCGCTCGGGCAACCTAATGCGTCGATAAGGAAATCGTAGCGCACCATGGCCACGGAGCCGCCTTTAAGGGTGTTTGGAGGAATAGTCAACGTTACCTTGTCGAGCTTCGGTTCGAGCCAGAAGTTCCTCAGATCAACGCCAATGATTCTCTCTGTTGGGTGGGGCAAGAAAGGAACCACAGGGCATGAGTAGGTCTCTACGTCGCTGCTGGCCACGGACGGGATTGCCTGTGACAACGCCGTATGGCCATGAAGGGCGAAAAGCCCGGCGGTGACGAAACGATGCCACTTGATGTTTCTCATGCCCGGAGACTCACACACGCGTAACGACGTGCTCCACGCGATTGTTAGGCTGCGCAATGTGGTCGGTTTCGTAGTTCATACCGAAGGAATTAGCAGCCACCAACTGAAAATTCTGCGGCCCTATCGACAAGCTGACCGCTGCCTGCGATCGAAGATAGGAAAAGCACGTAGAGATGCCCCGCATAGCTAGTGCGAAGATCGAGTAGGCCATCAAGGTTACCGTCTCGGTCCAGGTCTCCCGCCCAAACGAGTTGCGGCGGGCCATCCCAATCAATCGCTGAGAACTCTGCCAACGTCTGAGTGCGGGTTCCCTGATACATGCGGATTTCGTAATCGGTCACCCGAACGCCACCAACGGCTGGCGCGGCTGAACCGTAGGCCTGGAAACCGAACGAGTTGCCGGAATCAAGCCTCACAGAAAATCCCTCAGCGGGGTAGACGAAACGACGCTCTTCGAGTACCGAGTCCAGCGAACCCGTTCGGAAGGACGATAACCCACGGACTAAGAACATGGGCTCACTTACGTCGAGGGCCATGATACGAGTCGCCGTGCCAGCGCACACATTCGGAGCCTGGCTAACTTCGATGCGAGTCTCGCTCAATGTGATGCCTGCCGGTGTCTGTCTTACCGCAAACCAGCCTTGCCCACTCTCCGGGAATACCCGCGATCCAAGGAAGTCCCCAGTGAACGCGAGCTCAACCGAATCTACTTCCTGCGCGACGGCCCTGTCCGCGCAAAAACCGATAGCAACACTGACCAGGACAGCAAGGGTGCTCTTCGTTCCTCGCAACATGGCACTTACTCATCCGCACAGCTGCGGCTGTGCCAAGGGTCTGATATTTCCCCTGCGTGGTTACCGGTACACCGAGCGCGCGATCTTCCAGACTCCGTCTTGCTTCACGTAGGAGCTCTCGATCACCCGCCGTTCGGACTGCTTGAGGAAACCTTCTCCCTGCACGCGAGCCATTTCCACGAGCGTGCAGCTCGGCCCGATCGCGATCTCGAGTTCGACGGTGCAATGAATGCGGGCGGCCGCGGTCTTGCGGTCGGCTGCGATCTCGATGACGTCTTGCTCCCCGAAGCGGTCCGCCGATAGGTTGCGGATGCTTGCATCGATCTGCGCTTCGCGAGGATCCGCGAACAGGCTGGCGGCTTCCTCGCGCGCGCCTGCATTGATGAGCCTCGTGTAGGTCTGATGCAGCTCGCGAATCGCGTTCACATCCTCGAGCGTCGCGATACGTGCCTTCAGGGCCTCGGTGTCTTCGGCGTCCCTTTGCGTCGCGTGCGCGCCCGAAGCTGCGAGCGGTGCGGACAGCGCCGCGGCGCCCGCCTGCCAAAAGAACCGGCGACGCGTGGAAGCGGTTTTCGTTTTCATGCAGCGCACCTCAGGCCTTCAGAGTATAGAACCTTGTGAGGTCGAAGCGGCCTGCGTGACGCGCGTGCGCGCCCATGGCGCTCAATCGGAGACCATCCGTGCCGCAGTGATAACCGACGCCTGAGTCATGCATCGTGCGCATGTTGATGAGGATCATGCCGAGCGTGCCGTTGCAGGCCTCTTCGAGCCAGTAAGCGAGATACAAGTCGTCGCGTATTTTCACGTAGGACGCCGGGCCGCTCCATTCCATGCCGCCCGCGCCGCTTTCGCCGAAGATGATCCACGACAAGGAATGAGGCGTCGAGTAGAGGTGCATGGAAGTGAGCCCCGGCGAGTAGTTCCAGGTCACCGCGCGGCCCACGAGCTCGTCGGTGTAGTGGTGGCGGCGGTATTTGGGCGCCGTCAGGCCTTCCGTCTCGATGACGCCGAACCAGGTCTTGGCGGCGGCTTCGTTGGCCATGTAGGGCGTGCCCATCGTGCCGTGCAGGCAGGTCGCCAAGCCGTGCTCGAAGTCGGCGACGATCGTGAAGCTATCGTGCTCCGGTGCGCCGCTCAAGAGATGTGCGAACATGATGACGCCGGGCGCGGACTCCCAGGCTTCGTAGCGCTCCTCGCGCCACGTGCGCTCGCCCTCGCGGCGCCAACGCAGCTTTTCAATCTCGTCGAACGTGTAGTCGACGATCGGGCCGTTGTCGAAACGCAGAGTCAACGCACGTCTCACGAGAAAATCGCTGGCCGGCAACTTGTTGCCCGCCATGGCGCTCGGCGTTCCGAACACGGCGGTGTTGGCCGCAATCGCGGCCTCGACCTCGGGCTTCGTCATGATGGGATTCGTCTTGAGCGGACGGTAGACGCGGCGCGCGCCCTTGACCGCCGGCGCCGCGTTGCCACTCGGCCCCATGACCGGCACGACCGTAACGCCCACGTCGCCGAACCTCTCGAACTGCGCGATCTGGCCGAGCCATTCGCCGCTGCCTCTGAACACGTAGTACTCGAGCGCATCGTTTTGATCGAAGCCGAGACGGACGCCGACTTGCTCGACGCGATTCGCGTCGAGCACGTAGAGCGTCATCATCCCTGAGAATTCGCACTCGACGCGGGAGTACACATACAAGTCGTCATTGATCTTGACGTAGTCGGACGGCCCGCAGAAGGACAGCTCCCCGCCGAAGCGCGTGAGCTCCACGAAGTTCGAGTAGATCGTCGACGGATAGAGCTCGAGCGTCTCGATGCCCGTATCCTGCTTCCAGTAGAAGCCCTTGCCTTCGACGCGATTCGTGAGGGTGTGCCGGGCCTGCGGCGCTTCCTTGCCGGGCTCCGCGACATAGCCGAAGTAGATCTCGCGCTGCACTTCGCGGTTGTCCATATAGCCGCTGAACCAGACCTCGAACACCGTGGCGAGGCCCGTCGCTTGGTCGACGACGACGTGGTAGCCGCGCTGCGTGCCGGGCACCATGTGCGAGAAGAAGGCGACGTGATCGAGCGTCAACGCCCCGTAGCCCGTCTCGACGGCGGCGCCCCCATTCTCCGCAACGGCCAACCGGTTGGCGTCGCCGAACGTGTAGCGGAGCCTCGGACCTGCGTCGGTCACGATCTCGAGCGACGTGCCGGCATAGACGTCCGAGAGCGGCGACACGCTTGCGGGGCCGGTGGCCGCCGCAACGAGCTTGTCGCTGATTTGCCTCTGCGTGAGCTTCGTGTAGGCGATGCGATGCATCTGCTCTTCTGGATAACGGATTTTTTGCATTGAAGGACCCCCTGGCCGTCGCCCCCGGCCATTATCCACGCGATTCGATCGAGTCGCACGCCGAGCTTGACTCCGAACGGGGGCTCACTCTTCGTGAACCGCTACTCGCCGCGTAACGCGATCGTCGGATCGAGGCGCGCCGATGTCGCGCCGAGGGCTGAACGCAGGCCGATCTCGCGCGTGCGCTCCGCGACGCTGCCCGCGATCACGCCGTAGAGGCCGAGCGCCGCGAGCACGAGCGCCGCGACCGCGAAGATCGCGAACACGGTGAGGGCGAAGCGCCGCTCAGCCTCCGATGCCGCGAGCAAGTCTTCCATAGTCGCGATGCGCGCGAGCGGCGGCGCGGAATCGACGGACCAGATCGCCTGCTTGACGATCGGCACGAAAGCGGCCGGATCGCCGTCCGTCCGAACGACGAGCGACTGCACGAGGTCGACCCACATCCATTGCCCCATCGCGACGTAGAAGGCATCCAAGCTCGAGCGCGAACGCGTGCTCCTCGAGGATCGCCTCGTTCGACCAGAGGCCCGGGCGATAGAACTTCGCTACAACGAAGCCTTCGACGGTGCCGACTTGATAGACGCGATTCTCGTAGCTCGCGAGCGCGAAAATGCTGCCGGACGGGTGGGACGCTCCGCCACAATGCGACGGTGAATCGCATCGCGACAGACCTTGAACAAGCGTTGGCTGGAACTCCGTGCCGAGTATTTCCAGATCACTGAGGGCTATGAGAACGTCGCGAGCTTCTTCCACCATGTGCTCGCATTGACGAGTAACGCCGCAGCCGCGCCGACGCCGATCAGGTCTCGCCGGCAAGAACGCGTGCTACGGCCGCATTGTAGACGGCCATTCGCTCTCAACCGGGTTTCGACTTCGCTCATGATCTGCCTGACGCACGCAGTCTCGCGTTCTGCTCGTCCTCCCGGCGGAAGTCGGCGCCGAGCCGCCGTAGCACCCGGGTCCTTCGCGAAGAACTCTCGGAGGCGGTCGGCTGGAAGAGGCGAATCTGGTCACTCTGCTTGGAATGGTGGCGATGCTGTTCGCCCCGCTGCGCGTAGGTTCCGTGTCACCGTTGATCGCACGGACGCGAAAGGATGGCGAGCGCCCGCGCGGCGCTGCGGCGCGCGCCGCCGTTCATCGATCCACCGGGCTATGCGCGGCACCGGCCCGAGGAAACGCTCCTCTATCAGCTCGTCGGGCAACACTACCCGGCGTTCCTCGTCGCGCGCGAAGCGGTCGGCCGGCCGCTGCCGAAGTACGTGCAAGAGGAATTCGAGGCGTACCTCAAATGCGGCCTGTTGGAATGGGGCTTCCTGCGCGTGCGGTGCGAAGACTGCCACGCCGAAAAACTCGTCGCCTTCAGCTGCCAAGGGCGGGGCTTCTGTCCGAGCTGCGGCGCACGGCGGATGGCGGAGACCGCGGCGCTGCTTACCGATGAAGTGCTGCCGCGCAAGCCGCTGCGGCAGTGGGTTCTTTCGCTCCCATTCGCTCTGCGATTCCTGCTCGCCACCGATCCTGAAATGCTCACGCACGTACTCGCGATCGTCTATCGAACGATCTCGGGGCACATTCTGCGAAAGGCGCGGCTCACGCGCGCGACCGGCGACACGGGCGCGGTGACGCTGATCCAGAGAATGGGATCTGCGCTCAATCTCAACGTCCACTTTCACCTGTTGGTGCTCGACGGCGCCTACCTCCTGGGAACGCACCCGCCGGTGTTTCGGAGGGTCGCCGCGCCGAGCGCGCGGGAACTGCAAACCCTCGTCGAGCGGCTCGCTGAGTGAGTCGGCAGGGCGCTCGAACGGAAGGGGCTGCTCGTACGCGATTGCGAGAACAGCTTCCTCGCGACCGATCCCGAGGCGGGCGGACCGATGAACGACCTGATCGGTCACTCGATCACCTATCGAGTGGCGATGGGTCCGCGCGCCGGACAGAAGGTCTTCACGCTGCAAACCGTGCCGGCACAGTCAGAGGAGGAGCCGAGGAGAGGTGTCGCGCAGTACGCGGGCTTTTCGCTCCACGCCGGCACCAGCGTCGAAGCGGAGCAAGCCGGGAAGCTTGAACGGCTCGCCCGCTACGTGAGCCGGCCCCCCGTCTCGGTTGAGCGGCTCACGCTCACCGCCCAAGGCGATGTGCGCTTGCAGCTCAAGACTCCCTATCGCGACGGCACGACGCACATCGTTCTGGAGCCGCTCGACTTTCTGGCGCGCCTGGCCGCGCTCGTACCGCCGCTGCGCATGCATCTCACCAGATACCACGGGGTGTTCGATGACTTGGGCGCAGCGGCTCAAGCGAGTGTTCGCGATCGACCTCGAGCGCTGCGGCCGTTGCGGCGGCCGCCTCAAAGTGATCGCGAGTATCGAAGAGCCCGCGTTGATCGAGCGTATCCTCTCCCATCTCGAGCAGCGGGCCGAGGAGGGTGAGCCTCCGCACTCCTCGTTCGCCTCGCGCGCACCGCCGCCGCCCTCGCTCCTCTGAATACGCCTGCGGCCCCAGCGCGTACACGGTCCGCGCGTGCTTCTGTGAGCAAGCGCGAGGGCCGCGAGGGCGTCGTTACGCCGCGCGGTCACCCAGCGTGCTCGAATCTGCCGGCGGGCGCAGCGTATCGCCGCTCGAGCGGTCGCTCTCGCCGGCGCACGCGCCGTTTCGAGCTCGGCGGCGCACCGCGCGCGAGCTCGCCGCGGGTTCGCCGGGTTTACGAAATGCCGATTAAACGCACTATGTGCCGCACTATGCGCACTGATCGGCGTTAAGGACATCACTCCTGAGAACCCAAGTGAAATCGAAGAGTGGTCCACTCTCGTTCGAAAACAACAGCTCCCGAGTCGAGAAGTTACGAGGCGAATGATACGAATCCTTAAGGTATATCGAAAAGCGCGGTCGCAACGGACTGTAGACCATGATGTCCAGGTTCAGGAACCACCCGGATACCACCTCGATCATTTTCTTCAAGTATTGTTCTCAAAGAGAACGTATCAGCGAGTGTTCAGCCAATCAGACGGCATGGGCTAATCGATGCATGCCTAAGTAGCTCTCACCGCCCTCGAAGCTTCCGTTCGCGAGAGATGGAGTCAGTACGGACGCTGCGGAGGCGGTGCTACGTGAGCTCGCTTCCGGCGGCCGCGCACTCGGCACGGTAGCGTACTTGAAGCTGCCGGCCTGCGTTAGCTGTGCGATAGTATGGAAAAAAGGAGCGCAGCCCGTGAAGCCCTTTCGATCATATATCCTCATGCTGGCGTTGTTTCTTGCCGTGACGGCGCTCGGCGGCAGCGGATCCGTCCGCGCCCAGGAGACCGGGGCCGCTCCAGCGCAGACGCCGGCTCCCGCGCAAGCGACCGCTCCCCAAGGCGCACCGCGCGCCGGGGCGCGCGGGCCCGGTCGGCAGGCAACGCCGCTCGGCGACGGCCCCTGGGATTTCGACACGGAGCAGGGGCGCATCCACGTCACGGTCGTCACGAAAGGCCTCGACCATCCGTGGGGGATGGCGTTCCTGCCTGACGGTGACATGCTCGTCACGGAGCGGCCGGGCCGGCTGCGCGTGATCCGCGACGGCGTGCTCGACCCGACGCCGGTCGGCGGCTTGCCGGCGATTCGCGCCGCGGTCATCGGCGGGTTGCTCGACATCGCGCTGCATCCTGATTTCGAAGAGAACCGGCTGGTCTACTTTGCCTACTCGAAGCCCGACCCGAACGAGGAGATCCTTGCGACGACGGCCGTCGCGCGGGCGCGCTGGGACGGGGGATCCACGCTCGCGGACGTCGAGGACGTGTTCGTCGCCGACGATTGGTACAGCTCGAAGATCGCCGGCAGCAACAACCGCTGTTGTGGACAAGGTCCGGCGGACGGCAGCTACGGATCGCGCATCGTGTTCGATGCCGAAGGCTTTCTCTACGTCACGATCGGCGATCGCAACTGGGGAGAGAAGGCGCAGGATCCGTCCTCACACCTCGGTAAGATCGTGCGCATCCGCGATGACGGGACCATCCCCGAAGACAACCCCTTTGTGGGCATGGAAGGCTACAAGCCGGATCTCTACACGATCGGGCATCGCAATCCGCTCGGGCTCACGATTCATCCGCTGACCGGCGAGCTTTGGTCGACCGAGTTCGGACCGCGCGGCGGCGACGAGCTCAATCGCATCGAAGCCGGGAAGAACTACGGATGGATCCTCGTGACCGAGGGGACACACTACAACGAGGAACCCACGGCCCGAGGCAAGAGCTCCGTGCCGGGCATGGAGGATTCGGTGCTCTACTGGGTGCCGTCGATCAATCCCGGCAACCTCGTTTTCTATGACGGCGATTTGTTTCCCGCCTGGCGCGGCGACATGTTGATGGCGGCGATGTCGAGGTCGCTGCTCCGCGCGAGCTTCGACGACGCGGGCAATCCCGTCGGCCAGGAGCGCATGCTGACCGAGCTCGAGCAGCGATTACGCGATGTGCGTCAGGGTCCCGACGGCTTCATCTATCTACTGACGGACGAGACCGAAGGGGCGATGCTGCGCATCGAGCCTGCGGGCTGACCAAAGGCGCGACCGTTGCCGGCCGCGCCTCCGTTTCCTCAGAACTCTCTCGTGAACGACAGGTACCACTCCTCAGGACGTCCCGGTTGGCCCTCAGTGGTCGGCTGCCCGAAGGGACTGAGATCGAACAGGTTGAGGAAGTACTCCTCGTCCGTCGCATTGTTCACTCCGCCGGCCACGCGCCAACTGCCGTCGGGGTTGGTCCACTCGAGGCGCGCGTTCACGAGCTCGTAGCCAGGGGCGCAGGCCAGAGTGCTGATGGTGCTCGTGCAGATCTCGGTCTGCCCGTACACGTCCAGACGCGGCGTCAAGGTCGCGCCACCCCCCATGGCGAACGCGTAGGCAATTGCGAAGCTCCAATTCGTCTCGGGCACGTAGACCGGGCGATCCGTGATAATCGGCGGAAAGTTGGGACCGAAGACGCTGGCCGCGTTGTCGATGTCGTCGGAGCTCCAGCCCGTAAGGCCATAGATGCCGCTGAGCGTCAGCGCATCCGTCGGCCGGAACGTGAACTCGAGCTCGGCGCCGGTGACATCGCCCGGGGCGTTCTGATAGAACGTCCGCGACGTCACGCTGTCGCAGACGTTGCCGAGCGTGTCGGTGACCGAGTTCGGATTGTTCGGATCGTCGGGCGTGTAGATCGGCGGTGGGTTGGCACTGACGAGGCACTCAGTGCCGGCGACGCCGATGATGCGCTGGCTGTAGTCGATGGAGAACGCGGCCACGTTGAGGCGCAGCCGTTGGTCGAAGAAGTCGCCTTTGAGCCCGAGCTCATACGAGGTCGCCTCTTCGCCGTCCACCTTCACGAATTGCGTGTACTGGAACGGACGCGGATTGAATGCCTGCGGCCGGTAACCCGTGGCAGCCGATATGTAGCCGAGCACGTTGTCGCTGAAGTTGTAGTCGACTCCCAACTTCCAGTCGCTGTGCGACTCGTCCGTGAAAAGGAGCGCCTGAACGATGGTATTGTCGAAATCCTCGTCCTTCTTGTCCTCGGAGTAGCGGCCACCGAAGGTCAACGCGAGCCGGTCGGTCATGTCCCAAACGAAATGGGCGAAAACCGACGTGTTCTCGGATTCGGTGATGTTGAGGGCGTTGACGAGGAACCGCGCCGGCCCATCGATGACGCCCGCGGCGATCCCCGCAGCGACATTCGGGGGCGCGCCGCCGGCGATCGCTCCGCCGTAGACGGCGTCGAATATGAAAGCGGGGAGGCTCACGGTCTGCGCCGTCTGAAACTCGCCGTCGTAGTAGAACGCTCCGACGGTCCAATCGACGCTGTCCGCGATGCGGCCGCTGAACCGAGCCTCGAATGTCGAGGAGTCGAACTCGGAACGGCCGTCAACCAACTGCTCGTTGATCGGGCTTTGATCCGCGTCGGTCGCAAAGTTGCTCTCGAAGTCGCGATCCGAGGCGATCAACGCCAGGTTCAGATTCTCGCCGATGTCCCAATCCAGTTTCGCGGACAACCCTTGCTGGAGCACCGCGGTCTGCGGCGTGAACACGAGACCGCTGCGCGGATCTTCGAACGTGGCGTAAGTCGTGTAGACGTCCGACGGGATGAAACGATTGTCGAACGGAACTCCGTACGTCGGTACGAGATAGTTCTGACTCCAATTGGCGAACGCAGGCGTCAGCGGCGCGATGTTGACAAGCGAATCCGCGCGCGCCTCGGAGGAATCGTTCTGGTAGTCGGCGGTGAGTAATAGCTCCACGTCGTCGCTCGCCTCGATGCGCAGCGCCGCTCGCCCGCCGACCACGTCCTCGCCGCCTTGCGTGCCGAGCTCGCAGCCCTTCAATCGGTTCGGGATCTTCGTCGGGATGGTGCCGGCCAAAGTCGGGTTCACGCAGGCGAAGTCGAGTACGGTCTGATAGCCCTCGCGTTGCTTCGACAGGCCGGTCACGCGTGCAGAAACCCGATCCGACAGCGAGAAGTCGTACGAGGCGCGCACGTCGACGCGATCGTAGTCGCCGTAAGTCACTTGAATCGTGCCGGTGTCGTCGCCCTGAGGGATCTTGCTCACGTAGCGCAAAGCACCGCCGATGGAGCCGCGACCGAACAACGTTCCTTGCGGACCGCGCAGAACCTCGATGCGCTCCAGATCGAGCAAGTCGATGCTCGAGCCGAGCGTGACCGGGTGCAGGACGTCATCGAAATAGACGCCGACGCCCGGCTCGAACTCGGAGAGGAAGTCGTTCTGCCCGATGCCGCGAATGAACGAGCTCATCGTGTTGCCGAAGGCCGCCTGCGTCTGACGGAACGTGGCGTTGGGGACCGTGTATGCGACCTCGTACCCCGAGGAGAATCCGCGAACCGCGATCTCATCCGCAGTGAGGGCGGTGATGGCGATCGGCGTTTCCTGCAGGCTCTCTTCCCGGTAGCGCGCCGTAACGACGATTTCCTCCAAGTTGCTCGGCGCTTGCGCAGGTGGCGGTTGCGCCGACACCGGTGCACCACCGAGTAGCAGTGCCGCTGCGGCGAAAGCGAGAACGCTGGGTGCTGAGAACGCGATGGGTCGTTGCATGGCCATTCCCCCGGTTGACGAGACGCTGTGGTAAAAATAGCACGATAGGCTAACTATTCCAATGTTTTCGCTGTCGCGTTTTAGCAACAGTACTCCGGTCACATGCCGCTGCGAGGCTCAATCGATCCGATATACTTCGCATAAACGCGCATGCGGTCCGACGCGGTCCATCCACATGAGACACGGAGCCCAAGTCGATGAATCGAGCATTTCTGTTCGCACTCACGGGCCTGTTCGCGGCGCAGGCGTCGGCGCATCACGGCGCCGGCACCTTCGATCGCAATAAGACCGTCGAGCTCACGGGCACGATCACGGGCGTCGATTTCATCAATCCGCACTCGTGGGTCTACTTCGACGTCACGGCGGCCGACGGCACGGTTCAAGCGCATCGCTGCGAGATGCGCGCCGCCACGGTCCTGCGGCGCTCCGGTTGGACGCCCGAGATGTTTCGTCCCGGCGAGCGCGTCACGATCTCGGGCCGCGGCGACCGCTACGACGAAAACTCGTGCTACTTGACGACGATCGTCTTTCGCGACGGCTCGCACGCCGACCGCTATGGGCAGTTCCAGAAGGCCGAAGTCACGCTCGCGGCCGACCGGCCGGAGAGGCTTCCGAGCGGCGAGCCCAATATCTCCGGCGACTGGGCGCCGGAGCAGCTCGTCATGACCGATCCGACCGGCCGCGGCGGCGCGCTCGTGCCGCTCAGCACCGTCGATGAGTACGGGCCGGGCGAGGGCGCCATCGGCGATCCGACGCGAGCCGGGCAGGGCGGGGCGCGGCAGTATCAGACGCGCGGCGCCGAGCTCACGGAGCTCGGCGAGCGCGAGGCGGCCGCGTTCGACACCTACACGGTCGAGGACAACCCGCGCATGCGCTGCGAGACGACGAGCATCCTCTTCGACTGGACGTTCGACGGGCCCGTCAATCGCATCGCGCAAATGGGCGACACGATCGTGATCCAGTACGGCCAATACGGCTTCACGCGCACGGTCCACATGAATCTCAACGAGCATCCCGCCGACATCGAGCCGAGCCGCGCCGGGCACTCGATCGGCCGCTGGGAAAACGACGTGCTCGTCGTCGATACGGTCGGCTTTGCGCCGGGCGTCTTGTCGCCGCCGATTCTGAACAGCGAGGATCTCCACGTCGTCGAGCGCTTCTCGCTCGATACCGAGAAGATGGCGTTGACGCGCGAGTACGTCGCGCAGGATGCCGTCTATTTTGTCGGCGACTACAAGGGCTCCGACACGATCTACGTCGCGGATGTCCCGTACTCG